>Ga0137390_10001251_pt1 | contig 18897 bp, 23 predicted proteins | sample 15con2h24AmetaG_FD_104937 | JGI IMG/M metagenome (GOLD analysis project Ga0137390, IMG submission 104937) | Vadose zone soil microbial communities from Angelo Coast Range Reserve, California, USA - 15con2h2.4A metaG | ecosystem: Environmental > Terrestrial > Soil > Vadose zone > Saprolite... | reverse complement strand
GGCAATGGAACCAAACGCCTGTTGGCATTATCCCGCGGTTCGTCCAACCGAGATAGCCGCGGGTTTGATGATGACGAGAGCATCGACGACACTATGCTTGTGATGCCCGTTGACTCGGTATCAGGTGCGCCCCCGAGCGCATGGGGTTCCACCGCGGGATCCGGGATGGCCCGCGCACGCGCACGCTCTGAGATGTCAGGCAGCGGCGGCTCACAGGGATTCTCGTCTCCGCGTTCAACGCACGCGCTAAATCACTCAGCGGCAGCTGGACAAACGTATCGTGCAAGATCAACCATCAGCATGGAGAAGGCCAGCGGCACCATACGCGGCAAGGGTACGGTCTCGATCGGACGAGGGACGGTGCGCAAGGCGAGTGGAGCCGGTGTCGAGGCCATAGGTGTGACCGCCTCTGGTTTCTTTGCGCCACCGCTTCCGTCATTGCCTTCGAAGGGTGGTGAGAGTGAGGGTGGTTAGCCGCGGGGCCGGAGGGGAGTTAAGTTGAGGAGCGGTTGCGCTCGAGAATGCTCTCGGGCTTACTATAACTATATTGTCTATCTATTTATTGTTGCTGTTTGCTTGAGTTTATGATGGGCTGTACATGCAAGGTCCACTTTGCAAATTACGTTATTAGTAAGTTGTGGCAACACGACACGTGATACGACGCGATGAGCGAGTCACGTCGCGCATGTGAATCGATTGTTGACTGGACCCTGGGCCTACACCTCCGACTCATCTTGAGTCTACATCGTGCACGCCTTCTTTAAAAAGCCGCGCTTGCGCTGATAATTTCCCCCTTCTCCATTCCCCTCTCCATCCCCTCCTCTTCTCCGGCCCATTCTGCTACCCTCCTATCGTGCAAACTCCCTTTCCCTAAGCGCATGGGCTTGGCCTCCAATTTTGGTATTCAGCAATCGCATTCGGCATGGCCACCCTCTCGAATGCTGCCGTAGGTTTACTTAGGTTTCATTGCGCCCTCGCGGGTTTCTCGGGCGCTCCGGTGGGCACAGGGCAAACCCAATTTGACATTTTCACTCGACCCTCGTCGCGAAGCTGCACAGCGATATTGCGCTCCTTCCTCTCTCAGCGTATGGGGTATCTTTCCGCTCCTTTCCGCCCGTTACGCCCTATTGTCTACTGTCGGAGAACTCCTAGGCGCTTTGCGAGGCGAGGCCCGAGGCTGTGCATTGTTTCGCCTTTGAAATTCTCTCGGAAGGATCCTGCTGGGTTCTTTGTTCGTATTTCTAGGGGGAGAACCCCAAATTTCTGCCGGGCTGGGCAGGGCATTCATTTTTTGCTTGCGGGACTATTACCGTTGCTTAGGTTTTTATGGTTTGTTGCTACCATGTGGCGCTGCGATACGAGTGGGGCCCACTCCTTTGATGGCCGATTCGGGTATCAGGCACCGGCTTATTCATGCCGCGCTGCAAGTCTACAGTACCGTATCTCCGCGTTGCTGTACATTGGAACTGTGCAGCTGCGGGATATTTTTTGCTTTGGAGTCTGGAGGATCGGTGATTGTTGTGAGCCGACTTTGGTCCTCATGTCGGTGCACAATTCCCACGCTCAGAATACGGGCCGTGCTTGAATGTGAGTTTGTTGTGGGTTTACTGTTGTATGTGTTGGGGCTACTCATAACTGATTAATCAGCTGGTCATGGGATCCTGACATCACTCCATTGGTCAGGGCCAATAATTGATAATGCAGTGTTTGATGTCGCCAACCATTGTTCTCGAGAAGTGCCAATGGACGAAGGCCGCGGTCGTTGAAGAAGGACGTAGGGCGCTGCGACGGTTGAATCAACGCCGACTCTGCGTGTGGGCTGCATGGAAACGACTCATATTCGGTGCCGATAGCTGTCAGGTTTCCTAGGATGGAACCGGTAGATACTACCAAATCGGGACAATGGCGATGCAGCGCTGTAGTGTGCTGTGCGTTCCTGCTGTGCTGCGGAGCGCGCACTGACGCGGCGATGAGGCCGAGAGAGCATACGTGGCCGGCTGACTGAGCTGCGGGTCTTTGGCTACAATCTGACGGGGTATGTCGTGTAAGGAGGGGATCAAGGAGTTATGATAGGTTGATATCCATGGGAATTACTGGGGGATGTGGCGCCAAATAGAAGAGATGAGTCACTCGGGCTCGTGTGGGCAAACCTGTGCGGTTGCCCCTTATTGGTCCGATTTGGATAGGGGAAGTATATTTTGGGCGCTATGCGAGGTGATCGGGAGATCTAAAGGAAGGGGAAACGTGAAATGGAAAGCGAGGCGATACAAAACGGGCAGGTGATTACTCACCCGCCCGCCCAGCTGAGCTTGAATTGGAAAACGAAATTTTCCTCTTAATGGGCCCGAACGAGTCAGCTCTCAGATCCTTCATCCCTTCCTCTTAACCACCATCTCCCTTTCGCTTTCTCCTCCATCCTCCACATTGTCTGAAGTTTTGTATCCGTTCCTCTCTAGGAATCCGTGAGTCTGCATTCTCTGTTTGAGACGTGTCCATCCCATCGTTTCTGCGGAGTGCCCGCTTGCGAATACGATTAGTCACCTACCTCTCATCGCTACTGTGTTGATTACACCGTCGCTATCGGCGATCCATGCAATCTGCGATGTTATGTACTTCGCCGTCGTCTCCCCCGTCGAGCGGCGCGATTGTTTCCGATGTGCAGCAGCGGTCACCGCATGCAACATGGGCTCACGTCCAACGTCAATGCGACATGGGTCCCCGGGGTCCAGCCCCTTACCATTCGGTCACAATGACCGTCGTCGCTAACCCTCCTGAATCCCGAGTCGAGAGCAGCGCGCTGATTCGATCGTCATCACCCAGAACTCATCGGTTGCACACATTGCAGCCAGCGCAACCTGAGGGCCCTATTTCTTCACCACTCTCAGCTATTCCCCCAGATCAGTATAACTATCAAAGCGACAACAGCCAGCATGATCGGCATCTCCCTCTAAACGGCTTCCATCAGGGCCCCACTACCGAGATATCAACAGTTTATACTGGTGCTCCGCAACCGCCTCATGAAAGTACTGGACTTTCATCAGCCTCGTCTCACGATGCCTCGTTAAATCCTCCGGCACATCGTCCCCGGACATACAATCAGGTTTTCCACTCCTCTTCGGATCTCGCCGCCCATCATGGGATACCCCAATCGCTTCCTCCGCCACCTCGTACAACACCTCGACATTCATCAGAATCAGAACCAATACCAGATTTCAGCCTCTCTACTCTCTGCTCCAACTATTTAACAATGTTAGCATCGAATAAACTCCCCGAGCAGACGTCGATCCCTGAAGATCACACAAGCGCGGCTCCTATGTCTGCCGACGACGAGGCCGCTGCGCAGGCAATTGCCTCTGCGTTGTCAGGTAGTGCCGATTGTGATTCTCACTCGAGTCCTTCCCTAACTGAGCAAACTTCTTCAGCCTCGCCTGACTTCTTTGACCCCAGCGATTTCCTTACCTCGCCGGTTTCGCCTTGGGATGATCTACTGCCGACGCCAGCTCTCGACGCCGATATTGGGATGACGCCTGACATCTATACTAGCCCCGCCCTCATGAGTTTTGGCGATGACTTCGATAATATGCCGTCGCTGTTTGGCAGTGCAGCCTATGATGGTTACGATGTCAAGGTCACGGCGGGCAGCTCCCTCTCCCCCTCTGACCTTCCCCTCCCCGACATGGACGATATGTACAAAATATCGCCGGGAACGCCCGCTATCGATGCGACATCTCTCCAGGCTTCCCCTCTTCACGTCGACGACTCTTCTGTCCTTCACACACGGGGGAAGTACGCGCCGACAGGGACTCGCAAGAACATCACCCCCGAGTCTCTTGTTCCCTATAATGCGCCCATCCAAGGTCGGAAGTACCGTTTGCCCTCGACGACTTCCCGCAAAGAGTTGCCCGCGACCTTTGCTCGGAAACGTGCGCGAACTGTTGAGGATGACGTTGTCGGGCCTACTCTTTCTGAGGAGGATGCAATTAAGACGAAGCGTCTCCAAAATACCCTCGCTGCACGGAGAAGTCGTAAGCGGAAGCTGGAGTATCAGCGCGAGCTGGAGGACGCTATAGAAGCTGAACGCAAGGACAAGGAGATGTGGCGGGAACGTGCGCTTGTTCTGGAGGCACTTCTGCGCGACAAGGGTCACGAAGTACCTCGGATGAGTGACGCGTAGTCTCGTCGGTCTCGTTTTCTCATGTCCTAATTTTCTTTTACCTTTTTCTTGTTTCGGACTGCTTGATATACGGCCAGCTGTTCTTGTGGCCCTTCGGTACTCCGTGTATTACTTACGATATGTCTCTCCCTCCCCCTTCCCATCATGAAACCCCCCTCCATTGGTTAGGAGTATCGTCGTATCCCCCTCATGTTTTCTTCCCTCGGCAAAAGCACATGTATCCGGTTTAATTTTCCCAATAGTAGTGGGCTTTTTGCCTTGTGGCTCATTTATACCTTTGTTATGTTATGTTTTGATGTACCGTACAGTCACTAGTTTACTAGCCACGATGGCAAACAAAGTCAGGTGAATGAATTGATTGTTTTGCATCAAGTAAAGGGTGTGCACTCACGCGAGGCGTCTATTTATTTCCATTTGAGTCCATGTCACTAAGCCGGGACAACGGGCCCAGCGTTTTCGAGCGTCGTCGGCCGCGCTCACTCCTCGTCGCCTATCAGTCCACGCCTCTCCGTTCTACCACCTCTTCCCATCCAGCCACTAGAACCAGTGGTCAATTGGGAAAGCCGATGATCTCACCACGAAGTAGTAGTTACGAAAGACTCGAAGGTGGACTGGGGCCAAGTCGCCTGGGAATGCGCAATACTGTCTGGAAGAGGATTGCCCTCTATCTCGCCCTCGCCGTAGGGGTTTTTTGGCTGTGGAGACCCTCGGAAAAAAGTGTGTGGAATATCAAAACTCCTGGTGGGTCTCCTACACCTTTACTGGCGCTACCGTTATGGCCCGCAACCGACTTTTGGACTGGCATGAGCTGACATTCCTCCGTTTTGCAGTATGGAAAGCACCCGTGAAAATTGATACCGACTATCTTCATCCTCACCCACCCCCTTTGCAACCCATTATCGAGCCACACAAGCCCGAAATGGACGAGGCACCACCTGCCACACCTGCGTCCAACGGCCCCCATGTTCCGCGGCCATCGTCGTACGAGTCCGACCCAGATCCAAGCAAGACCGTTTTCTGCGCCGCCCCGCACGACCCGTCCTCGCCGCTCGTGCAATACGCGCTCATGATCGACGCGGGCTCCACCGGCTCGCGGATCCACATCTACAAGTTCCACAACTGCGGACCGTCGCCGGGGTACGAGTACGAGACGTTCGTGCAGAAGCAGCCGGGGCTGTCCGCGTACGCGGGGCGCGCGGAGGAGGCGGCGCAGAGCCTCGATTCGCTGCTCGACGTCGCGATGCGCACGGTCCCCGAGGCGCTGCGCCGCTGTGCGCCCGTCGCGGTCAAGGCGACGGCGGGGCTGCGTCTGCTGGGCGCCGAACAGTCCGCGGAGATACTTGGTGCCGTGCGGGGGCGCTTGAGCGGCGTGTACCCGTTCCCGCTCGCGTCGCAGGACCCGGTCGCGATCATGGACGGGCGGGACGAGGGCGTGTTTGCGTGGGTGACGGCCAACTACCTCCTCGACACCATCCGCGCCGACTCGCCCGGGGCCGCCGCTGCGCCGTACGCCGTGCTCGATCTCGGCGGGGCGTCGACGCAGATCGTGTTTGAGCCCGTGTTCGAGACGGCTGCTGCTGCGCCGCTGGAGGAGGGCGAGCACAAGTACGAGCTTGCGTTTGGCGGGCGGGAACACGTGTTGTATCAGCATTCGTATCTGGGCTATGGGCTCATGCGGGCGCGGAAGAGCGTGCATCGCCTGGTCGATTTTGTGGCGTCTCGACGACCTGCGGGCGCTGACGCGGAAATTGCGAACCCTTGTTTGGCGCGGGGGACGAGCAGGGTGGTGGATGTCGAGGTGGAGGGTTCTGCGGATCCCGCGCTAACTAAAAAGGTCACTATGGTTGGCGGGGACGTCGGTGGCTTTGAGGCGTGCAACCGCGTCGTGCAACTCGTGATGGCCAAGGACGAGTGAGTGTTCCTGAGCGAGCTGGGCCGGTACGCTGATCGATACGTTTCTTCCAACGCAGCGTATGCGAAGTCAAGCCGTGCTCCTTTGACGGCGTGTATCAGCCGTCGCTCCTGGAGACGTTCCCGAACGGCAAGATCCTCTTGCTCTCGTACTTCTACGACCGCATCCAACCCCTGCTCCCGCAGCCACCGCTGTCGGCGTCCCACCCTTCGTCTTCTTCTCCCCCTCCTCCTCTCACGGTCTCGTCCCTCGCGGACCTCGCGACGGACGTCTGCCTCGGGCGCGCGTCGTGGGAGAGGCGCTGGGCCGACGACCAAGTGGCGATGGAGGAGCTTTCGGGCAGGCCCGAGTACTGTCTCGATCTGACGTACATGCACGCGCTGCTGCGGCTGGGCTACGAGTTTGAGGACTCGCGCGGGGTCGAGATTGGGAAGCAGGTCGATGGGACGGAGTTGGGGTGGGCTTTGGGCGCTGCCATCGCCATGGTGGGGGCGGAGCTGACGTGCAAGGCATAGAGATGGACATGCACAGATATATATATACTATACCTATACCTCTAGGCTTAGATGGTTTTTCTTTATTGTTGGATCGCGGGTGCAAGGTGCGGCATCTGCTTGGGCACGGGGATGGGATACCCCTAGATTTGTAGAATCCCATGAAGTTGTATACGCTGTTTGTCCTGCTGTGAATCAGATGGTGGAAAACCCTCCTCACTCGGTAGTCCAATCTTGAGCATGGAGGGCAAAGTGTGACGCTGACACAAGACATGTACCAAATAAATAATGATTCTATTGACAATCAAAAAACGTGGACTTGCAACGATGTTCATACGTATAGGGGTTGATAATGTATGTGCAAGAAAAACTGAAATGTGTACGAGATTTCGCTAAGGGTCCGCAAAATACATACAAAAGTCCGTATATCATTTACTGTATAAGCCTCGCAGCCATGGCCGGATATGAGTTGCAACGCCCGGGTAAAGGAGAACATGTAGGGCGGTAAATGAAAACATGAGGTAAAAAAGGTCGTGTCGTGACGGAGTCGCTTGCACATTAATGTGAATCCACGGGGAATTGAAAGCCATGGGGTAGGGATGGCTGGAATCTAGACGCGGGAGACAGTGAGGATGGCGACACGCCCGTCCTGCGGGATGCCGTGGTTGACGCCTATGAGTGATACCCACGCGGTTGGTCAATCCGTCTTTAGATTGGCCAGGCAGAGCGCAACGAAGGGTCGACGTACCCTTGCTGCCGGGCTCGAGGAGCCCCGTACGCCACTCGACTTGAGCACGCCACCAAATGTTATGTCCTTTCCAATAGCTACCGGTCAGAGCACGCTCCACGAACCAGTCTCGGCCGAGGTTGTATCCGTCCTCGGTGATCTTGTGCCGCTTCCGGGAAGGCTCCTCCTTCGATGCTCTATAATATTTTGTTTTTATGTAAATGCGTCAAAGAATAGATAGAGGGTGTGAAGAGAGGGGACACATACCCAATGAACCATGCGCCGCTGTCGGCGTGGGTGCCGTTCTGCCGCCAGGCGCGGAAGTGGTGCCCGCCAGCGAAGCTCTCCCAACAGGTTCCCCAGACGGGGAAGTAGGCCTGCCTGGCGAGGTACATCTCTGGTGTCCGGCCATTTCCATCGCCCAGATCTGCGTTGTGTATGTTGCCGAAGTGCAGCCCTAGACATTCGTTCGAGTACCCAATCGACCTGCGAGAGGCAGCACAACAATTGTCAGGGTACGGGGAAACAAAAATCAGGTGGGAAGGGGGGGACGAAAGTTGAGGGAGGGAGTGGGAGGGACTTACTTTGTGTACTCGCGGAAGCCTTCCTCGGTGAGCACGAGAGGGTCAGACAGTCCCGAAAGGATCACATTGAGAGGCTCGCCGAGGAGCGGGGCCGTGTACTGGGGAGTATGAGCGGGTACGTCAGCATCACGTTTGCGGGCGTTACTACTATGGGCCGACGGGCAGGCGACTAACGTCAAGAAGACGGCCGCCATTGATACGCGGGTCAGCCCATCCGCCAGAGATGTCGACGTCTTGCCAGATATCGGATTGGGGAGCGGGACTGTCGTTCGCTGACAAGGCCACCTGTGGTGCGCCAGGCGTGCGGACTGTCAAAGCAAGGGCATTGGGAGCGAAGAGAGCGCCGGCTACGGGGAGGATGAGCAGCATTTAGGCCTGGTAGCGCGGGGCTCGGGGTGGGTTTAGAGAGAAGGATGATGGGGAGGGTAAGGAGGAATATTAATGGACGATTGGGGGCATGATGGGGACCGTGACGGGCTACTCTGCCGCACGCAGCTGAGCCGGTGCGGTGCGGCCAGCGCTCAGCCGCCCTTTTTTTTTTCCCTTTGGCCGTTTTGGGCGATCTCCTCCCTCCGACTGAGACCCACTGGAAGGAATCATGGCACCCCCAAACGTCACCACGAATTTGTCGGTTTCCCGTCCAACGGCCGAGAAGAGGAGCAGAGGTGAACAAAAATCGGCCAGAGTGGCCAAACAACCCTCACTCCCCTACACCAGTGAAAGTGATCAAGACAGTGGCGTCGATGAGGAGGGACTGGAAAACCTTGTGAGAGCATTAGGGGAGGATGGTCTCGACGAGTTTGGTCTAGCGCAATTGCGTATGTTGGCTGGCTCCCCGGTCGAGGAGGAGGAAAGCGATGAAGAAGATGATGATGATGCTGACCCAACAACTCAGTCAGAAGATGAGGAACAAGCCGGGGAGGAAGAGGCGGACGAGGAAATCGCGCTGGACGACGAGGACGTCGATTCGGTCGACGAAGACGCGATTCCACGGAGGAAAATCCAGGTGGACAACGAGGTGCGTCCCACCCAGCTCCCTTGCTTGCTAGCTCGTCTTAAAATTTCATGAATAGATCGCGCTCGAACGCATACGGGACTCTATTAAGTTGGACCCATCGCTTCCATGGACCGAAACATTGACGGTCTCATTCCCGGAGACGATCGACGTCGACCTGAATGACGACTTGAATCGTGAGCTCGCATTGTGAGCACCCTTCCACTGCATTATTTTATTTCCTAACCCCTACGCTAACCAAAACTGTCCTGACGTAGCTACAAACAGGCCTTGCATGGCGCAAAGGCCGCCCGCACCCTCGCGACAGAACACCGCCTCCCCTTCGCGCGCCCGGACGACTTCTTCGCAGAGATGGTCAAGACGGACGCGCACATGGAACGCATCCGACAGCGTCTGCTCGACGAGAGCGCGGGCATCGAAAAGAGCGAGGTGCGGCGGCGCGAGCGCGAAGGCAAGAAGATCGGCAAGCAAGTGCAGCTCGAGAAGCTCAAGGAGCGCGAGCGCAGCAAAAAAGACATGGAGGAGCGGCTCAAGGGGCTCAAACGCAGTGCGTATTTATTTATTTATTTATTTATTTATTTATTCATTTTTGAATCGGTGTCATGGGTGATTAGAACACAAGGGCGCGCTGCAGAATGCGCAGGCGGATGGCGACGACGACGCGTTTGACGTCGCGGTGGAGGACGCCATCGTTGGCCGTCCGGCGAAGCGTGCGCGCGGGGGCAAGGCTGGTGGCGGCGGTTTGCCACGGCATGTGCGCGACAAGAAATTCGGGTTTGGGGGTCGTGGAAAGAGGGATAAGCAAAACACGCGGTCGTCCACGGACGACTTTGAGCGGTCTGCGGGGGAAGGTGCTCGGGGCCGAGGTCGAGGTCGAGGTCGAGGTGGGGGAGCGCCTAGGCCAGGAAAGTCGCGGCGTGTTGCGGTGAGGAGTAAAAAGTAGATTATCTTGACAAGTCATCATGTGATCGATGTAGGGACGTGTTGCACAATCGACTCGACTCGGGTCAGTCAACTCAAGGACCAGAGGTTCCTTATATTAACGGATATTAACGCAGAACACACGCACACCGCACACGCACCAGCGCATACACCCGTGTGCATACACATCGGTGCCATGACACCAACTGTATCCTACCACTGCCCGTGTCTATCCACAGACCCAGTACCCCCGCCCCCCAATACACCCTCCTCCTCGTACTGTTTCCATCCCATCCACGAGCTCTTTTTCTGCGAAGAATGCGACGCGGTCCGCTGCAATCGTTGTGTTTCAGTCGAAGTCAGCGGCTACCATTGTCCGAATTGTCTATTTGAAGTCCCGAGCGCGAGTGTGCGTGCGGAGAAAAACAGGTCCGTGGTGCCAAACCTTTTGGCTAGTCGAGGGGCCAGGTGTCTCACACATGATATCTTTCCTCTCTATATAGATGTGCGCGGAACTGCTTCATGTGCCCCAATTGCCGACACACGCTTTCCGTCGTACCATCAGACCCACCGGACGCGGACGACGGCAGGTCTCTCGCCGCCAATCTGAGCGCAGTCGGCGAGCCCCCCTTCTTCCTTTACTGCAACTACTGCAGATGGGACTCTGCCGAGGTCGACATAACGTTCGAAAAGCCGACCGGCCTCGCGGGTGAGAGTCATTCTCGCGTTTTCTTTCGTTTCTTTCGTTTGTTTTTCATTCCCAAGGCGTGTCTCTCGTCTCGCCCACGCAGCACAATTACAAAAGTTTGAGGACTCGGCGCCCGACTCGCTCGAATTCGAGCGACTGAAAGAGCACTTTGAGCCCTTCTTACGTGCATCCTCTTCCTCCTCCTCCTCTGGCCTCGCGGGCCACTCACACGCAGCGCACCCGCATGCCACGCCGATCAATCCCATCACAGCTGCGGCGTCATCTGCATTGGCGCGTGATGTTCCAGGCGTCGGAAAGTACACCCCTGCTCCGCGCGGGCGGCGCGACAAGGGCGCGCGGGATGAGATTTCCGAGTACCGCAGTCGGGTCGAGGTTGGGGGCACCAAGGATGCCACCAACGCGGATTTCATGCGACGACTAGAGGAAGTGTCGCAGGTCGCGGCGCTCGACCAGCGATGGGCGAATAGCTGGACGTCGACGCTACGTGCCAGGTAAGGTTTCCCCCCTTTTTCGACGTTGCGAAATGCGCGCCATTTTCATCCCAGAGCTGCAGCGAACTGAAGCCCCTGCGAATACCCCTCCATTCCAAAAAGACGAAGCGCTGTCCGACGTGTCGTCATATCCTCATCAAGCCCGAACAGAAAGCGCAGTCTGTCCGTTTCAAGATCAAGCTCGTCGCCGCTAATTACCTGCCGGCCATGACGGCCATGTTTCCTCCTAATCAGGACTCGGCCCGGCCGCGAGGGGCGGCCGGCGGTAAGCAGGCGCCCGTCGAGGACCCGAGTGGGGCAAGCGGGCTGCATGCGGGTGGCACATACCCGTTTCACCTCGCACTGACAAATCCGCTGTACGACCCGATCCAGGTACGACTGGCGGTGCAGAGGCAAGTGCCTCCGCAGTCCTCTGCGGCGCCAGCTGGGAGCCCAGAAAAGGCGCGACGGCCACCGTTTGCCGTGTCCTTGCCACAGTCGGCGTTCCCCGTCGCGGCGTTCGCAGAGGCGTGGGAATACGAGGACGACGAAGATATGTTCGGGGGGCAGGACGACGAGTTTGGTGGATTGGACCGGGAACGTGGAGGCGGAAGCGCCGGTGGGAAGGGGAAGACAGTGGGCGTCTTGGAACGACGTGCTAATGTCACCGTCGTCGGCGGGGAGGTCGTGGTTGGCAGGGATGCCAGGGGCCCAGTCAGGGTGAGCATCGCTGGATTGACTGATTGATGGGTAGCAACGGGATTTGACGCCCTGTGGCCGGTGCTTTACAGTTCAACATGCTCGTTTCTTACACGTACAGGTCTGACGACCCGCTGGCCGAGGACGATGTGCGGGCGACGCCGTCACGCAAGGAAAAGGTGCCAGAGATGAAGACTTTTACATTTTATACGGTCGTGGATCTGGGGATGATCGTTCCTCGGGCAACTGCTGAAGTGGATAATTAAATATACCTTGTTTGATCAACAAAGTAACGTAAGTCCCAAGAGGTCAACCCTAACCCTGTGATGAGGCCCTGTCGCTGTACAGCCACACAAAACCTGATTGTCTCCACCCGACCCACCTTTTATTTCCTCCTCTTTCTTCCCCTCCTTGTTACCTTCATTTTGATGCTGGCGTCCCTCGCATAAATCCTTGCCAGGTGCAAGTTGCTAGTAGCCCCAAGCTCTTCCCTTTCCCTTTCACTTTTCCACTGTTTTCCCTTTCCCCGACCTCCCCGACCTCCCCGACCGATCAATGATGGCGTCGACTGCTGCGATGGCATCTACCTCCTCAACCATCCTGATGCAGGAATCAAGGCCACAGGCGGGCCCTCTGCCATTAAAGCGTGGAGAGATAGGTTTCATGGAAGGGGACCACGAACAAGTCCAGGTGCAATCCCAAATGACTCCTTCCTCTGATCCCTTGCCTTTGCCCGCAAGGCACCCCGCAGACCGTCGCCCTCCTACCCCGTCACTCGACCCTATCGACGAAGCCCCCTCGTATTCCGGGACTTCTGAGACCGCCTCGGACACCGCCTCCATGTCCATTGTCGGCAAACGTTCCTTCCTTAGGCACCGGAGACTACCAAAATTCATGGGCATCCATTTTACGACGCTTATATTGCTATTTGCCCAAGTGTGCGCATTCGTCGGAACCATAATAGGATGGGTATTCGCAAGTATGGCAATTTCTGGTGCCAAGACCAAGGCGCCCACCCCGGGCCCGGGCCCCAATAACGACCAAAATTTATCAACACCCGACACGGGCTCTTCCAATATCTTCATTCATGTAGCTTTCGCCATCGTTGTCCTCGCAGAAATTGTCCTCTTCGAGCGCCGCATCTACCGCGCCCGCGCCGAACGCTATGTTTTCAAGCACCCAGGCGAAATGCTTCCAATCTCGCTACAACGTGGCTCGGGCGCCGACCCCGTGATGTCGATTGCACCATGGAGTCGGCCTCCTCTGCCAACTTACGCGGCGGCGCTCGCAGCGAGCGGCGTCGGTACCGGTGACGTGGAGGATGTGGAGATCGCGCAGCCTCCCCCACCCGCATACGGCAAAACACGCGGAAGCACGCTGGTGCTTGCCGGTTACCTTCGAGACAGTCTCCGTGTGCAGGCCCGCGAACACGAGGAAGATCGACGTGCGAGTGGCGGCGCGAACCTGCGTAGCGATCGGCCGATCAGCTTTGTGAGCCGAGATGAAGAGTGGGAGGTGCGCCGTGATGCGGATCGCGCGCGTAGGATCGAGGAGGCGCTTGCGGCTTTGGAAGATGCGCGGCCTGTTCTGAGGGCCACCGCCGAACCGATTTCAGGACAGCAGGAACGAGATGCGAGTCGAGGTCGATGGGTCTAATCTTTAGCAGTTCTTCTAGACTAGGGCTAGGACTAGGTTTTAAAACTAACATGTGGTTTGTCGTCGTCTGTCATTTACTAGTGTTTGCTTGTGTTGTACAACATGTCGATTCATTTGTACCACCCTCTGTAACTGTTCGTAGCCGTGTTTTTCTTTTCTAAGACGCCTTTGGCTTGGTTCACATCATGTTCGCGTGTCAACAGCTCCCGAGCGGAATTAAAGCTATAAGGTACGCTCCTTTTCCCTTCCTGGCTCCTGGCTGGGTCTCGAGGCTTGACGATGGAAAGAGCCCTTTTTCGCAACACGGCCGTGCCCTCATAAGGCATTTTGAATTTAACGTGCGCCCCGTGCTTGGTTCACATGCTCTTGGCTGTTGTACTTGCAATTGCTCTGATGTTCCCGCGCCCCCATTATCGCTACTTGCTCGTATCTGCCTACTCTACTTCCCCGCAATGACCTCCCTCCTACCCCCACCACTTCCTCCCCCACCATTATTCGCCGCCGCCATCCCGCTACCGCTACCGTCCGCATACGAGGACGACATGATGGCGTCGCCGCCTGTCCCGAGTAGCGCCAGCCTGAGTGAGCCCCCCACTTACTCCCCGTCCGCGGCGGTCCCGCCTTACTCTGACATGCCTGGGCCGTCCGAACGCACGCTCGCCGTGGCGGCGCGCTCGTGCAGGAGGATGCCCTCGGGCGTGTTTGTGCGGAGTAACGGCCTCGTCACCGTCGCGCTGCGGGGGCAGGACGAGCACGCCCGAGCGCCGTCTTATGGTCGCCATGGCAGGATATGCGGTGATATCAGTCTCAGCTGTACACAAGGCGTGCAGTCCATCTACATCACTGTATGTGCCACCGCCACCCCCTATCTCTACATCAGCGTCTCCCCGTCACATCCTTGATGTTCCGTTGATCGTGCACTTTTTTTTTTTAGTTGGAAGGGCATTTACGCTTGGCTACCCCCGAGGGCGCAAGGATTGACGGGTCGTTCTTCAGCGCCTCGTATGATATTTGGACGAGGTCTGAAGACGATGTGGACGGCCGTGGGCAGTGCCCCGGCCTGTTCACGTTAGATGTCGTTCTGCCGGAGACGTTCAAGGATAAGGGTGCGAGCCGCCCGCTTCCGCCTTCGCACGATATCCTGTACTCCTATGCCGCGGACATCTGCGCGAAATGCAGCTATGTCTTACGGGTCGTCGTCGAGCGCAGGGGGTCCAAGCTGGGGATTTGGAAACTACCCAAAAAGTGAGTGCTGCGCTTCTGCTTCTACCCCCTTCACTGCCCCCTCGATCGAGGGAGAGCTATCTGACTCACGGCTACTGAATGACGGGCGCTTATTTGATGACAGGTTGGAAGTGCCTTTCGTTTATCAACCTCGAACGAGGGCCCCGCAACCGATCCTTTCGTTGCCATTTCCCTTCCTCTCCACCGTCAAGTCTTCGCCCGAGGAGTGGTTTCAAATTACAAGCACGATAGCTCCGAAGGACAACTCGGAAGTGGAGCCCATTGATTGTCATGTGAGCGAGCAAACTGAGGCCTCGAGTCTAAGGAACGGTGCCTGATTTCCCGATTTGACTTTTAGTTCTTTATCCCCATCGTTCAGACATTCGCATTGGCCGATACGATACCCTTCTATCTGCAGCTCATTGCGCCGTCCAAGTCGCTGCAGGCGTTCTTGCATCCCACCGTATCGACCAACATAAAGTCCAAGCGTTCGAAGAACATCGCTGCCTGCACCACTACCCCGCCAATGGTGCGTGTGTATCTGCTTCGTCAGGTCATAATGGCCGTCAAGGGCCGACTGTGCACCCGCCAATTTTCAATCGGCGAGGGTAACGTACGTTCCCTGCCCCCTGGCGCCTCGTTGCCGCCCCTGTTACGATCACAGCCATTGGACTGCGGGCTTAGCACGCTTGACTATGAGGGTGAAGTGCATCCGAATTCTGACATCAAAGTGGGCCAGTTTGGTATGAGCCGGCTGCAAGTTCGGGTGCGTTGATCGCTCGCTCTATGTTGTTGATGAGCATGGTGATGACAGGGTGTCTCGCTGCGCAGGACTTCATAACGACGTATCTTGCCCCGCCACATCCGTCTACATCCCCGCTGCGCGTCCATCAGCATTCGCATCCTATCTGTCTTGTCACGGACCCTTTCACGGGCGCTATCGACTGAGATTGCTTATCCTTTATGACCTCTACATGTTCTGCACGATCCTGCTTTGACTGGCCTTCTTTTTATTATGAGCGACAATGTCTTCCGATGAGGGTTGGTTTGTAGGTGATATTGGCTGATGAATGAAACAGGTAAGATGTTACATAGTAATAATTATTCATGGTAACTATCGTATAATTATATCCATCCAACGTAACGTTCCATACGCTACTCTCTTATGATGAATTTGGGTTTTGGGTTTTGGTCGATGGCTGGCAACTACAGGAGTTCACAGTCCATTCGCACACCGTTAGTACGCGTCGATTTTTGTGCGACAAAACCAGGGAAACGTTTGGGAGATTTTTAAGTAGGCACAAAGTAAGATCTTTCTGTTTGTGGATAGTAGGACATTCCGGTTTATTCAAGGTTTTTATATCGATAAGCACTGAAATATCGTTTCAGGACTTTTGATCAATCGAAAATGAGGAGGGAGGCAGTAGCTACAAATCATATCAAGTATTTTTGCAAAGTCGAGAATTGAGGGAGATAGGGGTGCGCGTTCCTGACTGGTGACCTCTGCTTAGACGGACTCGGAAATAGCCGACTTCATGAAAATTCAACGTCGATGGGCCAACAGTACTAATGGAACAGTGACACTAGGCCCCAGGGCTAAGGAAGCCTGCACTCTGCTCTGTTCTCTGCGCCTCTCAAGAAACTGGCGACGTCGGTCACCCATGACTCTTTTTTGATGCGTTCTTGTTCGGTCTACTACAAACTCGGACGTCCACCTGCCAGGTCATTAAGGTACTCTTTCCCACAAAAAAAAAAGACAGGCTGTCGTCCTCTCGCATGCTCTATACGATGATTTGTTATACTTGTCTGTCGGCGACGTTGAACTGGACTTTGGCTAATTCACTTACCCGCGGGCCCTCTTTGATTGCCGTGTACTAGTACGCGTGGTGCCCTACCCCTCTGAAGCCTTAAAATCCCGGTATTGAATGATCTCCCGGGGATGGGACACCCCTAATCGGTAGACTTGACAGGCCAGTGACAGCGGTGGGAAATCTCGTGCTTGTGCGTTATTCTCACATCATTTTGGCATCAATCTCGCATGCTACTTTGTTCACCGACGGCCCAAAAGAATTTCTGATATTTTTTTTTCTTCCCTGTCTTCTCGGGTCTCGAGCATCGGGGCGTGCCTTGGACTCGTTACGGATGCAAATTAGTGAGCAATCACGAAAGCAGGCTGATCCACCGTCTCTGTTCCCGTCTCGGCGCTCGGTCAGCTGAACCACAGCCCCGGAAAATCGATTGCGCTGGCATGGTACTAATATGCATAAGACGAGCCCTCATCACTTGATAAATGTCGCGGGCGAGAGGCTTAGTAACACTGGAAGCTATTATGCCCCTTGTGGACGCGTCGGCCTCAAAGTTTCACTCAAGAAGGCGTACTGGACGGTGCTAGCAAGACCCTGGCCTTGTGTAAGTCAAGAGTGATTCGAGTTGTGAGTGATCTCAAGTGGGTTCTAAGCCTATTCTAACTTACGACGCGATGATCGGCCTCCTGAATTCTAGAGCTTCTGATCAGGTGCCAGGTTCTGATTGTAATACCCCAAGTCCTGTTGTTGATCCCACCATCACACCTATGCAAACCTATGCCTCACCACCCCAATTTTTTATTCGCTCAAATGGGTAAATACCCCGCGCCCACGGTTCATGAAAATTTCGGGTGTTCTAGTCTTTCCCCTCTTCAAATTACATTCTTTTTTGGCAAAGTTCCATGGATGACATTCGGCTACTATTTACTGCCCTTCTCTTATCATCCTACAATAAGTTACCTACTTTACTAACACCAACCGTCCCAACCATTCCGTCTTCGAGTCTAAATTGAGGTTCTTTTTGGTTCTCGCAATTTTTTTTGCTTCCCCATTAAATCACTCTGCCCAGGGGTATCCCATCGTGATGATCCCGGCTTCCCGCAGGTCACCCCTCTTCTGGCCGATCGAACACTTCCGCCGGTCACTGAGCCAAGTACGTGGCCATTGACCACCACGCGGAATGCTTCGCTCGGAACCTGACAACATTGGTATCGGTCAGATCTTGCCCGCGGCAGTGTTCTCGGATGAATAACATCTAACTTCTTCCCTTGGACATTCGATAATTTGGTGCGGGGACGGAACAATGAACCAATTTTACCCCCGCAGTGCACAAGTTACCAATAATTTTCAATAATGGAAGGCGCGCCGGCCGCTGGGTCGTAAGATCTGTCCTTCCATGCATGTCAAATTGTTCGCGAAGCGCCATTTGGTATCCAAAACGATCCGGAGACGTCCTAGGGCGTAAAACTAAAGTATGTGAATGGCTCGTGTCAGCTTCACCGATCGGGGGCGCATTTCCGCGGTGAGTAATCCTCTCAATGGACTGTGCACGCGCGGGAAATCGTTGTTCTTCTTCAAATTTCGTCCGCGCTGCGACTCAGACTTTCAGGGCTATTTGATGTGCTCTTTCCCGAAAACCCGAAAAGGGGACAAAGACCATCATCGTCCCGCGCTCCCTGATTGATGATTTACTGTGCTTGCCCGTCGCTGATATTGTCATTGTTCCCTCTATGGCACCCTTAAATTGGACTTGATGATTCCTTAATTCCCCAGTACCTCTTTATGGCAATGGGGATCAAACCACGAACTGCACCCGCTCTCTTGGCGTCTAGATGCCGAGTCTATCCCAACCTCGGGAAATCGAATACACGGTATCAATACGTCAAAGGCCGGGTCTTCATTATCTGAAATGGTGCTGGAAAAGTGAAGATCAATACTCAAGGTATCGCTTTAGCCCCGCTTGGCGTGGATGGTCCTATTTCAAGTTCCTTTTTAAATCCCACTAGTAGAAAGTGTATCCGCTGGTGTATCGTAAGTTCTGGCCCTTCCGAGTCGTACACGAAAAGCGATTCGAGTCGTGATTGTAAATCATTTTTCACATTGCCAAGCCCAACTACAACTACATTAGTGATACAAGCCCCGTATCGTGGTTCTGTTATTTCATGCAAGCCCGCACTCTCTTTTGTTTTACGCCCCCCAAGATGATGGATGACGCGCTCGCTACTCATGAGAATGTTGGGGATCCCCCCCCCCCTTCTCCGTTAAAATCACTTTTTCGGCAAGTTTCATGTATTTTATTCATACACTACCTGATTCAAGGCCGCCTCAGGCTCCAGTATTGCCTTACAGAAAGTTACCTGACTGACTCCGTATTTCCTATTATAGCGTCGACAACAAAAACATTTTGGCTCCCGGAGTTTTTCCTTGATCCCTAGAATCACGTTACCCTGGGAGGAGCCATCAGGGACCCAGTTTCACCAAGCTTCCAGTGGCCGTGGCCGTATACG
>Ga0137390_10001247_pt1 | contig 18921 bp, 15 predicted proteins | sample 15con2h24AmetaG_FD_104937 | JGI IMG/M metagenome (GOLD analysis project Ga0137390, IMG submission 104937) | Vadose zone soil microbial communities from Angelo Coast Range Reserve, California, USA - 15con2h2.4A metaG | ecosystem: Environmental > Terrestrial > Soil > Vadose zone > Saprolite... | reverse complement strand
GTTCTCGACATTTCCCGAATTGCCGTCCCGGCTGGCGGAGCGGCAGTTGGCATCGCCTTTCCTGACACATCCTTCCACTTGCCTCTTTGAATCGTGGCCCCAGAAATGGGGCCACTTTTATTTGCCGATGAGAAGGCCCGCCAGCAGAGGCCAGCCAGAAAGAACCTGAAGGCTGGGACTCTGACTCTGTAGCGTGCGGCCATAGCTATGGCGACGCGATCATCGGTACCGCCGCGAGGGCGGCCAGCAAGCCGACGAACCTCCAGCGAGTGAAGTGCTCGTGCAGGAACAGGCGGGCGAGGAGCACGGTCACGGCGGGATACAACGACGAAATGACTACCGCTTCGTCAAGGCGACCGGTTTGGCTGGCGCGAACAAACAGCATCGTGCCGATCGAGTCAATGCAGCCCGTGAGCAGGCCCCAGCGCACGCCGGTGGCGGTGATGTCGCGAAATTTACCGTGCAGCAGCACAATCAGACCGGTAATGATCAACCCGCCAGCTCGAGTAAAGGAGGCGATCCAGAAGGCTGAGGCATCACCGGCCTGACGGACGCAAAGATAGAAGCCAGCGAAGCCAATCCCTGCCAGGACAGCGATCCCGATGCCCTCAGGGCTGCTTCCGTCCTCGGTTCGCGTGATGAGCCATAGACCGGCGGCCGCGAAGACGAAGCCGATGATGGGAATCCTGCCGGGCAAGCCCTCTGTGAACATGGAAACCACGGTTGGGATCGCAGCACCCAGCACAGCTGCGACCGGAGCGGTCAGGCCCATTCGTCCTGAGGAAAGTGCGCGATAGAAGATGGCCAGCGAAGCTCCTCCGGAGACGCCGCCCGCCAGGACCCAAGCCACGCTGCGTCCGGAGGGGAACGCAGCATGGCTGGCGGAGGCCAGCGCGCCCACCAGAAGCAGGCCACCGATGTTGACGACAGTAGTGAACAAAAAGGTGTTGGCGCGTCGCGTGGCGTATCCGCCGAGAAAATCGCTCGTGCCCCAGGCCAGGACAGCAGCCAGTCCGTAAGCAGCGGTGGCAAATTGAGGTGCGACGAACATGTCCGACGAGCGTAACATGCGCTGAGTGGCGTCCCTAAATTAACCACGAAGAACACAAAGGAAGTCCTGCTCGATTCATACCTTTGTGCGTGACTTCGTGTCCTTTGTGGTGGACGGATTTAGGACATCACATGCGCTCACGACCGGAAGAGCCCGCGTCACACGTGTTAGAATTTCCCCAAGCGATTTCCTCACGAGAGTGGCAGTTTTCTAGAACCCGGATTCTGAGAGATCACGTTGATCGAACTGGCACCGTCTATACTTTCGGCTGATTTCGCTCGGCTGGCGGAGCAAGTGCGCGCCGCGAGCGAGGGCGGTGGAAGTGTCATCCACGTGGATATCATGGATGGACACTTCGTTCCCAATCTCACTCTTGGGCCTCCGGTGGTGAAGTCGCTGCGCAAGGCGACTGAGTTGCCGCTCGACTGCCACCTGATGATCGAGAATCCGGATGAGTTCATTCCCGCGTTTGCCGAAGCTGGTGCCGATTGGATTTCGGTGCACTATGAAGCGTGCCGCCATCTTAATCGCACTTTGCATCTCATCAAGAGTCATGACTGCCGGGCGGGGGTAGTAATTAATCCTGCGACGCCGGTGGATGCGCTCGCGGAGGTGCTCGACATCGTGGATTATGTATTGGTCATGTCGGTGAATCCGGGATTCGGGGGGCAGAACTTTATTCCCTCCACTCTGCACAAAATGCGGCGCTTGGCCGAGATTCGCGGAGAACGTGGATTGCAGTATCGGATCGAAGTGGATGGCGGCATCTCACTGAATACCGTAACCGACGTGGTCCAGGCGGGCGCGGAAATTCTGGTTGCGGGCAACGCCGTGTTCGGTAGCGGTGATCCAAGCAAGAATGCGCAGGCGCTGCTGAAAGCTGCCACGGAAGCGGCGCTGCAGCGAGTCTAAGGCGGCCGACAGCGAGGCGATACGGGAGCAAGGCAAAATGCCGAGCTTCGCTCGGTCGGACAGCCGGGGCCTGCCCTGAGCGAAGTCGAAGGGGCGGGTGTCCCCACACGAGCATTTAGAGGTATTCATGTCACGTCGATATTCATTCATTGCGGTGCTGGGAACGTTGCTGCTCATAACGGCCGCTTGCACCAACAAAAAGTCGGTTAACCCGCTGGCGAACATTGGGTCCAAGCAGCCGGACAAGGTTCTTTTTGACAAGGCCATGGACGCGATGAGGCATAACCGCTTCGACGTGGCCCGCATCACCTTGCAGACGCTGATCAACACGTATCCGGATTCGGAATTCATCGCTCGCGCCAAGCTGGCGGTCGGTGACTCCTGGTACGCCGAAGGCGGCGCGGCTTCGCTGGCGCAGGCGGAACAGGAATACAAGGACTTCATCACCTTCTTTCCCAACATGCCGGAAGCGGCTGAGGCGCAGCTGAAGATTGCCAACATTCAGTATCAGCAGATGGAAAAGCCGGACCGTGACTACACTCACGCCAAGCGCGCCGAGGATGAGTATCGAAATCTGATCCTGCAATTCCCCGACAGCAAGCTCGTGCCCGAGGCCAAGCAGCGCTTGCTGCAGGTGCAGGAAGTGCTGGCCGATCGCGAATTCGGAATCGGACGGTTTTACTACCTTCGGCAATCGTATCCGGCATCCATCGCGCGCCTGACTTCGCTGGTGGAAAAGTATCCGCTCTACAGCAAGGCCGATGAAGCTTTGTATCTGCTGGGGCAGAACTATGAAGCTGAGATCGCGCGCGTGCGCTCCGACCCCAATTCGAAGAACGAGGCCGCGAAGGGCCGGATGATCGAAGAGTTCACCAAGGGAGCGGCTGACGCTTACTCGCGGATTCTCACCCGGTATCCCATCATGGACCGCTCTGACGATGCGAAGAAACGTCTGGCGGCCCTGCATCAGCCGATTCCGCGGCCTACCAAAGCGGCCGTCGCCCAGAATAGGGCCGAAGATGCCAGCCGGCGTGAAACCGGCACTATTGGCAAGTTGATGAGCGTGGTTCGGAAGAATCCCGATGTAGCGCAGGCGACTAAAGTTGGCGACCCAACCTTGGTCGATCCCACGCCCATGAGCGCCACGCAGGTGGTGCAAGAGGCGACGCGGGCGGCGATGGGCACGTCTGGCGAAAAAGGAATCACGGTCGAGACAGTCGATGGCAGCGCAACTCCGCCGCCGAACGAGCCCGCTCCACGCTCTGACACGCCTGCGGCCGCCGGTTCGGCATTTAGTCAACCCGGCGCGGTCGCTGACCCCAACGAATTGAAACCTGCGGCGGCTCCCAGTGCGAACCCGCCCGCTCAGAATGCAGCACCCGATCCGAACGAGCTCAAGCCCAACCCACCTGACAGTCAAAGCACAAGCAACCAGGCACTCCCTCCGCCGCCGCAAGTGAATGAGCTCCAGCAGGGACAGTCGAGCAGTTCGGCCAGTGCCGATGCCAGTTCCACGGCCCAGGCCACCGATGAGGAAATCTCCAGCAGCAAGAAGAAAAAAAAGAGGGGATTGAAGAAAGTCGTCCCCTTCTGAGAAGGCTACGGCGCAGCTCCGGACTAACTTCTTAGCGACATCTCTACCCCTTTTCGCCTCGATCAAGTCGGGAAAATGGGAAGACGCGATAGATGCTGACCGCTGGTAACGTGTTACCCCCCGTCTGATCATTGACTTACCTTGTGCGCCGGGTTAACTTCGCGGTATCTCCCCTCAACAGAGGAAACCTTTGGCTAGGAAGATACTGCTCGCCGACGACAGCGTAACCGCTCAGAACATGGGACGGAAGATTCTCGCTGACGCAGGTTACGAGGTCATCACCGTCAATAACGGGTCGGCTGCGCTGAAGAAGATCGCCGAGCAGAAACCCGACCTGATTGTCCTCGACGTTTATATGCCGGGATACAGCGGGCTCGAAGTGTGCCAGCGCCTGAAGGAAGTGCAGGAAACCGCGCGAACCCCCGTTCTGCTGACGGTCGGAAAGCTTGAGCCTTTCAAACCTGACGAAGCCAGGCGCGTAGGCGCGGAAGGTTTTATCGTCAAGCCGTTTGAGGCCAGCGAACTGCTCAGCGCTCTTTCGAAACTGGAAGACAAGATTGTGCCGCGGTCGGAATCCTCCAAACCCGGCAAACCCGGCCGTTTTGCCCGGGCCATCGCATCGGTGGAGGAATCAGGCCGTTACGGCAAGAATGCTCCATCCGATGAAGAATCGGGCTGGAAGAACCGGATCGCGTTTCCTCCCAAGAAAAAGGAAAAGGCAGAAGAAGCAGAAGAAGACAACGGGGACGGGCCGGCGATTTACAACACAATGAACCGGGACCTGCGGACGGTAGTGGATCCCACGCACCCGAACAAGGAAACGGCCGCGCAGAGCGCATCTGCGGAATCGCCGCGCAATGAAGAGAGTGTCAGCCAGGAAAGCCTGGTGGATGTGGCCGCCCTTGCAGCTCCGGGTATGCCGAAGGATGTAACGCCGGACGAGATTGCAGCCATCGCGGCTGCCGCTGCACAGGTTCAATCTACGATTTCATCGGCCAGCGAGCCGGCGGAATCAGCGCCGCACCCCGAAGTTTTTGTGCCGGCTGATCACGCTGTGGAATCAGAGACGGCAAACAAGATCGAGGAGGTCCACGCGGCGCCTGAAGTTGCGCACGAAGATCGAAATGAGGATCGAACCGAAGCTCAACAACAAGATCGAAAAACAGATCGAAAAGAAGAGGTTCGAAAAGAGGAAGCAGTCGCGGTTCCTGCAAATCCCGCTGACCTGATCGCAGCGCTTGCTTCTCTGGAACCAGTCAACGGCCATTCCTGGCATGCAGTCCAGCCCGGAAACCATTCGGGACATTCCTCGCAAGAGCCAGCGGATGTCCCGGTCACGATGGCAGTGGCGTCCGCAGCCGTAGCCGGGTCTGCGGCATCGCGCTGGACAGTTGTTCCGATGGCGATCGATCCCGAGGAAGCGGCAGTTTCTCTCGAACTCGAGATGCAGAAGGCCTACGCGGCATTTGCCGCCGCCGAGCAGCAGCACAGGGGAGATGAGTCTTCCTCCGGCGCAACCGCGGCGACGGAAAATTCCCAGCCAATCTCTGCGGGGGAACCTGGCCCTTCGGGCGTCTCCATCCCGGAGCCGGAGCTGGCAAACGTCGTGAAGGAAGTGGCCGGTGCCGCAGCCGATGCAGTGGGTGCTGCGGTCACCGAACTGGCCGCAGTCGCCGCGTCGCACGCCGAGACGCAGCAGACTTCGCCAGCGTCAGTCGTGGAGGTATCGCCACAGAGTGAAGCTGCAGCCGAGACCGCTGAATTAATTTCGGCAGACGGCAGCGTTGCCGAACCTGTGCAGCGAGATGAGCAGACCTCGCGCGCTGAGGACCAAACCGTTCCGACCGAAGTGGAAAAAGCTTTCGAGACGAGCACGCACGAGACTCAGCCAGAGCCCGGCCCCGTAGCCGCGGAGACTGCTGCGCCAAGCGAATCTCCTGTAGCAGTCTGGTCGAATACGGCAGCGAAGAAAGAATCGGACTTGGTAGCTACGACGGCCGCCGCCTGGGCGAGCTGGCGGCAAATTCGTGACACTGGCAGTCCGAGCGCCAATGCTGCGCAACCGGCGAATGCAGGCAAACAAGAAGATGAACATGACGAACCGGCGCATTCTCCTGAATCGGCAGCGATGGCTGTAGCCGCGGGGGCAGAGAAGAGTCCGGAAGAAGCACCTGCGGCGTCCAGCGCCGAATCCAAGGCCATCGCGAACATCGTGGACAGCGTCCTGGCCGAACTCCGACCGAAGATCGCAGAAGAAATCGCCAGGAAACTCTCTGCTGACAAGAAGTAAGCTATCCTGCAGTTGCTACCGATTTCAGCTTGTTGTTCTCACTCCCTTCTTCGTTTGACCCTTCTTTTCTCGCCCCTGTAAGATCGAACTTCATCAGTGTTTAACACCTGGCATACTTCTTCCGGCCCGGATCCTTGATCATGGATGGCACACGCGTGGGGAGAGGGAATCTGGAACTACCCTGTGGTCCCCTGTGTCCTCTGTGGTGAAGGTTTCTGTTCTAAGCGTCACTGCCAACTGCTGATTGCAAGCGAACTCACGATGCCCCACGAACTGCCTAAATCCTACGAGCCAGGCGCGATTGAAACGCGCTGGGCCGAATACTGGATCAAAGAAAAACTCTTCTCCGTGCCCACGCCACCGTCAGGGGAAACGCGTCCAGTATTCACGCTGCTGCTGCCGCCGCCAAACGTCACCGGGCGCCTGCACATGGGCCACATGCTCAACCAGACGCAGATGGACATCATTGTGCGCTGGCACCGTATGCGCGGCTTCATCACGCTGTGGCTGCCCGGCACGGACCACGCGGGCATCGCCACGCAAATGATGGTCGAGCGCCAGCTTGCCAGCGAAGGCAAGAATCGGCGCGACCTGGGGCGCGAAAAATTCATTGAGCGCGTGTGGGAGTGGAAGAAGCTCTACGGCGGCGCCATCCTCGACCAGATGAAGCGGTTGGGCGCATCGGTCGATTGGGACCGCGAGTACTTCACCATGGACGAGAATCTTTCGCGCGCCGTGCGCGAAGTGTTCGTCCGCCTGTACGAAGAAGGGCTGATCTATCGCGGAAAGTACATCGTGAACTGGTGTCCACGGTGCGAGACGGCGATTTCCGACCTCGAAGTCAAGCACGAAGAGGTGGCGGGCAAGCTGTGGGAGATTCGCTATCCCGTGGTCGGAAGCGGCGAGTTCATCACCGTCGCGACCACGCGTCCGGAGACCATGCTGGGCGACACAGCCGTCGCGGTAAACGAAAAAGACGAACGCTACACGCATCTGCACGGAAAGAAAGTTTTGCTGCCGCTGATGAATCGGGAGATTCCCATCATCACCGACGAGTTAGCGCAGCCGGAGTTCGGCACGGGCGCAGTGAAGGTGACGCCCGCTCACGATCCCAATGATTTTGAGGCGGGGAAGCGTCACAACCTGCCACAAATCGACGTGATGGACGAGCACGCGCACATGAACCAGAACGCCGGAGTGTATGCGGGACTTGACCGCTTCGAGGCCCGCAAGCGCGTGTTGGCGGATCTGGAAGCGCAGGGATTTCTGGTAGGAGCAAAGGACTACACCATCTCCCTGGGCAAGTGCGACCGCTGTGGGTCGGTGGTCGAGCCGCGCTTGTCGGAGCAGTGGTTCGTCAAGATTCAGCCGCTGGCCGATCGCGCCATAGAGGCGGTCGAGAGTGGCGAGATTACGATTGTTCCGGACAACTACCGGCAGATTTATCTGAACTGGATGAATAACATCCACGACTGGTGCGTGTCGCGGCAATTGTGGTGGGGACATCGCATTCCGGCCTGGACCTGCGCAAACTGCAAGGAAGTAACCGTTGCTCGCGAAACTCCGGCGAAGTGTCCGAAGTGCGGGGGCACGAAGCTGGAGCAGGTTTCCGACGTGCTCGATACATGGTTTTCCTCGGGACTACTGCCCTTTACGACGCTGGGCTGGCCGGAGAAGACACGCGATCAGGCAGTTTTCTATCCCACGACGCTGCTGATTACTGCTTACGAGATCTTGTTCTTCTGGGTAGCGCGCATGATCATGTTCGGATGCCACTTCATGCAGGGACACGAGCAGGATCCTGCGATCAAGAAGGCCAGTGGATGGGCGGATAAAAAGGACGACAGCGTGCCCTTCCGGCAGGTTTACATTCACGCGCTGGTGCGAGATGCAGACCGGCAGAAGATGTCGAAGACCAAAGGCAACGTAATTAACCCGCTCGACATTATTGAACGCTTCGGCACGGATGCCACGCGCTTCACGCTGGCTGCCATGGCCTCGCCGGGGACGGACATAGCGTTCAGCGAGAGCCGAACCGATGGTTATCGCGCCTTCGCCAACAAGATCTGGAATGCCGCCCGCTTCATGTTCATGAATGTGGATCGGATCGGCTCGTGTGGCGCGGGCACTCTTGCCCGCGAACTCTCGCCAACAGCCAAGGGCATCCCCGCGTTCACACTGACCACTCTAGAAGACCGCTGGATTCTCTCGCGGTTCAACCGCGTGACCAAAGAAGTGAACGATGCTCTGGAAACTTACCGCTTCCACGAGGCGGCGAACCGCATCTATGACTTCTTTTGGGGAGAGTTCTGCGACTGGTATCTGGAGCTGATTAAGCCTCGATTGAACCTCGAAGAAGGCGCAGACCAGGCTCCGGCACGAATCGCGTGTGCGAATCTGGTCAGCCTGTTCGATGCGTCCTTGCGGTTGCTGCATCCGGTGATGCCTTTTATCACCGAGGAGATCTGGCAGGCGATCTACGAGGGCAGGGCTCCGCTGAAGTCGATTGCGCTGGCAGGATATCCGCAGGCTGATGAAAAGCAGTTCGACCTGGCTGCCGAAACGGAGATGGCGATTCTGCAGGATCTGATCGTCACGGTGCGCAATCTGCGGGCGGAGTTGAAGGTTGAACCGAAGGTGAAGGTGCCGATCGAGGTGTTCGTACACGAGCCAGAGATTCGCCAGATGATCGAGCAGAATCGCGGCGCGGTCGAGCGGTTGGCGAATGTGGAGAAAATCACGTTTGCGGAAGGCTCGCTGGCCAAGCTGGCTGGGGCCCGCAGCACGGCGCGGTTCGACGTACACGTGATCTATGAGAGAAAGATTGACGTTGCCGCCGAATGCGAGCGCTTGAAAAAAGAACTGGAGAGAATCGAGAAGGGCATCGCCAGCGGACAGAACCAGCTCGGCAACGAGCAGTTCCTGGCGAAGGCGCCGCCGAACGTGGTCAACAATCTGCGCAAGCAGGCCGAGGAACTGGCCGCGCTGCGCGACAAGGCCAAGAGTAAGCTGGAAGAACTGAACTGTTAAATGTGGGGACAGCCGCCCTCGGCTGTCCGGCGGGTCGAAGACCCGCAGCTTTATTATCGCCGGTATCGAGTCGAGTTGGGTCCGTCGGGAGAGCCGAGACGGATGTTCCCCAAGTTTCATCGCAGCACTGGCAACTGTTTATGGACTGGAATTCACGACGCATCACCGCGATTTTAGAGAACGCGCTGCTCGAAGACCGGGCCACGCGCGATGCGACCAGTTACGCCTGCATCGACCCTAACCAGAGAGCGGCGGCAACAATTCTTGCCAGGCAGGACTGCATCCTCGCGGGAATCGGTTGTGTGAGCCGCATCCTTGACGTGTATGCGGCGCTCGACGGCGCTGTAACCGCGCACTACGAAGTCACCACGCATCCGGAGATTTTTGACGGAGTGCGCCTGCACAAAGGCCAGTCGGTGGCTGTGATCCGCCACAACGCCCGCGTGATCCTCTCCTGTGAGCGTGTGATCCTGAACTTCCTGCAGCGCATGAGCGGAATCGCAACCCTGACCCGCAAGTTCGTCGAAGCAGTGTCGGGCACCAAGGCTCGCATTCTCGACACGCGCAAGACGGCGCCCGGCCTGCGCGTGATCGACAAGAATGCTGTGCGCTGCGGCGGCGGGCAGAATCACCGCCTCGACCTATCCGACGGCGTGCTGATCAAAAACAACCACATCGCGCTGGCGGGCGGGATCGTGCCAGCGCTGGAGCGCGCGGTCCACAATCGCCGCGGCTCGCAGATCATTGAGGTCGAAGTGCGCACGCTGGAGGAACTGGAGCAGGCACTGGCTCACGGAGCAGAGGCTCTCCTTCTGGACAACATGTCCCCAGAGGACGTGCGCCGCGCGGTCGAGCGCTGCTCGAAGCTGGAGCACCGCGTCCCATTGGAATGCTCCGGCGGAATCCGACTGGAAAATGTCCGCGCTTACGCCGAGACCGGCGTCGATTTCATCTCCGTCGGCTTGCTGACGCACTCGCCCCAAGCCGTGGACATGAGCATGCGCGTCGTTCCGGCCCAGTAAGTGTTCTTCCTAATCTCCGGCACTGTTCAGCGCGACGGTCTTTCGGCCCCCTGCTTGTCGAGATCGAAGGCCGTCGGATGAGTGGGCTGGTAGAGCCCGATTTCACCTCCGCTCGGCAGCCGCAGAGTAGTCTTTTTCCCCCAGTCCGCTTCCTCAACCGGTGAGCAGCTAACGTTCTTCGATTTCAGCGACTCCATCTCGGCCCGCAGGTCATCGCACATCAGGTAGACCACGGCGCCCAGCAGCGAGCGTCCGCCGTGAACCTGCTCGCGACTATCCCCATCCGTGGGATGGATTCCAGCCTCCGCAGGAGGCAGCGCAAAGATCAGCCAGCCCCCGCCGGCATCCACTGTACGAAACCCCAGAACGTCACGAAAGAACACGCGGTCGGCGTCCGGCTTCTCACTGTAGAAAAGGACGTGAGTGCCCGTAATCATGGAGACAAGCTTATCAGCCTGGATGGCCACTCCGCCCTAGTTTGTTGTTTCCGGCACATTCCCGCATAATCCCTTGCATCGGTAAGACAGACACAATTCGGCAGAGCCGTCGCTCGCGGGCCAGCGTGCCTGTGTCCCATGAGCACAGGCCGCAGCCGACGGACGTTCGTCTCGGCCGCATTGTGCGCCTGTTGATGGAGCACGCCACCGTCGTCGTGAGCGGCACCAAGATCGCGCAGGAAATTTCCTCGACCCGCTCCGAGGTTTGGCGGCTCATCCAACAGCTGCGCGGACTGGGCGTGGATGTGGCTGGGCACGCGGCCACCGGCTATCAGCTGCGCTCGGTACCTGATTTGCTGTTGCCGGAAATTCTCCGCCCCTTCCTTCGCGGCACCATTTTCGACGCGCAGCTCCATCACTTCTACAAGATCGGCTCAACCAATACGGCTGCCATGGCGGCAGCGGCCGAGGGCGCCCCCGAGGGCAGCGTCTTCCTGGCCGAAGAGCAGACGGGCGGACGCGGCCGTGGCGCTCACGCGTGGCATTCTGAGCGATCGGCCGGGATCTATTGCTCGGTGGTTTTGCGCCCGGCACTGCCACCTTCGGAAGTGCTGGTGTTGTCGCTGGCTGCCGGACTGGCCGTGCAGGCGGCAATTCAACAGATTGATTCCCGCGTGAACGTCGATCTGAAGTGGCCGAACGATCTGCTGATTGCGGGCAGAAAAGTCTGCGGAATTCTCACCGAGATGAACGCGGAAGCCACGCGGGTCCGGTACATCGTGGTAGGCATCGGGATTAACGTGAGCCAAGCGGCGTTCCCGAAGGACCTGGCAGAGCACGCTACCTCGCTACGGCTGGCTACCGGCAGCGAGTGGTCGCGGGTTGAGCTCGCAGGAGCTTTGCTAAAATCACTCGACGGGGAATATCGTCAGCTGCTCGGGCAGGTCGATGCCCGGCGATCAATTTTGCGGCGCTTTTCGGAGCATTCTTCCTGGGTAAACGGCAAAGCAGTTCGCATCGAAGAAAATGGATCAAGCCTCGAAGGAATAACCGAAGGCTTGGATGACCGCGGCTTCCTACGTGTGCGCACCTTAAATGGAGTGCAAACGGTGCTGAGCGGAACAGTAAGAGAAAAGTAAAGAGCTCTCGTCCACGTATCAGAGTTGCCTGAAGTCCGAGGTTTGAGGTCCGAAGTCCGAAGTCCGAAAGCGGTACCCAACCATGCTCCTGGTTCTCGACGTCGGCAATACCAACACGGTGCTGGGAGTATTCGCCCGCGTCGCGAAAGCGGCCGGAGAACTCGACGAACCTCCGCCCTACGACCGGCTGGTGGCCCACTGGCGAGTGGCGACCAGGCAAGCCAGCACGGTCGACGAGTACGGAGTGCTCTTCCGAAATCTGTTTTCCATGGCGAATCTCGAAGTCGCGGAGATTCACGGCATCGTTGTTTCCTCAGTCGTGCCGCCGCTCGACGCCGTGTTGCGGCAGGTGTGCGAACGATATTTCAATCTGAAGCCGCTTTTCATCGAGCCCGGTGTGAAGACCGGCATGCCCGTGCACTATGACAATCCGGCGGAAGTGGGCGCGGATCGCATCGTGAACGCGGTGGCTGCATTCGAAAAGTACGGCGGTCCGTGCGTGGTGGTGGACTTCGGTACCGCCACAACTTTTGACTGCGTTTCCGGTAAAGGCGAATACCTGGGCGGCGTGATCTGCCCCGGCATTGGCATCTCGGCGGATGCGCTCTTCCAGCGCACTGCCCGCCTTCCCCGCGTGGAAATTCGCAAGCCGGAGCGCGTCATCGGATCCAATACAGTAGGCAGTTTGCAGTCCGGCCTCTACTACGGATATCTCGGTCTGGTCGACGGCATTCTGGAACTCCTGCTAGGCGAGATGGGCAAAGAGACGAAGTGCATCGCCACCGGCGGTCTGGGCTCGATGATCGGCACGGGATCGAAATACATTAAGAATGTAGACGACTCTCTTACTCTCGACGGCCTGCGCATTATCTGGGCGCGGAACGTCCCGGCGCGACGGGACCCGCCGCCGGCGAAGACTGCATCGAAGACTCCGTCCAAAGCGAAAAACGGAAGCGGCGAGCGCACTCCGTCGGCGTCCCGCTCCACCCGCTGAGCCGCCGTGGAAAATTACTTCAACTACTTCACCGAAATTGAAGAGCACTTTCTCCGCCGGCGTGGCGGCGGGCTCCTGCTCTCGACTCTCGACTGGGCCCTGATCGAAACCTGGAAAGACGCCGGCATTCCGCTGCATGCCGCATTGCGCGGGATCGATGACGCATTCGACAAATACGATCAGCGTCCGTCGAAAACGAAGAAGATCAACAGCCTCGCGTGGTGTTCGCAGGCCGTGCTGGCCGCAGCAGAAGATATGAAAGAGGCCGCTGTAGGCGCCGCGGATGCAGAAACGAAAGTCTCTAAACCTGCCGCCGTGCCAGGCTTTGAGCCAGGTACAATTGCCGCCTTCCTGCGCCGTAATGCGGATTTACTGCGTGCGGCGAAGCTACCCGAAGCAGGCGGGGTTTCCGTTCAGACTGCTGCGCTGGAAACTTCGCGGACACTACGCAAGCTGGCGGAGGAGACCGAGAGTAAAACGACATCACCTCGCCTGGAAGATTTAGAGCGCCGGTTGACCGTCCTCGAAGATAAACTGTTTGCCGTGCTCCTGGCAGCGACTCCAGATGAAGACATCGTTACGGTGCGCGCCGAAGCCGACCGCGACCTCGCGCCCTACCGCCGCAAAATGGCCTCGGCGCAAATCGAGCAACTACAGAAGCAATACGTCCACAAACGGCTGCTGGAAAAGTATGGCCTTCCGCGCCTCAGTCTTTTCTACATGTGACCGCATTCCCCCATGATTATGGCGGCTTCGTGGTTGCCGTAGACCACCGTCGGAGAGGGCACGGCTTCTAAGCTCATCATATTCATGCTTTGGTTTGAAAGACACGATTTTCAGAAGCTTGCCCATATCCATAGATCGGTTTGAAAGGGCGCGGCTCCCAGCCGCTAATCTATATTCATACATTGTTTTGAAAGGGCACGGCTTCCAGCCGTGCCGCTAAGAGCCAATAAAGACCGAGGGCTTTAGCCCCTGGGGAAAACCCGTGATTGATCCAGGTCCTTGTTTAAGATGATCCATCGTTTCGACGCACTGATTCTTGGCGGAGGCGCCGCCGGCCTGATGTGCGCCATCGAAGCCGGCAAGCGCGGACGCCGCGTCGCGGTGCTCGAGCACGCCGACCGCCTCGGCAAAAAGATTCTCATCTCCGGCGGAGGCCGCTGCAACTTCACCAACATTCATTGCCATCCGGAAAATTTTCTTTCCGCGAATCCACATTTTGCAAAATCCGCCTTGGCCCGCTACACGCCCGCCGATTTCATTGCCTTGGTTGAGAAGCACCACATCCCCTATCACGAAAAAACGCTGGGACAGATGTTCTGTGATCGCTCGGCCCGAGACATCCTCGCGATGCTCGAGCACGAATGCCGCGAAGCCGGCGTAAGCATTTTCCTCAACGCCAAGATTCACCAGGTCGCGCGAACCACGGAGTTTGTCCTGCGCACCACCGTATCTAGTGAAGACGCCGAGTTTCACGCCCCCGCGTTGGTCGTGGCAACCGGCGGTCTCTCGATCCCCAAGATCGGCGCTACTTCATTCGGCTACGACCTCGCGCGCCAGTTCGGGATCGCGATTCGGAATCCGTGGCCGGGTCTCGTGCCCCTGGTGTTCGATGCGGAGGACCATTCCCGCTTCTGCGATCTGACGGGGCTTTCGGCCGAGGTAGTTGCGTCATGCGACGGGCAGAATTTCCGCGAGAAAATGCTGATTACCCATCGCGGACTGAGCGGCCCAGCGATTCTGCAGATTTCTTCGTATTGGAAAAAGCCGCAGGCAATTCAGATTGATCTTGCGCCCGGACGGGAAATCATCGCAGCCTTTCGCGATCCCTCGACTCCGAGGCATCCAGGTAGCTTGCGAGCAGAATTCCGCAAGATCTTGCCCCATCGCTTCGCCGACCGCTGGCTCGATGTGAACCCGCCCGCTGCGTGGACGAATGCTGCCCTCGCCGATCTGGAACGGCTGGTCCATGCATGGTCTATCACGCCTGCTGGTACAGAAGGTTACGACAAAGCCGAAGTCACAGCCGGTGGCATCGACACCGATGAACTCTCAGCCAAGACCATGGAAAGCCGGAAGGTTCCGGGGTTGTACCTCATCGGCGAAGTCGTCGACGTGACCGGCCATCTCGGTGGATTCAACTTTCAGTGGGCGTGGGCTTCAGGCGCAGCAGCGGGAAGAGCCCTGTGACGCGATCCTTTCGCGGTGAGCTCCTTTTAATAAGCTTAGTCTGTCATCCTGAGCGCAGCAGCGTCTTCGCGAATGCGAAGACGCCACGGAGTCGAAGGACCCCTTGCACGCCGGCAGCACCCGGGGGCCTCCGAGGGAGTTTCCACCACTACTAGGCCCTCGCCGTCTCTCGGACTCAGTTCGTGTAACTTATGCGTTACACTGAAAATGTAAACCTGAACACGAAGAACATGAAACGCAAAGCCAGCATCTCACACGACGAAGCGCTGATTCGTGAACTTCGCGACAACCTGGACTTGGCGGGGCAATACCTGAAAGCTACATTGGAAGAAGACAGTGACCTCGCGTGCTGATCGCTTTGCGCCGGATTTGTGCACGCTCGCGATATCGCCGACCCACACGTGGGAGTCCTGCGCGAGAGCGCTCGTAGGAGCAACGAAATGGATGACGAGACTAAGCTGCGACTTGAAGATGTGGACAGAAGAACAGTTGCTCTGGACAAAAAAATCGACGATCAGGGAAAGAGGTTTGACGACGTCAAATGGTTCGGCGGAAGCGTCACCTTATTATTCAGTGTACTTCTTCTGGTTGCCGGCCTGAATTTCAACACCGAACGCAGCAGCTTGGAGACCTTCAAAAAGACGATAGAAGATCGAGTCTCAAAGACGGATGAGACGCAACTGCAGCTATATGGGGTCAATGGCGAAGATCTGTCCGGACAGGATGTGTCGGCCGAGTTCTTCGTGGACCAGTCCGATGGCAAGCCAGGCCAAAAACCGAGCGTTCGTCTTAGGTTTTACGTCGTCGTAAAAAATGTTGCCGAAAATATTTCAGGTCCGATCTTTCTCAAGTTGTATACCCACAAAGACCTGAAATTAAATCTACAAAGCTCCGACGAGACCAGATATGCGTATGAAGACTATTGGGCCCCGGGCGACCTTACTCCAAATTCTATTCCGGGAAAAATGTCAATAGTTCACGATCTAAGTTTAGTTCTTCCGGATCCTGCCAACGTAAAACCCGGCAAACATCAAAGTCTACTGAAGCTATACTATGGCAAGGGGAAGGTGGTCTCTGCATCGGTCTATTTTACGACTGCCGTGTCGGCGCCAATCCTGCCGTAGAATCATCTCTTGCTCCTAACAATTGAAAAGCTGATCTACGGCGGCGACGGCCTCGCCCGCCTTCCTGCCGATGACCGCGGACGCGGCAAAGCCGTATTCGTCCCGTTCGTGCTGGATGGGGAAAAAATTCAGGCGGAACTCACCGAGCAGAAGTCAAGCTTCGCGCGCGCGAAGGTTGAATCGATCCTCGAGCCCTCTGAACACCGGGTCCAACCCGGCTGTCCGTACTTCGGACGTTGCGGCGGATGCCAATATCAACACGCCAGCTACGAGCATCAACTCGAAATCAAGAAAGAAATCCTGCGCGAGAATTTGCGGCGCATTGCCAAGCTGGAATTGCCGTGTGAAATTAAGGTGCACCCTTCGCCGCCGTGGAACTACCGCAATCGCGCGCGTCTCCAGGTAAGGACGAAGCCCGAGTTTGTGGCCGGATACTTCAAGCTGGCATCGCACGACGTGATGGCTGTGGAAGAGTGTCCCATCAGCTCGCCGTTGATCAATCGCGGAATCGCCGCGCTGTGGCAATCCGGGCGAGCGGGCCAGGTGCCTGAGGGAGTGCGCGAAATCGAATTCTTCGCCAATGCTGATGACACGCAACTGCTGGCGGAACTCTGGTGTGCTGCCGAGGCGCGTAGAGCCGCGGTCAGGGAGTGGGCGGAGAATTTACGCGCCACGATGCCCGAAATTGCGGGCGTCGTCGCATTCCGCGCGCACCAGCCCGGAGAACGTGCGGCCATCGAGCAGGAAATCTTTCTCTCGGATGGCGAGAAGAGCCTGACTTATCAGACGCAGCTTGCCGCGTACCGGGTCAGCGCCGGCGCATTCTTTCAGACCAATCGTCATCTCACCGGGGAGTTGGTCAAGATCGTCACGCAAGGTCGCAAGGGTGATCTGGCCCTCGACCTTTACGCTGGAGTGGGCCTGTTTTCCACAGTCCTGGCTCGTGACTTTCATCACGTCGCTTGTGTTGAGCCGTCACATCCGGCCGCCGCCGACCTTCGCTACAATCTGCCTGCCAATGGAGAGGTAGTCCAGGCCACGACCGAGCAGTATCTGAGCCGTCCCGAAGACCGGCAGCGAGCAGGGAAGGAAGCAATCGTCGCTCATAGTGTCCGCAAGGCTGACCTGGTCGTGGTAGATCCACCGCGAAGCGGCTTGGGAGAGCGCGTGGCGCATGCCCTGGCGAATCTGGGCGCGCCCCGACTGACCTATGTTTCATGCGATCCGGCGACGCTGGCGCGTGACCTGGTACCGCTGTTGGCCGCAGGCTACCAGGTTGAGCAGGCGCATCTCGTCGATCTTTTCCCGCACACTCACCACCTGGAAAGCGTCTTGCAGTTCGTACGTTGAGCGGAACTGCGCACGAACGGTCTACCCATGAGTGGAGTGCTCATAAGTGCTCCGCCCGTGACTGCACTGCATGCTTCCACTCCCTCCGGTCCTCCCACCTTCATGTTCAAACCGACGCGGCAGCCCCTCCTGTGGGGTGCACTGGCATACTCGCTGGGAATCGTGGCGGGCGTGTACCTCTGGTGGCCGGCATTGTGTTGGGTCGCCACCGGACTCGCGTTCATTGCGGCGGCTGCTTACTTCGCGCACCATCGCGTTTGGCTTGGGTACGGAGTTACCCTGGGCGTCTTTTTCCTAGCGGGAGCGCTGCATGTGCAGGTACGCAGTGCCTCGCCGCTTTTGGACACGGCCATCCAGCCCTTTGCCGACGGTCGTGAACTTCAAATCACGGCCCATGTAACACGAGATGGCCGCCTGCGGCAGGCGACTTTCGGGGAACTCCAGCAGACCGCTGACGTCGAGACTGAAGAGATTAAGACTGACACGGGACAAAGTGCCTCGGTGCACTCGGGCATCCGCCTGAATATTTATGCTCCGCAGGCGAAGAATGCCAGCGGAGAAGAACCTCCCAAAGCCGCCGCGAACGGCGCCATCGCGAACCCGATGCGGGTCTTCCATTATGGCGAGAGAATTCGCTTCTTCTCGAAGTTGAGGCCGCCAAGAAATTTCCGCAATCCTGGAGCCTTTGACTACGAAGGCTACCTCGCGGCGAACGGAATTGCGGCGCTGGGCTCGGCCAAGATCGAGAACGTCGAAGTGATTCCCGGTTTCGCCGGAAGCCGCATCGAGTACTACCGCACTCGCATCCACCGCAGCGTCGTTGCCAAGGTGCACGAACTTTGGGCGCCGCGCGAGGCCGCCCTCATTGACGCCATGGTCATCGGGGACGAAGCCTTCATTGACCGCGACACGCGGGTCGATTTCCAGCGCTCGGGGACCTATCACATCCTTGTCGTGTCCGGGATGAACGTCAGCATCCTGGCATTCGTTGTCTTCTGGACGCTCCGGCGAATCCGGGTGAGCGACGTGCCCGCAACCTTGCTGACGGTGGGCTCTTGCGTTGCATACGCGTTCCTGACGGAGGTGGGCGCGCCTGTCTGGCGGGCAACCCTGATGTGCGCCATCTATCTGGGGACGCGCTTGCTCTATCGCGATCGTGCCATGGTAAATGCCCTTGGCGCGGCCGCGCTGGGGCTGCTGGTATTTGATCCGCGGCAGCTGTTCACCGCTAGCTTCCAGATGACATTCATCTGCGTGCTGATTGTGGCGGCGATCGGATTGCCCATGCTCGAGCGTACTTCCGCGTTTTACCGGCGGGCATTGGCAAACTGGGACTCCGACGACTACAGCCAGTCGCTTCCCCCGGGCGTGGCGCAGTTCCGCGTGGATATGCAGTTGATCGCTGGCCGCCTGGCGCGATTCGTCGGCGAGCGCTGGTCGCGACGGCTGGTGCGCTTCGCCGCGAGATTTGGCTTCGGCGTATTCGATCTACTCTTCATCTCCGCCGTGATGCAACTGGGGCTGGCGTTACCGATGGCATACTATTTCCATCGCGCCACCACCGTCGGACTCCCCGCAAACGTTCTGGTCGTTCCGCTCACCGAATTGATGATGCCAGCGGCAGTGGCAGCCTTGGCGCTCGGTTATGTGTCGCTATGGTTAGCTAGCTACTTTCCGTCGCAAAAATACGGTTTCTGATATAGGCCCGGTGAAGTAACACGCAACCGATATCGTCTTCCGCAGTGATTTTGCGGGCGTCCACGAGGGGAGTAGGCTGTGCCGGCT
>Ga0137390_10001244_pt1 | contig 18942 bp, 17 predicted proteins | sample 15con2h24AmetaG_FD_104937 | JGI IMG/M metagenome (GOLD analysis project Ga0137390, IMG submission 104937) | Vadose zone soil microbial communities from Angelo Coast Range Reserve, California, USA - 15con2h2.4A metaG | ecosystem: Environmental > Terrestrial > Soil > Vadose zone > Saprolite... | reverse complement strand
GCAAGGTGCCCGAAGCCACCAACTCGCGGATCTTGGCGCGGAGCTCGAGCTCGGTCATGGCGATTGGCCCGTGACGGTCCCCGGCACCCTCCTGACGACTTCCTCGGCTAACGATGCCAGGACACCCAAGGCTCTTTCTGCCGGGGTCTCGGGCGCCAGCGCGGCCCAGTCTTTCAAGGTCTGTTTCACTCCGTCAGGGAGTTCACTACGATCGATGAGACCCGCCCGCTCTGACCGCGGCGCGTAGGCTAAACTCGCAATGGCCAATCCCATGTAACTGTCTAGACTCTTCCGAAAAACGTCCATCGTCTGCTGGCCTCGGCTTTGCGCAGCTTCTAGCCCCAATCCGAAAATAAATGTTGAGTAGCGTCGTGAATCGGAAGCAGAAAGGCCCCCTGTGCGATCGAAAGGGAGAACGCGCCAACGTTACTCCCTACACACAGGAGGCCCCTCTGATGCGTTTGAGCGTAACGAGCCTGCGACGGATGGTCAAGCGGCCACTGCATGTCGAGTTCGGGCATCAGGAGTTGACCTCGTACAGCGGCTTGGAGCTGCTTCGCCGCTACCTGCGGCAGCACGAGCTGCCGAGTCGACTGCGCGCGGCGTGCGCCGTCACCGGCGGCGACTACGGCGGCGGGCGTCTGGCCCTGCTCGTGCTGGCCCTGCTCTACGTCGGCGCCCGCCGGCTGGAGCATCTCCGCTATCTCGCTGGCGATCCTCTCATGGCCCGCTTCTGTGGACTGGCGCGGATCCCGACGGCGCGCACCGTGGCCAACTGGCTCCGGCAGTTCACCCAGGCCACCCTGGCCCCGCTGATCCAGCTCAACCACGACCTCGTCACCGACGCCATCGCTCGGTTGCAGCTCCCCCGTCTCACTATCGACGTCGACGGCACCGTTGTCCGCACCGGGGCGACGGTCGCCTGGGCGTTTCGCGGCTTCAACCCGCATCATCGGAAGGACCCCAGCTACTACCCGCTGCTCGCCCACGTCGCTCAGACGGGGCACATCCTGCGGGTGAAGAATCGGCCCGGCAACGTGCACGATTCCAAACAGAGCGTCGCCTTCCTGCGCGAGGTGATCGACGGCCTGCGGACCGCCTTCGGCCGTCGGCTCCCCCTGGAGTTCCGGATGGACGCGGCCTTCTTCCAGCGCGCCGTGCTGCGCCTGCTGGCGGCCCGGGGCTGTGCTTATGCCATCAAGGTCGGCTACTGGAGCTGGCTGCCTCTGAAGCACCTCGCGGCCGAGCGGCAGCGCTGGCTCCCCGTGGCCCCGCACGTCACCGGCTTCTTCCACGACCTGTACGTCGCACAGTGGAACCTCCACCTGCGGGTGATGATCTACCGCAAGCACGTCGGCCATGAGAGCCCCAAGAACTTCCAACTCGATCTCTTCACCCCCGACGATGGCCACTTCGAGTACGCCGCCGTCGCCACGAACGTGGCCCTGGACCTGCCGGCCCTCTACGCCTTCATCTGTGGCCGCGGGGCGCAGGAGAAGACGATCGCCGAGCTCAAGGGCGAGTTCGCCCTCGATGTCATTCCCACGCGCCACTATGGCGCCAACAGTGCCTGGCAGCAGCTCAGTATCCTCGCCCACAACCTCGTCCGTAGCTTCCAGCTCGATACCCTGGCCACGCCCAAACCCCGCTCCCGCAAACGCACCTATACGTACCTGATCCGGAGCATGCGCACCCTGCGCTTCTTGCTCGTCGCCCGGGCCGGCCGCCTGACTCGCATCGGCGGCCGCCACGTCCTGCGCCTCGCACACAATCCCGCGACCGAGGCCCTTTATGCGTCTATCGACAGCCGCCTTGCTGCCTGATCTATTTTCGGATTGGGGCTAACAGATATGCCCACAGGCCCGGATCCACTCGCCTCGGTCGAATACTGGGAAGCAAGGCTAGGCCCAACACACCCGGGGGACGGCCAGACATGGCCGTACGAGCGCTGCGTGGGACATCTCCTGCCTCGAGCTCCCGGTAGCACCTGTCTCGAGGTTGGCTTCTTTCCCGGGGGTCACCTTCTCTTCCTGGCGCGCCACTACGGCTATCGCATCACAGGAATCGACTTTTCGCCGAGAGTGCAGGATGTTGCCCCAGCGTTTTCGGCCCACGGTATCGAGGCAAACCTGGTGCAGGCCGACTTCTTCACCTGGGCTCCGTCGGAGCAATTCGACGTGGTGTGCTCGTTCGGGTTCGTTCAGTTCTTCGGAAACTTTCGCCTCGCCATCGCTCGCCACTGGGATCTGGTCAAGCCGGGAGGGACGTTGCTCATGACCGTGCCAGCCCTCACACCGTTTCAATGGCTGCTCCGCCGTGCAACGTATCAGCCGGCCAAGTTCTGTCGAATAGTCAGGGCGCACAATCCCGCCGTGATGCGTTTGTCCGTCTTGCGGCACGAGGTCGAGCGCTGCGCCGGAGCCCGGATCGTGTCAGCGAAATACATAAGAGAAATGACGGTCTGGTTCGAGGGCCGCGACCCAGAGATGCAGCCCTGGGCGCCCGCAGTGCTGGCTGCCGTGCGCCCCTTCGTGCGGGCTGCCCGCCGCCTCCGCATTTCAAGCCGATGGTTCTCACCGGAGATCCTGGTCCTTGCACGAAAGAATTCCACCTCAACCGCCCCCCTTGAACGGTGGGGGCGTGGTCCATCGGGACCCCGCCATCAGTAAGTCCTTCTTGCTAGACGGCCTTGCCACGCGTTTGCGCGGCGGGCAATCCTACGTGAGGCGGGGGAACGGCCAAGCACTTCTATTGCGTGATGGTCACTGAAGCGGCAATTCAGCAAGGAGCGAACATGCTATACCGCACGTGGGTTCGACTGGGCATTCTCTCGATACTGCTCAGCTCTGCCACCGCCGGTGCGCAGCCCCAGCCACCACCGCCAGCTCCACTCGCCAACAACAGGCCGCCATCTGGCAACCTCGATCAGATCGATACGAAGGGGCAAGTGACGGGTTGGTCTGCTGATGCTGATCGGCCCTCGGCGCCGGTGCAGGTGGTACTTGCAGTCGACGGAGTCGATCTCGCCACCGTGGCGGCGAATGCGCCCAGGCCAGACGTGACGGCGGCCTTTCCAAAGTTTGTGGGGAATCATGGGTTTGTCTTCACACTCCCCGCGCCCGTCCAGGATGGCAAGCCGCATACGATGCGGGCGTGGGCAATCGATGATGACGGTAAGCGTGTCGAGCTGCCTGGATCTCCGAAGCTGTTCAGGGTGGGTACGGCAGTGTCGTTGCCGGCCACGGCGCCGCCCGGGAAGCCCGGGACGTCTCTTCGCGGCGACTGCTCATCTGAAGGCGGTTTGGCCACCCGCACGGACCTCGTATTCTGCGAGCCGTGGGAGATCGATACCTGGTGGCAGGCTGGATACCAAGGTGATGGGACGAAGAGCGTCGATCGAGTCGCGGACACGAACGCCATCTTTCGGTCGTCGCTCGTCTCCGCTAATTGCATCTTTGGGAAGTGCCTGAAGCTCGACATGCTCAAAGGCGAGACGCGCGCGCTGGCGGTGCACTGGCCGCTCGCCCGCGCAGGTCTTGCGCCGGAAGAGCTCTACCTCCGCTACTACCTCAAGTTGGGGCCGACGTTCAACGTGTATTCGGGCGACGCAGCGGGGAACATCGTTGGGCGTGGCGGCAAGCTGCCGGGTCTGGCAGACGTCCGGGGTACCGCTGACCCCGGGGGCCAGTGCGGAAATGGTGGGGATACGGCAGACGGCATCAACTGCTGGTCGATGCGTGCCGAGTTCGACCATTGTTACAGGGCGTGCAACACGAAGCCACGTGCGTCGATGCGCTTCGGCTCGTATCTGTACTTCTACCAGCAGGAGGTCGGCGAAGGCAATTTTACTGGGCACAACGGCAACTGGGACAGCAACCCGTGGGGTGGATTTACAGGGAAAGGCGGTAGGTGTCAGACGGTTCCGAATAACACCGTCTGCGGAATCGGCGACGGTGGCGTGCTGCTGAACGATCGGTGGTACCGCATCGAGATGCACGTGAAGATGAATACCCCCGGTCAAGCAGACGGCGTGATCGAGGGCAAGGTCGACGGGGTCCTCAGTTACCAGAAGAAGAACATGATTTTCCGGATCCCCGGGCACGACAATCTTCACGTCCGAACGATCTGGCTGGACGTTTATAAGGGCGGCACTGTCGGCAACCTCAATGATCAGCAGGTTTACCTCGATCAGATGGTCGTCGCTCTCAAGGACTGGGTGGGGCCATGGGTGGGGAATCCGGCGCCAACGCCTACCCAGCCACCGGCTCCGACGGGGAAGTGGCAGGTCGTGCCCAACACGGCCATAGCGTCCGTCGTCTGGTAGGATCCAGGTTGATGGTCGGCGGCCCGCGGGATCTGCTGGGCGCCGTTGTCGATCAGGTTGTGCTCGGCGGAGGGCCACGACAGGATGGCCGCAGGCAACGTCGGCTGCCCCCGTCTTCGCGTCCCCCTCAGACCGCAACGGGAGGCCTCTGTCCGGGTCGACGTGCTGCAGAGAAAGCTCAGGCCCATGATCCCCTCCGTCTTCCCGAACCTCCACGGCTCGACGCGCACGGTCCCAGCTCGTCGGGCGGCTGTGAGCCCATGACGGCAGTGACCCACGTCAAGTGAGTGGCGAACAACCGACGCTCTCTTGGTCATTTCGGGATGTGATCGTTGCTGCGTTCTTTATTTCTTATCTGGGTATCCAAATCGCCATCCCGATCTACCAGCTGACGATTCCTGATCAATCGCGCTTCGGATGGAAAATGTACTCATCGCACGCCGAGCCTGTGGCGTTTTCTGTCATTCTCGAAGACGGATCGGCGAGACGGTTCAGACCGAGCTCTGGCGTGGCGAGCGAGCCGCTAGTAAAGACGGTGGGGTACGTCCGGCGGCATCTTTGCAAGACAATCCCGGCCGCCACGGCCATCTTGATTCAAACGAAGGAGGGTGAGACCAGATACCCATGCCGATGAGTTCGAAATATTTGCTTGACCTCGTTCGCCGCCGCGCGCCGTCGAGGCCGGTGGCGCTCGTGAGAATTTCCGTCGGCCTCGCCGCCATTCTTCAAGGGGGAGTCTCCTACTATCTCTTGCCGGCTCTGTTCCCCGGGGACGTCGTTCGGATCCGAGACTTCCCCTGGATTCCCGATCTCTCTCCATCTACGTTGCCGATCTACCTGGCCATCTGGCTCGCCGCAGCGGTGGGCTTTACCTTGGGTTGGCGGACGAGATTCAGTGGGGTCGTCCTGACCGGGGCGATCGCCTATCATCTTGTCGTGGATCACGGAGTCTATTCAAATCACCTCTATCTCCTCGGGCTCGACGTATTTCTTCTTACTATTGCGGCGCGTGGGCCTCGGTGGACTCGAGACGCGTGAGGACGAAGGAGGAGGTCCCCGCCTGGCCCATCGTCCTGTGCGCAGTGCAGTTATCGCTGGTCTATGGATTTACCGCCCTGGCGAAGATCAATCCAGAGTTTCTTTCAGGGTCTGTGCTCAGGGGGGCCCTTGCCTTGCCCGCCCGATTGCGGCGACGGCCCTTGCTGTTTCGGTCCTTGGCCATCGTGGTCATTGCCGTAGAGAGCTTTCTCGCGATCGGGCTTTGGAGCACACGACTGAGACCAGTGGCGTTCGTACTCGGGCTTGGCTTCCATGGGTCCATTTTGATGACGATCCGCGAAAATCTATTCGCTCCACCGGACCTCGACTTCGTGGTGTTTGGTCTCATTGCCTTAGGGCCGTATGTGTTGTTCCTCACGGAATCGCCTGGCTCAAGAATCGTCATCTGGGATGATCGCTGTTCCTTCTGCCGCCGATGGATTTCGTGGTTTCGAAGATTCGATTGGCTGGGGATCCATCGGTTTGAAGGATCGAGCAGCGTAGAGCTCTTGAACGAAGCGGCGATAGCTCCCGAGGAGGCAGATCGGGAGCTGCAGCTGAGAGGGCCCAATCTTCGCCGTGGCGGTTTTGACGCGGTGAGAACGATTCTCGAGGTGCTGCCGGTGTCCTTCTTGTGGGCCCCGCTGCTTGCTGTTCCCCCAATTCGGTGGATTGGAGAAAGGCTCTATAAGGCCATTGCCATTCGTCGGAAATGCACGTACGTCATCTCGCCGCCGTCGGGGCCTGGGACGAAGTTGCGGGCGGGTTGAGATACCTCGAGAGCGGCCCAGCTCGAGAGCCGCCGTCAGACGCCAAGCTCCCCGAAAGCTCAGCTTGCCGCAAAGTTCCTCTTCAGGCAAAGCAGGTCAATTGCCCTAGCCTTTCGCCCGCTTGACGCCCGTCGAGTCAGGCCGTAGGGTAGCCGGTACCTGATTGGGAGACCGCCGCGCGCGGGGTCGCGGGAACTCAGCCGCTCTCCGGGTCGGTGGAGGCTCCGAGGGGTCCTGCATGCATAGGCTATTGATCGCCATGGCTTTTCTCCTCCTGTCCGCTGCGCCCGCGCTGGCGCAGTGGAACGATGACGCGCAGAAATGCGCCGAGACTCCGACCCCGGATCTGGCGCTGGCCCACTGCACGCGCGCCATCCAGTCCGGCGAGCTCTCCGAGCCGAGCCTGGCCGTCACCCTGAACAATCGCGGCAATGCCTACCAGAACAAGGGGGACTACCTACGCGCCATTGCGGACTACGATCAGGCCATCAAGCTCAACTCCGATTCCGCGCTCATCTTCAACAATCGCGGCAGCGCTCATCAGCACAAGGGCGACTACGAGCGCGCGATCCAGGACTACGAGCAGGCCATCCGCCTCGATCCGTCCTCGGCGCGGGCCTTCAACAACCGCGGGCGCGTCAACCACCTCAAGGAAAATTACGCCGAGGCCATCAAGGACTACGACGAGGCGATCGCGCTCGATCCCGACTACCAGCCCGCCTTCTACAACCGTGCTCTCGCCCGCTTCGACCAGGGCCTCTACATCGCGTCCGTGCCCGACTTCGTGCGGGCGGTGAACCTCGATACCTCCAGCCCGTATCGAGTGCTCGGGCTCTACCTGGCCAAGGCCCGCGGGGGTGACGTGGATCGCGAGAGTCTCGCGGCGAGCGCCGTGCAGCTGAATCTCACACGCTGGCCCGGACCCGTGGTCGCGCTCTTCCTCGGCCAGATCACGCCGCAGGCCCTCGTGACCGCCGCCCAGGATCCCGATCCGAACACGCAGCTGGAGCGACAATGCGAGGCCTATTTCTATGCCGGCGAGCACTACCTGATCCTGGGGCAGCGGCCCCCGGCCGTGCAGATGTTCCAGTCGGCGGTGGCCACCGGCGTCACCAGTCTCTTCGAGCACTCGAGCGCAAAGGCGGAGCTCCGGCGTCTCGGTCCCTAGCCGGCTCCGCATGATCGTCACGCGACTTCCGCGCGCCCGCCGGCGGGGGGCGACGTGCTCGGCCGCTCTCCTCACTTTCCTCGTCCTGCTCGCGCTCGCTCTCGTGGCCACCGGGCCGAGCGCTCAGACGGCCGCTCCCGTCTTCCGGGTCGCCATCCTCGGAGCCGATCCCACGCAGGTCTGGGATGCCTTCGAGCGGCGCCTCAGAGACCTCGGGTACGCGGAAGGGCGCAACCTCGTCCTCGAGCGTCGCTGGACGCAGGGTCATGCCGATCGGGTGCCGGGTCTCCTCGCCGACCTCATGAAGGGCAAGCCCGCGGTGCTGGTGACGGACACGTTCCTCCACACCGACCGTATCGACCCGACGCAATGTGTGCCGCTCCTCGCCATCGGTGTCGCGGAGCCCTACGGCGCCTGTCCCGTCTTCCCCGTGGCTCGACGATCACTGATGTCCTCCGCAAAGGAGGTCAGTGCGACCCATCTGCAGCTGGCCCTGACGGCCGTCCCCTCGGCCAGGCGCCTTCTCGTCCTGACGAATTCGAAGCTCACGTTTCTGGTCGACTACGTGAGGGAGCTCCAGGCCGCCGCGACGCTGGCCGGAGTCGCCGTGGAGGTTTTCGATGTGAGCGGTGGATCGAGCCTTGCCGAGGTCACAGGGACGATCACCAGGCAAGCGCCCGACGTCCTCGTCCTGGGACCCGCCTTCGACCAGCCGCAGGTGCGGAGACAGGTCGTGGGCTATGCGGCGAGAGGCCGGATACCCGCGGTCGGCTCGCACGCGGCCGATGGGGTGGTGGTCGCCGCCAACTACGACTGGGTCGACCTGGGCCGTCGTGCTGCGGGCTTCGTCGACCTGCTGCTGCAGGGTGCCAGCCCCGCCGATCTTCCCGCCACGGCGTCGACCAAGTTCGAGGTGATCGTCGATCGCCGAGCCGCGAAGGCCGTGGGGCTCACACTCCCGGCGTCATTGCTTTCGCAGGCGGATCAGGTGCTGGAGTAGGCGCGCGGACCTCGAGCGCGCCCGCGTCGCCTACCGTGGCCCGCGGGAGTCCCCTACGGGGTTGAGCCTGGACAGCGGCTGGGCCTGGGAGGTGATGGGCCGCTGTCCCGTGTCAGCCGTCGGTTGCGGCTGGAGCTGCTGCGGCTGTTGCTGCGGCTGACCGGGCACGCTCAGCACCTGACCCGGATCAGCGGGCTGCGGCTGCCCCGGGACGCCCAGCTTCTGTCCAGGATCGGCGGGCTGCGGCTGCCCCGGCACGGTCAACACCTGGCCGGGATCGCTCGGAGCGGGCTGGCCAGGTACGCTCAGCGCGCGACCCGGATCAGCGGGCTGCGGCTGCCTCGGCACGGTCAAAGCTTGGCCTGGATCAGCCGGCTGCGGCTGCCCGGGCACGTTAAGCGTGCGCCCTGGATCGGCCGGCGGCGCGACATCGCCCTGAGGCTGCGGACTCGTCGGGATTTTCACGGGCTGTTTGCCGTTCGGGACCACGATCCGTCCCTCTTCAGGCCCTTTCGGAACCTGCGGCGCCAAGGCGGGCGCGGCCACTGGCGGCGGGGCCGGGGCCACCGCCGGGGTGACCGCGGGCGGCGGGACAGCCGCGACCGTGGGGACCTTGAGGCCCGTCAGCTGGATCATCACTTCGCCTTCGACCCGCTGCGACGACCAGCCCAGGCCGAAGCCCAGGGAGGCGGCCAGCCCGTATGGAGACGCCGCGGCGGCGGCGTTGGGAACCACCGACCCGCCGCCGGAGCTACCGAAGCCGAAGCCCTTCATCGTGTTCTTGGGTCGGATGATGAACTCGACCACGCCGTAGTTGGCGCCCTTCTCCATCGCGTGATACGCGGCTTCGCACACGGCAGGAAGCCACGGCTTGTCGGCGCCCTCGACCGAGGAGATACCCACGTAGTTGGACATGTCGGTCGAGATGTCGATTTTGTCCCACGCCGCGTAGACCAGCTTGATCTCCTTGGCCTTCTCCCGGTTGGCGCCGGTGTAGGTGTCCTTGTACCCGTACCCGCCCCGGCACTCCTTGGCCTGATCGTACGTCATGCTCGCGGGGCGGATGGGGCCGGCGCCGTTGATGAAGACGTCCGGCTTGTACGGCTGGGAGAAGTTACCCGGAGCGCCGAGGACGCCGGGAAGGCCCGGAAGGTTGACGTTGGTGACGCGACTGCTGCCGAAGGTGATCGACGGTGAGGCGAAGGTCGTGGAACCCGTATAGCCGACATAGCCCTCGCCCGCGCCGGCGGTTCCCGCCGCGCCGACACCACCACCCCCCTGGACGTTGATGCCACCGATGTTGACGGAGGTCGCGCTCGAGGTGCCCAGCGAGTTCTGGTTGGTGTTCTGGTTGACGTTGCCGGAGGTACCGACGGCGGCTTGCCCGCTCGTGTTGCCGGTGTTCTGCACGGCGTTGATGACCGTGGTCGGGCTGTCGGCGAACACCGGGCAAACCATCAGCATCAGGATGGCCATGGTCGCCGCTGACTGCCACATCGTACGTATCACTGAGTCTCCGCAGTGGGTCCAATGGTGGATGACCCTGGCGGTGAGCTCGCGCTCACCGCCAGGGCCAGGGACCCTACACCACCACTACTACGGTTAGTGGGAGTTGAAGTTCTGGGACGAGTTCTGGTTCGGGCTCACGGTCGAGCCGTTCTTGCCTCCCACCACGGCCTGGCCTTGCGTGTTGCCAAGGTTGTTCTGTGCATTGATGGTCGTGGTGGGGCCACTGCCTGCGCCCTTACCAGCCCCCTTGCTGCCACCGAGGTTCTGGATCAGGACGCCCAGCACCTCACCACTGTTGTTGTTGGTCTTGTTGCCGTTGCCATTGTTGACGACGCCGGTATTGAGGCCGCCGACGTTGACGCCATTGCTGGCGCACTGCCCAGCGTTCGAGATCGTGTTGATCTGGTCACCCGAGTTAGCCGAGCTGGTGCCCGTCGCGTTGCCGTGGTTCTCAGCAGGAGCAGCCGTCGTCGTGACGGCCTGCGACCCACCGGCCCCGCCGGTCCCGCTGACTGCGCCATTACCCACTCCACCGGCACCACCGGCTCCACCTGCACCACCGGCTCCACCAGCACCACCGGCTCCGCTCGCGGCACCCACTGCACCCGCCGCGCCGGCACCCGCCGTGGCACTGCCGTTGGAGGCAGAACCGTTGGTCGAAGACGTGCTACCACTGTTCCCACCGGCCGCGCCTGCTCCGCCGGTGGCCGTCGTGGCCCCGGTCGTACCCGTCCCTGCACCACCCGTGGCCGATGCAGCCGCACCAGCGCCACCGTTGCCGCCGTTAGCGGCGGAGGCACCGCCGGCAGCCGACGTCGCACCGCCGGTCGTGGCACCGCCCGTCGAAGTAGCGGCACCACCCGTGTTAGAAGCTGCGCCACCAGCGCCGGTAGAAGCGGCACCGCCGGCACCGCCGGCACCACCCGTCGCGGCACCGCTGGTACCAGCAGCTCCGGCACCGCCCGTCCCGGCCCCACCAGCACCGGAATTACCACCACCGGCGGCACCACCATTGCCACTAGTTGCATTACCACTGCTCGTGGCACCACCCGTCCCGGTGCCACTGGTTGCCGCAGCGGCCGTCGCCGCACCACCAGCGCCGCTACTCCCGGCACCGCCAGCCCCGCTGGTCGCATTCCCTGCTGCGTTGCCTGCACCGGAACCACCGGTCCCGGCGCCACCTGCACCACTGCTCCCGGCACCACCCGCTCCGCTGGCACTGTTGCCAGAAGCCGCGGACGACGCAGCCCCACCGGTACCACTGCTACCCGCGGCACCGCCCGTAGAGCCAGCACCGCCGTTACCGGCCGCTGTATTTCCTGCGGCACCACCAGTGCCGGCGCCACCAGCGCCGCTGTTCCCGGCACCTCCGGCAGCACCTGTCGCATTACCGCTCGCGGCACCAGAGCCCGTCGAGGCACCGCTTGTTCCAGCACCGCCTGTCGCGGTGGAATTTCCACTCCCGGTGGCGTTTCCAGCACCACTGCCTGCATTCCCGCCCGCGCCGGCGCCCGCATTGCCACCCGCTGCGCCGTTGCCGCTACCGCCGGCACCTGAATTACCACTTGCAGCACCGGAACTCGAATTCCCGGTGCTCGTCAGTGACGCAGTATTGGTACCGCCCGCACCACCAGCGCTATTACCGCCCGCGCCGCCGTTACCGGCCGTCGTGGCATTCCCACCATTACCGGTGGTGGCGTTACCCGTATTCCCACCATTACTCGTCGCGCCATTACCCCCGGTACCTGAATTGCCGCTGGTCGCATTGCCCGAGTTAATCGGCACGGTGACCGCCGCTGAGATCGGCACGGTCGTGCTGGACCCTCCCGAACCGTTGCCACCGCTGCCATCACCGCCTGTTGAATTGCCACCGGTCGTAGTGCCCGTGGTCGTGCTTCCGGAACCCGCCGCGGCACTGTTGCCACCGCCGCCCGAGCCCGCACCGGATGTGCTGTTGCCCGCGCTGATCGGCACGTTAGCCGTCACAGAATTGCCACCGGTCCCGGCGCCTGTCGTTCCACCAGTCCCCGTGCCACCCACGCCTCCGACGCCGGTGCCACCGGCACCACCGGCAGCATTCCCATTGGTACTGCCGTTCCCGGAGGCGTTACCATTCCCGCCTTGCGCGGGCCCGCTAGTGATGCTCGACGGGCCCGAAGCGCCGCCCGTCCCGGCCCCTGAGCCGGCCCCGTTGCCCGCGCCACCAACTCCAGCACCGATGGGCACGTTGGTCGCATTGCCGCTGGCCCCGCCGGTCGCCGCGCCCGAATTCCCACCGGTCGCGGAACCGCTCGTGGCTGACCCGCTCGTGCCCGCGCCACCATTCCCCGTGTCGGCGGACACGGCGGCGGTGACCGTCAACCCACCGTTGGCGTTCCCGCTGCCCGCGCCCGTACCGGCACCGCCTGCCCCGCCCGTGCCTGCGCCGCTGGTGCCGGCGCCACCTGCGGCACCTGCGGATGAGGCAGAACCGCTGGTAGCACCACCGCTGGCGTTCCCAGTCGAACCACCTGCCGCAGTTGAGACACTACCGACCGTCGTACCACCGGCCGTCGTTCCAGTGCTCCCGCCGGTGGACGCGCCACCGTTCGCGCTACCGCCGCTGCCACCGGTCGTCCCGGCGTTGCTCCCGCCTGTACCCTGACCAAACGTACCCGACTGAACGTTGGAGGCCGTCCCGCCGCCCCCTCCCGCACCACCGGCCCCAGAAGAACCAGCAGTCGAGCTGCCATTCGTCGCACTGCCATTAGTGGCCGAGCCACCCGCACCGCCGGAACCGCCGGCGCCACCGGCACCCGTGCTACCACCCGCGCCACCCACCGCGCCGTTGCCACCCACTGCGCCATTACCGCCCTGACCGGCACCGCCCGTCCCGGAGTTGCCCCCGTTGGCGCCGGTTTGCTGCGTGGGGCCAGAGTTCGCCAAGCTGGCGGCGGCGGCCACGGTGATGGCGCCGCTGGTACCGCTCACCGTCTTGTTGGCCCCAGCGATGGACGGACTACAGCCGCCCGAACTCTGGGCCTGCGCGACCACCGGCGTCGCCAAGGCGACGACGAAGATCGCAATTGTGAGGAGGGACATCCATCTTTTCATGCGCTCGGTCCTTTATGGTTGGTCGGTTGAGAGTTCCGCCATGTCGACGCGCTCACGCTCGAACCACTTGGGGCAGTCGGTGAGCCAGATCGCCGAGCCACCATCCTATTGAGTGCCTCCCTTGTCACTGCGGAGGCGACCGCCCGCGCAGGGCACGCGGGTCGGCAGCCGCGGCCAAAGGCGGACAACGAATCCAGGTAGATTCCGTCTTCGTCATAGAAAAGTGAGCGAGAAGGCGCAGGAGCCTTCCGTCGCCACGCACGGGGCGGGAGAAGCAAGGCTCACGCCACCCATCGCGCGTCTTTGCTCATCGCAGTTTCCGAGGCAGAGCCCACAAGTGAAGCGGTGAAATGTAAGGTTTTCCGAAGCGAGAACTATCTTCCGCCAGAGCCGGCGCGCGCGTAGAGGTTTCTCGGTCGACGACGCAGAGGATCGCGAAACGCGATCTGATTGATTTAACAGGCCTTCGCTTTTTTCTCCTCATCCGCTTTCCCGCTGCTTCAAGCGGCCGCGTGAGGTTCTCGAGGCTTCGCTGCCTCCATCGTCTTCGCGACCGACTCGCGTCTCGACACGTCGGAACATTTTTTTCCCACCGCTCTTCATCCCAGGCCGCTCAAAACGGGAATTTCTCCTGAGAGATCTCGCATCCGGCTCCGATGAACGGGCGCTCAGTCAGAACGAGCTGCGAAGAGCTTCGCGTCCGCGCGCGGGGCTCGCGTTGACCAGAAGCGCCTCGGTATGGCCTAATGCTCCCGCCGCGCAGGCCCGCCGGAAAGTGTGGGAATGGGTCATAAGCGACGCGGACATCTCACGGCCATGCCGAATCGGAGAGCGAAGTCGAAAGAGGAAAGACCGAAGCTTCGACGCCGCACCAGGCGGTGGCTGACGCTGGCGGCGGTGGGGCTGGTGGCCATCCTGGTCGGCCTCGCCGTCTACCTGTGGGCGGAGAGCCGACCCGGGCAATGGGTACGGAGTCTGGGGAACGAGCACCTCGGCGCGGCCGAGGACAAGCATGTGCCGTACAACTCCACCCCGCCGACCTCCGGCCCGCACCTGCCCTACATCGCCCAGTGGGGCGTGCACGCCGAGCCCATCGTCAACGAGCTGCAGGTCCACAACCTGGAAGAAGGCGGCGTCCTCGTCCAGTACAGCTGTCCCCAGGGCTGCCCCGACCTCGTGGCCAGCCTCAAGGCCATCGTGCTGCGCTACAACACCCAGGTCATCCTGGCCCCGTATCCGGGGATGGATAGCCGGATCGCCCTCACCGCCTGGACACGCATCGACAAGCTCGACCAGGTGGACGAGAAGCGCATCGCTCGGTTCATCGAGGCATACCGGGGCATAGACCACCATCCGAAAGGCCTTTATTGAGACGGGCGGAGACGAGGGACTTCGCCCCCTCACCAACTCAGCTCTCGCCTCGCGGCTTTGCCGCTCAGCTCGAACTGCGGCCCTCTCCCCCGGTGGGGGAGAGGGATGCAAGGGGAGGGGATCAGGTGAGCTGAGACCTGGCTCGCTACTGCTGGTCGAACATGCCCCTGATCGCCCTGAACACCGGATTCTCGTCGGCGGGGGGCGGCGGGGTGGAGGCCGTGCCGGGAAGCCCGAGGTACTTCTTCACGCAGGCGTACTGCTCCCATCCCCTCAGCTGGTAGTTGAGATCGACCTGCTTCCACTTCGGATGCCCGTTCTGCACGAGCCAGTCCATCCGCCTCGCCATGAGCTGGGCGAAGCGACCGACATTGTCGCAATCGCGGAAGCGATAGTCGAAGGAGACGAGCACGGCCTTCACGGCCACCGTGGTCAGCTTTTGGGGCTGCCACGGGTACGTGTTGCCCGGGATCTCCGCTGGGGGGTAGATCTCCATGATGCTCTTGCTGGTGATGGGAATCAGGGCGAGCTGATCGGCCTCGGTCACGCCCTCGCGCAGGAGCTTCACGGGATAGCCGGCGACATAGAACATGGCGTCGATGCGCCCCGCCTTGAGCTCGGCCAGCGCCTCGTCCGTGTCAATCGGGATCATGGTGCTGGGCTTGACGTCGGAGAGCTGAAACAGCAGCCGCGCCGTGAGGAAGGTGCCGCTGCCGTCACGGCCGATCGCCACGCGCTTGCCGGTGAGATCCTCGAAGTCTGCGATGCCGCGACGGCCGAGCACGTGGACCTCTTCGTTATAGAGGGGGAAGACCATGCGCGTCTTCTTGGCGATCTTGATCAGGGTGGGATCCGACTGCAACCGGGTGATGAAGGCGAGGACGTCGGACTGCACGACGCCAAGCTGCACGCCCGGCCGCTGGTAGACGGCGTAGACGTTCTCGATCGACCCTTTCGAGGGGAACACGGTCAGATTGATGAATTCGGACTGCTTCATGAGCTTCTGCAGGTCGAGGCCGAACTGATAGTAGGTGCCCTTCTCGCCGCCGGTGACCAGGCCCATCTTCTCCGGGGCCGCCAATCCGGTGCCCGTCCAGACGAGCAGCAGCAGGAGTATCAGTGAACAGTGCGCCATGATTCTCTTCACGGGACATCCTCCTCTCGCGAGGCGTGTGGCCTCGCACGGTCCGTTTCCGATTCCGAATTCTGTGACAGCAAGAACGGGCTCCCCGCCTCGGAAGCCGCGATCATCGCCTCTCTTTTACAAGGGCCGAGGATCATGACATAGCGCCCATCCCCTGTCAAACTCGGGCCAGGGGCGCCGAGGCGGCCGCGCCCGTCGGCCCGTTCCCTTGACCGGTCCTGGACCCGGATGCTACCTTTCTTCCCACCCTCCGACCGCTCAGTCGGCCCGGACGGGCACCGCGAGCGGTTCGCATTTCCCGACGGAGGAGGATACCCAGATGGACGCATCCGCGAACGCAGGTCTTCTGCGCCGTCTCGAGCAGCTCGAGCGGAGCAATCGTCGTCTCAAGATCCTCGCCGTGGTCGTCCTTCTCGGGCTCGGCGGCATCGGCGTGATGGGCCAGGCGCGGCCCCCCGCCCAGATCGTCGAGGCGCAGGAATTCATCGTGAAGGATGCCAATGGCAATGTCCGGGCGCGGCTCGGATCGTACACGGCGGGAGCGAGCCTCACCCTCTATCACGACGCCGGGCGAGCGACCCTCATGGCCTCGGGAGGAAGAGGCCCGGGCGCCCACCTGAGCCTGGCCGACGGCAGCGGGAAGATCAGGGGCCTGCTCCTGCTCAGCCAGGAGGCGGCCGGGCTCTACCTGTCATCCGTGGACGCCACCGGCCCGCCCCGCTCTCCTCGCGCCGTGTTCGAGGTGCTGAATCAGGGCACGGGAGGATTCGCCTTCTACGACAAGAACGGCCACACGCGGGCCCTCGTGGGCTCCATAGGAGATGACGGGGCGGCGGTGGCGGTTCTCCAGGACAGGGAAGGCAAGACGGTCTGGAAGGTGCCGTGATCGATCGCTGATCTCGGGACGCGTTCCATGCGTGGCATGGGTCGGCGGCCGCGCGGCGCCTTTGCGGCGCTGTTTTCCGTGACGCTTACCGTCTTGACCCTCGCGTGTGTTCCGAATGCGCAGGGGCAGAGCCCCCGGGCTGCCGCTCCTCAGGCCGGCGGCGCAACGCCAACCGAGCCCGCCCGTCCCTCGAACAAGCTCGACAAGGCTGCCGCAAGCTCGGCGCAGGCCATGGCGAAATACCGCGCCTCGCTGGAGCCGGTGCAAGCCATGTACGAGCGGGAGCTGGAGCGGCAGGCCGAATTGGCCGAGATCCGCCAGGAGCTCTATGAGCGCGGCGCCCTGTCGGCCACCGACGTGCAACAGGGACGGCGCGCCCTCGCCAAGGCTCAGAAGGACGTGGACGACATCCGCCGCCAGAGGATCGAAGTCGATCGGATGATGGTGGAAATGCGCATGATCGAGGCGGGCAAGCAGCGGCCGCTGGGGCGCGGGGGCTACGAGGAGACCCCGGGCCTCGTCCGCTTCAACGGGACCGCCAACTGGTCCCTGGGCGAGGACACGCCCAAGCTCCAGCGCTTCTTCCAGGCGCGCTTCGGCCGGCCGCTGCCCATCAGCGCCTTCGGCCAGTCCTCGCTCCACGACCAGATGGGATTCGATCACCGCAACGCGCTCGACGTCGCCCTCGATCCCGGTAGCTCCGACGGCCGAGCATTCATGGAGCACCTGCGCTCGTCCGGCATCCCCTTCATCGCCGCGTGGGGCGCCATCCCCGGCGCGGCCTCCGGCGCCCATATCCATGTGGGGCAGCCGTCCCCGCGCCTGGTGGGACGGCGCTGAGCGGAGGAGATGGTCAGCTACAACAATCGGAGGCGATCCCTGAAGTGCGTGGGATGGTCTGTCGAGCGACTTTACGTTTCCATTGTGGCCCTCCGAAAGCCCGGTCATAACTTCCCGTTCTTACAGGTATCGGGGCGCTGGCCTCGCCTTTGCTCTAACGTGCGCGGAATCGTGCTGTTGTCGTCGATTTGTAAATGTTCCATTCACCCGGCAGGAGGCGACGAGAAGACATGCAAGCCAGGGCCTTGACGCGGATCGCTCTGCTGGCGCTGATCACGATTCTCCTCATCGCCTCGGCTGCCGGTGCCTCCGTCATCAGCTACACCCTCATCGGCGTGGACTCAGCCGGCGATCCCGTCTCGGTCCGTGCCGATTTCTCCGTTGTGGCGGGGGTACTCTCGGTCGACATCACGAACCAGGTCGTCGACCCGAAAAATACGGGGCAAAACGTTAATGCGCTGGCCTTCACCTTGAGCACGAATCAGTCCACGGCCCCTAACCCCTTGACCAGCGTAGCCACGTTTGCTCGGACTGTGGGGCCCACGGGGAGCTTCTCAGACGTCGCTAATGCCCCCACGGGGTGGACGCTGCAGCAAAACTTCAACGACGGTCTTGGCCTCGGGTTCAGGCTCTGCGTGCTCTGCGCCGGAGGGGCTGGGCCAGACACCATAATCGGGAATCTCGCCGGGGGCGGCACCTATGCGTCCGCGGATAGCTCCATCAAGGGATCGAGCAACAACCCCTTCCTCGCGAGCGTCGTCCACTACACGATCACCGGGATTCCGGGGCTGACATCCGACGCATACGTCGATAGCGCGTTCCTTTCGTTCGGGACCACTGACCGGACTACACTCCAAACCCACTGCGTCGAGAGGCTCGATGTCAGTTGTCAACCGGAGCGCCATCGGGCTCCCGAGCCATCCAGCCTACTACTGGTGGGGGCCGGACTCCTGGGATTGGCAGGGTTCAGCTTGAGGAAGCGACTCAACACGAAGTAGAGTATTCGGGTCCGAAGTGCCTGACGGGACGGCCCTCGGGTCGCCCCGTTTGTTTTTCTAGGCGGGTTCACTTACCCGCCAACGGCAACGGCAGGGCAAGATATCCTGCACGGAGGTGCATCTGATGAGCATCACCCGACGTGAGCTACTCAAGGGCGCGGCCGCCCTTGGCGCCGCGGGAGCGGTTGCGCAGGTTGCGCCGAGTCTCGCCCAGGCCCAGACCACCCAGAAGCGTGAGCTGGTCGTCGCCCAGGGTGGCGACATCTCGAAGTTCGATCCCCACTTCAGCACCTCGTCGAACGACATCCGCTGGAGCTTCAACATCTTCGACAACCTGACAGCGCGCCGGCCGGACGGCTCGCTCTACTCGGGCCTGGCGGAGGAGGTCAAGCTCGAGAGCCAGACACGGTGGGCGTTCAAGCTGCGGCACGGGGTCAAGTTCCACAATGGCGACCCCTTCACCTCGGCCGACGTCAAGTTCAGCCTCGAACGCACCTACGATCCCAACGCCAAGACCATGGTCGCCACTGTCTTCACGACCATCGACAAGATCGATACGCCGGACCCCTACACGGTCGTCATCCACACCAAGAAGCCCGATCCGCTCCTGGCCGCGCGGCTCGCCTTCTATGGCGGCCAGATCGTGCCGAAAAAGTATCTCGAATCGGCGGGGAACGACGGCTTCAACGCCAAGCCGGTCGGCACGGGGCCCGTGCGCTTCGTCTCCTGGGTCAAGGACGACAAGCTCACCCTCGACGCCAACCCCGATTACTTCGGCGGCCGGCCGGACTTCGAGCGGCT
>Ga0137390_10001240_pt1 | contig 18963 bp, 16 predicted proteins | sample 15con2h24AmetaG_FD_104937 | JGI IMG/M metagenome (GOLD analysis project Ga0137390, IMG submission 104937) | Vadose zone soil microbial communities from Angelo Coast Range Reserve, California, USA - 15con2h2.4A metaG | ecosystem: Environmental > Terrestrial > Soil > Vadose zone > Saprolite... | reverse complement strand
CGCGCCAGGTGCCGTCGGGCTGCTGCTCGAGCGTGAGGTGCGCGCCGCGCTGCAGCTCGCCGCCGCCCTGGGGGCGGATGTCCAGCTCGTACTCGGCCTCGCGCATCTTGCCCTCGCCGGCGAGCGACTTGCGCGAGTAGTAGACGCGGATCTGCCGCAGCGGCATCTGCTGCCCTCCGCCGCGCCGGCCCTCGGCGCTGAGGCGCAGCTCGTCCTGCAGGCGCAGCGCGGCGACGCCGCTGGTGAACGGCAGGGCGCCGGTCTGGTCGGACTCGACGTAGTAGCGGTCGACGAACTTGTCGGCCACCGAGCCGGGGCTCTTCATCCCGCCGCAGGCTGCGAGGAGCAAAAGCCACGCCCGGTTCATGGGGTGCGCGCCCAGAGCGCTTCTTCGGCCTCGGCGCAGCGCTTCGCCCCTTCTACGGCTTCGCCGAGGCGCGGCGTGTTTTCGGCGCGGGCCGCCTCGAGCGCCGAAGCGAGAGCGCTGTACGCGTCGGCGGCTGTGCGCGACAGCCGCGCCAGCTCGGGAAAGCCTGCTCCCTCGAGGAACTGCGCGTACACGCGCCGGAACAGCCCGCCGCCGCTGCCGCGCACTTCGATGGCCTGGGCGCAAAGGCGCGCGCAGCGCTGCCAGTCGCTGCGGTCGGCCCAGCTCGCGATCTCCTGGGGAAGCGCGTGCAGGCCGAGCATGCCCGCGCGCGGCGCGGCATCGTCGGTCATGCGCCTCGCGTTCCGCAGCACCGCGTCGCGAGCCGCTCCTGGCGGCGGAGTGCGCAGCGCGTTGCTCACGTGCAGGACGGTGCAGCCCTCACCGCGCACGGGCAGATCGGTGCAGAGCGCCTTCTGCAGATCCGCGGCGGGGCAAGGCTTCAGCTCGGCGGCCTCGTTGTCGGCTACCGACGCGACGCCGTCGCGAATGGCGGCGATGCCGACCAGGTGGCCGAACCAATGGCCGCGCGCGCCTACGTAAGGAAGGTGGAAGAGATCCGTGTAGACGAGCGGCAGCTCGCTTCGCGAGACGAGCTTGGCGATGTGCGGCCAGGCTTCGCCGGCGTCGGGGAAATGTCGCTCCTCGAGCTGGGCGCCGACGGCCTCGCACAGATCGCGCTCGAACGTGGCGCTCCGCCCGACGAAGAACCGCCCCGGCTGCGGCGGCACCAGCGACGTGTCGCCGTGGTAGAGCGCGAACCCAAGACCGGCGCCGAGTCCGAAGATGAGCGTCTCGGGCAGGTCGAGGCCTTTCAAGCGCAGGGCATCGCCCATGGCGGTCGATCCGCAGTGGAACCCCTTGCGGTGCATGCGCGATCGATCTTATCAGCCTGAGAGGAGGGCGGCTTGGCAAAGATCTACACGCGGCGGGGGGACGACGGCTCGACGGGCCTCTTCGGCGGGCCGCGGGTGCGCAAGGACGATCTGCGCGTCGCCGCGTACGGCGACGTGGACGAGCTGAACTCGGCGCTGGGCGTCGCGCGCGAGGAGCTGCTCACGTTTGCCGACCTGCTCGCGCTGGTCGACGGGCTGCAGAGCGAGCTGTTCAACCTCGGCGCCGAACTGGCCACGCCCGACCCGTCCAAAGACGTGCCGCGCATCTCCGCCCAGGACGTGACCAGGCTGGAGCGGGAGATCGATCGTCTGACCGGCGAGCTGCCGGCGATGAAGAACTTCATCCTCCCCGGCGGTTCGCGCGCCGGAGCGGCGCTGCATTTCTGCCGGACGGTGTGCCGGCGCGCGGAGCGCAAGGTGGTCACGTTGTCGCAGAGCACGCCGGTCTCGGCGGAGGCGCTGGCGTATGTCAACCGGCTCTCCGATCTGCTCTTCGTCATGGCGCGCGCGGCCAACCTGAGGGCGGGCGGGCGGGAGATCCCGTGGCGCGCGAAGTGAAATTGTTCGAGTCGAAGGCGCTGCGGCCGGGCGCCTCGCTCCGTTTTCCACTCGACGAGTGGCGGGAGGGATTCGCGCTGCGAATGCCCCATGGGACGGTGTGCGCGTATCTCAATGTCTGCCCGCACAGATTGCAGGCCGTCGACGAAGGAGATGGGCGGCTGTGGAACGCGGCGGGAGAGATCGAGTGCGGTCACCACGGGGCGCGCTTCGTTCCCGCCACGGGGGCATGCGCCGGCGGACCGTGCAACGGCAGCGGATTGACACCGATTCAAGTCGTGGAACACGACGGCGCCGTGTGGCTCGCCGAACCGGAGTGGTGATCACGCATCGCCCGTCACGCGCTCGAGCCAGCATTCCCTTCAGAGTTTCAGTGACCGGATGCCTCGCTGGTGAGTCGTATCGCGACGCGTGAGTCGTCGCAGTCGGTGGAACGAATCGGAAGCGAGGAGTCGCCGTTGAATCCGCCGAGTTGGCTCCTCGTCGTGTCCCTCGCTCTCGCAGCCTCCGGCGGCGTCCGCGGAGAAGAACCTGACCGTCCGCGCGAACCGCCGGAGGACAAGCTCTCTTTTGGGATCGGCTTGCACTATCTGAAGTCCTGCCTGTGCCGCCAGGATTCAGGGCGACTGCGCAACCAATCGGCCGATACCGCCACCGAGCTGGGTGTTCGCGACGATTGGCAGTGGAACAGTGTCGTGGGTACGCACCATGGCGGACCCTTCACACCTCGATGTCCACGTCCACCTCAGGTTCCCGGCCACGCCCGGGTTGCCGGTAACGAAGGACCTGGATGCTGACGGCGTGCCCCTCTCCTTCGTCCACAACTGCCAGCCCTGAAAAACGCGTTTCTGATCGAGATCGCAAACCTTGCAAGCCCCAGTGACAACGCCGAAGGCGTTGGCGCGGGCTTGCTCTCAAACGCAATCGCAAACGGGTAGTTTCCAAAGTCCGTTTGCGATCCGGTTTACGTTTTCGTTTGCGATTACGTTTTCGTTTGGGTTTTCGTTTTCGTCAGCCTAGAGGAGCGCCGGCCCCTCACTTGAGCCGCTTGAGTACGGCCTGCGTGAACATGCGCGTGGTGGCCGACCCGCCCAGGTCGGGCGTCACTGCCTCCTTCGACGCGATGGCCTCGCGGACGGCCGTGTCGAGCCGCTCCGCCGCCGTCCGCTCGCCGATGTGCTCGAGCAGCATCATCCCCGCCAGCATCACCGCCGTCGGGTTGGCGATTCCCTTCCCCGCGATGTCGGGGGCCGTGCCATGGACCGCCTCGAAGATGGCCGTGTCCTTGCCGATGTTGGCACCCGCCGTCAGCCCCAGGCCGCCGATCAATCCCGCCGTCAAATCGCTCAATATGTCCCCAAACAAGTTGGTGGTGACGAGCACGTCGAACTGATTCGGGTTCTTGACCAGCTGCATGGCGCAGTTGTCGACGATCATGTCGCGGAAATCGATGTCGGGATACTTGGCCGCCAGCTTGCGCCCCGTTTCGAGGAAGAGCCCGCTGGTCGCTTTCAATATGTTCGCTTTGTGCACCAGCGTCAGCCGCCGGCGATGGCGGGTGCGCACGAAGTTGAACGCGTAGTCGATGATCCGCTCCGAGCCCTTGCGCGTGATGATGGAGATGGTCTCCGCCGCGCTGTGCTCCTCGTCGATGAAGTGCTCGACGCCCGAGTAGAGGCCCTCCGTGTTCTCGCGGATCACCACCAGGTCGACACCGGTAAAGCGCGTCTCGACGCCGGTGAAGCTGCGGGCCGGCCGCACGTTGGCGTAGAGAGCGAACTCCTTGCGCAGAGCGACGTTCACGCTGCGATAGCCCTCGCCCACCGGCGTCGCCAGCGGCCCTTTGAGCGCCAGCTTGTTGCGCCGGATCGAGTCGAGCGTCTCGGCCGGAATGGGCGTGCCGTGCGTCGGCACGGCGCTCGCACCCGCCGCCGCGCGCTCCCAGGTCAGCTTCGCGCCCGCCGCCTCGATCGCTTCAACCGCGGCGCTGACCACCTCCGGCCCGATCCCATCGCCGGGGATGAGCGTGACTGGTATCGTCATCAGGCCGCGAGTTCTATCAACTCACCGCTGCGGCGGGAAGCTCACCGTCGCGAGCGGCACGGAGAGCTGTTCCACGTCCGCCACGCGAATGCCCGCGTCGGAGACGGCGTACACGAACGTCGCGCCCGCGCTGTCCGAGGCCATCACGCTGCGCCGGATCCAGGGGCTCCACATCCAGCGCCAGTTGCCGTCCCCGTAGGTGACGAAGAGGTCTTTCATCGTAAGCGCGCCCTTCGAGGTGATCGAGTCGGCGGCGATCTGGAAGACGCGCAGGTCGCTGGTGAAGCTGCCCCAGTACGCGCCGCTGGAGGGGTTCACCGTCGGGTCCCAGTCGAAGAATGGCACCGCGAGCAGCTTCTTTTCGGCGAACCAGGTGAAGGCGTGGTGGTCCCAGAGCGCCTGGCTGTACGCCCACGCCGTGCCGATGCGAGCGCGCGCGCTCAGCTTCGGGGCAGAAATGTCCGACACGTCGAAGACCGAGAGTTGCAGCGAGCGCTGCCGCCAGTCGACGGGCCCATCCCCCGGGAGATCGACGCCGATGGCCAGCAGGTGTGTCTCGTCCATCGGGTGCAGGTAGGTGGAGAACCCGGGGCTCTGCAGCTCGCCCGCCTTGCGCGGCCTGGCGGGATCGGAGAGGTCGATGGCGAAGAGCGGGTCGATGCGCCGGAACGTCACCACGTAGGCGCGCGAACCGATGAAGCGCGAGCTCATCACCCACTCCTTGGGCGAGAGATCGTTCAGCTCGCCGATGACGTTGAGGCGATCACCCTCGGTCGCCAGCACGCGCACCGCGTTTGAGAGATCGGCGCGCAGCTCGTCGTGGCGCATGGGCCCGTCGCCCACGCTCACCAAGTAGCGATGCGCGGTGTTGACGGCGACGCGCAGGTATCCCCCGCTCTCGTCGAGAGAGAACTGGTTGACGGGCGTGCCCGCGAATCCACCCGACGCTACGTACGCCGCGCCGCCGGGACGGCCGATGTCGAAGCGGTGTACGTACGTCCAGTCGTCCTGGCCCCCCGCCTCCCACCACCACCAGTGGCGCTCGGCGACGTAGAGCGAGCCGGCGTTGGCGTAGACCATGTCGCCCTCGCCGACCAGCGTGCTGCGCGAGGGGGCCAACTCGGGATGATCGAGATCGAGCGTCGCGACCGTCAGGAACCCGAGGTGAACCGGCGCGTTTCCCACCTGGAATTGCGCGCAATCGTACGGCACTTCGACGGTCTCGCCGCCGGCCAGCTTCCGCTTCACGGGCGGCAGCCACCCGCCGAGCGGCTGCGCGCGGATGAGCGCCTCGTTGGCGTCTTCCAGCTGGTGGATCGCCGCGGTGAGCGCGGCCGCGTCGCCCCAGTTCACGTTCTGTGGCCACCACTTCACGTCCTTGGGCCAGCGCGGCGGGTCGGTGACCACGACGTGCACTTGCGACCCCACCCGGCGCGAATGTCTCGACGATCCGGGCAGCCACACCTCGCCGCTCACCGCCAAGTGGGCTGCGTCGCGCGCGTCGACGAGTGTCAGCTTGGTGGTCATGGGGCCCCAGTAGCCGCAGCGGAAGCCCATGCCGACCGGGCAGAGGCCCATGCCGATGCCGATGCTCGGGTCGGCCGGCGGCACCTCCGAGAACACCGTAATGCGGCCCTTGTCGTCGAGGAACATGTCGGTCGGGTAGCCCTCGATGTCGAGCGCGTCGCCGAGTTGCATCTTGGCCGGGGGCCACGAGCTGCTGGCGTAAAGCTTGCGTCCGGTCAGGACGAAGATGCGCGTGCCGTCGTTCTTGACGAAATCGGGTTCGTCGACGCCAGGGACCTGCGTGTTGGTGGTCGTGTACGAGGCGGGCCCCGGCGTGTGATCGCCAGCCGCTGCCGGACCGCTGCCGTCGCCGCCCCCGCGCATGATTACGCCACCGCTGAGCCAATGGATCTGCGCCTCGAGGCGATGGCGCATCTCCGCCACCGCCGCGTCCTGGACGGCCTTCTCCACGGCGGGACAACCCTGCACCGCGTGCAGGGCGACGTTGTTGACGATGCGAGCGGGTTGCCCGTCCCTCGAACTACAGGAGGCGGCGAGCGCCAGCGTGATCCACGGCAAGCGGCGCAGCATGGATACCTCCGTGGGCATTCTACCCCGGTGTGACCCGCGACTCGGGAGCGAGCCAGGCGGCCACGCCCAGCAGCAACATTTCCACGACGAGCAAGATGGTGCTGATTCCGTGCAGCGCCCCGAACCTGGGCGAGGCAGTGTCACCTGCCAGACGCATGGCGTGGATGGCCGGCGTCACCAGCGCGGCGGAGGCGAGCGCGCACAGGCCGGCGAGGAGCGGCAAGAGCGCGGCGCGCGCCCGCCGGAGTTGCAAAGCGCAGACGACGGCCACCCCGCACAGCGCCAGTGTGGCGGCATCGAGACGGGCGAGCATGGCCCCGACGGCGTCGGCGGCGGCGCGCCGGCGCGGGTCGTCGCGCGCCAGCGAGGCCATCTCCGGCGAGAAGACACTCTGCGCGGCGACGCCGGCAAAGAAGAGCTGCGCTCCGAGCAGCGCGGCGCAGGAAATCCGATACAGACGTGCCATCGAGGTCTTTTGCGCTATAGGTGGCGCGCATGCAAGGCGACATGGACATCGTCGACCCGCTCATCGACGACTACCTGACGCGGCTGGCCGGCTCGCCCGACCCGGTCGAGGCGGAGATGCGGCGCTACGCCGACGAACGCGACGGCTTTCCCATCGTGGGTCCGGTCCTGGGACGGTTTCTCTCGCAGCTCTCTCTCCTGGTGCGCGCGCGCCGCGTCTTCGAAGTGGGGAGCGGCTTCGGGTATTCGGCTTTTTGGTTCGCCCGCGTGCTGGAGCCGGGGTCGAGCGTGACGCTGACGGATCTCGATCGCGAGAACCTCGACCGCGCCCGGGCCTGGCTCGCGAAAGCCGGCCTGATTGACCGCTGCCGCTTCGAGCCGCCGGGCGACGGCATGGAGGCGCTCGCGCGCGCCGAGGGCGGACTCGACGTCGTCTTCATCGACTCGGCCAAGGCCGACTACCCGCGCGCGCTGGCCGTCGCGCTGCCCAAGCTCCGCGCGGGCGGGCTGGTGCTGGCCGACAACATGCTCTGGGGCGGCGCGGTGGCGCGCGGCGAGTCGGACGCGGCGACGGCCGGCCTGCGCGAATATACCCGGCTCATCTTCGGGAGCGAGGGGTTGGTGTCCACCGTCGTGCCCATCCGGGACGGGCTCGCCATCACCATGAAGAGGTAGCCGTGGAGCTGTCCGCCGCGCAGGTGAAGGCGCGCGCACGCGAGCTGGGGTTCGATCTCTGCGGCATCGCGAAGGCGCGTGCGCTCGAGGCGAGGCGTCTCGACCACTGGCTGTCGCGCCGGTGGGACGCGGACCTCGCGTATGTTCGCGAGCGGCGCGAGGAGCGACTCGACCCGTCGCGCGTGCTGCCGGGGGCGCGGAGCGTGATCGCGCTCGCGGCGTCATATGCGCCGGCGCCGGGCGATCCGGAACCCGGGCCTGGAGAGTTGATCGTCGCTCGGTACGCGCGCGGCCGCGATTACCACAACGTGGTGTTGAAGCCCGCGCGAAAGCTGGCGGCTTGGCTACGCAGCCGCGGGGCGCGCGTCTACTGCGAAGTGGACACCGGCGCCGTGATGGAGAAGGCGTGGGCGCAGGAGGCGGGCATCGGGTGGATCGGCAAGAACGGCTGCTTGATCCACGAGCGGCTCGGGTCGTGGCTCCTCTTGGGCGCGCTCGTGACGGACGCGGTGCTGGAGTCCGACGCGCCGCACGCCGATCGCTGCGGCGATTGCGCGCTGTGCATTCCCGCCTGCCCGACCGCTGCCATCGCCGAGCCGCGCTACGTCGACGCGCGCCGCTGCCTTGCCTACCACACCATCGAGCACCGCGACGCCATTCCGCCCGAGCTGGCGGCTCGCGCTGGCGGGCGCATTTTTGGGTGCGACGCGTGCCAGGACGTCTGCCCGTGGAACCGCCGCGCCCCGCCCGGCCGCCTCGTGCAATTGCGCGCTCGCACCGCAGGCCTGCGGGTCGAGGAAGTGCTCGGGCTGACGCGCGCCGAAACGCGGCGGAGATTCGAGGGCACGCCGCTCATGCGCGCCGGCCGCGACGGCCTGGTGCGCACGGCGCTGGCCGTCGCTCCGCGGCCGCTCCCGCCGGAGGTGCGCACCGCCGCCGCAACTTTGACCGACGACGCCGCCCCGGGCGTTCGCGCCGAAGCGCTCCGCGCGCTGCAACGATGAAGTAAACGGACTCTAGCGGGGCGGCTCCTGGGCTGGTGCCCGTTCGCCCTCACTGTGCGGACGCTGTCGCGAGAAGACGCTGTCGAGTTCCTTGCGAACTTCGGGGTCCATACTCCTCAAGAAATGGCCCGTCCCACGCGAGAGAAGCGCGCCAGGAGAAACCCTACACGAATCAGCACGACCCCGCTCGTCGGCGCGCTACCTTCGGACTCTACCGGGCGAGAACGCGCCGGTGGTCCGGCCGAGGACGTGGTTGCTTCGAGTTGGCTGGCGTTGAGCGCCGGGGGGCGTTGCGGGGGCGCGCAGCCCCCGCACAAGCGGAGGCGGCGCAGCCGCCGGAGCGCCCCAAAAAAAGAGAGATCGGACGAGACGAAAACCGGACGTACGCGATGGAAGCTTGCCGCGCTGGCCGTGCTCAAGGGTGCAATGTCGAAGGCTCGACCGGTCCGCCCGCGCTCGGTCGCTGGCCAGGCGTGGCGTGATTTCGCCAGGTATCGGTGGCGTCACGGGCGGTGGGCTTCTTGAGCAGCCATTCCTCGCGTCCGTCGACATACGTCGCGCCGGTCTTGGAGGCGGCGAGCAGCACCCCCACCGCGGCAACCCAGGGGATTACCGTGCGAACCGCGGAAACCAGCGGCGACGTCTCGGGCTCGGCCGGCCGCGCAGCCGACTTCGTCCGGGCTGGAGGTGTATCGGAGCGGGCCGGCGTGGGCTGGGGCTTCGTCCTTGGCTTCGCGATCGGCGTAACCGCTGCAATCTCGCCGGGCGCGAGTTGCAGTTGTAGCGGCGCGCCATGTGCGGCGCTCCCGGCAAAAAACGCCAGAAGAGTGTATCGGACCATTTTAGAAATGGATGTCTCGCTCATGCGCCCCTCCCTAGTGCGCCGGAAACGTGATGACCGCGCCGTTGGCGGCGCCCGCTTCTGGCGAGACCAAATACAGGATGGCTTCGGCCACGTCCTCCAGGGGCACCCACTTCGATTGATCCGCGTCGGGCATGGCCTTCGCGTTGGCCGGCGTGCGCATCGTCGCCGGCGCAACGCATGAGGCGCGGATTCCGGTCTTTGCGCCCTCCTCGGCGATGGCCTTGGTGAGCGCGACGACCGCCGCCTTGGAAGCCGAGTAAACCGCCGACCCGCCGATGCCCGAAAGAATGGCCGGGTTGTACGCCGCCACGTTGACGATGCGTCCCTCGCGGCGCGGTTCCATGCGGCGCAGCGCCGCGCGCGAGCAGAGAAATGTCGAGCGCCAGTTCGCGTCGATCATCTTCTCGAAGTCCGCGACGGAGGTGGCCGCCACGCGGCCCGGCATGAACGCCCCCGCGGTGTGCACCGCGCCCCACACGGCGCCGAGACGCTTCTCGGCCGCGCCATAGGCCGCCTCCACCGCCGCCTCGTCGGTCAATTCGGCGGCGTGCGCCGTGGCGCCGTCCGGAACGCGATCGTCCGCGCGGCGCACCAGCGCGAACACGCTCGCCCCTGCTCGCAAGAGCCTCGAGCAAACGACGGATCCAAGGTTCCCCGAAGCACCCGTGACCACCACGCAGCGTCCCTCGAGCATGTCGCCTCCCATTGACAGGGCGCCGCGATGCTCGCAGATCGAAGGCCCCCATGCACGCCCGATGCAAAACGGCGCTGGTCTACGGCGCGCTCCTCCTGCACACGCTCGTTTCTGCTGGCACCTATCTCTTTGCCAAGCGCGCGCTGGTGGAGATTCCCGCGCTCCCGTTGGGGTTGATCCGCTTTGCGGGCGCCTCGATTCTCCTCGGCGCGCTCGCCCTGCGGCTGCTTCCCAAGGGGAAGCGCCTGCCGCCGCGCCACGCGCTCCGGAAGGTGATTTTCCTCTCCTTCGCCGCGGTGCCCCTCAACCAGGGGTTCTTTCTCTACGGCCTGCAACTCTCGACGGCGGCGCACGCGGCGCTGCTCTACACGCTGACGCCGCTCTTCGTGTTGCTGCTCGCGCAGGCGCTGCTGGGCGAATTTCCCGGATGGCGCACCGCCGCGGGGACGGCGCTCGCTCTCGGGGGAACGCTGTACGTGCTGCTGCACCGCGGGCTCGATCTCTCGCGCGGCCCGCTCGTCGGCGACCTGCTGTTGCTCATCGCGGTCATCGCCTGGGCCGTCTACACCGCCGAGGGCCGCGAGCTGGTGGCCGAGCACGGCGCGCTGCCGACCATCGCCTGGACGCTGATCGGCGGCACGCTGCTCTACCTGCCGCTCGGGCTCGGCTCGCTGCTCTCGCCGGAGAACCGTGCCGACATTGCGCGCGCCTCGCCCGAAGCGTGGTGGGGAATCGCGTACCTCATCGTCATCACCAGCGTGGTCGCGTACCTCCTCTGGTACTGGGCGCTGCGCCACCTCGCCGCGGCCCGGGTGGCGATCTTCACCAACCTGCAACCGCTCGCGACCGCCTTCCTTGCCCACGTCTTTCTCGGCGAGCGCGTCACGGCGCAGTTCCTCGCCGGCGCCGTGGTGGTCATCGCGGGCGTGTTGCTGGCGCAGTGGAAGGCGGCCACGCCGACGCAGGAGGCGCTCATCGAGTCGCCGGCGAAATCTTGAGGTCGGGGGAGGAAACCACGAGGGGAAATGTCCGCACGCTTGCGCGACGTCCGGGTCCACGTTCTGGTCTTGGTCCCGGGCTTGGGTCCTGGCCCTGGTCTTGGTTCTGGTCCTGGCGCAGGTTCAGGCGAAGGTTCGGGTTCTCGTTTTCGTTCTCGTTTGTGGTTTTGGTTTGTGGTTTTCGTTTGAGCAGCAGGGATTTCAGTCGGCGAGGCGTTTCAGTCCGGCGATATAGAAACCGTCGGTGCCGTGGCGGTGCGGGAAGAGTTGCACGTCGTCGCCGCGCGCGCCCAGTTTCTCGGCCAGAGTATCTCCGAGCAATGCGGTGGGCTTGAGCGGCTCGAAATGCGGGTGTGAAGCGAGGAATGCCGCGCGGACATCCTCGTTCTCGCGCCGATTGATCGAGCAGGTCGCATAGACGAGGCGCCCGCCCCGCTTCACCAGCTTCGAATAGCGCTCGAGAATCGCGAGTTGTCGAGGTGGAAAGCTGCCGACCTCCGCCTCGTCGAGCCGCCAGCGCGCGTCGGGATTGCGGCGCAGCGCGCCCAGGCCGCTGCAGGGCGCGTCGACCAGCACCGCGTCGGCCCCGGCCGAAAGGTCGGCGATGCGCGCCTCGCCGGCAGGGCCCTCGGGAACGCCGCGCGCCTCCCAGTTGTGCACGCCGGCCCGCCGCGCGCGCGGCCGCATCTCGTCGAGGCGGCGCGCGTCGCGATCGCAGGCCACCAGGCGACCCTTGTTCTTCATCTCGCTCGCCAGCGCGAGCGCCTTTCCTCCCGCGCCCGCGCAGGCATCGACGACGATTTGCCCCGGCCGCGCCCCGCAGGCGAGCGCGATGAGCTGGCTGCCCTCGTCCTGCACCTCGAACAACCCCGCCTTGAAGGCCTTGAGCGCGAAGACGTTGGTGCGCCCGGTGAACTGCACTCCCCACGGCGAGAGCGGTGTGGGCTCGACGCGCGCTCCTTCCGCACGCAACGCCTGGAGCAAATCTTCGCGGGTCAGCTTCAATTCGTTGACGCGCACGGTGAGCGGCGCGCGCTGGTTCAGCGCCGCGGCGAGCGCACGCGTCTCCGCTTCGCCGAGCTGCGCCGACCAGAGCGCCGCCAGCCACCGCGGCAGGCTCGTCTCCGCGGCGAGCGCGTCGAGCGGGTCCTTCGGCGCGCCCAGCTCGTCGGGCTTGGCCACCAGCTCGAGCACCCACTGGAAGGGGGCGACTTCCGGCCCCGCCAGCCCCACGGCGCTCTGCGCGCTCTGCTTCTCGCCCGCGACGAGATACGCGGCGTAACGCAAGAGGTGCTGCGTCGGCGTGGCCAGCTTGTCGAGTGACAATTTCCTTACCGCCAGCGCGCCCCCCAAAAGATGATCGACGCGCCCCTGCAGCCGCAAGAGACCATAGACCGCGTCGGAGACGGCGCGCCGCTCCACCGAGCGCAGCTGCTTCTCGCGCCGCAGCACTCGCTGCAGCGACTGGTCGGCCCGCGCGCCCTCGCGCCGGACCTCCTCATAGATCTCGAGCACCGCAGTGCGCACCAATTGCGCCCTCATCGCCGCGGCATTGTAAGGTGCGCCATGATTGTCTGCTTTTCACCCTCTGGAGAGACGGGCAGGTACTAGACGGTGGGGAAAGGTTCGTCGATAACAGCAGTGAGTGATCTATATCTTGGCAATCGTGGCGGCCGCGGCGGTGCCTGAGCAACAAGCGTTGCCTTCACCGCTCACGCTGCCCGAGGCGCTGCGCATCTTTCGCGAACGGGGCTTCGACCTGCTCATCTCCGAGATGACGGTGGAGAGCGCGCGCGGAGATTTGGAGATCGCCGGCGCCTTCGCCAACCCGCTTCTCTTCGCATCGGCGGGCCACTCCTTCAACTACGACCCGAATGCGTGCCCCGGCTGCTCCAGCACGCAGCAGTCGATCGGACTCTCCGATCAAGGCGCGCTCTTCGACCTGCTGATCAACAAGCGCGGCCTGCGCAGGGACGCGGCCCGCGCCGCGCTGGAGGCGGCCAGGCTGGGCCGCGCCGACGCGCAGCGCACGCTGCAGTTCCAGCTCAAGCAGCAGTTCCTCCAGGCTTCGCTGGCGACAGAGCAGGCGCGCTTCGCCCGAAATCTGATGGAGACGAGCGCGCGCACGCGCGGCCTGATGGAGCGCCGGTACGGCGCGGGCGCCATCTCCGAAGCCGACCTGGCCAAGACGCAGGTGGCCGAGCTGGAGGCGATGCAGCAGCTCGACCAGGCGCAGACGCAGCTCGCGGCGGCCAAGGCGGCGGTGGCGTTCCTGCTCGGCTCGCAGGATCCCGCCACGGATCTCGAGCTGGACACGAGCGCACTGCAGTACCGCCCCGGCGTCTCGCTGGGAAGGTTCGATGGCCTCTACCAGGCGGCGCGCGAGAACCGCCCCGACTTGAGGGCGCTCGACCGACAAGTGGAGCGCGCCGACTCGACGCTGGCGCTGGCGCGGCGGCAGCGCTTCCCCGACATCAGTCTCTCGGGAACCTATTCGCAGGAAGGGAGCGGGCAGAACGCCATTCAACCGCCCACGCTCACCTTCTCGGCGCAGCTTCCCTTGCCGATTTTTTATCAACAGCAGGGCGAGGTCCGCAAAGCCGAGGCGGATCTGCGCGCGCAGGTGCTGCAGCGCGGAAAGGTGCGGGCGCTGGTGGCGCAGGACGTGAGCCAGGCCTTCGCCGCCTGGCAGGGCGGACAGAAGCTGGTCGAACGCATGCAAGGGCGGATCCTCGAGCGCGCCAAGGTGGCGCGCGACCTGGTGCGCATCCAGTACGAGAAGGGCGCAGCCTCGCTGCTCGAGCTGCTCGACGCGGAGCGCACCTATATCGCCGTGCACGCCGAGTACATGCAGGACCTGGCGCTCTACTGGACCTCCGTGGCGCAGCTCGAGCAGGCGGTGGGCAAGGAGCTGCGGCAATGAAGCGGCTCCTGCTTCTCGTCGCCATCTGCGCCGCCTGCAAGCAGGCGCCCAAGGGAAACGGCGAGCCGCAGCCGCAGCCCGGCGAGGCGCTGCTCTCGCCGCCGCAGCTGGAGACGCTGCGCATCGCCACCGACCAGGTGGAGGAGCGCGAGGTGGGCGGCCAGCTCGTCACCAGCGGAAAAGTGGCCTTCGACGATCTGCGCGTGGCGCACGTCTTCTCCCCGGTGACCGGGCGCGTGACCAGCATCCGCGGACAGCTCGGCCAGCGCGTAATCAAGGGCACGCCGCTGGCCGGCATCCAGTCGCCCGATCTCGGGAGCGCGCTCGCCGACGTGCGCAAGGCCGAAGCGGATCTGGTCGCCGCCGACCACGAGCTGCGCCGGCAGAAGGAGCTCTTCGAGGCGCACGCCAGCGCCCGGCGTGACCTGGAAGTGGCGGAGGACAACGCGCTCAAGGCCAGGGCGGAGCTGAACCGCGCCCGCGAGAAGGCGCGCCTGTTGCGCCAGGGCAGCATCGACGAGGTGACGCAGGAGTATCTGCTGCGCGCGCCCATCGAGGGCGAGATCATCGCGCGCAACGTCAACCCCGGCACCGAAGTGCAGGGGCAGTACACGGGTGGCACCAGCCTGGAGATGTTCACCGTCGGGTCGCTCGACGAGGTGTGGGTGCTGGCCGACGTGTTCGAGGTCGACCTGGCGCAGGTCAAGGTGGGGGCGCCCGTGAGCGTCTCGGTGATCGCGTACCCTGAGCGCAAGTTCACCGGACGGGTGGACTGGATCTCCGGCTCGCTCGACCCCGCCACGCGCACCGCGCGCGTGCGATGCAACATGCCCAACCCGGACCGCGAGCTGCGGCCGGAGATGTACGCGACGGTCTCGGTGGGCGTGCCCACCGTGCGCGCGCTGGCCATCCCGCGCGACGCCATCCTCCGGCTCGGCGATCAGACGGTGGTGATCGTCGCGCTGGGAAAGAACGAGAGCGGCTTGACGCGCTTCGCCCGCCGCGTGGTCAAAGTGGACGAGACGGTGACCGGCGATTTTCTGCCGGTCAAGCAGGGGCTCAATCCGGGCGACACCATCGTGGTGCACGGCGGCCTGCTCTTGTCGGGGCTCATCTGATGCAGCGGATCGTCGCGCTGGCGCTTCAGGCGCCCGCCATCGTGGCCATGCTGGCGCTCGCGCTGGTGGGGCTGGGGCTCTACTCGTACACGCAGCTCGACATCGAGGCGTACCCGAACCCCGTCGCCCCGATGATCGAGGTGATCACGCAGCCCAACGGCATGAGCGCCGAGGAGGTGGAGCGCTACGTCACCATCCCGCTGGAGACGGCCCTTTCGGGGATGATCGACCTCGACCACATCCGCTCGCAGTCGCTCTTCGGCCTCTCCGACGTGAAGTGCTATTTCACCTGGAAGCCGAGCTACGCGCAGGCGCAGCAGCGGGTCATCAATCGATTGCAGTTCATCACTCTCCCGCCGGGGCTCGTACCGCAACTCTCGCCCTGGAACGCGGTAGGAGAAATCTATCGATATATCTTGCGCGGGCCGGGCTATTCGCTGCGCGATTTGAAGACGGCGCAGGACTGGATATTGCAGAAGCAGTTCCGGCAGGTGCCCGGCGTCATCGACGTGGTCGGCTATGGCGGAGAAACGCTTCAATACCACGTGGAAGTCGATCCCTATCGATTGAAAGGCCATGGCGTCACGCTCAATCAATTGACCACCGCCATCGCCAACGCCAACCAGAACGTCGGCGGGCAGCGGTTGACGCTGGGCGATCAATCCTATGACGTGCGCGGCATCGGGTTGATCCGCAACCTGAGCGACATCAACGAGATCGTCATCAGTGCGCAGAAAGGCACGCCGGTGCGCGTGCGCGACGTGGCGGCCGCGCGCGAGGGCGCTGCTCCGCGGCTGGGGATCGTCGGGCACGACCTCGAGGCCGACGTGGTCCAGGGAATCGTGCTCATGCGCTACGGTGGAAACGCCCTGCGCACCCTGCACGGTGTGCACCAGCGCATCGAGCACATCCGCAAGTTCAACATCCTTCCCCCCGGTATGCGCATCGAGCCGTACTACGACCGCGAGCACCTCACCCGGCTCACCACGCACACCGTCCTGGAAAACCTCACGGTGGGGATGATGCTGGTGGCGGTGGTCCTCTGGCTCTTCCTCGGCAACACCCGCGCGGCGCTGGTGACCGCGGTCAACATCCCGCTCGCGCTGCTCGCCGCCTTCATCGGCATGGTGGCGACGGGCACGCCGGCCAACCTGATTTCGCTCGGCGCGGTGGACTTCGGCATCATCGTTGATTCCACCGTCATCGTGGTGGAGAACATCTTCCGCCACCTGGCCCGAGGCGGAAAAGGAACCGTCCGCGAGCGCATCCTCGAGGCAGCCGGCGAGATCGGCTCGCCGATGGCATTCTCCACGCTCATCATCGTGGTGGCCTTCATCCCCCTCTTCACCATGACGGGGGTGGCGGGCGTGATCTTCTCGCCGCTGGCGCACACCTACGCGTTCGCCATCGGCGGCGCCATCCTCCTCGCCATCACGCTCACACCGGTGATCGCTTCCCGCTTCCTCGAGGCCGTGCCGCAGCCGGAAGGCGGAGGCACTCAAAAGGTGCCTGTGCCGCAGCCGGAAGGCGGAGGCACTCAAAAGGTGCCTGTGCCGCAGCCCGTTCCGCAGCCGGAAGGCGGAGGCGTTCAAAACGCCGGGGGCCGCGAGCCCGAGCACGATGAGCCGCACGACAACATCGTCATGCGCGCGATGCGCAGGGTCTACGATCCGATCTTCGACCTGGCCGCCCGCAGGCCGTGGCGCGCCATTTTCATCGCACTGGCTCCGCTGGCCATCGCGCTCCTTTGCATCCCGCTCCTGGGCGGCGAGTTCATGCCCAAGCTGGAAGAGGGGAACTTCTGGATCCGCGCCACGCTGCCGATGTCCATCTCGCTGCAGCAGTCGGCTACCTACGTGGGGCGCATGCGCTCCATCCTGCTCGGCTGTCCGGAGGAGGGCCCCTGCAGCGCGCAGAACCGCAAGCATCCCGAGATCGTCACCGTGGTCTCGCAGCTCGGCCGGCCCGACGACGGGACCGATCCGTCGGGCTTCTATAACGTCGAGTTCTTTGCGCCATTGAAGCCGCATGGCGAGTGGCGGCGCGGCATCAGCAAGGAAAAGATGACCGAGCAGCTCTCGCAGGAGCTGCGCGGGGCTTTCCCCGGCGTCATTTTCAACTTCTCGCAATACATCTCCGACAACGTCGAGGAGGCGATGTCGGGCGTGAAAGGCGAGAACACCGTCAAGGTGGTGGGGCCCGACCTGCGCATTAACGAGGAGAAGGCGAAGCTGATCCGCGACGTGCTGGCGCACGTCCGCGGCATCGAGGACCTGGGCCTCTTCCAGTCGCTCGGCCAACCCGACGTGCGCATCGTGCCCGACCGGTTTCGCTGCGCGCGCTACGGGCTCAACGTCGGCGACGTGGAGGCGGTGGTGCAAGCGGCCATCGGCGGCCAGTCGGTGACGCAGGTCTACCAGGGCGAGAAGCATTTCGACCTTGTGGTGCGTTGGGCGGAGCCGTATCGCAAGACCATCCAGGCCATCCGCCAGATCCTCGTCTCCACGCCCGACGGCGCCTCCGTGCCGCTGGCGCAGGTCGCCGACATCGACGCGGTCGAGGGGCCGGCCATCGTCTACCGCGAGGACGCGTACCGCTACGCGCCGGTGAAATTCTCGGTGCGCGGGCGCGATCTCGCCTCGACCATCGAGGAGGCGCAGGCGAAGATCGCCGAGCAGGTGAAGCTGCCCTACGACACGCACCTCGAGTGGGCGGGCGAGATCAACGAGCTCAACGAGGCGAAGGCGCGCCTCAACATCATCGTGCCGCTCACGCTGCTCTTCATCGCTTTTCTCGTCTATTCGGCGGTGAACAGCTGGCGCGACATGATGATCGTGCTGGCGGGCATCCCCGTCGCCTGCTCGGGCGGCATCCTCGCGCTGATCATCACGCGCACGAACCTTTCCATTTCGGCGGCGATGGGGTTCGTCTCCATCTTTGGCATCGCGGTGCAGGACGCGCTTCTGGTGGTGACTTATGCGCAACGGCTCTGGCTCTCGGGCCAGCACGGGCTCGTCGAGGGGGCGGAGTTGGCGGCGCGGCGTCGGCTGCGGCCGGTGCTCATGACCGCGTCGGTGGCGCTCATCGGACTTTTTCCCGCGGCGGTCTCGACCGGCATCGGTTCGGAGACGCAGAAGCCGCTCGCCATCGTGGTCATCGGCGGCGCGCTGGTGCTGGCCATCCTGCCCCGCCTCCTGCAGCCGGCGCTGCTGGTGCTCGCTCACCGCACCGACCGGCGTTACGAGGCGGCACGCGCGCGCGAGTCCGCCCCGCAGCCGGCGTAGCTTTTTGCTAAGGTGCAGGTCCCTTCTTCGAGGAGCAGCGCGATGGCACAGGCGAGCAGGAGCGTCACCGTCAACGTCCCGCCCGACAAGTTCTTCGACATCATCGTCGACTACGAGAAGTATCCGGAGTTCCTTCCCGAGGTGAAGAAAGTGAAGATCGACGGGGGCCAGGGATCGATCAAGGAAGTCACCTACACCGTCGACATCAAGGCCAAGGTGATCAACTACACGCTCAAGCACACCGCCGAAAAGCCCAATAAGCTCACCTGGACGATGATCAAGGGCGAGATGATGAAGGGGAACGACGGGACGTGGGTGCTCAAGCCAGGGGCGCAACCGGGATCGACCGAGGCGACGTACACCATCGACCTGAAACTCTCGTCGCTAGTGCCGGGGTTCATCGAGAAGGCGCTGGCGGAGCAATCGCTGCCCGGCCTGTTGACCAACTTCAAGAACCGCGCAGAGAAACTGCACCCGAAAAAAGCCTGAGCTGTCTCGGAAGCGAGGAGGCGGCGCTCATCGGTCATCCTCATCCTCATCGAAAACCTTGCAAGCTCAGTGACAACGCCAAAGGCGTTGGCACGAGCTTGCTCCCAAACGAAATCGAAATCGCAAACGGGTTTTGGTGACGCTTGCGATCTCTGCTCGCTGAAGCAGCCGCTCCTCGACTGACCAAACCGAAAACCCAAACGTAACCCTCATCGAAAACGGCTTTTCTAAAAGCCCGTTTGCGTTTGCGATTGCGATTTGGAGCAAGCCCGCGCCAACGCCTGCGGCGTTGTCATTGGGCTTGCAAGGTTTTCGATGAGGATTCGGCTCGGCCTTCCGCTATTCCATCTCGAAATATCCCGGTTGCGCGCGCACCCGCGCCAGCCACGCGCTCACTGCCGGGAACTTGGCCAGGTCGTGTCCTGCT
>Ga0137390_10001235_pt1 | contig 18975 bp, 17 predicted proteins | sample 15con2h24AmetaG_FD_104937 | JGI IMG/M metagenome (GOLD analysis project Ga0137390, IMG submission 104937) | Vadose zone soil microbial communities from Angelo Coast Range Reserve, California, USA - 15con2h2.4A metaG | ecosystem: Environmental > Terrestrial > Soil > Vadose zone > Saprolite... | reverse complement strand
GTCAGCACACGGATGTTAATCGCGCCGGTGAGGTCCATTCACTGTTTCGAGTTGAGGAACACTGATTGATCCACGACGAGCATTTGTCTGACGATCCAAAAGGTCTGGTGAACCCGGAAAGCTGAACCTCTTGCTGAAGCGAGGCAATCTCTGGCAATCTAAGGCGAGGCCATTCTGCGCAAGAGGCGCGCGCCTGATGCGACGGGCCTCGAACCTAACTGACGAAATTGGCAACACGCCTGACGCGCTACCCTGAATTTCGCCGCAGGTCGCCCCACACGATATTCCATTCACTTCCGAGTCGGCACCCCAGCATCCAGAGAGGAAATCCATGAAGATTACGCGCCTGCGCACCCGCGTCGCCCACTTGCCTGTCGCAAAGCCCTTTTCGACGGGAAGGTACGACGTGCAGTCCATAGACTGTGTGTGCGTATTTCTGGAGACGGACGAAGGTCTCGTTGGCGAGGGGATGTGCTATGTGACGAACGGGCGTCGACTAAACGTGCTGCGGGAGATGGTCGCGAGCCTCGAGCATCTTGTCGTCGGTCTCCAACTCGGTCAAAGCGGCGGCTTTGTTCTCAGTGCGTTCAATGACGTTCGCGCCTTTGGGCGACGAGGGATTTCGGCTCTGGCGATTTCTGCCGTCGAGGAGGCGCTTTGGGACCTGCGTGGCAAGCAATTTGGCGTCAATGTTGCTCATATCCTTGGCGCCTGTCGAACGACCGTGCCCAGCTACGTGAATTCAATGTGGCTATCCGCATCGATCGACGAACTCCACAAAGAAGCAGAAGGCCTTCTAAAACAAGGCTTTCGCGCGATCAAAATGCACGTTGGATTGCCTGATCCCGACAAAGACGTGGAACGTGTCAGGGCGGTTCGAGAAATGCTGGGTCCTGATGTCGTACTGCTGGCCGATGCAGCGCAGCTGATTGCGTCGCCGAGGGCCTCCATCAGGCTCGCGCGCCGTATCGAGGAATTCGATATCGGTTGGTACGAAGAGCCCGTCATGGGGAGCAACCCACAATCAGAAGCCAAGGTTGCCGCCGCTATCGATATCCCTGTCGCCACCGGTGAGTACACATATAACCACCAAGGCATCTTCGAGCTGCTGCAGCTCAAGGCTGCTGACATTCTGATGCCTGATCTGCAAAGGATGGGCGGCCCGACAGAGTTCATGAAAGCCACAGCCATCTGCGAGGCACTCGATATCCCTGTGTCGTCCCATGTCTTCCCGCAAATGAGCGTCGCGCTGATGGCGTGCGTGCCCAACGCGAGTTACCATGAATATATCGATTGGTTTGACGCGCACTACCTGGAGCCCCTGTTGAGGGACGAAACAGGCGCAAGCATTGTGTCCAGCAGGCCAGGTTGGGGCTTCGCCATCGACCCGTCCGTATTGACGGACTGACGTTCCAGGCGCCCAAATTTCTCTACGCGCTGGCTGCAAACAAATCCCATCGACCAGGGAGGCCTTTGAACTCATAGGCTCCCCGTTCGTCGAACTTCAGTCCCGCCCCCGCTACGAGATCCGAGACCACCCGGGATACGAGGACTTCCTCTGGCCCGGAACTTGCCATGACCCGGGCCGCCGCGTGGACTGCGATGCCACCGATATCGCGGCCCCTGACCTCGATTTCTCCGGTATGCAGACCCGAACGCAGGGGCAAGCCAATCTGTTTGGCTGCGGCCGAAAATGCCAGCGCGCAACGTACGGCGCGACCGGGTCCATCGAAGGTAGCTAGAATACCGTCACCGGTGTTCTTGATCAGGTTGCCACGGTGTCGTTCAACCGTCTGGCGCGCCAGCTGATCGTGACTGTCCAGCAACCGACGCCAGCTCTGATCGCCCATTTCGGCAGCGCGACGAGTTGAGTCGACGATGTCGGTGAACAGCACGGTCGCCAGGATGCGCTCCAGATCGGCCGATTCAGTCTCGCGATGCCCGGTGATGAACTCTTCGATGTCGCCGAGCAAGGCCTCTACGTCGCCTGACCAGAATGCATGATCGCCGCCGGGATATTCGATATATTTGGCACCGGGAATTTGTGCCGCAAAGTCGCGTCCCAACTGGACCGGGACCAGTGCGTCGGCTGCCCGGTGCAGCACGAGTGTCGGGGTGCGCACGGCTGGGAGGATATGACCGACGTCGATCTGGAAGTTCAATAACTGGAGGGCCTTCATTGCGCCGGGGCTGGCCGACAGGCGCTCAAATTTGGCAAACTTCGCAACCGCGTCAGGGTCGGCCGCCCTGCTGGCTATCACACCTTTCATCAGGGCCCCGGTCCCCCAATTTTTCATCTGCTCCTGAACGATCACCTGTGGGTCAGCGTCCGGAAAAAGCTCCGGGTAGCGGACAAACCCTCCGAACAAAGCGAGGTGTGAAACGCGCTCGGGATAGGACGCGGCAAACATTGCGCTCATTGCGCAACCCTCGGAAAATCCGAGCAGAGCTGCACGTTGGGCGCCAACGGCGTCCAGAACAGCACGAACGTCATCCATACGCTCTTCGAGCGTGGGGGCGCCTGATATCCTGTCCGACAGTCCCTGGCCACGCTTGTCAAAGGTGATGACGCGGGCGAATTTTGAAAGACGTTGCAAGAACGCCGTATACCCGGGCATTTCATGCAAGAACTCGACGTGCGAAACGGCTCCGGGGATGGCGATGATGTCGATGGGACCATCTCCCATGGTCTGATAAGCGACGCTTACGTCCCCGCTCATCGCGTAACGCGTCAGTGGCAATTCTGAATAGTTCATCGGATGGTCGTTCCCGGTCGGCGTGCTTCTATAGGCTGCATGGTAACACCACCCAAATTGCCACGCGAGTTCTGTTGCGGTCGTTCGCGTCGTTGTGAGGACGTCCGGTGTTGGCTGCCGGCAAGCGGCCATTCGTAATCGTTCAACGTAACGTGGGCTTTCATTCTCGTGAATCGTCAGCGCAACGACGTTAGTCGCGCCAGTGAGGTTCATTCACTGTTTCGAATTGGGGAACACTGATTACTGCGCGACGAGCATTTATCAGGCGGTCCAAAGGGTCTAGAGAGCGCGCGATTATGGGTCTCCTGAGAGGCTATCTCCGGTCGCGGGAAATCGAAGCAAAAGGGAATAAAATGACTGGTATCGTCCTCTACGGTTTTGACGGCAGTACGTATGTCCGGACGGTCCGGATGCTGCTAGCCGAGAAAGGCGCGCGTTACGAACAGGTGCCGGTGAATGTGCTCAAGGGCGAGCCGCGCCAGCCCGAGCACGTAGCCCGCCATCCGTTCGGTAAAGTACCGGTGCTCGACCACGATGGGTTCCGCATCATCGAAACGGGCGCTATTGCGCCATATCTGGACGAGGTGCTGCCGGGCCCGTCGTTCACACCGGATAGTTCAAAGGACCGGGCGCGTATGCGCATGGCGATGGGCATCGTTGAATCCTACGGTTATAGCGCCCTGATCGCTGTCGCTGGATATCACTTGTTCCCCGGCGCTGACGGACCAAATGAAGAAAAGAGAAAGAATGGAATCGTTAGCAGCCGTCTTGTGCTGCAGGAGCTTATGAAACTTCGTGGTGGCAGTGCCTTTATCGCGGGCGAGCGCCCCTCGCTCGGTGATTTCTATCTCGCCCCGCTCTGCTTCCTCGTTTCGCTCACCCCAGATGCCAGCGAAGTCTTCGCGGTAGACGGTTTCGCCAGATGGTGGGAGCAAATACAGGCAATGCCGAGCTACCGAGCGACAGAACCCCGGTTTGGCTGAGATTTGATGTCTGCTGTTCGAAATGTGACGGGTCTTCGCGAATTTCACCCCTGAAGCTTGGAGTCAATCATGCCCACACTACGGAAGAACTTTGCCATCGCCTTCATGATCGCCATGAGTGGCACGATGGCGCACGCCGAGACGAAGCCGGCTGCGAAGGACATTGTCATTGTCCATGGTGCACTGGTGGATGGCTCAGGCTGGCGCGCCGTCTACGACATCCTGACCAAGGATGGCTTCCATGTGACTATCGTGCAGGAGCCGCTCACCAGCCTCGCCGAGGACGTGGATGCCACCAGGCGCGTTATCGATCAGCAGACGGGGCCGGTCGTACTGGTCGGCCACAGCTATGGCGGCTCGGTGATCACGGAAGCGGGCGCCGACCCCAAGGTCAGCGCTCTCGTCTACGTAGCCGCCCTGCAGCCCGATAAGGGGGAGGCCAGCGGTCAAGTCATGTCGAAGTTCGCCGCGCCAAACGATGCCATGCGGGTGTCGACCAATCGGGCCACGCCGGATCACAAATATTTCTACATCCCGCCGGCGAAGTTCCGGGAAACCTATGCTGCGGACGTTCCGGCACCGGACGCTCAGTTCATGGCGGATTCGGAGCAGCAGCTTGCGCAGAAGGCCATGGGCGCGCCCCTCTCTGTGGCGGCTTGGCACAACAAGCCCAGCTACGCCATCCTGACCACCCAGGATCGCGTAATCAGCCCTGAGCTTCAGCGCTGGATGTATCAGCGTTCGGGCGCCAAGGTCACCGAAGTAGGCGCAAGCCATGCTGTCTTTGTCTCTCAGCCGGCTGCGGTAGCTCAGGTGATCGAGGCTGCCGCAAAACAGGCGAATTGATCGGCGGTCGACTCGATGGTGACATGTCGGCAATGGGGCACGCCCCATTGCCGGGTTTAGGTACACACTTTGGTTGTCAAATCGCAGCAACTACCTGTGGACCAAATCAGCCAGTGATCTGATACGTCTGCCAACCAAACGGGAAGGCCTCGAAAGAAGCCAAACCTTCGCGCCCGAGCATGATGTGAGGTGCTCGTCCGGCATGCTGCATCCGTCGTCAAGAAATGCCGCGGGATTGGTCGGCCAGTACAACGCCACAAAGGCCGACACTAAGTTAGCACCCGGCGTAGGTCGCAGCTTGATTGGGTTATTCTGGTGACGAACGTTTGAGCCAGGTCGGGTTCTCTTTGTATATGCGGACGAGCTCGATCAGGTTTTCGATTCCGAAGTCAGTGAATGCCTGGACGCCGTCGTCTCCGGCGCCACAGACCCAGATGACGCCGTCCTCGATCTCCATGTCACTGGCGACGTTTCGCAGCCAGTCTTCGTCTTCGCCGAGGTGCTCGGCGATACGTGTGATGGTGGTGACGTGATGGAGCTTGTCGGCGTGCATATTCGTGCTGCTCGTGCGAAGAGCGCTGCATTGCGTGACCACGATTACCCTCCTTGTTTCCACAAGTCCGATATGAAATGTTGAAGTCTGCACATCAACGAGAACTATCGCGGATTTGTTGCGCGGAAATTGAAGTCGATGGATTGGGATCGTATCCGCATATTCCTGGAGGTCGCCCGCACGGGTCAGATTCTTGGCGCCGCCCGGCGTTTGGGCGTGAACCATGCGACCGTGGCGCGGCAACTCACCGCCCTCGAGCACGAACTGAAAACCCAGCTGGTCGAACGACGTACGACCGGCTGCGTCCTGACAAGCGCGGGCGAGGCGGTCGTTGCCGCGGCAGAGCGGGCTGAATCGGAATTTCTTCAGGTTGGCGCTCACCTTGGCAGATCGTCGGAGGCAATTTCAGGCATTGTTCGCGTCGGTGCTCCCGATGGGCTGGGGAACTACTTTCTTGCCAGCCAGCTTGGCGCGCTTGCCGCGCGGCATCCCGACCTGCTCATTCAGCTTGTTCCACTGCCGCGAACATTCTCGCTGTCCAGGCGGGAAGCCGACATTGCGATCACGCTGGACCGTCCGAAGCAGGGCCGGCTCATTGTCAAAAAGCTTACCGACTACACGCTCAGCGTCTACGCCGCAGAAAGTTATCTGAAGCGCTTGGGACCAATCAGGAAACAGGCTGATCTCGCCGGCCACCTTTTCGTCACGCATGTCGAAGATTTCGTCTACAGCCGGGCGCTCGACTATGCGTCCGCGCTCGGCAAGTTCATGAACAGGCACTACGAGTGCGGGAGCGTGGTGGCACAGATGGAGGCGGTGAGGGGCGGCCACGGCGTGGGTATACTGCACGATTATGCCGCGCGACGATTCCCGGAACTTAAGCGGTTGCTGCCAGAGATCCGATTCGTACGGAACTACTGGCTGGTCTCGCATCCCGACACCCATCATACCCGCAGAGTATCGGAGGTGCATGCACATATCGTGGCAAGCGTACGCTCAGCCCGCCGCGAATTCACGAGCTGACTGCAGTTCACGTGTAGTGTGTTGCACGAGCGCGCACTGTTCCGATTTCGGGAACAGAAGCTGCCGGCCAATGGCCATTCGAATATGCTCAAATGGCACTAGGTGTGATCCATCAGACGTGGGTCGTCTGGCGGATGACAATCGGGTCGTCTGCTGATCAATGAGAAATTCCATGGGAACAGAGCAGAAAGTCGCCGTCATCACCGGTGCATCGCAGGGCTTTGGCGCAGGGCTTGTGAAGGCGTATCGTGACCGCAACTACCGAGTGATCGCCAATTCGCGGTCAATCAAGCCCAGCAAGGACCCGGATGTCCTGACTATCGCCGGAGACGTGGCCGATCCGAAGACAGCCGACCGCATCGTCGAAGAAGGTTTGGCACGTTTCGGACGCATCGACACTCTCATCAACAATGCAGGAATCTTCATCGCGAAGCCGCTGGTTGATTATACCGAGGAGGACTACGCTTCGGTGCTTGCGATCAACCTTGGAGGCTTCTTCCGGGTCACCAGGCGCGTCGCGGCCGAAATGCTGAAGCAGGGCTCGGGCCACATCGTGCAGATTACGACCAGCCTTATCGATCACGCCAACAGCAACGTTCCGTCGGTCCTTGCGTCGATGACGAAGGGTGGATTGAACGCAGCCACGAAGTCCCTGGCGATCGAGTATGCAAAAAAGGGAATTCGGGTTAACGCCGTTGCTCCCGGCGTCATGAAGACGCCGATGCACGCTCCCGAAACCCATGAGTTCCTTGCGAAGCTGCATCCAGTCGGGCGTATGGGAGAAATTCAGGACATCGTCGACGCGATCATGTTTCTGGAGAACGCTCCTTTCGTCACCGGAGAAATCCTGCACGTCGATGGTGGCCAGAGCGCCGGTCATTGACCAGCATGGAGCGGCGGCCTAGGCCGCTGCTCACTTCAGTTCGATAATGTCGTCGAGCGACCCGAATGCCCCTATTGATCTGAGTTGAGTACCGGTTGACGCTAGCCTCTTGCCGTCAGACGGGCTCCGGGAGTATCGCGGACTCAGGTCTTTCAATCGAACCGGTACTTCACCGACCGAGTATTCGGGTTGAAAAATCAACCCCCACTGCTTTGGGCTGAGACTCCATCGGTTCGGCGACCGTTGATCGCTTCTCAGGCCCGATGAAGGCCGAGAAGAGACGCGGCCCCTGCGAATGCCAGTGGGCCGGAATTCTCAGTGCTTGCTTGCGACTAAAGCCTAACGACCAGCGTCTTGGGAGGAATTATCATGCAGGCCAAAGCCAATGAGGCTCTGAAAAAGGGACCGCTCGAAGGCATTACGGTCCTCGATTTCTCGCGGGTATTGGCCGGACCGTATTGCACTATGGTGCTGGCCGACCTCGGTGCGCGTGTGATCAAGATCGAGAAGTTTGGCACCGGCGATGACACGCGTGCGTTCGGCCCGTTCGTCGACGGAGAGTCCGCCTATTTCATGTGCTTCAACCGCGGCAAGGAGAGCATTGTTCTTGATATCAAGTCGCCGCGCGACAGGGAATTGCTCGAGCGCCTCCTCGACCGGGCCGATGTGGTTGTCGAGAACTTTCGTCCTGGCGTTATGGACCGTCTTGGTTATGGCGCCGAACGGCTGGCCAAAACGCACCCATACATCGTCTACGCGTCGATTTCGGGATTTGGCCACACCGGGCCATTCAGTAATCTGCCCGGCTACGACATGGTTGTGCAAGCCATGGGGGGTGTGATGAGCTTGACGGGATGGCCGGATGGCCCGCCCTCACGCGTCGGCACCAGTTTTGGTGATCTCGGAGCTGCGCTTTTCGCCACCGTAGGCATCGTCTCCGCCCTCTATAAACGCGTGCAAAACGCACAGGGAACGCGCGTCGATATTGGCATGCTTGACTGCCAGGCGGCGCTGATGGAGACGGCGCTCGCGCGCTATGACGTGGAGGGCAAGATACCTGGCCGCACCGGCGACAGTCACCCTTCATTGGCTCCATTCGAAAGCTTCGCCGCAAAGGACGGGCGCGTCATCATAGCCGCCGGCAACGACACGCTTTTCATGTTGATGGCGGATGCGCTCGGATCGCCTGAGTTGGCGCTCGCTCCACGATTCATGACCAATGACCTGCGTTGCAGTAATCGCCCTGCAATGGTCAGGGCTATTGAGACGATCACCACGCGCGAGCCGGTTGAGCATTGGATTGCAAAACTCAACGAGGCCGGCGTCCCTTGCTCTCCCATCAACACGATCGACAAACTATTCGACCATCCGCAACTCAAGGCCCGCAACATGATCGTGAAAGTGAAAGGCCAGGGTCTGCGTCATATCCGTACTGCGGGCAACCCCATCCGCCTCTCCGGATATGCCGATAACGATGTCGAAACGCCCGCCGATTCACCTGGGCTCAATCAACACCGCGAAGCCATTCTGAACGAGCTGATGGCTACTCATGGCGCTTACTCCAACGCGGCGCCGGATGATGTCATGCCCACCGACGTCGATGCCTCCAGTTCACTGCCGCGGGCGGCTGAATGATACGGGTATCTACGAAACGAAGGAAACAGGCTATGAGCGATACCGTTGCAACAATCCGCAAAGACAGCCCGTCCCCTTCAGAGCAGCCAGAGGCAACGCCCGTGAATAACTCGCTGCGGACGATCATCGTCGAGCGCCGCGAGCGTGTCGGCCTCATTACCTTGAATCGGCCAAAGAGCTTGAACGCCCTGAACGGCCAATTGGCGATCGAGACACTGGCGGCGTTGAAGGCGTTCGACGCTGACGATCAGGTCGGGGCGATCGTGATCACGGGCAGCGCGCGCGCCTTCGCCGCCGGCGCGGATGTTGCGGAAATGGCGGAGAAGCCCTTCACCAATTTCTATATGAACGATTTTCTTGGTCCGTGGGACGAAGTCAGATCGATCTCCAAACCTATCATAGCGGCAGTCGGCGGGTTTGCTCTCGGCGGTGGTTGCGAACTCGCGATGCTCTGTGACTTCATTATTGCATCGGAAGACGCGCAATTCGGCCAACCTGAGGACAAGCTCGGGATCTTGCCCGGTATTGGAGGTTCACAACGGCTGACACGCGCGATCGGAAAGTCGCTTGCCATGGATCTCATCCTTACCGGCCGTACCATCGGCGCTGCGGAAGCGAAGGCTGTCGGTCTCGTTGCGCGCGTCGTACCGAGTACGGACCTTTTGCAGGTTGCGTTGGAAGCCGCGCATACGATCGCCGGCTACAACGCACCGGCCGTGAGGATGGCGAAGGAGGCGGTCAATCGCGCGTTCGAGGGACCCCTTTCAGAGGGTCTGCGCCATGAGCGTCTTCTGTTCCAGGCTGCGTTCGCAACCGAGGGGCAGAAGGAGGGGATGAACGCCTTCGTCAACAAACGGGCGCCGGTCTTCCGTCATCGCTGAGATGCCCAGCGTTTCGGGCGACCGCCGCGCCGTGTGGCCCGCGACAGACAGGCTCATTGACTGCGCTTCGCAAGACAAGTCCAACAGTTGGAGAAGACGGTGGTTCCCAGCATCGAACTGGACGGCGACTACGATTATATTGTCGTGGGAGCCGGATCCGCGGGTTGCGTCGTCGCGAACCGATTATCGACCGATCGCAATAATCGAGTTCTGGTTCTGGAAGCCGGTGGCAACGACAACTGGATTTGGTTTCACATTCCGGTTGGTTATCTCTTCGCCATCGGCAATCCGCGGTCCGACTGGATGTTCGAGACAGAGAGCGAAGCGGGCCTTAACGGCCGCTCGCTGAAGTATCCGCGCGGCAAGGTGATTGGCGGCTCGTCCGCGATCAATGCCATGATCTCCATGCGCGGCCAGGCGGCTGACTATGATCACTGGCGTCAACTCGGCCTCACCGGCTGGGGCTGGGATGACGTGCGTCCAGTCTTCAAACGCCTTGACGATCATTTTATGGGCGAATCTGAACATCACGGAGTCGGTGGCGAGTGGCGTGTGGAACGGCCGGGGGTGAGATGGGATGTGCTCGACAACGTGGCGAAGGCGGCCGCCGAGATGGGCATCCCGATGACGCCGGACTTCAATACCGGGGACAATACCGGCGTGGGCTACTTCCACGTCAATCAGAAGCGCGGCTTCCGGTGGTCGGCAGCGCGCGGCTTCCTGAAGCCTGTGTTGCATCGTGCCAACGTGCGTCTTGAAACAGGGGTTTTGGTCGAGAAGGTGCTGTTCAACGGGAAGCGTGCCGTCGGTGTCCGATATCGGCAGCATGGGCGCACGGTCGAGGCGCGTGCGAAAGGCGAGGTTATCCTGTCCGCCGGCTCCATCGGGTCACCCGAAATCCTCCAACGTTCCGGTGTGGGACCATCAGAGTGGCTGGGCGAATTTGGCATCACCACCGTCGCCAACAGGCCTGGTATTGGGCGCAATCTGCAAGACCACCTGCAGCAAAGAGCGATCTACCGGGTGCATGGCACCAAGACGCTCAACGAGACCTATCACTCGCTGGTAGGACGCGCGCTGATGGGACTTGAATATGCACTGTTTCGGCGGGGGCCTCTCACCATGGCGCCGTCCCAGCTTGGGATTTTCACGACCTCATCGCCCGACTTCGACCGCGCAAACATCCAGTTTCACGTCCAGCCCCTCTCGCTCGACAGGTTTGGGGATCCGTTGCATCGCTTCCCGGCGATCACGGTTTCGGCCTGCAATCTCCGGCCGACGTCCCGCGGCACCATCCGCCTCCGCTCGGCGGACCCCTCGGCGAAACCTGTCATCGCGCCGAATTATCTTTCGACCGACGAGGATCAACGTGTCGCAGCCGATGCGATCCGCGTGACCCGTCGTTTGATGAAGCAAAAGGCGCTCGGTCGTTTTCGTCCGGAGGAGTATCTTCCAGGGCCGTCGATTGGTGACAACGAAGCTGATCTCGCCAAGGCCGCCGGCGACATCGGAACGACGATCTTTCATCCGGTCGGCACCGCGAAAATGGGAATAGAACATGATCCGCTGGCGGTTGTGGATCAGCACCTACGCGTGATCGGGCTCGATGGGCTACGTGTTATCGATGCATCGGTAATGCCGACTATCACCTCGGGAAACACCAATACGCCGACAATCATGATTGCAGACAAAGGTGCACAGTACGTCTTGTCGGACGCCCCGTATAAATTGGTCTAAGGCGAGATACCTAGACTAGATAACCAATCGCCCAGCGCCGCGGCGCGTGTCGTTCAACCTTTTTCACTGTGTCCTAAGCAGCACGAAAAACGGCCGAACGACCCCGGTCAGCAGTTCACGGTCGGGATTGGTGCGGGCCAGAACCCGGAGACCCAGGATGGTGCCCAGAGCGAGCCGTGCGATGTCGGCTGGAGGTTGCGAGGTAAGGATTGATCCGTCGCGCTGCCCAGCCGCGACACAGTCGCGGACACGTTTTTCGATTTCATCAAAGACCTCGGTTACAACATCTCGGAAGTCTTGGTGGTGTGACGCCATCTCCAACGCCGTGTTCACGACAAAACACCCCTTGTGAAGGCTGTCGGCGAGCGCTTCATCAATAGTTGCATCGAAGTACCGCTCCAATGCGCGTAGGGGTGGGTCGTCGCCTCCGAAGATCGCCGAGCAGGTTTCGAGCGCCAGACGGACATACCGATCGAGCACGAGACGGTAGATGGCTCTCTTATCACCGAACGCATTGTAGAGGCTTGGCGTCGTCATTCCGGTGTGGTCGGCGAGGTCGCGCATCGATGTCGCCTCATAGCCGTTATTCCAGAAAAGTTGCATTGCGGCTTCGAGCACCGTGTCTTCATCGAATTCCCTGGGCCTGGCCATCTAGATCCGTCGGTCAATGGTGAGAGCGAATGACTCGCGGTCCTGTTTTATCACGATCGTCAAAAAAAGCCATTGCACGTTTTTTGACGTTCGTTATAAAACACGTAGAACCGATGCCGCGCCCGGCCTCGACCACCGAAGCAAACCTGGAGTCCACAGATGAGCGAGCATGCCCACGTAGATGGGATTTATCCCTTCCCGGCTGTGATGCAGACGCGGACGATCGAAACCAACGGCACATCCATCCATGTGCGGGTCGGTGGTCAAGGCCCGGCAGTGGTCATGCTGCACGGCTTTGGCACAACGGGTGACATGTGGGGTCATCTGGCGAGCGCACTCATCGAAGACCACATGATTATCGTGCCCGACCTGCGTGGGTTGGGCCTCTCGTCGAAGCCTGATGGCGGCTACGACAAGAAGAATCAGGCGGCGGACGTGGTGGGCGTCTTGGACGCTCTGGGTGTGCGTACGGCCGAATTGGTGACGCACGACATCGGCATCATGGTCGGCTACGCAGTTGCCGCCAGCCACCCCGAGCGCGTGAGCCGATGGGTGGCGATCGATGCGCCGCTGCCTGGCATCGGACCCTGGGATAAAATCACACAGGATCCGGCCATGTGGCACTTTGGCTTCGGTGGTCATGACATGGAGCGCCTGGTCGCCGGCCGCGAGCGCATCTATCTCGACCGCTTCTGGAACGACCTTTCCCGGGACCCGAGGCGGTTTGATGAAGCGAAGCGCCAGCATTATGCGGCGCTCTATGCGCAACCCGGCGCAATGCGAGCGGGCTTTGCCCAGTTCCTGTCGTTCAGCCAGGATGCCACCGACAACAAGGCGTTCCTTGCGCAGGGCAAGCTTCAGATGCCGGTCTTGGCCTTGGGTGGTGAAGCTACATTCGGCTCAATGATCGGCGCGGTGGTGCGGTGTGTCGCCGATAACGTCGAAGATGTGATCATCCCGGATTGCGGGCACTGGATCACGGAAGAACAGCCGGCCGCGACGACAAAGCTCGTCGTCGACTTCCTGCATCGCCGTTCGTGAGTTAGCTAGCGTTACGTAGTGCGGCGCCGCGCGGCTGGGTCCAGCCGGCGCCGCAGCCCCTCGGTTAGTCCAGACGCCGGATGCGAAGAACGGAGAAAATTGGACCCGACAGAAGCCGGGTCCAAGTGCTCTCACGGGGGATGTCGCATGCCGCGGAGAGGAATTACAAATAGCCGCTGGCCATCTTGAACGTCGACCCCAATATCAACTGTGGAGATGGAAGACCTTGTTCATGATTTGCCACTTGCCGTCCAACTTCAGCAACGTGAACATGTCGGTGAAGCGCGACCCCGTCCAGTTGTCGATTTCCAGGCGCACGTTCGCGATCGTTCCGACGATGTCGATTTCTGAAATGCGGGATTTGATTCCAGCGGCTGGACCATTCTTGTCGTTCCAATCGTAGAGTCCCTGGATAGGCCCTGCAAAGAGGTCAGGCCCCACATATCCAAAAATCGTAGCGTCCTTGTGGAAGGCAGGTTTCATTTCGCTTCCCTTGCCCGATTTTGCGCCGTCCAGATAATGTTGGACGACCTTTGTAATGGCTTCGTAGTCGCCCAAATTCGTAGCTGTGCCACTCATCTTTTTACTCCTTGTGGTATCTACCAGCAGCGCCATGACCGAAGTGGAAAACACCCGCCGGCGCCCCTTACTGCCGGCGCCGTCGCAGTAGGAGCTCGCCCGCAATTTCCAGGCATAACCTAGTAAGGCGGGAGTGCTCCTCACAGCGCCGGTGCGGGTAAAGCCGATGGTACCAGTCCGCTGCAAATGTTGAGCTTGTGGCGGTATCTCGCATCCCCAGGCGATAAAGCTTGCCAAGGCTCTAGTCGCGTTGTGTGCCCGGCTGAAAAGCCGGTCAGCGTGGTCGGCCCACTTCTTGTATTGGGATCTTCAAAGCGTCTTGGCGAGCCTTGATATTCCCTCTTCGATTGCCGGTTCTGCCAGCGCTGCGAATCCCAATAGGAGATACCGATCGCAATTCTCCAGGTAGTCCGCGTCTCCAATATTCTGGTCGCGCAACGTGTAGACGCCGATCTGCTGCTTCAACGTCAGCGTCTGCAATTTGACGGCGCTGGGAAAATCCGGCGGCAGTTCCCATACCAGATGCGTGCCACAATGCACCGGGTTTATCTGGACGGATCCCACATGCTTTTGAAGTGCCGCGACCAGGCAGTCGCGCCGCGCCATATAGGTTTTGCGGATTTTTCTCAGGTGCTTTTCAAAGGCACCGGTTTCGATGAAATCATTCAGCACGGCCTGTTCGAGCCACGGAACACCGGTGCACGGAAAGCCGTGATCGAGCAGCGACACCGCCTGGACGGCGGGCCTCACCAGGTGAGGCGGCAGGACCATGTATCCCACCCTCAGCCCCGGACCGATGGAAGCTGCAAAGGAGCCGACGTAGACCACCCGCCCGTAGGTATCGAGGCTCTTCAGGGGTGGCGGCGGTGAGCCTTGATACCGAATCTCGGTGTCGAAATCGACTTCGACGATGTGAGAATCCGTCTGATTGGCCCAGTCCAGCAAGACTTCGCGTCGGGAAGCTGAGAGCATAACGCCCATCGGATACTGACGGGCCGGAGTGACGAAGGCGACGCTGGTGCTGGATTGCGGCAAGTGTTTTACGACGATGCCACTTTGATCGACAGGAACCGGCGCGATATTTGCGCCATAGGCCCGGAAAAGACCGGCAGTTGTACTGCAGCCAGGCGCTTCCATGGCCACCGTCGTACCTGCGCGGACAAAGAGGTGAGCCGCGACGTTCAGCGCCTGCTGAACCCCGGTGACGATTACGATTTGATCTGGACTGCATGAAATGCCGCGAGAAGCGCCCAGATACCCGGCGAGAGTTTCCCTCAGCTCCCGAAGTCCCTTGGGTGTGCCGGAATACGTCAAGTTGAATTTCGAAGATTGCATCCGCCAATTGGTCAGCCGGCGCCAAACGCTGCGCGGAAAGCAAGCGGGATCGGTGCTCTCAAGCGCAAAGTCGTAAACGATTTCATTGGGAAATGTGGATCGCTTCGCTTCCTCAGCGACCGGAACGAACAAGTGGATCGGCTTGGTGTGGGTGGTGTTCTTGGTGAAAGAGTCCGCAACCGACAAAGAGTTGTCGGGAAGCGCATTTGACACGTATGTCCCAGCACCTTCCCGCGATTCCAGATATCCTTCGGCCGTCAATGTTTCATAAGCGAGTATGATCGTATTGCGCGACACCCCAAGCTGCTCGCTGAGGGCACGGCTACCGGGAAGGCGTGCACCGGGCCTCAGGCGGCCAGACACGATCAAGCCGTGGATTTGCCTAAAAACTTGAGCTTGCAGTGAGGCAGCGGAAAGATCAATTTCAAGAGCTAACTGCATCTGCTGCTCCAATCATTCGACGGTCAGTACTTCGGGAATCTGCCAGGCCGCAACTGCGTTGTCATCCTGGTCTCGTCACGCTCAAAGAGCGCCTCGTCAGCAACCCCGGGCGACAGCTGTGCCTGAAGTCACCATCAACCCTCAGGATACCTTCAGAAAACGTACTGCTAGGCGCTACAGGCCGCAAGCATTTCAGAAATCCGCGTGAATTTCTCTCGCGGCTTGCCAAGGGGCAGGCCACGCGATTTCTCCGCCTGATCAATCGCTTCCCAATCATGGAAAGAGACTGATCGCACCGACCGTTGCGCCAACAGGGAAACCGACGCTTCGCGGCCAAGCTTAGGTTGAGAGCGGAAGATCGGCAGGTCTGCGAGAAGGGTTGCAACGGTTGCCATGCTATCGGCCCGGTTCGTCCCGATAATTCCGGTCGGCCCGCGTTTGATCCAACCAGTGACATAGACTGGAAATCCGTTCGACGATGTCATCGGCGCGCGGCCGTCCTTGTTCGGGACCGTGCCGAGCTTCTCATCAAATGGAACGCCTTCCAACGGAAGTCCGCTGTAACCGACACTGCGAATCATTAGCCCGGTCTTGATAGACATCGTCTTCCCGGTGCCGATCGCCTGTTGACGACCGGCGGCGCCAACGAGCCGGGTTCGCTCAAGAACCAGTTCCTCGAGCCTGTGCCCCCCACGTGCTTCTCGTGGGCTCAGGAAGAAGTGGACGCGGCAGCATTTCGATTTTTCCTGCCGGCGGGAGGCGAAGGTTCGGAATATCTCAAAATTGCGTGCGCGCGCCGGCTCGCGGACGTCGCTCAGTTCGGACTTGCACGTCTCGCTCAGGAGCAAATCATCAGGATCCACGAAAGGATCGCATTCAGACATTTGACCGAGCTCGCGCAACTCTTTGGTGGTAAAGCGTGCCTGAACCGGACCTCTGCGCCCAATGAGATGAATCTCGCGGATGTGGCTCTCGGCCAGGGCATCCAGTGCATGTGATGCGATATCGGTTCTTCGCAATTCATCGGTTGACTTTGCCAGGATCCGGCAGACGTCGATGGCGACGTTGCCCTGGCCGATGATGATGGCGGATTCACTTGAGAGGTCGAACTCAAGATCTCGGTAGTCGGGATGGCCGTTGTACCATCCCACAAAGGAAGTAGCGGCATGGCTCCCCTGAAGATCCTCGCCGGGGATGCCAAGCTTCCGGTCCGTTGCCGCCCCGGTGGCAAAGATCACCGCGTGATAGCAGTCCGCCAACTCTTTAAGGGTAAAGTCCTTGCCGAACGACACGTTACCGATGAACGAAAAGCGGGGATGCCGAGCGATCGCTGCGTAGGTGTCCACGACATCCTTTAATCGCGGGTGATCAGGTGCGACACCATAGCGGACCAACCCGTAAGGGACGGGGAGGCGTTCGAGAATGTCGACCTCGGCCGTGTGTTCCGATTGCAGCAGAGCCTCAGCCGCGTAGAAACCGCTGGGTCCGCTTCCAACGATCGCAACGCGCAAGGGGTTATCGGCTGTTCCAATTCTGTCCACAGGTAAGGCCACTACGGTTTGATGCGTTTAGGAATAACCCAGGGCGGCTCGTCGTTCCTCCGCACCCGCCAACGGCGTTTGCTTACTTCGGATCACGGGTGTGCTACTCGATTTATCAGCGTTAATCTGAATCCACATTACCTGGTCTTCCGAAAGATCCGCGCATTCGCTGATAGCGTGAACCGGGCAGGCTGGAATGCATGCAGCGCAATCGACGCATGCTATCGGATCAATGTACATGCGCTGATCGTCGCCATGGAAACACGCCACCGGACAGACGAGAACGCAATCCGTGAATCGACAGTCGCTACAGTTGCCAGTAACTACATGTGGCATTGTCGTTTCCTTATTCGAACATCAGGGGGCAAGCGATTAGCCACCCGTCGCGGCCATGATTCGTGAAATCTTCTCTGGCTTTTCGTTGAACTCGTGACGCTCTGGCTTTAGGTTCATTGCTGAACGAAGCGCCTCCACTATCTCCCCGTCGCTGGCGCCGCGCCGCAATAGTGGACCGAATGCCAGCTGCTCCCGCTGACCGAGGCAAAGATACATTGTCCCGTCGGCTGCCAGCCGCACCCGATTGCAAGTGGCGCAAAAATGTTCAGAAAGCGGAGTGATAAAGCCGATGCTAAATCGTCCGTCTGGCGTTCTCAAATATCGCGCCGGTCCGCCGCCGGGTACGTCACCCGCGACGAGGCCGTGTTCTTGCTGCAACCGCTGTCGGATCGGCTGGAGGTCAAGGAATTGGGTGTTTCGGCCCGTTGTCCCCATTGGCATCGCTTCGATCAGACGAAGAACAAATCCTTCATCCATACAGAAATCGACCATGTCATCGATTTCGTCGTCGTTCACGCCACGCATCGCGACCATATTGATCTTAATCGGCGTGAAACCCGCATCCTTGGCGGTCGCAAGCCCGGCCAGGATTTTGTCGAGAACATCCCGGCCGCAGATCGCGGCGACGCGATCGGCGCGAAGAGAGTCCAGGCTGACGTTGACGCGCCGCACACCGGCCTCCCTCAACGGTGCCGCGAGCGCATGCAATCGGGTCGCATTGGTACTCAAGGATAGATCATCGATGCCCGGTATTGCGGCAAGGCGCGCCGCAAGATTTGGCAAGTCTCGCCGCACCAGCGGCTCGCCACCTGTTAGGCGGATGCGCTTCAGTCCACGAGGAGCCATAATGGAGATCAGGCGCTCGATTTCCTCGAACCGCAGCCATGAGGCTGGTTCCTGGAATCCGCGAAATCCCTTTGGAATGCAGTAGGTGCAGCGCAATTCGCATCGGTCCGTCACCGAAAGCCGCAAGTACTCAATTCGGCGCCCGAACGTGTCTACGAGAAGGGGGGCATGCGATCTCATAAATGATGTTGCCGCCATGTTTTATCGACATGCAAAGCGCACGACCAACGATTCATCGATAATCGAACCCGAAAGCCCGGTCGGTGAAGTACCGGTACAAATCAAAGGTCTGAGTCCGGCCGGACTCCAAAGCCAAGCCGGCACCACGAGATTCGCGGTAACCGGTACTCAATTCGATTGAGTCGTTGGATTTAACTGCAAAAAGGCCGCTCTTGGTGACCGTAAGTCCCAAGCGTAGATTTCCCTAACCTGACGGTAGAAGGAATATGTCGATGCCGACCAGCACTTCAACGACGAAGGCAAATACGAGGGAGTTTTTTGGTGGTTGTCCCCACGACTGTCCCGACACCTGCGCAATGCTCTATACCGTGGAAGGCGACAAGTTAATCAACGTTCGCGGAAACCCCAAGCATCCAATCACGCGTGGCGGGCTATGCGTGAAACTCAACGATTACTCGGATCGTCATTACAACGCAGATCGCGTGCTATACCCGCTGAAGCGTAACGGACCAAAGGGCAGCCGAGCCTTCGTGCGGATCAGTTGGGATCAGGCACTCTCGGAAATCAAACAGCGCTGGACGAAAATTATTGCCGACGATGGCGCAGAATCCATTATGCCCGTCAGCTATCTCGGTAATGAAGGTCTCGTGCAAGGTCTGACGGTCGGCGATGCCTTCTTCAACAAACTCGGCGCTACGGTTTGCGAGAAGACCTATTGCGCTTCAGGC
>Ga0137390_10001228_pt1 | contig 19032 bp, 13 predicted proteins | sample 15con2h24AmetaG_FD_104937 | JGI IMG/M metagenome (GOLD analysis project Ga0137390, IMG submission 104937) | Vadose zone soil microbial communities from Angelo Coast Range Reserve, California, USA - 15con2h2.4A metaG | ecosystem: Environmental > Terrestrial > Soil > Vadose zone > Saprolite... | reverse complement strand
CTTGCCAGCCGGATGTGTTGACGTTGTACTGCGGGGCGGTGACATAGATGTTGGTGCCGTCGACCGAAACCACCGGCGTGTCCGCACCGGTCAACTGACCGTTGACGGTGAGTGAGCTGTTCAGTGAGGCGAAATACCAGCCATCGTTCGGATTAGAGTCTTTCGACACTGCGATGTCGATGTTACTGATCGCACCATTGGAGCCGATATTATCTATCGTGACGATGTAGCGCTGATTGATCGGGTCATAGACGGCCCGCGGATCGAACAGGGCATTGGTCGCGGTCGACCCCAGCGAACTGAAAAAACTGTAAACTGATTGGATCGTGGTCGCGCCACCGGTGAGATTGGTCCATTCTATTCGCGAAGCTTCCGCCGTCACGACATAGCTGGGCCCTACCGCAAGAGCGTTGTGCGGCACATCACTGGACGAAACGGAGATGCCTGAGAAAATCGTGTCGATTTGCGAGGTATAGGCCATCTCGGCACCTCTTGTTTTGTGGCGCTATAATAGGTGACGCGATCGACTCCTATCTCAGATCACTTGTCCCTTTTAGTTTGCACGGACCTCTCAACGGTAGATCTACCGTCGCCGTGCCCACGCATATCTCATCGTTCCTCTTCGATGCTCCCCGGCTTGCGGGCAAGCAATACGAAAGTTTCTGCTGCGTTTTCACCTGCGAGAAGCCGGGATGCGACAATCCAGATCCGCCAGAGCACATGGACGGGGAAGACCACCGAGAAATACGTGCTCGTGTAGTAGGGTCGCAGCTCGACGAGCTCGAGCCCTTGCCGAGCTACTAAGCGGCGGAAGTCGCGCGGCGTACAGCGATCATAGAAAGCGGGAAAGCCGAGGTGATCGGCCTTATCGGACATAAAGAACGAGAGCAGCCGCCGCTTGAAGCGTTCAGGCAGGAGCCGGTTAAGACGAGCGAACATTGCATTGCGGCACGGCGTAAACACCAACATCATCCCGCCGGGCTTCAGCAATTCAGCCATTGCGGTCAGCGCCGCCTCAGTGTTTCGGACGTGCTCTAGCGTCGACTTGCAGACCACGAGATCGGCGGCCTGCTTCTCCTGATAGCTTGTGATGTCCGCAACGACCATCTGATCATAGATTCCAGGCGGTGCGTTGGCGAGCTCCTCGCTACCGATATCCACCCCTACAAGCCTGAGGCCGAGGTGACGCTTGGTCTCTGAGGTTACGCATGGACGCGCGCCCCCGCCAACATCGTAGATCACGAGCGAAGGGCGAAAGTGCAGTGGAACGATGCGGTACTTGAAGTCCTTAGCGCCATCGATACGAAATGAGAGCGGCAAGAGTAGATCAAAAGTGCTGCTCAGCGCGATCTGTGAGTTAATCAATGCTCGTATCAGACGCGCCGTCGGTGTGGCTTGACGCTCGGCGGATACCGAATCCTTCAGAATTTCCTTGTCACGCGCTCCTATGGCAGTCATCTCTGAACTCCGGCGTGTTGGGGGCTACCAACTGCATCTGTCAGCGCCTCGCGATACAGCCACTGCGGAACTCGTTGCCGGGCGAGCACGAGCATCAGAACAGTCGCCAGAATAATACGCAGATCGTTGACGACGCCGACCTCGCGGCTGTAACGCTCGTAGTAAAGAAACTTGATGGGCATGATCCGGTACCGGTAGACATCCACGGGATCGCAGTTCTGATCGAGCAACGAATTTTCATCGCGGAAGAGGATCGAGGCGTAATCGGTAATTCCCGGCCGCATCGAAAGGATGATTGCTCGTTGCTCCGGCGTGTAGAATTTCATGAATTCCGGAACTTCGGGGCGCGGCCCCACAAGCGACATGCTTCCCCACAGAACGTTCAGCAGCTGCGGCAGTTCGTCCATTTTGCTTCTTCTCAGGAATGAGCCGACGTGCGTGATCCGATTGTCGTCACGCATGGTTAGTGCCAGACCTGCCGACGCTCTGCCCGCCGCCATCGACCTGAATTTGACGATGCGGAACCGGCGGCCGTTGCGTCCGACCCGCTCCTGGCGGAACATCACCGGTCCCGGACTGTCGATTTTGATCGCGATCGCCACGCCGGCGAACACCGGTGCCAGCACAACAAGGCCAATAGCCGCGCCAGCCACGTCCAGAAGCCGCTTCAGCGCCATCGTCATCACGGAGGGAGTGGCTGTCGCGAAATAATCGTCTTTAGCGAACATCACCGTCATCCCAATACCTCGCGCAACACGGCTACGACACGATCGACTTCGGCATCGGTCATGCCGGGAAACAACGGCAGCGTGACTGCACCGGCAAAATAGCGATCGGCCACCGGGAACTCGCCCGGCTCGAAGGCGCAGTGCTCCTTCCAGTAGGTCATATGGTGCAGCGGCCGATAATGGACCGAGCTGCCAATGCCCTCCACCGCCAGGTTGGCGATGAGATCTTCCCGCGTCGCCGGTGCAGTCTCGTGGATGCGGATGGTGAACAGATGCCAGGAATGAAGATCACCCGCAGGCGCGGCCACCGGACAATCGAGTGGGAGACCCCCGAGCTGCCCGAGATAGCGTTCGGCGGCCTGCTGCCGCGAGGAACGCAGCGCTTCGGCGCGGCCGAGCTGAACTACGCCGATGGCTGCCGCGGCGTCGGTCAGATTGTATTTGAACCCAGGCGCCAACACGTCATACGCCCACGAGGCGCCCACCTTGCGGAACCGATCAAAGGCATCGCGATTGAGGCCATGGGTTCGCATCAGCCGCACGCGCTCGGCGATCCGCGGATCGCGCGTCACCACCATGCCGCCCTCTCCGGTCGTGATCGGCTTGTTGGCGTAGAAACTGAAAACGCAGGCATCCGACTCCAAGGCGCCGATCATGCGTCCGTTGCTGCGCGCCGGAATGGCATGGGCCGCGTCTTCGATCACCATGAGGCCGTGATGGCGGGCGAACTCCAGCACCTTCGCCATGTCGCAGGGAAGTCCCCCGAAATGAACCGGCATGATCGCCTTGCAGCGCGGCGTCAGACGCCTTGCCGCGCGTTCGAGATCGATCGTATGGGTGCCCTCCTCTACGTCGACCAGCACAACCTCCGCGCCGAGATAGCGAATTACGGAAGCGGTCGCGGTGAAGGTCAAAGTGGGCACGATCACCTCATCACCCGGGCCGATGCCGCACGCCTCCGCCGCGAGATGGAGTCCCGCGGTCGCCGAGCTTACCGCTACGGCTTCGACATCCCCGCCAAGAAACGCGGCGAATTTCTGCTCGAATTCGCGCGCCTTCGGTCCGGTCGTGAGCCAACCGGATCGCAACACCGCCGCGACCGCCTTGATCTCCTCCTCGCCAATGGCCGGGCGAAAACACGGGATGTTGGTGGGCCGTTCCTTGCCGATCGGCACCTGCCCCTTTGCCAGCCGCCGGGCGCGGTTAATCCGTCGGCGCGTGAATGCGTCCGTTGTCGGTAGATATTGCATGGCGTTTCCGCTAGGCCGCGGCTGGTCGGTTGGGTGCGGTGTTGGCGTTGATCCGGTCGATGTTCATGAGCTCGTTTTCCCATCCGGTGATCTTGAAGCCACCGAAGCTCTTGGCCCCGTATTCCTTCAAAGAGAGAACGTTGCTGTAGGTCGGCAGCGAGTAGTGACCGACCCGGTTGGTGCGCATCAGCGCCGTGACCTGCGCGATGCCGTGTTCGAGAATCCAGGCAGGCTCGAAGCCGAGCCGGGTCCGGATCTTCTCGAACGAGACGCGGTAGTTGCGCTTGTCGACAAAATCCGGATCCGAGACGATCTCGGCGCCCGGCACCTGCTTCTTGATGAGCTCGGCAACCTCGCCGAGCGTGTAGTTTTGATTGTCGCTACCGACATTGAAGGCCTCATCCGCGACGAGCTCGGCGGGCGCCCGCAGCGTCGTCGTGATCGCCGCCGCCACGTCGTCGACATGCACGAACGGACGCCATTGATCGGCGCCGTACACGGTTATGACGCCGTCGCGAACCGCTTTTGCACATAGCAGGTTGACGACGAGATCGAAGCGGGTCCGTCCGGAAATACCATAAACCGTGGCGAAGCGCAGGCAGGTCACCACAAAGTCTCTGCTGCTGAGGGAGCCAAGCACCGCTTCCGACGCCACCTTGCTGCGCGCATAAAGCGACTGCGGGTTAAAGCGCGATTGCTCGTCTACGATCTCGTCGCAGGAACCATAGACCGAGCAGGAGCTCGCGAAGATGAATCGCCGAACCCCACGCGCCTTGGCGATTTCACCAACCAGCCTTGTGCCGGTCACGTTGATGTCGACCGTGAGGTCGGGATCGACTGCGCAGGCTGGATCACCGACCAACCCCGCGAGGTGTATCACCGAGCCGATGCCGCTCATCGCGCGGGTCAATACCTCGATATGACGGAAATCTTCGCGAATCAGGGTGAGATTTGGATGCCCGGTAACGCGGGCGAGCGGTTCTTCACCAAAGTGCATGGCGTCAAGAACCGACACCTGCAGGCCGAGCTTCAGGAGTTTTTCGACCAGCGCGGAGCCGATGTAGCCTGCGCCGCCGATCACGAGAACCCTGTTCGGATCCGGCTCCTCGTGCTGTCCGCGATCGCTTTGGCCTGCATCCTCCGACCGCAGCACTGCCGAACTCACGCGCGCAAGGCATTGCAGGGAGCTCGCAATCGTGAACATCATCAGCAAGGCATGCGTTGACACAGCGGCAGGCGTGGTGAATGACACCGCCGCCCCAGCGATCGTCAGCAGGGCCACATTGATCCAGGTCAGATGAATGGTCTTTGCCAGGAGCGTGCGGCGGCGCGCGACACGGTAGATCCCAGCGTCCGTATAGGCGATAAAGGCAAATATCGAGATCAGCCCGGCAAACGGCAGAATCCGCGTTGCCTCCTGAGTGAATAATGCAACCACGCCCTTGCCATCGACGAGCAGCCAGCTGATCAGGACCGCGATCCAGATTGATCCAACATCGACTGCGACACGCATGATTACGCGGAATGTTGGTTTCAATTCGATGAAATATTGAGGCGACAAAAAGTTCTTAAGTAACAGCATCGCGACTCCTCCCAGTGGCAGGCGCCACACTCGCGTTCGAACTCTCCGCTTACGCCCGACTGACGGAATCGGAGACAAATGTCCTCATCTCGAGCGCACTCCTCTTCCAGTTCAAGACGGCGGTCGACAGAGGGCGATCACGAGATTTTAGACACTAGCGCGGCTCGCGATGACCGCGCATAGCTAAGGCGCATTACCACCTGCGAGCCGCGCGCGATAACGCGCGCGTTGCGCTACGCCGAATTGGGTAGTCATCGATAACCCCCGTAAGCGCGCGTCGGGACACAGAGCTGGCGGGCAGCGTGGACACCGATCAGTCGAACGCTGCGACACGCGCGTGCCTCGCGGCGTCGCTCAGTTGCCGGCACTTCGAGCCGGTCCTCGATGTTGAATATCTGCCGCGGGCTGCACAATCCGGTCGCGCGGATCAGAATCTGCCGCATGCAGCTGCTTTCTGATCGGTGCGACGGCCGGTATTGCGTCGATCGTTCGGGCGGTGCCCGTGCCGTCGGACAACTGCCGCCTCACACCGGCATCGACGCGACTACCCCAGAATGGGTATGCGGGTTACTCCTTTATTCCAATACGATATCGAATCCGTCGTGATAGTGATGGTTCGCCAACAACGCCCTTCGTTGTCGGATAATGACGGAGGATCCTGCCTTGAGGCTGCAAGCGACGCCGCAATTCCGAATGGCCTCAACTCCTCGTCCCGAAGCCCCCACGCCCAGCGATAAGTGCCGACAGAAGCTACAGAAGCTCCGGGTATTCTTCGTGACCGAGGAAGACCCGCTCTACGTCATTCGGTTCTTCGATATTTTTTTTGCAGAGTATCCGCGCGAGGAAATCGACATATCGGGAATCACGATCGACCGGCCGTTTCACGAACCGATTTGGGAGACGATGCGGCGCGTTCGTGTTCTTTATGGTTTTTGGGGATTCTTTCGTCAGGGGCTGCGCTTCGCCGGTGCTCGACTACGCGGCCGGTCGATAGAGTCACTCGCCGCTTCTGCGGGGGTGCCTATCGTGACAACGCGATCGCTCAATCAGCCAGAGTTCATTGAGCAGGTCCGCACCATCGCACCGGATGTGATCATTTCGGTTGCTGCCCCCGAAATCTTCAAACCGGAGCTTCTCGGCATCCCCCGGCTTGGTTGCATCAACATCCATTCCGGGCGGCTGCCGACGTACAGAGGCATGATGCCGACATTTTGGCAGATGCTGCGAGGTGAGCCGGCCATAACCATCTCAGTGCACCGCATGGCGGAAAAGCTCGACGCGGGCGATGTGCTGGCGACGCGACTTTTCGCGATCAAGAGAAGCGATTCGCTCGATCGGGTCATCAAAGGGACCAAGTGCGAAGGCGCCAGGCTGCTCATCGGGGTCCTGCGCGATTTACGCGCGGATCGGGCACAGTCAACGCCGCTCGACATGAAACAGGCAAGCTACTTTTCGTTTCCGAAACCAAAAGACGTGCGGGAGTTTCGCAAACGCGGGCACCGGACGTTGTGAGGAGGGACCGATGGCGAGCATGACCACGGAGCGTATGGGCTCTCACAGGGCCGCGCTATCGATCGACGTCGAGGATTGGTTCCATACCGACAACGTGAGGGATGTGTTCCCGCGTGAAGCATGGGAGAGGTGCGAACTGCGGGTCGAACGGAATACGATGCGAATGATGGAAATTCTCGAGTCATCCAACACCCGGGCCACCTTCTTCGTGCTTGGCTGGGTGGCCGAGAAGTGTCCGCAGCTCGTGCGCGCGATCGCCGCAGCAGGCCACGAGGTCGCGTCTCATGGTTATGGTCATGAACATGTCTACTCGCTCCGGCCGAGCGAATTCCGGTCAGACGTCGTACGGTCGAAGCGATACCTTGAAGATCTAACCGGCAAGGCGGTCCGTGGCTACCGTGCGCCTTCCTTCTCGATCACCGATTGGGCGATTCCGATCTTGCAGGAGGAGGGTTTCGACTACGATTCTTCCGCTGTGCAGACTATCGCGCACGACAGGTATGGCCGGCTCAGTGGAATGCATGCGGGGAAGCCGATCGTTTCGCTCCGCAATGGCTTCCATGAAGCGTGTGTTTCGTGCATCCGGCTCGGCCAACGCGGGATTCCCTGGGGTGGGGGCGGCTATTTCCGGCTCATCCCCTATCGTTTGTGGCTTCAGGGCGTGCACATGATCCTGCGCTCTGGGATGCCCTACATCTTTTACATCCACCCGTGGGAGATCGATCCCGGGCAGCCGCGCGTCGCCGGAATAAGGGCGACCCATTCGTTTCGCCAGCGTGTCAACCTTCATCGGTGCGAGGAGCGCTTCGTCGCGCTTGTCGCCGATTTCGAGTGGATGCCGGTCTGCGATCTCATCGATGGATGGAACGTCGATCACGGTACGGCGGATGTGAGCGGTGACCGAGCGGATGACTTTAATGAACACCTTTCTCGGGCTGATGGAGCCAGACAGGAATTCTCAGTGAGGTCGGGTAGATGCTAACCGTACGTGGCGATCATATGCACGGTAACGATCCAAACGGGACGCCGATGGAGCGACGCGGTCCCCTGAGTCCCCACCTGCTCTATATCGGAGGCGAGGACCATCATCTTCGTATTCCGGCCATGCTTGCCCTGTGCGACCGCGGCTTTCGCGTAACAGCGGCTGGGACGGGCGATCCCGCACCATTTGTGCAGGCAGGCATCGACTATCGGCGCTTCCATTTCGAGCGGTTCATAAACCCGCTGGCCGACTGGGCCGCGGTCAAGAGCATTGGGAAGATCCTCGTCGAGGTGCGGCCCGATCTCGCGCAGAGCTTCGACACCAAACCAAGCATATTCCTTCCTTTGGCCGCGCGAAGCACTCCTGGCATACAGGTCATTCGCACGATCAATGGGCTGGCTTTCCTCTATTCTTCGCGGTCTCCGATAGCGTTGATGTTGCGTCCAGTCCATCGCACGCTCCACCGGTTTGCGGCGCGTTCCACGGCAATGACCGTGTTTCAGAACCGCGACGATCAGTCGTTTTTTGAACGCCATGCGCTGATCGGTAGGGGATTGAGCCGGCTGATTCCCGGATCAGGCATCGATGTTGGACGGTTCGAGCGGGCGGTGGCGGCAGGGCCGTCACCGGCGGAGATACGCCGGACACTCGCGGTCGAGAACTGCGAAATCGTCATCACTGTCACGCGCCTCACCCGCCAGAAAGGGATTCCGGCACTGCTCGAGGCCGCTGCCCTCGTTCACAAGGTGCGACCAACCGTGCGTTTCCTGCTTGTCGGCCCGCGGGAGAGCGAAGGGCCGTTGGCCGTGACACAGGAGGAGATCGATCGCCATGCCCCCTACGTGGTGGCCGTGGGCCCGCGATCGGACGTCCCCTCATTACTCAAAGCGTCCGACGTCTTTGCATTTCCAACCGAGTATCGCGAAGGCGTGCCGCGCGTCCTGCTCGAGGCGGCACTTGCGCGACTACCGATCGTAACAACCAGCATGCCCGGTTGCAACGACGTGGTACGTGACGGCTGGAGCGGTTTTCTTGTTCCGCCGCGCGCGCCGCGCCTCTTGGCATCCAGAATTCTCGACGTGCTCGACAACCAAGCGGCTGCAGACTTGATGAGCGCGCGGGCCGCGGAACTGGTGAAGAGGGAATTCGGGCTCGACCTCACCATGGCCCGCTATGTCGCGGCCTACAACGAGCTGCTCGATGATGCTGCTCGAAGCGAGGCGCCGGCGGCCAGAGTCCGTCCCAACCCGGGATCGCCGCTAAAGAACCGATTTTCATAAAGAGATTTTCATGACGCGCGACCTGCTGCTGGTGCTGGGTATTTTGCTTTCGACCGCGTCCCAATTGCGGCCCGACAATGCGCCCGTTGGACCCGGTGAGGTGTGTCTATTGATCTGGATCGGCCTGACGCTCGGCCACCAGATGATTCAGCGCACGGCTCGATTTACACCCGCATTTTCGCGGCTGGCCATTTTCTGGCTGCTGTTCGCGGCGGCACAGTGTATTGGCACGCTGGCCGGCTACGCGATCGCGGATGTCCACGATACGTCGCTGTTCATGCATGACGTGATAGCCTACCCGCTGCTGGCCGCCATCAGCCTTCTGAGCGTTGCGGGACCGGATGCCGGATCCCGCCTGCATCGCATCGCCTGGCTTCTGGTGACGATAGGCTCAGCTATCTTCGCGCTGCAGGTCGCCCAGGCCTGGGAATTAGTCAGCATGGGATCGACCGACCCATGGTATTGGGATCGCTTGCGGGGCTGGTCCGAGAATCCCAACCAGCTGGCTTTTCTCTGTGCCATACTCGGGCTTCTATCCCTGCATCTCGCCAACGTTGCAGCCAGCGCGCCCGCGCGGATCGCCGCCATCGCCACCGCCATTCTTCCGGTCTATGTCGGACGTCTCACCAAAAGCGATACGTTTGCCATTGTCCTTATAGCCACGGGGCCAATCTTCATCGCGCTCAAGCTGCGAAGCTGGCTTCTCTACCAACCAAAGCTTAGCCTGCGTTCGGCATCCGCATGGATCGTCGTTCTCGCGCTGCCGCTGCTCTCGGTTTCCGCCATCCCGTTCGCCTATTCTATCGCTGCCGACGCCGAGGGACTTGCCAAGGAAATGGCGAAGGGCGACGCACAAGAAACCGAAAATACAGCTAACGTTCGACTTGCAGCCTGGCAGCAAGCGTTCGATCGCGGACTTGAATCGGGAATGCTGGGTCTCGGGCCGGGTCCACACCTTCCGATACCCGCTTCCATCATCGCGGGGCGAAACGCTTCCTCTGGCGAGCCCAAAGCTATGGAGCATCCAGAAAACAACGGCACACCGAACTTCGAGGCCCATAACACGCTGCTCGACATCTTCACCCAAGGCGGATTGCTGGCGGTCCTCAGCCTTTCCTGGCTGGTTGGTGCGGCGTTCCTGCTGACCTTTCGAACGAGGCTGGAGGGGCTGACGACGCTGCTTTGCGGTCTCACGATCTTCACCATTTTTCACCTGTTTGTCCGCCCGCCGGTTTTCTGGCTCGCAATCGCAATCTGTCTGGTCGCTGTGCAAGGCCGCAAGCATTCGCTGCCACGGGCATGGAGCTGACGAGATGTGTGGCATCGCCGGCATTCTGCTCGCCCACAAGGCGAATCCCAGCCGTCTTGCGGCGATCGGTGCGATGGCTGCGACGCTCACTCACCGCGGGCCGGATGGCGAGGGCATCTGGCTCGACCGCGACGGCGGCATCGCTCTTGGCCACCGTCGCCTCGCGATCGTTGATCTGTCCGACGCCGGTCATCAACCGATGCTGTCGACCGATGAACGTCTCGTCATGACGTTCAACGGCGAGATCTATAATTTCGAGGATCTGCGGCCGGGACTCGCAGCCAAAGGTCATCGCTTCCGCGGCAGCAGCGACACCGAGGTTATGCTCGCCGCGTTCGAAAGCTACGGCATCGAGGGAGCGCTCAAGCAATTCTCCGGAATGTTTGCCGCCGGCGTCTGGGATCGCAAACATCGCGTTCTACATCTGGTGCGCGATCGCATGGGCAAGAAGCCACTGTATGTTGCACTCGTTGATGGCGCGCTCCTCTTCGCGTCCGAGCTGAAAGCGATTCTGGCTTATCCTGATTTCCGGCCGACAGTCGATACACAGGCGCTGGCGATGATGCTTCGCCAAGGCTGGATGCCGGACCAGCATTGCATCTGGAAGGGCGTCTTCAAGCTGCCGCCCGGCACAATGCTTTCGGTCCGCGCGGAAGATCTGGAGGCAGCCAGTATCGAAAGCTTGCGAGAGCGGGTTCGGTGTTGGTGGTCACTCGCCGCGGTCGCCGAGACCGGGCAGCAGCATCCACTTGCGCTCGGTGAATCCGAGCTCGACGACGAGCTTGATCGCCTGCTCCGGAGCGCCGTGCGGCAGAGAATGGTCGCCGACGTGCCGCTCGGCGCCTTCCTGTCCGGAGGGATCGACAGCTCAACGGTTGTCGCGCTCATGCAGGCGCAATCGTCGCGTCCCATTCGCACCTTCACCATCGGCTTCCGCGAAGCCCAGTATGACGAGGCGGCGCACGCGTCCGAAGTGGCGCGGCATTTCGGCACCGAACACACGGAGTTTCGCCTGACACCTGCGGAAGTCTGCGCCGCGATCCCGGATTTGCCGCAGATTTGGGATGAGCCGTTTGCCGACGAATCGCAAATTCCAACTTTGCTTCTTTCGCGGCTGGCGCGGCAGCATGTCACCGTCGCGTTGTCCGGAGACGGCGGCGACGAGTGTTTTGGCGGATACTCCAGACACTTCGTGCTGGCGCGGCTCGCCGGTCTGTTTCGACTCCCCTCCGGCCTGCGCCGGTTGGCGGCCTCTGCACTGCTCAAACTGACACCGCAGGCGTGGGAGGAGATCTTCCGGCTTCTTCAACTCCCGACCGCGCTTCGTCCGGCCTTGAACGGCGTCAACCTGCAAAAATTGACGCGCGCACTCGAGGCTGCGGACGAGCAAGAGCGTTACAATCAGCTGACAACATTCGGTTCGAGGCCCGTCGCTCTCGATCCAGGGACCGCCGACACGGCGGACGTTCCGCCGCTCCCCGATGCGGTAGGCAGGCTGATCTATCGCGACATGGCCGGCTATCTGACGGGCGATATTCTGGTCAAGCTCGACCGCGCGACAATGGCGGCCAGTCTGGAGGCGCGATGTCCGTTTCTCGACGATCGCGTGATCGAATTCGCCTGGCGCCTGCCCACCGCCGTCAAGATTCGCAACGGCCAGGGCAAATGGCCATTGCGGCGCGTGCTCCGCCGCTACCTGCCCGAAACCCTTTTCCAACGGCCGAAACAAGGCTTCAATGTCCCTATCGGCGAATGGTTGACCGGCCCTTTGCGCGGATGGGCGGAAGAGTTGCTTGATGGAGCAAGGATCCGGCGCGAGGGCCTGCTTCATTCCGGCCGCATTCAGGCCTGCTGGCAGCAGCACCTCAGCGGACGAAGCGATCGATCGGGTGAACTGTGGGCCATTTTGATGGTTCAGGCCTGGCTCGACTCCGCTCGCAATTCGAAATTGCCGCTGTCTTCGTTCGACGCCGGCGAGGAAACCTCCTTGGCGACTCAAGTGAGGAGCTTGAAAGCCTATGGCTAGGTCCCCCTGCACCAGCTGCGTTGCCTTTGGCTTGCTCGATCTCCCGTCCGGGCCAGCGATCGGCCCTGCGCTCGCCAATTTGGCGGGCAAAGCCAAGCCTTTCCAGCATCCGCGCAACAGCAATTCCAGACCAGCAGCGGCAGCTGATCCAAGAGGTCCGCGATGAACAAGCATTGGGATGACACGATGGTGCAAGCGGAACCGCCCGCGCCAATGGATGATGCGGGCGTCACGCGACGGCCAGGCGACGACACCACGGCCGGCGAACTTCACTTCCGTGAACTCGTCAACGTCCTGCGGCGGCGAAGCCGCCTCATCCTCGCCACAACACTGTGCGGGACGATGCTGGCGTTTGCACTCGGGTTATCGATACCGCCAAAATATACCGCAAAGGCGGAAATCACGATCTATACGGGGGACTCGCCGACTGCCGCACCGACACGGGACGAAACCGTTATCGAAACGCATATAAACATGCTTTTCTCTCGTGATTACCTGCAGCACGTTTTGGACGATTTGCAAGGCACGGTCGACCTCGGCGCAGCATCGCCCGCGGCTCAACAAATCGACGTTGAAAGTGCCGCGAGCCGCCCGCGGCTGCGCAATGTCGCGCCGAGCTGGCTGCCGGGTCCCTCGGAACTTGCGCAACGGCTGAAGATCTGGATCGGACGATCTGGCAGTAGCGAACATGCGACGTCGCTGAATCTCGACCACTTGGAGCGCCATCTCAGCATTAGACGGGAAGGACATTCGCGCATCGTCGGCGTGAGCTATACGTCAACTGTCCCTGACACGGCGGCGATAGTCGCTAACCGGGTTGCGGAGCTCTATCTCGCGGCAGGGCTCGAGAGGAAGCGTACGGACGACATGGCCGAATTAGCTCGGCTCGACAGTCGCATTGCAGAGCTAAAGACAAGCATCGAGCAATCCAGTGCGGAGGTCCAGACCCTGCTGCGGCAACGGTCTGACGCCACGAGGCCGCCGAGCGAGCTCCGCGACGCCGAGCAACGCCTGCAACAGATCGAACGCGAGGCCGTGGCTAAGGGGCAGCTCTATCATACTCTGCTGCGACGGCATCAGGAGATCCGGGATCAGCGGGAGACCATCACGGCCGATGCGCGTATCCTGTCGCTCGCTGCGACGCCGGACCGGCCGAGCTCTCCGAACCCGTTCCTGTTCATTCTTCCCGCGCTGATCCTGTTCCTGATTTGCGGATCAATGCTCAGCGTCCTCCTGGAGCGGCTCGACCGAGGGCTGCGAAGCGAGCGCGAAATCAACGAAGCGCTCGGCGTTCCCTGCATCGGTCTTGTCCCGCAAGTTGCGAAGACGGGCAGAGCCCGGCGACTGCATCAGCATCTCCTGACCGCCCCCTTTGCGGCCTATGCGGAGGCCTTTCGTTCGATCGCGGCAACGATGCAGCTGGCGTCTCCATTGCGCCAGCCGAAGGTGATCCTGGTCACCTCAAGCCTGCCCGGCGAAGGAAAGACCACGCTGGCAGTGAGTCTTTCCGTCTGCGTGGCGCTGCTGCGCAAACGCGTACTCCTGATCGATCTCGACTTCAAACGACCATCGATCCAACGCGAACTCAACGGCAAAGCCGAGCGGGGAATTCTTGACATCCTGCTCAAGAACCGCCCGCTGGCGGAAGCAATCCAGCATATCCCGGAGCCGAGGCTTGATTATCTGGCGATGAGCCGATGTTCGGTCGACCCTCTGCTACTGATCGCCGGCGAGGAGATGCCGCGACTTCTGCACCAGTTGCGCGGGAGCTACGACTGCATAATCATCGACAGTTCGCCGGTGCTCGGCAGCACCGAGACGCGACTGCTCGCCGCCATGGCGGACGAGATCCTGTTGGTCGTCAAGTGGGGCAGCACCAGGCGAGAACTCGCGCAGAGCGCATTGAACCTGCTCCGTAGTCCCGGCGGCTCGCTGGCGCAGCCGCTTCAGTCCGTGAGCGCCCTGATCGCGCAGGTCGATCTGAAAAAACATGCGCGTTATGGATACGGCGACGCCGGCGAATATTTCTTGAACTATGAGAAATCTTCGTCCCGCTCTGTCGCTGCAAGACCTGCAGCTGCGTTTCGCGAATCGCGGATTTCAACATCGCTCTCGGACATTTGAAGCCATATCTGGAGCCATATCGGAAAGCGGCATTCTAAACCCCGCGGCTGGAGTTCATGACCCCGGACAAGGACGAGGCTTCACAATGAACGAAAAACCTGCTTTTCAAAGCGATCCGGGCACGATCGTCAGATTGCCGGTCGACAACCCGATCCTGATTCTGTTGCTGATGGTTCTGGGCGACTTTCGCCGCCAGACGATTTCCTACTGTTACTGGAAGAGCAGCAAGCGCATTCAATCGGTGTTGGCCGGCGAAGGGGATCTCGACCTTCTCATCGCGCGACACGATCAGCACCGCGCAGAAGCGATTTTGCTCGAGCGCGGATTCAAGCTTTTTCCCTCCGTCGCGATGCGAGACCATCCGGCAATTCTGAGCTATCTCGGCTATGACGAACCGAGCGGCCGGCTGGTTCATCTTCATGTGCATTTCCGCCTGGTCGTCGGCGAGCGCCTGCACAAAAACTACCGCATCCCCTGGGAGAACGAGATCCTGGCGCGGGCCATCCCTCACCCGACCTTGCCGGTCAAGATGCTGGATCCCGCGACCGAAGCGGTGCTGCTGGGTGTACGTGCCTGCCTCGAACTTCGGCGGCTCGATCCGGTTACGTTCCGCGGCTGGCGGACGACGCTCGCCAGGTTCGCGCACGATCGGAAGCAACTGGCCGAAACGCTGGATCGCGGGCGTCTCGCCGGCAGGGCCTCCCAGTTGCTGGGCAACGATCTCGGCGCGCTGCTTGCCGACGCAATTTACGATGAAGGGCTGTTCGACGAAAGTGCTCGCCTGCGGTCCGCCATCCGAAAGCATTTCGCGCCGTACCGGACCTATAACGCGCTTGAGGCGCGGCTGCGTAGCGCGGCGCGCGCGATTCATTGGGCGACCGGCGGCCTGAACAGGTTTTATCTGCATTTGCCGCGGCCATGGAGCCGGCGCGCACCCGGCGGCGGTTGTGTGGTGGCGCTGATTGGTATTGACGGCAGCGGCAAGACCACCATCAACGCCACCATTCGCGCGTGGCTCAGTTCCGAGGTCGACGTCATGCCGGTCTATTTCGGCACTGGCGGCGGAAGACCGTCACTGCTGTTGCGGCCGTTCAAGTTGTTGGTGCCGTTGCTGACGCGCCTGCTGAAGTCCAAGCCCAGGGGATCGTCGCACGGCAAGGTATCGAAGGACGCCCCGAGGCTGCTCTATAGCCTGTTGCTCATGGTCTGGGCGGCGGTCGTGGCGCGCGAGAAGCGCACCAAACTCCTCGCCGCACGCCGCGGTGCAAGCCGCGGGCTCGTCGTTGTCACTGACCGTTATCCACAGAATGAAATTCGCGGATTCAATGACGGACCTTTGCTGACGCGACTGGCGTGGGCGCCATCCTGGCTTCGCAGGTGGGAGAGGAGCGCCTACGCCCTTGCCCAGCGCCTCCCACCGGATCTCGTCATCAAGCTGATTGTCACGCCCGAGACCACGGCAAGGCGCGAGCCGGACATGGACCCCGCGGTCATCGAGAAGCGCATCGAGGAGATCCCGCGACTGGCGTTTTCCGGGGCACGGATCGTTTCCATCAACGCCGAACAGCCCTTGGCGGACGTCATTCGCGCGGTCAAACACGAAATCTGGAGCATGCTCTAATCAAGGCACGATCCCCAACACGGGATGCAAAATGGCTCTAATTCAATTCGCCCTGTTCACAATTTAAGCCCGCATGGCGAGGTTCGGATATGATCATCGAACTCTTCGGTCCCCCTGGGTCAGGCAAGACAACCTTCGCACGCTCGCTCGCGGCAAGGCTGCGTGAACGTGGCCACACCGTGGACCTCATTCTCAGCCACCGGCCGGCGGAGTGCTTACCGCGTCAAAGCCGTTCTGCGTGGGATCTGCCCACCCAACAGATCTCATTCTTGATACGCCGCCTGATCCGTCCATTTGCCGAGATGCTGACGATGGCACGTCATCCGTTCACCATCTCGCACGATGTCGGGACGGCGCTGAATCTGATCAAGATACTCCCGCCATCCAGCACCATCTGGTCGCTCAGGCTCGCGCAATACATGTCGCGTCTGTCGCGGGCGTGGTTTCAGGCGTCCAAGACCGGCCACATCGTATTGTTTGATCAGGCATTCGTCCAGGCGGTCTGTTCGCTCGCACTGCTTTGCGGGGTGGCGGACGAGTTGCTGATCTTGGATGCGCTGGATGCCATCCCGAAATCAGACCTCTTGATCCGACTTGACGCGCCGAGCGCGATCCTGGAGGCGCGGCTGCGTGACCGGCAACGTCTTGAGAGCAGGATCGAACGTTTGCTCGAACTCGATTTGGCGACCAGTCTCAAGTCATCGGCCATCATCGATTGCCTGCACGAACTGCTGCGGAAGGCAGGCAGGCAGGTCACCGACGCCGCCTCCCTCGATCAGTCTTCGCTTCACGAGGCCGTGGAAAAGGTCGAGAAGCAGATAACGGCGCGTTTCAGCGTGGAACAGCGGACTCCCTTGTATCCTTTCGCTCCAGACGATGGAGACGTCCAGGGAATACTCGGCAGAGGAAACTGAAATGTACGACCAGCCCCTTGGCAACGCACGGATCAAGCAAGTCGCTGTTGGTGGCGCGACCGCGTTCGCGATCTTTGTTGCCAGCGCCGGCGTGACCGCCTGCTCGCAGCTTCTGATCGCCCGACTCGTCGGCGCCGACACCTATGGCGTCTACGCCTACGTCATCGCCTGGATGACGATCCTCGCCTATTTCTCCGCGCTCGGCTTCGACATCGCGCTGCTGCGCTTCGTGCCTGCTTACCAGACCACACAAGCATGGAGCCTCGCGCGAGGCGTTATTCAGTACGCGGAGCGACGCACGCTTGCCGTCAGCATTGCCGTGATGTTGGCGGGGGCTTCGGTCGTTATGATCTGGTCGCGGCAATTTTCGCCGGAGCTCCGGAATACGTTTCTCGCCGGATTCGTTCTTGTCCCTGTCTGGGCGCTGTTGTGGATGCGCTGCTCGATTATTCGCAGCTTCGGCGGTGTGGTGCTGGCAGTGCTGCCGGACAAGGTGGTGCGGGACGGCTTGCTGCTGGTCCTTGTCGTGCTGATCAGCCTGGTGCCGGGGCGGCACACCAATGCCCCGGTGGTCATGCTGGCGACGCTCGTCGGTTCGATCGCCGCGCTCACGCTCTCCAGTCTGGCGATGCGCAGACTGCGTCCCGGCGAGCTCGACATCATACTTCCGGAGTACGCCGCCGCGACCTGGCGCCACACCGCTGTGCCGCTTGTGATCATCACAGCCGCCGAGGCTGTCCTCAATCGAGGCGGCGTCGTACTGCTGGGTTGGTTCGGAGAAACGAGGGAGGCCGGAATCTACAGCCTCGCCTTCAATATTGCTTTCCTGGTGGTGTTGCCGCGCACCGCGATCAACACCCTGTTCGCCCCCACCATCTCGAGCCTGTTCACGCGGAGAGATCAAGTGACGCTGCAAGCTCTGGTGACGAAAGCCGCGTCATGGACGCTGTGTGCCGCGGTTTGCATCGCGCTCGTGCTGGCTATCCTGGCGGAACCCATCCTCACCTGGTTCGGCAAAGACTTTGCGGCCGGCGTCCCTGCTCTGCGCATCCTTCTCGTCGGCCAGGTGATCGCGGCGAGCTACGGGTCGCAGTTATCCATCCTGACGATGACCGAACATGAACGCGGCGCCGCCGCCCTGCTGATCCTGAGCGCGGCCGTAAACGTCGTCGCCAGTATTGTCTTCATCAGCATGCTTGGGTTGACTGGCGCAGCGATCGCAACGACCATCGCGCTGATCGTCTGGAACGTGGCGATGGCATTCTTCATCTCTCGGCATCTGCGATTGCTGCCGGGTGTCCTCGGAATGTTCGGATCGACACTCAGGCGATCCTTGGGCTCGCGCCTCTAGCTGGCACGCCCAATACTTTGATACAGAAACCCGCGCTTTGTCAGTTCATTGGGATCATAGACATTGCGAAGATCAATGACGACCGGGTGCGCCATCTCGCGCTTCAGTCGATCGAGATCCAGCGCCCGAAACTGCTCCCATTCGGTTACGATGACCAAAGCATCGGCACCGTGGGCGCATTCATACGGATCCCCGGAGTATTGAATATCCGGCATTTCGACGCGAGCCGGTTCCATGCCAACAGGATCAAACGCTCGGACGTTCGCACCCATATCCTGCAGCGCGGTGATAAGGGGGATTGAAGGGGCCTCGCGCATATCATCGGTGTTCGGCTTGAAAGTTAGGCCAAGCACAGCAATGGTCTTGCCGCGCAGATTTCCGCCGAATGGCGCTGCAACCTTTCGCGCCATCGCCCGCTTGCGGGTGTCATTGACGGAGCTGACCACCTCCAAGATTCTGAGAGGAGCGTCGTAATCCTGCGCAGTTTTGATTAGCGCGCGCGTGTCCTTTGGAAAGCAAGACCCGCCGAAACCAGGACCCGCATGGAGAAACTTTGATCCAATGCGATTATCCATGCCTATTCCGCGCGCAACTTCCTGAACGTTAGCACCTACCTTTTCTGCTAGATCGGCAATTTCATTGATAAATGTAATTTTGGTGGCCAGAAACGCGTTAGCCGCATATTTGATAAGCTCGGCGGTGCGACGGCTGGTATACATGATAGGCGACCGATTGAGATAAAGAGGTCTGTAGATCTCACCCATCACCTTGCGAGCGCGCTCGTCTGTCGTTCCCACAACAATACGGTCCGGGTGTTTGAAATCGCGTACTGCCGCACCTTCGCGGAGGAATTCAGGGTTCGAAACCACGGAGACGTCGGCCGATGGATTCACCT
>Ga0137390_10001226_pt1 | contig 19052 bp, 14 predicted proteins | sample 15con2h24AmetaG_FD_104937 | JGI IMG/M metagenome (GOLD analysis project Ga0137390, IMG submission 104937) | Vadose zone soil microbial communities from Angelo Coast Range Reserve, California, USA - 15con2h2.4A metaG | ecosystem: Environmental > Terrestrial > Soil > Vadose zone > Saprolite... | reverse complement strand
GGCCACGTGCCTTATGTGGCCATCAGCCGAAGAATTTCTCGTAGGCATGCTCAGGTTTGACTTGGGGCTTGTTGTCATCAAGCAAGACCACGCGGCTGAGATTGCGGGGCGAGTCCGGGTCGAGGCCTTTCTTCAGTCCAGTATGCAGTCCCAAAAGCTGGCCGACAAAAAGGTAGGGAGCGAGGCGAGCGTATTCGGGAACATCGAGTTGCAGATCGACCACCAGATCGGAAGCCGTGCGCACAGCGCCGTCCGCGCGATTGGTAACAACCAGGGTCATCGCGCCCAAAGATTTCATCTCGCGCAGCGCTTCGCACTCCGCGGGGTAACCGCTTTCAGAAAGTAAGAAGACCAGCAGAGTTTCCGGTCCGACGATCGACTTGGGGCCATGCCGAAACTCCAGCGTGTGGAATGATTGCGCATAGGAAGCCGACATCTCCGTCACTTTCAGCGCGCCTTCACAAGCTAACCCATAAAACGGCCCCTGGCCGAGATAGACGTAATCATCAAAGTCATGACCCGAAACAAAAGCCCGAAGCGTTTCTGGCAGACTTCGCAATAGAGGATCCACCGCTTGCGACATGAGGGAAAGAGAGTCCAGGAATCCGGCATCGCCCACGATCACCGCAGCCAGGGCTTGCAGGGTCAACAGCATGGAGCTGAACGAGCGCGTCATCACCGTGCTCTTTTCGTCGGCGCGAGAAAGCAGGATAGTTTCGCTGGCGCATTCTTCCAGTGGCTGGCCACTGGCGCAAGTGATGGCGAGCGTGGGAATTCCGCGGATCTTCAGTGCTTCAGCGGCGGCAACTACTTCCGAAGTTTGTCCCGAGCGGGAAATAAGCACCGGCACGCAATTTCCTGCACCGGCGGAAATCGCATCCGGGTAGAGCAATATCTCCGACGCAGGAAGCGCGTGCGAACGCAGGCCGGTCAGTCGTCCCATGGCTGCGGCGGCGGAGAGCGCCACGTAGTAGCTGGACCCACAGCCAATAAACAGCCACTCCGTAGCCCGGGCAAACCGCTTTGCGACCGAATGCAACTTTTTGTCTTGTTGCAGATCTTCGAGACTTGCACTCCAGCATTGCGGCTGGGAAAGAATCTCATCCAGGCTATGTGCGCCCGGAGAATGGTTTCCTGAATTAGACAAGAGTGACCTCAATGCTGGATTTCTTAAGCGCGTGCAGGTCATGCTTTGGAATCGCGTGATCGGTGATGACGCCATGCAGCGACGAGGTGGGACTAATCAGGGAAAGGCTGCGCCGCCCGAACTTGCTGGAGTCGCACACGGCAATCCTCTGTCGCGAAACTTCGAGCATCACCCGGTTCACTTTCGATTCCAGCAAATTCGGAGTGCTCAAGCCGTACTGCACATCAAAACCGTCCACGCCCAGGAACAATAGATCAGCGTTCAGATGGCGCAACGTCTCTTCCGCGATCGGACCGACCAATGAGAAGGAGTTCTTACGCAACGTTCCTCCGGTAAGAATCACATCTACCGTCGTATTCGAAAGCTCGGCAGCGATGTTCACTGCGTTCGTAATGATTGTCAGATTGCGAAAGCCCCGCACAGCTCGGGCGATCGCAGTCGTGGTGGTGCCAGAGTCAAGAATGAGGACTTGCCCCTCTTTGACGAAGCGCGCCGCTGCCGCCGCAATGTGGAGCTTCTCCTTGTGGTGAAGCTGCTCTTTCTCGCGCAGGGTCGGGTCTTCGAGCGCGCCCTCCCGGGATGGGAGGGCGCCGCCATGGCTGCGATGCAGCAGCCCTTGCTCGTGCAGCACTTCCAAGTCCTTACGAATCGTGACTTGCGAGGTGTCGAATTGCTTGGAAAGGCCGGCCACCAGGACTCGCCCCTCCCGGTTAACTAGATCAACGATAGAACGCCTGCGTTCTTCGTTCAGCACAAAGTCTCACTCATCTTGGAGTCTGGGCCTGTTCCCTGGGGTTGTGATTGCCATTTCACTTTATAACGTTTCATTTCGTCTGTCTAGAACTTTGGGAAGAATACAATACGAATTAATATGTAAGTAAACGTAATCATAGGAAAATCAAATGGAAGTTGCAGCGTGAAATCTGTGGCTACCAGAAAATCAAGCTCCAGCGCCAGATTAAAGGAAATCGTCGAGCGTAACCGTCGTTCCCGCGGGAGCGGCGTGTACTCGGTTTGCTCCGCTCACCCCTCGGTTGTTGAAGCAGCCTTTCACAATGCGATTGCAGACCAGGCGCTCTTCTGTGTGGAATCAACATCCAGCCAGGTCAACCAGGAGGGTGGGTATACCGGGCAAACACCCAGGGAGTTCTCCGGGTTTATTCATTCTGCGGCGAGGATTGCTGGATTTCCGCTCGACCAGATCGTGCTGGGGGGAGACCATCTGGGCCCTTTTCCCTGGCGAAATCAGCATGCCTCGGTTGCAATGGAAAAAGCCCATGAGCTAGTGCGTGCGTGTGTGCTGGCCGGCTACCAGAAGGTCCATCTGGATGCAAGCATGGCCTGCGCAGACGACCCGCAGGATGCTCCGCTGGACGCGCACGTCATCGCCAAACGTGCCGCGGTACTGGCTGAAGCTGCTGAATCGGCGTTTGAAGAATTGCCGATAGGTTCTGTGCCACCCATGTACGTGATCGGGACCGAGGTTCCCGCGCCGGGAGGTGAGACCACTGCAGGTGCTCCTCCCGCAGTCACCCCGACCGATCATGTCGAGCACACTCTGGAAAGTTTTCGATCCGCATTTGTCCAGCGCGGCTTCGATGCCGCTTGGGAGAGAGTCATTGCTTTAGTTGTCCAGCCGGGGGTCGAGTTCAGCGACGATGTGGTGTTCCCCTACGATCGCGAAAAGGCGCGTGACCTTTGTTCCGCGCTTCCAAGAGATCTCCCCATCGTTTACGAGGCCCACTCCACGGACTATCAATCTACGCAGTCGCTGCGGGAGATGGTGGAAGATCACTTTGCCATCCTCAAAGTAGGTCCCTGGCTCACGTTCGCTTTCCGCGAGGCCATCTTCGCCCTAAGCGCAATGGAACGCGAACTTCTGGGCGACAGTAAGCTCACCGGACTATCCCAAGTACGCCAGGCGCTAGAGAATGCCATGCTGCGCAACCCGCAATATTGGCGCTCCTACTATCAGGGAGACGAAGCGAAGCTGCACTTTTCTCGCGCGTACAGCTACAGCGACCGCTGCCGCTATTACTGGCACGAGGCGGAAGTACAAAATGAGATTGCACGACTATTCGCGAACCTCAAAGACAAACCGCTGCCAGCCACCCTCGTAAGCCAATACCTTCCGCTGGAATATGTGGCGCACCGTGCCGGTTCGCTTTCGACTCGCCCACGAGACTTGGTACGACATCACATTCAGGTAATCCTGTGCCAATACGCGAAGGCCTGTGAGTGAGGAGCCGAAGTCTGAGCAATTGGCACGCTGTTTCCCGAACAGCGTGAACCGATTATTTGCGAACAACAGCAGCCGTGCAGTTGATTTCGACCAGCGACTGGCCGGGGAGAGCTGCCACCGCAACTGTCGTTCTGGCCGGCCCGCCATGGGGAAAATAAGTTTTGAAGACTTTGTTCATGGCGTCGTAGTCTTCAATCTTCGTCAGGAAAACCGTGAGTTGCAGGATGCTGTCCATGGTTCCACCACCGGCTTCGACTAAGGTCTTCACGTTATCCAACACTTTCGTTGTGTGGGTCTCGACATCGGTGGGAAATTGTTCCTGCGGATTGCGAGAGTGCGCGCCCTGTCCGGCGATATAAATGACTCCGTTGTGAACGATCAGCGGCGTGATAAATCCGGTGCCATCGGTCGGCTTTCCGTCATAACCCAGCTTGCGGACACCGCCTTCTTTCGCAGTTGCAGCATTTGCCGGTCCACCGAACATGCTGGCAGCACCTACGCCCGTGAATAGACACGCGATACGGGATGCAAAACTTCTACGCGTTGTGGATAACATTGCGAGATTCTCCTTAACAACGAAGATAGTTGCTGCTTAGAATCAGAAAACTGCTTAGAGCCAGCCGGCTTGCTTCACCGCTTCAACGATTCGCCCAACCTGAACGGCCTTTTCATATAGCTCCGAACGTTGTTAGGTCGGCATTCATTTGCTGGTCACAGCTTGTCCATCTCGCTTTGTATCCGCGACGCTCAATAGATAGCCGACCAGTTGGTCTAGCTCTGATTTGCTGAGACTCGAGCCATAGTTATCTGGCATCAGAGGAACTGAATCGAACGTAAGTTCAGAGACGGCAGATTTCTCCAGCAGGTGGAACGTTCCATCCAGCGCCTGCAATTGCACGGAAAAATTGTCTTCATTTCTTACCAACCCGGAGATTTGGCGGCCATCGTTAGTAGTTGCTTTGACCAATCCTTTGCGAAATTCGGGCCGCTTGTCTGCGCTCACAATGGCGCTGCGGAGGTCGTCAGCGGAATGGCTTGCTCCGTAGTCCGAGAGATCGGGGCCGAGAAATCCACCTGCACCGTGGATCATGTGGCACTGCGAACAGCCACCCTTGCCTCTGAAAATTTCTTTGCCTTCTTCGCTGCTTGCCATCAACGTAAGTGCTTTACTTGTGCCTTGCAGTGATCGCAAATAATTCAGTACGTCGGAGAGTTTCGCCGGACCCAGCGCTGCAAATGGAGGCATTCCTTTCTGGAGAATGCCCTCGCGCAACACCCTCACAGTTTCGCTGTCCGATAGCCTCACGATTTCCGGCCTGGTCGCAATGTCGGGGGCGCGCTCGCCCCCCTTTCCATTCAAGCCGTGGCACGGTGCACAACTGGATTCAAACGTTTGCCGTCCGGCAGCCAACTCCCGGTTGGACTGCTTCGGTTTCCGCGCTCGACTGACAGTCGTCTGAGCGTGGTTCGCAGCATGAGGGCAAATAAGCACAACAGCAATCCATGCAGCGCGCCGCTTGATGAGTTGTCCATTCGCTGAAAACATGTTCCTCAATGCGCGGGTCTGCGGACCGCGATCAGCGAAACCTGCTCGAGATCGGGATAGTGGTCATCCTGATCCGCTTTACGTTCTGCGGGAGCAATCTGTTGAACGGTGGTACTCGCCGGCATGAGGGGTCCGAAATATTGACCGTAGACTTCATTAAATGTTGGCCCATCGGCCAGGTTGTCCAAATATACGTTTGTTGCGACCACCTGACTAAAATCCATCCCTGCTTCTTCGAGGTTGTCGAGGAGATTGCGCATAGTCTGCCGAAGTTGATGTTGGGTAGTGGTGGCGTAAACGCCGCCATGTGGCCCGGGGATAAAGCCGCTCTTGGCTGAGCAATATAAGGTGTCGCCGGCAAAGACGCCGGGGCTGGCAGTGGGGCTGGGAGGCATGTTCTTCGGCCGCACTGCTTTGCGCTGCCGAAGGTCGCGAACGGCCACACCGGTGTACTCGATATGAGCGCCTCCAGGAAGGCTCGACGCCTGAATTGTGGCTCGGCCCGGTGTGTTGCCGAATTCGAATCGCCGGGCATAGCGTTCATTCATGATCCGCGTTGGGATTTCCGAAGTCAGATAGGGATTGACGAAGACTACGTGGCCCATTTCCAAGCCAGCGGCTCTTACAACAGCCTGCATCCGGTCGAGCGCCAGATCAACCTGAGCTCCAGGATCATCGGGAACCTTGCCAGTTGCGGGATCAACCCCGGCCATGCTGGAAATGAAAAGGCGGTCATGAGTAAGAACGCCCGGCGACGCGGACTCGGTTGTAGAGAAGTTTGGAGGATGAATAACTCTTCGTCCTTCCAAATTGCGGACCGCAACTGTATTGATTTCAACCGGCGGATCGGGAAGGGCATAAACTCCGAGGACGGCTCGGGCCGGGGCAGCCTTCGGGAAGTACTCACCGAACACTCGATTCATTTCTGAATACGAGCTGATGTCGGTCAGATACACCTGGACATAGACGACATTTTCGAGAGTCAGCCCCGCAGATTCCACGACGGCCTTGACATTGTCGAGGGCTTGCCGTAACTGCGCATCAAATGTGGATGGCATGGTGCCATCTGCGCGACGGGAACTTTGGCCTGAGATATAGAGATAGTCACCCGCATCCACGCCGGGCGATAGAAAACGGTTGCCACTAGAGGGAGAATGGGCCGGAGCCACGGCGCGTACTGGCATCTGCGCTGTGAGAAGCGGAGTTAGCAAGCACATTGTAAGCAGCAGGGAAGACGCTAAACGTTGAGTGATCGTTGACACTTGCACGGGGTTCCTCTCGCTTATGCCGAGGCAGCTTTTTTCTGTGCGGCGCTCAGGACGGCGCGCAACCTTCGGCCGACAATCACCTCTTCTCCCGGCTTGATCGTCATGGAAACCAATTCGATGTGATCAGGCACTTTGCTTTCCTTGCGGTTGGGATTGCCCTCGCGCACCGCAGTCACCAGACTGGGATTGTCCGCGCCTAATACTTCAATGACGGGATCGCTGGCGCGAAGTTCGCGCGCACAATCTGAAATCGAAAAGCCCCAGGCTTGCTGGTCCCATTTCACTCTTAAGGTTGGATACCGATTTCCATCCTCGGGAACAAAAGTGCTGGTTGTAACCCCAGGCACGGTTTCCACCAGCTTGCGGATGCGGTCAATGCGCGCATTCCATTCTTCGTAAAGTTTCTTTTCGTCGATCTTCAACCAAGTTTCAAGCGCCGTCAGAGAGCCGATGACTTCTTCCTTGCCGACCTTCATCGGGCGGCAAATGGCGCCTTCGCGCGGGCTGCTATTCAGGAGAGCAGCTTCGATCAGGTCTTTCCGCCCCAGGAGCAGACCGCTGCACTGCGGCCCGCGAAGTCCCTTGCCTCCGGAAAAGCAATACATGTCAATTCCCATCTTGGCGTAGAGTTTTGCGTTGTCTACAGGAGGAATGCCAGCGGCATCATCGAGCAACAGGGGTACTTTGCGGTCTTTGGCGATCTTAACTTCCTGTTCCAGCTTTTCACCCAGGTCGTTGGTGTAGATCATGGCCGTCTTTTCGGTGATGGCGTCGGCGACTTCTTCCGGCGAATGTGCAAGAACAAGTTTGGCGCCGGTAAGTCGAATGGCGCTGTCGAAAGCGCTGCGGCCTCCTGCCATGACAACCTCATTCTTCATTCCGGTCGTATCGGGAAGCTGCCAGATCAGTTTGTCGTCCGTACCGGCCATGCAGGCAGCCGTTGCTGCGGCCATGGCGCCGGCGGAACCGGAGGTTACAATGCCCGACTCCGCGCCAGTCAGTTCCGACAAGCGGTGTCCGACAGCACGCTGGAGCTCGAGCATGTTCACGAAATATTCGCTGGCTTCCAGCTGCGCCTGGCGGACCTCGGGAAACTCCAGGGAGCCGCTGAGATAGGTCCAAGTGCCGCGGCAATTGATGACTGTCTTCACGCCAAGGCGGGAATAGACATTCTGTTTTGCAGCGATTCCCATCGCCGTACTGGCGTGCGCGTAGAGATCGCGGGCTGCAATTTGACTCAGCAGCGGAGCCGCTGCCAAGAATTTGAAGAAAGTACGCCGAGTAGAACCATTTCCAGGCATGATGACTCTCCTTGAACGTCTCGCCCTGTTTGTCCCCACAGTTCAGGCACCTAGGGTTTAACACAGAATTTTACTGTCGCCAATCATTTTCTTTCGTTTTATATTGAAGTCTTTCTTTTTCTGTAAGCTTGGCGGGTAGCTTCCGCAGTCTCCGGAGGTGTATGACGAATAAATCCAAGATGTCGAGATGTTCAGCGAAGTCGCATACGGGCTTGACTCGGCAAATAACAAGAGGCGTCTTCACGATGGCGATCCTGCTTGGTGTAGGTAGAACGCCCCAGGCTGCGGGGCAAACAGCGCCCCAAGCTAGACCCGTGGTGTGCCGGGTGGAAAGTGTTGACTATGAAGGCTGGAAAGCACAGCAGATTTCCAATCGCTGGGTGCAGCTCATCATCGTGCCACAAAATGGTGGACGACTGATGCAGGTACGTTTCAACGGGCATGATTATCTTTTTGTCAATCCTAAGCTCGCCGGAAAGTACATGCCGCCATCCCAAGATCACTGGTTCAACTATGGCGGAGACAAACTTTGGCTGTTGCCAGAGGGAGACGACAATGAACGGCAGTGGCGAGGCAATTCGGACTTGCTCGATGACGGGGAATTCACCTTTCGAAAACTTTCGGATGAAAAGGATTGCGGTGTAGAACTTACGGGACCGCTCGATCCCCACACTGGAATCCAATTTACGCGCATGATTCGCTTGGATTCGGACTCGCCTCATATCGCTTTTCGCGCGTCCATGAAAAATGTGAGCGGCCACCCAGTGGAGTGGTCGATGCAGTCGGTTTCGCAGTACGACACAGGCAATCCAAAAGACTCTTCAATCAGCAACCGCGACATTTGGGGATTTACTCCGGCGAATCCATCCAGCGGATACTTGAATCGTTATCACGTTCGCACGGGTCCGGCTGAGAACCCTGCAGCGACAGTACGAGACGACGGATTGTTTGCGCTGCATTATTCACACTTGGCCGCCGAGTTTTGGGTGGATTCAACCGACGGTTGGCTCGCCGTCGTTGATGGGAGCAGCCGCTATGCCATGGTCGAGCGTTTTCAATACGAAGAACGCAAGCCGTACCCTGGGAAGGCTTCGGTCATTTTCTGGACGAATGGCCCTCACTTCAAGTTCAACAGGGATGGCGTGGCGTCGGTAAGCGAAGAGGAGAACGGCGTATCTCCTTTTTATATGGAAGCGGAGATCAACAGCCCGATGTGCCGCTTGCGTCCGGGAGAGTCCTGCCAACTTGGAACAGACTGGTTTCCGACGCGGGCCGACAGCGAGTTTCACGGAGTGACCGACGCGGGAATCATAACCAAACCGTTGTGGGCAGCGATGTTAGAGAATGGCAAAGTGAAGCTGGCAGGTTCTTTTGGGGTATTTTTCTACGGCAAGCTGGTGGCGCACTTCTATAACGAGCACGGTTCGAGCATTGCAACGCTGCCGTTAGCTGACGTGAGTCCAACGGATCTCGTGGTGCTGGATTTGGAAGCTGCGCCTCAGGGCAAGCCAACGCGAGTCTCTCTACATCTGGAAGACCACGGCGGATGGGATCGAGGCACGCTTCAGGAAATTCCGATCAGGACGGGAGAAAACTCACTGAGATGAAAGTGCTAATGCTAATGTTCTTTGCGCTTTTTTCCGTGCTGGTCAGCGAACCATTAATCGCACAAGAACAATCAGCAGTTGGCTCCAGCACAGTACGCGTAGAAGACTTGCTAACGAGTCCAGTCGGAGCCAATTGGACCTCATACAACGGCGACTACACCGGCCGCCGCCATAGCGCATTGCGCGAAATTAATACGAGCAATGTCGCACAACTGCGCGCGGCCTGGGTTTTTCATCCCGGGAACTCCCAGAACTTGGAAGCAACCCCGATCGTCGTCAGAGGCGTGATGTATGTGACGGCGGCCAACGATGTGTTTGCTCTGGATGCGCGAACCGGACGCCAACTATGGCACTACCATCGGCCCGTGAGTTCCGGCCTCCTGGATGATGCCGCGGCGCACAAGAATCGCGGAGTAGGTGTATGGCAGAACTCGGTTTTTGTCCAAACCGATGACGCGCATCTGCTGTCCCTCGATGCCCGGTCAGGCAACTTGCTGTGGGATGTGGAATACGCCGACAAGACCAGGCACTACGGGTCAACCGGTGCCCCGCTGGTGGTGAAGGACCAGGTTGTTGTCGGCACTTCTGGTGGAGACTCCGGTGTTCGGGGATTCCTAGCGGCATTCGATGCGGCCACCGGAAAGAAAAAATGGCAGCGCTGGACGATTCCGGGCCCGGGAGAATTGGGCTCCTCCAGTTGGCCGGGCGACTCCTATCTACATGGCGGCGGCACCACGTGGATGCCGGGAACGTATGACCCGGAACTCAACACTTTGTACTGGACTACCAGTAACGGGTCTCCCGATTTCGTAGGTGATTCGCGGCCGGGCGACGACCTCTACACTGCCTGCGTTCTAGCTCTCGACGCCGATACTGGTGAAATGAAGTGGTATTTCCAATTCACCCCCCACGATTTGTACGACTACGACGCGACAGAAACTCCAATCCTGATTGATACGGTGGAAAACGGAAAGACGCAGCATCTTTTGTTACAGGCCAACCGGAACGGCTACTTCTATGTCCTCGACCGCACCAATGGCAAATTTCTTCGCGCAACGCCGTTTATCCAGAAACTGAATTGGGCCAAAGGCGTTGATGCATCAGGGCGGCCTATTCTCACCGGCCAAATTCCTAGCCCAGAAGGCACATACATCTGCCCAGGAATCGACGGAGCGACGAATTGGTTTTCACCTTCTTACAATCCGGATACAGGTTTTTTATACGTAATTGCCTTGGAAAGGTGCGATATCTTTTTCGCAAAACCAAGAAAGTTTGAGCTTGGCCAAACGTTTTACAACACTGGAACCAACCGTCCTCCCACAGAAAAGTCCCAGAAGATTTTGCTGGCACTTTCCCCTTCCGATGGAAAAGCAGTCTGGCGCTACCCCCAAGTGGGTTCGGGAAGATCCTGGGGCGGGACGCTGACGACCGCTGGCGGACTACTGTTCTTTGGCGACGACAGCGAATCGTTCGAGGCGGTGGAGGCGAGCAACGGCCGAGTGCTGTGGCACTTCAACACAGGCCAGATGATGCATGCCTCGCCGATGAGCTATGCGGTAGATGGCGCGCAGTATGTAGCAATAGCGGCAGGAAGTGATGTGTTCAGTTTTTCATTACCGCACTAAGTCGCGATTGAGGCGGCAAAAGTGTCGCCCTCGAGATTCGAACGAGAAGGAGGCGCAACTCCGATGCAGCGCAGAGATTTTCTAAAAAGCACTGTCGCTGTTGCTGCAGCGGCAGAACTTGGAATCGGCAAGGCGGAGGCAAAGGTCCCCGCCCACAACTGGGGGAACTACGACTTCGGCTCCGGTCCGAAGGTGAACGATCGCCTCAATCAGGGGCCGTTTCCTCAATATCCGCCTGATGCCGTGATTCCCACTGACGATGTGGTGATGACCACAACTTCTACGGAAGGCGTCGTGCCGAACTATGGTAAGGGACTGGTCACCTACATCACGGCGGACTCGGGTACGGACGAAATCAAGTCTGACAATATTCCCCAAGCGATTGAGGACCTGGTTCGATTTCCCTTGGGCCAACAGCTCTACATCCGCCCGACGTGGAGGGAAGTGCAGCCGAGGCCCGGACGGCTGGAGCTGCCCGATTACCTCAAGCTCGTCTTTGATCTGGCGAAGAAGAACAACAAGCGCATCGGATTGCGAATCCAGATGTGCGCTCCAGACTATAGGCATTCCGCGGCCCTGCCGGACTTTGTCCTCGACAAAGTGCCGAAAGTTGATTTGGTGCTGAGCGATCAGGAAAGCAGCGCTTCAGCCAAAAGATATTTGGAGAATCCGCATTCCCGCTATCAGCCCCGGTTTGACCATCCTTTTTTTCAGCAAGCATTCAACGAACTGGTTGGCCAGTTGGCGGCGGAATTCGATGGCAACCCGCTCATCGAGTTTATTGACACTTTTATGTACGGCTTCTGGGGGGAAGGACACACCTGGCCATTTGCCAACAACCCTTTTCCTGATTACCTGACAGCGGAGCGCACCTGGGTCAACATGCTTGAAGTCCAGCTCGAGTATTTTAAGAAGACTCCTCTGCTGACCAATACTCAACCGGACTATAGCCGGGTCGGTAATTCAGAACTGGTCGACCGCACGGTCCGTAGCAACAATTGGGTTCGCAGCGACACTATCTTTATCGAGAACGAGCAGATTGAAGCGCTCAGCAACCGCCCGCCGTGGATCGCCGCATTGCTCGAGCAAGGGCTCCCCGGTAAGCCTCCCAATCCAAGCGCAGTCCATGAAGGGGTATCGCCGGCAGAGAACATGATCGCTCATGTGATCGATATCGGGGCGAACTACTGGTCGCTTTGGAGCTTTCACCAGATCAGCGCAAAGAACCTGATGACCTACTACCAGGCTTATCCGGCTGCGTTCGACCGGATCAATAGCCGGATCGGGTATCGGGTGAGGCCGTCTTTCATCTGGAGCTTTAAGGACAGCAGTTACCTTGGACTGATCGTCGGCTTTGCGAACGACGGCATCGCGGGTGTGCCGGGTGTATTGCGAGTGACCGTGGAGAGGCAGGACGGAAAGGTACTCACCAGCGGTTGCCTGGACGCTGGCTATCCGCTGCCGGGCAAGATTCGCCAGGCACAGTTCGTGCTTCCTAACACGACCGATTGGAAAGGATTGAAACTTAGAGCTGAGATTGAGGTAAAGGGAATGGGCTATCCGGTGCGGTGGGCTTGTCATCAGAAATTGAACGATGACGGTTCGCTCACACTGCGTCCCAACCTTCGTGGGGACGTTTAAACAACCTACGGATAAATGATGAATGTGGTAGCGGGCGCCTCGCCTGCACACGTATGTCTGATCAGACTCAGAGAAGCGCAAGGAGAGCCCACAATGCGGCGACGAGATCTTCTGAAGACCGGGGCACTCCTGCCAGGTGCGAACAGTCTTTTGCCTCCGCAAATGTGGGCGGATGTGCCTACCATTTGTGGGAGGGCTATTCTTTGGCACTCCTCAAGTAGCCAACCGGCTCGACCAGGGGCCTTTTGGCATTGACCAGGAACAAGGCCGGTTCACAATCTTCGCAACCCAGCCTTCTCGCGATCACAGCCGAAATTTTGGCGCTGGGCTAGTCGGTTATACCTAGGAAGAAAACGGACCAGCGCTTGGGGTGCAGTGCGGCAGGGAAACGTTGGAACAGAGCGTGGAGAAAATGGCGGCCTTGCCTTTTGTGGGATGTGTTGTATACCCGGTGCGATTGGCGCGACGTGCAGTCGGCGCCCGGCAAGCTGAACTTGTCCCCGACCAAACAGGTTCGAGCGGTCGTATACTTTGTTGCGTGCGGCAGGTCAGCACGGACCAGAGGCGATTCGCAAAATGATTCTCAAGCTGATATCAACTTGACCGTCGTCATCTGCTGTTCCTGCTTGCGACTGGGCCGAATACTGAATGAGCAGCTCTGGGCAGGTTCACCTATAAATCCGAGAGCTAGAAATGCGTCAGGTTCCAAACGCGAACCGCCGCCTCGAAGACCATGTCCTTCGAGCGTTGAACAAGATTAGGAAACCAAGCGCGGCTGAAGAAATTACGGAGTTGCTCAATCGCGATCTTGGTCCGGGAGAGCGGCCTTTTCGGACGAAAGAAGTTGCAAACTGCTACGGAACGCAAGTGACAAGATACTCGGATTGTACTGGCTGGAAACTCGTCCCCGCAGGTAGTCTCCGCCACTGGAAAGTCGAGTGACCAAATCTGAGTTTGACGTTCGGGGATTCACCATGACCATGCATACGCCTCAACGCGCGGATCGGCACCCGAGCTGAGAACCCCAGTGCTCGGATCAATGACAATACCAGCGTTCGACCCCAGCGACCAGGAAGACGAGATGCGTAGTTTGTGCCCGCGTGCGATCAGTGCCTGCCGAGTCGCTTCCGGGATGCGCGCCTCCACCGACATGTCGCCGGGAACCATTGTGTGAGGGAACGGTGATGCTGGAAAGCTGCGCGACGACCACCGTGGCGCCTCTATCGACTGCTTGATATTCATGTGAAAATCAATGAGATTGATGAGTGTCTGCATCGTGCGTATCACCTGATCGTCACCGCCTGGACTCCCGAGAATCGCATAGGGCAGCCCGTCTTTCATCACAAGCGTGCTCTGCAGGGTGCTGCGTGGACGTTTGTGCGGTTCGAGCGCATTCGCCTCACCTCGGACCAGCGAATAGTAGTCGCCTCGGCAGTTGAAAATGATCCCGGTATTCCCCATGACGACTCCAGTTCCGAAGGAGCTATGCAGGCTCGGCTCGAAGCTCACCATGTTGTGATCCTTGTCCACAACCGCAATGTAACTTGTGTCGCCGTCGTGACTGGCCTTTCCGTCTAGGACGATATGCAACGGCCGGTTTACCGCGGAGGCATTCTTCGCGAACTTCTCGGGTGAACCCGGACGCAGTTCGAGTGAAGCTTTGGCCGGATCGATGAGCTTTCTGCGCTCACGTGCATAGTCTTTCGAGAGCAGGCCATCGTAGGGAATCTTGATGAAGTCCATGTCGCCCAGGAATCTCTCCCGATCCGCCATCGCGAGCTTAATAGCCTCGACACTGATATGAAGAAAATCAGCGCTATTGTGCCCAAGCGACTTGAGATCGAATCCTTCAAGCAGATTTAGGGCGATTAGCTCGGTCGGTCCCTGGCTGGCTGACGGATTCTTGTAGATTTGGTAACCGTGATAATCAATCGAGACGGGCGTTTCGACCTCGGCGGTATATCCGGCGAAATCAGCATAGCGAAATAGTCCGCCGTTGGTTTCCGAAAACGAGGCCAATTCTCGCGCAATGTCCCCTTGGTAGAACCGATCACGAGCGGCTTTCAGTGCCTGGTGTCTCCCTTTTTCTTTGTTCGCCTGTTCGGCTTCAACCAGTTTTCTTAGTGTGAGGGACAGGTCAGGATTCTTGAAAATCTCACCAGCCTTTGGCGGCTGGCCATTCGGCAAGTAAATCTTGACCGTGGAAGGGTACTTGAGAATTTTCGTGGTGCTGGCGATGTCATTCGCGCTCGCCTCGCTTAGCGGAAATCCCTTCTCAGCCAATTCGATGGCGGGCTGAAGCACCTGCTCGAAACTCATCGTGCCCCAGCGGTCCAAAAGTGTGTACCACGCGTCCACCACACCTGGAAGGCCCCCAGAAAGCAATCCATCACTCGCAGGTATTTCGCCGTGATTATTTTTCTCGTACCATTCGATACTTGCCAGTTCAGGCGCACGAGGTTCTGCGTTTATGGAATAGACCTTCTTCTCCCCAGCCACGTACACGAGTACAACCGCGTCACTGCCGATCCCATTGTCGGCAAAGTCCGTAACTCCGAGCGCGGCCTGGCCCGCCACCGCGGCGTCGAATGCATTCCCGCCGGCTTGCAAGATTTGTCGGGCGGCCTCAGTCGCCGGGGCCCTCATCGAGGATACGGCTGCCTGGCGTCCCCGAATCACGGGACGCATTGTTTGAGTCCCAGACGTTTCAGCGCTCTGGGTTATTGCGGGCCGTGCAAAACCCAACAGCGACACGAGAAAGAAGTTGATCACCAAACAACCGCATAGTGTTTTCGATAAAAAAAGCATTCGAGCCTCGGGGAGAGAGATTCCCGCACATAACGTCGGAAACACAGCAAGTATACTGCTCAGATTCGGCTGAATTGCGCCCGGATCACGGGAAACTCTTCCCCGATTCGGGTTCATGGAAGAGTTGCCGACGGCTCAGCAGCGATCGGCTTGTGCCCGAACTGAAATGTCGACGCGGCAAAACTTCCAGCGGAATCGCTGAAGACCAGACTGCGCCTATTTCACGAACAGCAGCCCATGCGGTACCGCAGATTGGAAAACATAGGCATAGAGCAGCACTATTATTCCGACGATGGAGCAGAGAGTTACCGAGTGCCACGCCACAAAGCGAAAGATGATGCCTTCGTTGCCGACTTGTTCGGTGGCGGCGGTGGCGATCGTGATGGATTGCGCGTCCACCATTTTCCCCATCACTCCTCCGGCACTATTGGCCGCGCACATGAGGACGGGGTCGATGCCGAGTTGCTGAGAAGTTATTCTCTGCAAACTGCCGAACAGTGCATTCGCGGAGGTATCGCTGCCGGTGAGCGCCACTCCCAGCCACCCGAGGAACGTGCCGAAGAATGGATAAAGCCACCCGGTGCGCGTGAATGCCAGACCCAATACTGCGTCGAGACCTGAGTAGCGCGTAACATAGCCGAGCCCCAACATGAAAGAAATCGCAATCATGGCCAGCCGCATTCGCACCAGCGTTTTCCAAAAAGTCCTCATCAGTTGCAGAGGGCTCAGTCCAAGCAGTAACCCGGAGGCGATGGCGGCAAAGAAACAGCCGGTCCCCGTGGCCGAAAGCCAGTTGAAATCGTAGCGCGCAGCTTCGGGAGTTTGCTTGGCGACGACCGGCGCTGCGCGAGAGATAGCATTATGCAAGTAAGGCACGTCCCATCCCGGCGGGCCGGGCCGGACCTTGCCATCCGCCAGCGTTACACGAAATGCCGGGGTGGTGGCTTGGTTCATAGCCAGTTTTATCGATGGCAGTCCCCACAGCAGCACAAATACGGAGAGGATCGCGAAGGGCATCCAGGCCTTCAAAATCTCTCGGGCAGTGTACGATCGCACTCTGCCAAGACCATCAAACCTCTCTGCAGCCCATTCGCCGCCGACTTGGTCCTCGATCTCCGCAGACGCTGGAGGAGGAGTGGACAACTTGTCATAGTCGAAGCGCCAAATCTTCTTTGGCTTCCAGAATCTCAGAAAAACCAGAACCGCAATAATCGACAACACGCCGCCCATGATGTCCACCAGATTGCTGTCCACGTAGTTCGACCAGAAAAATTGAGTGAGCGCGAATGAGATACCTACAACCAGGATGGCGGGAAATACTTCGAAGGTCTCCTGCCAATTAACCACAGTTCTTACCAGCCAAAAAGGGACGATGATCGCGGTGAAAGGAAGGATTCGGCCGATCATCGCGTTCAGATCGGATTCCGGCAAAGATGTCACTGCCGCCAGCGTGTGGACCGGCGTACCTATGGCTCCCCAAGCCACAGGTGCGGTGTTTGCGATCAGATTCAACGCAGCGGCATGAAACGGTTTAAAACCCAGCCCGATCATGAAAGCACCGGCGATAGCCACCGGCGCCCCAAATCCCGCAGCTCCCTCGATGAACGCCCCAAAACAGAAAGCAACCAGCAGGACTTGCAACCTTCGGTCCGGCGTGATTCCCGCGACCGACTCTTTCATGATTTCGAACTGCCCGGTCTCGACAGAAATGTCGTAGAGGTAAACCGCAGCCAGAACGATCCACGCGATCTTCAATGCGCCGAACGCGACACCGTAGGTAAAACTGATTGCGGCCAACGCGGGCGGCATTTTGAAGAAGACGATAGCAACGGTTACTGCCGACGTTGCGCCAGCGATCGCGCACCAGTGTGGCTTCACCTTGAGACCGGCCAGCAGCGCGAAAAGAATGATGATGGGTACAGCCGCAAGCAGCGTAGAGAGCCACCAATGACCGAGTGGATCGTAGGCCTGGGTCCATTGCATAACATCTCCTAGCGAACGGAAACTCCTGTGGGGAGACGCGCAGTCTCAGCCATGCCCTTGAGGCCAAAGCGCGTAATCGTAAGTCAGGTTCTCATCGTGTTCTCAAGTCTGGAGCGTCAAAGTGAGTCGATATCGTATCACTGCGCCTTCAACGTGTAAGAACAGCAACTCAGATGCCGCGAGGAGGAAGACAGACATCGCGAATTTGGCGATTCGCTTTCGATGAAATGAGCGCGATTGGCTTTGCGTGCTGGCGAGTCGGTAAGCATTGCATCTAAATTCACCGCGACCGGAGATCGGTTATCGACTGTGGGATCGCGCCAAATCGCCCGCCTTCGCTTCGAGTTCCGCCCAGCGTGCGTAAAGTGCGTCCAAATCTTTTTGTGCTGCTTCCATCTCAGCATAAGCGGCCACGAGCCTGGTACCCTCACTGGCGATTGCGGGATTTTCCAGTTCTGCGCGCTTGCTTTGCAGCACCTGCTCGGCGTCAGCAATGCGTTGCTCGATTCCGGCATATGGCCAACTTACCCGGGGCAGAGAACCGAAGTGGCCACGTCATGGCGCGTGATCTCAAGTGGTCACACACCGAAAAAGGCATCGCTTGCAAAGCCTTTGAGCGAGCCCTGGAGCGGAAATTTGAAGCAGTCATACGGACTGCAAAGGAGATGGCCGGCAAGATAGAGCAACCGGCGGATCTCTGGGCTTGGAGTTCTATCTGGCAATCTTGTGGGCGCACTCTTCACTACGTGTGCGGGAGGAACGGAAGCTTTTCGCGACCAAGAACACCGCGAGCGTTTTATTCGTGAGCACGCCACCTAGTCTGCCGCCTAGAGCCACTTCGCGAGGGTTGGAGGTCAGCGGTCGCAAGCAATGGTTCTGGGCGTTGATGTTTCTAGCTTTTCCGGTATACCATAGTTCGTGGCCCAACCAAGCAGCCAGCTAATACGAAGAGCCCTCGCAGGCTTAATTGTCCTTACGTTGTGTCTTGCGGGCGTTGGCGGCCGCAAATATTGCTTCGTCTCAACGGGACGTGCCCAGGCTCAGGATTGGGAATCTTCGATCCGCAAGTTTGAAGAGCAAGACAAGATCAATCCTCCTAAATTCGGGTGCATCGTTTTCACCGGCTCCTCGAGTATCGCGCGCTGGGAAACACTGGTTGATGAGATGAAGCCGCTCGACGTCATCAATCGAGGTTTTGGCGGCTCGCAGTATTCTGATCTTAACCAATACGCGAAACGAATCGTCATTGCCTATCAGCCTCGTGCGGTCGTGGTTTATGAGGGTGACAACGACCTCGCGGCTGGATCTTCCAAGACACCGCAATCAGTTGCCAACGACGCCCGGGTATTCGTCCAAACCATTCATTCGGCGTCACCGGAAACTTGGATCTACATTATTTCCATCAAGCCATCCCTGTCGCGGTGGAACGAGTGGCCCAAAATGAAGGCAGCAAACCGTTTGATTCGGCATTTCGCGCGCACACAGGAACGTGTCCGGTACATCGATGTCGCTTCTGCGATGTTCGATGGCCAAGGTAATCTCCGCGCCGACCTTTTCGTCGAAGACGGCTTGCACCCAACGCAGAAGTGTTATGCATTGTGGACGTCCATTATCAAACCCGTACTTCTCCAGCGATTTGGACTCGAAAAGACGGTTGGCCAGATACCGACAGAACGCCGTGGTTTCGCTTTGACATTGAAGACCGGGCCGTCGTTTCAGCTTGGAGCAAGCACATTCGCGGCGCAGCTCCCCCCACACACACTTCCAGCCGGTTGGATATGGGAACCGGCGGTGTGAGAAGATGCTAGACCCGGGCAGTCGGTGCCTAATGCCATCGTTGGTTTCCAGCCAATTTGCTTTACATTGCCGGTTGAGGGCCCGGTT
>Ga0137390_10001224_pt1 | contig 19059 bp, 14 predicted proteins | sample 15con2h24AmetaG_FD_104937 | JGI IMG/M metagenome (GOLD analysis project Ga0137390, IMG submission 104937) | Vadose zone soil microbial communities from Angelo Coast Range Reserve, California, USA - 15con2h2.4A metaG | ecosystem: Environmental > Terrestrial > Soil > Vadose zone > Saprolite... | reverse complement strand
CCACCGGCAACAGACGAACCGGGGGATTTACGGCAACGCGAACGATGGAATCGCCATGGCCAAAGGTGAGTACATCGCGGTGTACCACGCGGATGATATTTACCATGCGGAGATCGTAGAGCGCGAGATGGCGTTTCTGGAAAGGTACCCAGAGGCGGGCGCGGTTTTTTGCCAGAATATTTTCATCGACCCGGCCGGGAACGAGCGTGGACGCTTGGAGATTCCGCAGGAGGTGCGGGGAGAGCGTCCGCTGCCGTACGCCGTAGTTCTCAACGCACTGCTGAAGCACAAGAATACATTTCTGACTTGCCCTTCGAGCATGGTGCGGGCGTCCGTGTACCGCGATGTCGGTGTTTATCGGGATACGGAGTTTCGCAATACGTCGGACATGGAAATGTGGCTGCGGATCGCGAGGAAGTATCCAATCGGGGTGCTCGAGGAGTATTTGTTCCGGTACCGGTATGGGCACGGAAATTCAGCGCAGAGGTACCGGCGGCTGCGCACCGACCCGGAACGGTACTTCCGGATCATGGATTTGTACCTGGAGAAAGGGGACTCGGCGATTGCGACGGCGGAAGCGCTCGCGGGCCATGAAGCGCACCGAGCGGAAGATAACCTGATGCGGGCGATCAATTTCTACATTCTCGGCGAGCTGGACCAGGCAGCGGAGGTTCTGCGGCTGGTGGGGCCCGGCAGCATTCTGGGAAGCGCGACGGTCCAGCGCGCACGGCTGCTGATGCTGTATTGGGGACTGCAGTGCCTGGTGCGGCTGCCACGAGTGAATTTTCTGGCCGAAAGGTTTTATCGACGCTGGAACGTCAAGGGCGAATGGGATAAGCGGCAGCCGATAGGATTGCGATCAGCCGCGGATGTCACGCGGACGCGTGCACGATGAGATCGACGACGAAATCATCAGGATGGAGAGAAGGCCGGCTGCCATGTGCGGGATAGTAGGAGCGATTTCGGACCGGCCGATCGATCCTGGAACGATCGCGGAGATGCGCGACTCGATGGCACATCGCGGCCCGGATCATGCGGGGCTGTGGTCAGCGAAGGATGCGCGTGTTTGCCTGGGCCATCGCAGACTCGCCATTGTGGATTTAAACGCGGAAGCGAATCAACCCTTCATCTCGCACGATGGCCGGTTCGTCATCACGTTCAACGGGGAAATTTACAATTATCAGAGCCTAGCGCAGGAGCTGCGCAAACAGGGCGTGGCCTTCCGGACGCACTCCGATACGGAAGTCTTGGTCGAAGCTTTCCGTTATTGGGGCCATCAATGTCTGGAGCGATTGTCCGGAATGTTCGCGTTTGCAATTTGGGATACGCGAGAACGAAAACTGTTTTGCGCGCGTGACCGCGCAGGAGAAAAACCGTTTTACTACGCCACCGTTAACGGAACGTTTTTGTTCGCTTCGGAGTTAAAGGCGCTGGTTGGCTGGTCGGAATTTCGCAAGCAAATTCATTTTCCGGCGCTGGTCGATTTTTTAACTTTTGGATTTGTGCCGGATCCCAAATGCATCTGGGAAGGATGCCAGAAACTTCCACCCGGCCATCAGATGTTTGTGGAAACGAACTCCGAAGGTGCACCGGTTGCTGGGAGGCCGTCAGCGTACTGGGACATGGAATTTGATCCAGACGACTCCATTTCTGATTGGGGGCCGAAAATCCTGGACACCCTGCAAGCGGCAAGCAAGGAGATGCTTCTGGCGGATGTTCCCGTGGGGGCCTTTCTTAGCGGAGGAGTGGATTCGTCTTCGGTGACGGCAGCGCTGAGCAGGTCGGGGTGCGCCGTGAAGACGTTCACCGTGGGCTTTGAGGATAAGGACTACGACGAGCGGCACTGGGCCCGAAAGGTCTCGCAAATATATGCAACGGAGCACACCGAGAAGCTCGTAGTGCCACGAGACGTGAGCGCGGTCTTCGAAAAGCTGCTGTGGCACTACGATGAGCCTTTCAACGACTATTCTTATCTGCCGACGTTTTACGTATGCCGAGAAGCGCGCAAGTTCATCACCGTTGCGCTTTCGGGTGACGGCGGCGACGAGATGTTCGCGGGCTACAAGAAATATCAACGCTTGGGGATGCGGCAAACCCTGCAGTCACTTCTCCCAGGCCGGGTGCGCAGCTTACTAGCCGCGGGGGCTGAATCAGTCCTTCCGGAGAAAAGCCCTTTCCAGAAGACCGTTTCTTCCTACGGGATGGACGCACCCACGATGCTGCTGGATATGCTCACGACTTGTTTTCCCCTGCGGACTCTGCGCACCGTCGCGCGCGGAGCGCTGGCCGAAACTCTGAAACACTACTCGCCCACGGATGTCGTCCGGCCGTTGCTTTCCAAGGCGCCGCCCAAGGATGTTGGGCTTGTAAATGCTATGCGGTACCTCGATCTGAAACTGACTTTAGCGGGGGATATTCTGGTCAAGGTGGACCGCGCGAGCATGGCGGTTTCGCTCGAAGTCCGCCCCGTGTATTTGCACCGAGAGGTTATGGCTCTCGCGGGAAGAATTCCTCCTGGTCTTCTGGTTGATCGTAAGCAAGCGAAGAAAGCTTTGAAGAGCGCTTTCCGGCCCTGGCTGCCGAACGAGATCCTGTACCGAGATAAAATGGGTTTCGGTGTTCCTTTGAAGAAATGGATCAACGGTGATCTGAGCCATTTGTTTTCGGGAAGCACGCAAGGAGGCGCGCTCGAGGGCCTGTTGGACAGCAGCCTGATTGCAAGTCTAACGCTACAGCATCTTTCGGGATCCGCGGATCTTACGTCCGCCATTCACAGCGTTGCTCTTTTGAATTCGTGGCTGGGGAGATGGACCGGAAGCGCGAAGCCCAAAAATGCCCCGGCAGTGACTGAGGGGCACGCGGTGAGTAAGGCATCTTGAGAGGACTTTGCAAATGAATCCACGCGACGTAACGCTGTTCATCGATCCGGTCAGCCACCAGTTCTTGCGGAACGAGCTGTTCAACCCGAACTCACCGCTGAATCGGGACAACTGTCACGCGCCCTATTTCTATATGCGGGAAGTCTTGCAATCAAAAGGGATCGAAGTTCACACCGCGGACTACCTCATGAGCGGCGAGAAAGCCAACAAGACGAACGTCTATTTTTCCTTTGAGACACTTAAGAATTATAAAGTCCTGGCAAAAAGGAAGGACACGATTCTGAGCGGCTTTATCACTATCGAAGCTCCCATCGTTCATCCAAGCACTTACCAGGCGCTACCAGAGGTCACCAAATATTTCAAGAGAGTCTATGCGTACAGTACGGGGGAAGCCCTGGAACACTTCGGCTGCGGCGGCCTGCGGTTTGAAAAATTCTTCATCCCCCAGCCCTACAACCAAGTTTTTGATGAGTTGTGGAGCAGGAAGGACCGCAAGTTCCTGACCATGGTGGTCGCGAACAAGCTCCCGCGAATCTACTGGAATGAACTCTTCACCGAGCGTCACCGGGTGCTAGAGTTTTTCAGTCAGTACGGAGAGATCGACCTTTATGGAAAAGGCTGGGATGAGATACCGTATCGCGTCGGTGAATTCTGGGCGCCCGGTACGGCGATGAAACTTTACCGATTTGTGCGCGAGAATATTCCTTTCTTGCCTCGGCACCCGATAGAGAAGGTGCTTCGGCAAGTCTACAAAGGAGCAGTAAAGTCAAAGTACGAAGTGATGAGCCGCTATACCTTCGCCTTTTGCTACGAAAATATGCTTCTCAAAGGCTGGCTGAACGAAAAAATCTTTGACGCATTCTATGTGGGAACCATTCCAATCTACTGGGGAGCGACTGACGTCACGGACTGGATTCCCAAGGAGTGTTTCATCGATAAGCGCAAATATCCCACATACGCGGATCTCCGTTCGTACCTGAAATCCTTGAGCGAGAAAGATATTCAACGCTATAAGGAAAACGCCCGCGATTTTCTCTCTTCGGAGAAATTCAAACCGTTCAGCAAGCAATCGTTCGCCAAGATCTTCACTGATGCGATCCAGCAAGACCTTGGTCTGGACGCGCCGATACAAGAAAATGTACCTTCGCTAAGCCGGACGTAGGTTGAAGGCGGACGCGGGCAGCGTCTGATTGGACTACAGACGGATCGATCACAGCCGGCGGGCGGGATCTGCTGCGCGGTACCAAGCTACAAATTTGTTCAGTCCCTGATCGAGATCGGTTGCCGGCCGATATCCAAGTAAACGGCCGGCCTTAGAGACGTCTGCCCAGGTCAGCGGCACGTCGCCGGGCTGCAGAGGCCTTTGGTTCCTAATCGCCTTCTTGCCGGTAGCATGTTCCAGTAACTCAACTAGTTGCGATAGTTTCACCGGATGGGAATTGCCGAGGTTAAATATTTCGAACGGAGCGGCGCCCGGCGTGGTGGACGGTTCGTATTCAACCGCTGCGAGAACTCCTGCGACGATGTCATCGATGAACGTGTAGTCTCTTCCGGTCGAACCGTCTCCAAAGACAGGGACAGGCTTGCCCGACTCAATTAGCGAGGTGAATTTGTGGATGGCCAAATCCGGGCGCTGGCGTGGGCCATAGACGGTAAAAAACCTCAGACAGATCACAGGTACCTTGAACAGGTGAGCGTAGGTATAGCTAAGCATCTCGCCCGCAAGCTTAGTGGCTGCGTAGGGTGAGATGGGTCTCAAGTCGACTTGGTCCTCGGAAAACGGCGCGCGGCTGGTGGTGCCGTAAACGGAGCTCGAGGAGCCGAAGACAAATTGTCTGACCTGGAATTCCCGGCAAAGCTCCAGCAGATTCAACGTCCCGTTGATGTTTACCTCCACGTAGGCGCTGGGTTCTTCGATGGACGGGCGGACTCCGGCACGCGCAGCGAGGTGAACAATCACGTCAGGACGGGAGCGCGAAACCACATCGCGAATTTTTGCCTTGTCGCAGATGTCAACATCATAAAAATCAAAAGGACCAGCGCGCTGGATATCCTCGAGATTCTGTTTTTTCCACGCCGGGGAATAGAAATCGTGGAGGTTATCCACGATTGTCAAACCATCGCCACGGCGGAGCAGAGCCTCGGCGACATGCGAGCCGATGAACCCCGCTCCGCCCGTAAGCAAAATAGATCGCATGCATTCACCAACATCGCTGACTTGACATACGGCCCAGAAGGATGCATTTTTGGCTGCCGTTGCAACCTTGTCGAACTGCTGCTGTGCCTAAACTGAGAAACAGAGCGCCAAAAAATCTTCAAATCTAGCCTAGCAGCATGGCATCCTACCGCAAAGCATCACTGGACAGCTGGTGGATTAGTTAGAGACTGGCCCGCGTCATCCTCACTGCCAATGCTGACTATCGCAAGACGAGGCGGTGGTGGGTTGATCGGCACCATCTGGAATGATACGTTCGCAGTTTTCGGAGTGGAAAATGAATGAGAGCCCGGTAGTTCCGGTCGAAAACCCCCTGCCCAAGGGTCTGCGAACGGACCTGATCGCTTGCATAAACTGTCACAGCGAGCTTGAGGGTGACTTGGCTCGATTGGTTTGCCCGCGCCGTGCGCGAGTCTACCCTATCATTGATGGCATTCCATGCTTTGCCGAAGCGGAGGTCTTTTACGATGAATACGCAAGTCGACATTGTCCCTTCGCTGCTTCTCCAACGGGAATGAAAAGGGCCATTCTGCAGGTGCTTCCGTTCTGGTCCTGGCGGGAGTGGAAGTTCTGGCAACGGGCAATTCCGCAATGCGGGCGGTTGCTGGACTTCGGTTGCGGCCGCGGCCGCGAGATTTTCCTGGAGCGGGCTCGCGAAGTTGTAGGGTACGACGGCTCGCTCGCATTCTTGCGGGACTGCGCGAGGCGGTACACCGCGACCGCTCTCGGGCAATTGCCACAGTTGCCGTTTCATTCAGCGCAATTCGAAGTGGTAGCGTCTTCTCACACGATCGGCCATTTACCAATCGAGCATAAGGACGCGTTGGCGGCTGAAATTGCTCGCGTACTTGTCCCGGGCGGGATCACAGCGCACATCATTGAAACGGACAGCGACCACCCTGCGGTTCTGGCGGCAAAGAAAAATCGGGAGGCCTATCGGAAGCAGTTTGTGGAGCAGCACGGGCACGTTGGACTGGAGTCCGCGAATCGCGTGATCGAACGGTTCGAGCGGCATGGCTTTCGGCTGAAGGAATGCTCGCTTGTAGACGCCATCTTGCCCAGCGTATTGAACTTCCGCCGCTTCTTCGACGCTCCAGGACTAGCTGATCTCCCCGAGATCCGATGGCCGCGTCATTTCAGCCGGTGGACCGAGCGAAGTTGGGTCGCCAATGCTGTCTACGAAGTAGGATTTGGCACATTTCACCGGACAATCGAGCGGTGGTACGGGCGGCCATCCCGCGCACAATTCATCCACGTTGCTTTTGAGAAAGTGAAAAGTTAAAGAGCGATTGATCGATGGCTAACGGACGAATAGGATTGGCGAACCAAATTGGAGAACAGGCCGTGTCGGCCGAAGGAACTGCGCTCAAGACGGGCCGTGGCTTTCGACAGTTGTTTCTCGAAGTTTTCAAGCAAATCTGGCCAGCCTATCTGTTGGCTTCAATTCTCATCCTGCACGGTTTTCACTGGAGTCTGCCGAGCGCTTATCAGGACCAGTCATTCCAAGCGGATGAAAACGGGGCCGTATGGGCGGTCGATCAGATCCACTTTCCGCATCTGAATCCGCATCGGTTCGCTTGGGGCACTGGCCTCTTCTACCAAGTCTATGTTGTGAAGTCCATCTTCACAGTTGGCGGATTAGTCCATACCAGCGACTACTGGATGTTGGTCATGGGCCGCCTGGTCGTTTTTGCGTCCGCGCTCGGAGCAATTACGGCGCTCTTCTTATTAGGTCGAAAGATGTTTGACACATGGACCGCGCGGCTCGCAGCCGTCATTTTTGCCGTCCTTCCCGGATTCGTGATCAACGCTCACTATTTCAAGACCGATGTGCCTATGACATTTTGGATGCTGGTCACGATGGGCGTCGCTTACCATCTCATCGAGACGGGAAATCCGAGGGATATTTTGTTATTAGGTTTCCTCGTCGGTTACACGGCGTCGATCAAATATAGCGCCGGGCTCTTGCTTTTTGTGGGGTTGCTGGCCATTGCGATGGCATGGCGTCGGTTCCATAGGCGGTTTTCCTGGATCTCATACCTGGTCTGCGTGGCGGTAGGATTCGCGTTTGGCGAACCTTGCGCACTACGGCCGGGGAACTGGAAAGACATCATCGCCGCAATTCGTTGGGTAGGCCGCCTGAATAGACTGGGAGTGCCTTACCACGTGGGCAGACCCCCGGCGTGGATCGATTATCCGTTGAACGTCATGCCCTACTCGATGACGGTTCCAATGTTGGTCGCGGCGGCGTTGGCGCTCCTGTGGGTTCTGGTAAGGAAAAAGCGAGAGTTCCTGCCAATCTTGGCTTTCTTGGTGATCTATTATCCGCTTCTGGCGATGGACAATTGGCGATTGGTGCGGTACACGGTGCCTTTCTTGCCGTTCGCAGCTCTTTTCGTAGCTTCGCTGATCGCCCATCTTCGAGAGCGGCGGGTTATCGGAGCAATATCCGTCGCGGCGGGCGTCGCCATCATTGTCTATGCATTTCTCTTCTCTTTTTCCTATGTGCGGGCCATGGCGCAAGAGGATCCGCGCATACAAGCTACGCGCTGGATCAAGGAAAATCTCCCGGCGGAACTCCCGATTCCTACCGTGCCTGCGTGGGAGCTTGATAATGCCCAGCTCCGCATGATCGGCTACCCAAAACTAGATGTAGATTTCCGAGTTCCTGAACTCGCCACAGCTGCCAGTCCGTATTTGATATTTTCGGAGTTTGGCACGTCGTTCTATCTCCAGGCCATCGAGCACTATCCCGAGAAAAAGGAATTCTTTGATTACGTGCTGGAGAACTACACGGAGATCATCCATTTCGAGAACTCGCAGAAGATGCTTTTCGTAAACAGTAAGCGGGGAGGCGCTTTGCCACAGGATTGGTTGCATCCCAATCCGAGGATTGCAATTCTCATTCGTCGCAACCAAGTGTTACCGGCCAAGCTGGCAGCTGATTAACTCACCTTTGACCGGCGGATCGAGCCGACCTTGGAGACAGAATTCCTTTCTCGGCCATAGGATGGCAGCCTAGAGAGGCGCTCGCGCGCCGATCTGTCTTTCTCACGAGATGGTCGAGGAGACTTTGTGGTTCGCGTCTAAGCTTGGGGAAGAATAGTAATTGAGGAGCAGCTTCCTGCCCGCAGAGCTGAAAAGGCGAAAATGCGCTATTCCTAGCCTATGCAACCAGCATTTCAGGGTAGTCCCTAGCACTCCAAATCCGTAGCTGACGCTCCGCAGGAAATTGATCGATGAAGCCTCATCGAAGTAGCGCGTTGGACAAGAGACCTCCCCGATGCGGCAGCCAAAATAAATACACTGTGCAAGTATTTCATTGTCGAAAACGAAATCATCCGAATTTTCAAGAAGCGGCAGACTGAGCAAGACTTCCTTGCTGAAGGCTCGGAAACCCGTATGATATTCAGACAACTTGGCTCCAGTGAAAGCATTTTGAAAAGCCGTGAGGAATCGATTGGCCACATACTTGTACAAAGGCATGCCGCCCTTCAAAGCACCACCGCCGATGATTCGTGATCCCAGAACGACATCGTAAACTCCATAGGCAATCATGCTGGCCATCGCCGTTACCAGGAGAGGGGTGTATTGGTAGTCGGGGTGAACCATAACCACGATATCGGCACCGGCGGCCAAGGCTTCGCGATAGCAAGTTTGCTGGTTTCTGCCATACCCATAATTATTCTCATGAACGAAAGTTTGCAAACCGAGCTTTTCCGCGATTCGCACGGTTTCGTCCCCGCTGTTGTCGTCAACGAGTATCTTAATATCAACTGTGTCGGGGAGTTCCCGCGTAGTTTTCTCAAGCGTTTTTGCCGCGTTGTAAGCGGGCATAACGACGGCGACGCGCTTTCCCTTAATCATATTAGTCCTGTGTTAGAGGGTCTTCAGTAGCGCTGGACATATGTGCCATTGCGCGAACACCTGCTGGCGACCGACTCGTACTTACAGGCCACCCACTCCGCTGATGCAGCAGGTCGGGTTGCTTATGTTCCATGCGAGCACTTCGTTTGCCAGGGAGGCCTCTTTGCGGTAATTTTTCTATATTGTTGTAAACAAGCGGTTTAGTACGGCTCTGATCATCTGCGCCGATGGCTTAGCCCTGAGTGCAAAAAAGGAAAAACAATTCTGCTTTTGCCTAGGTTATTTCGCCTTCGCGAGGCCTTCCTTTCGCACGAAGTCTGCCGAGTGAGACAGCCGTCGCCGTGCTGCCGATGCGCCAGGGCCTCGAACTCAGGCAGCAATTGGTGACACTACCGTAACCCGTCAAAGAAAGGAGAACGGCGATACTTCAGAAGAACGCCCAAAAATGGAAGGCTGTTGCGCTCATTTGGAATCTCCATTTTGATTTCCCGGCCCGAGCTGTAATATGCACGTGGCCCCCCTCTACGTCCAACCCTCCAGCGCACTTTGTCAGGGCAGGGCGTTTTCAGTAGGCCTGGAAGCGCCGATTCTCCTTCTCATGATAATCCCAAGGCTCGAAACTGCTGTTTTCTCGTCCGCCTCGTCGGTACAACACCCGTGATTTGTAGCCGTGCGTAACACCAGTGTGTTTGTATCTGGATGGATCAGCGGCGCCTAGGTTATGCTCAACAGTGAGAATCACCGCAGATCAACGATGGAGGTCCCGCGGGAGAGTGTGCAGCTTCCCTAAGAAGAGCCCGACCGAGTGGAAAGATATGAGGCCAACATGTTAGATCCCAGCAGTGAATCGGCTGCGGGAAGGGGATTCCTCGGTGAGAAGGCCGACGAATACGCTCGGACTTATGCGGAAGAAACTCCTGGAGGATTTGCGCTGCGTGTGCGCCGCAAGCGCGTTCTGGAATTGTTCGATAAAGCAGGAGGCCGAGTGCTCGACGTTGGATGCGGCCCGGCAGAAATGGTGCAGCCACTCTTGCGCCTGGACTGCGAGTTTTGGGGCCTGGACCCATCGCCGCGCATGATCGAGATATGCCGCACACGCTTCGGTGAACTCAACAACACGCACTTCGTTGAGGGAGAAGCCGGACAGATCAGTTTTCCGGACGCATTCTTTGATGCTGTACTGTGCATGGGCGTGATCGATGGGCTAAAGAATTTCGGCCAGGTGATTCAACAAATGCTGCGGGTCTTGAAACCCGGCGGCACGATTATCATCACGTTTGCGAATCGGCAGAGCCCTTACGCCCAGTGGAAGAAATACGTGTTTTACCCGGCGCTTACTGTGGCGCGAAGAATCATGCATCCCGGGGCGAATAACGACCCGATTCTGATACCGCGTCGGCATTTCACTCCAAAGGAGGCGAGCGACCTCCTCGCCGCAGCGGGGGCTGATGCGCAGCGCGTGGTCGGCTACTTCTACAACATCCTGCTGTCACCGCTAGATGAAATCTGGCCGGCCGTTGCGCTTTGGGTGAACAAAAAGTTAGAAGAAGCGCGTGATGGCGAGCCGGACTGGCTAGCCGCCGGATTCATCCTGAAGGCCCATAAGGCAAACCGTTGAATACGCCCTCGCGAGCGAGAACCAAGTAATGACTCGGCAGAGCCGCGAAAATCGCAGGTATGGTTATTTTTACAAACGTTGAATCGTCGGGCCCTGATGCCATGGCTAAGTTAGCGGGGCCCGCATCCAGCCATCCCCGTCGCCCTAAGGTTCTCTTTCTATCGAAAAACTTTCCGAACAAAGTATTCGATGTTTTAGGGTTGTGGGTCGAAAACCTGGTGCGGCATTCCGTGAGCTTCTGCGAGCCGAAGGTGATTTCACCGGTTCAATATTGTCCACCTCTACCCGGGTTGCCCGACTATTATGCGCGTTTGCGGAGCATCCCGCGGCATTGCTCTTGGGATGGCGTCGAAGTGTTCTATCCGCGATACCTGGTGGGTCCTGGCTATTCGCTGCGCTCGATCGAATGGGCAACCTACTATCTGGCGGCCCGCCGCCAGGCTGACCAGCTGCGACATGAATTTCCTTTCGACCTGATCCACGCGCACTTCACCTACCCGGACGGCTGCGCGGCAGTGCGGTTGGGACGGCGCTTTCAGGTTCCAGTAATCATTACCGAACACGTTCCGTGGGGCCCGTGGATGGATAGCAGCACGATCGTGCTACGTCAGGCGATCCGGGCGGTTCGTGAGTGCACTCTGCTGGTCGCGGTTAGCACCTCGGTGCGCGACTCAATCCTCGGGGTGGTTGGCGCTCCGGAAAAGATGCGTGTTATTCCGAACGCGGTGGATGGAACGATTTTTACGCTCTCCACGAAAGGACAGCGGCCGAAAGACAACCAGATTATTTTTGTCGGGGCCATTCGCCCTGTCAAAGGGGTTGACATTCTACTCCGGGCGACGCGGCTGTTGGTCGAGTCCGGTCGCGACATCCATTTGCTGCTGGTAGGAGAAAGCTTCTTCAAGAATTACCAACGCGAATACGAGCGCATTCGGCGGATGGTTCAGGAACTGAACTTGGAAGGGCGCGTCCAGTTTGTCGGCAAGCGGCGCCCCGTTGAACTTGTGCGTTACGTCCAGGAGAGCGCTGCCTTGGTGTTGCCCAGCCGTGCGGAGAGTTTTGGGATGGTGCTTGTCGAGGCACTAGCCTGCGGCACGCCCATCGTGGCGACGCGGTGTGGCGGACCAGAAGATATTGTAAATGGTCAGGTCGGAGTACTTGTTCCTCCCGAAAACCCTCAGGCCCTTGCGGCAGGTATCGCGCATGTTTTGGACAAGCGCAACAGCTACAACCCTGAGGTGTTGAGATCCTACGCTCTACAGCATTTCGGCCTAGATTCGGTCGGCTCTCGCCTCAAAACGCTATACGCCGAGGCTCTCGACCGCTTTGAGGCCCCGCCAAGTGTTTCAGATCACGGGTCTTAGGGGCAGCGCCAGCGGCCCTGGTAGTGAAAAGGTTTTCGCAAAACGGGAAGATTCTTGGGTCATCCAGCGTCCAGGTGCAATGGCGACGCTTGAATTCGGCGTGCAATACCTACACCTTTGATGACACCTTTGCGAGAATCTGATCACGCGCGAGGGCGACATCAAGGGTCTCCGCAGCCATGATCGGTGGTACGCCGCCGGACCTTACGGCTTCGTAGAACCGGCGAATGAGTTCCCGCAATCCGGGATAGGCGGGCTCTCGGTTGGCGGCGCGCGCCAGCAGATTCGTCGCCGCAAAATAGAGTGTCGCTCCTCCGTGTAGGAACGGTTGCGCCACCTTGCGCGCGCGAGACACGGTTCCGCGCTCGATAATGGCGAATCCATGAAAGAGGTCGGCATGAGCCGTGCCGCGCTCTCCGATCAGTCGCAAAGCGTTCATTGTCGGGCGGCCGCTCATCGAGATGAGCATCGACACCGAAATAGCCCCCAACGTGGTGCTGACGCGGAGTTCGCCAGTGCCCGGATGTTCGACACACCAATCCGCCATCCGAATCGAAGTGGGGAACAGTCTAACGACCAGCGAGAGAGGGCCCGGCAGGATTTCGGCTATTAGGCGATCTGCATCCCGCGAGCTACGCTCGGCTCCTGCGGAGCAGATCAGAGTGTCTACGTGCAACAGGGGGCCAATTTTTTCGAGCGCCTTCTCTACTTGCAACACCCCCCGCTGAAAAAGGAATTGGTGAACTGGACACAAAAGCAGTCCTCGGGGCTCCGCAAGCCGCAGCAATTTCTCGGTCATTTCGCCTGATTCCGTCAGCGGTTTCTCGACGATCGAATGCAGTCCGGCCTCGAGGGACTGTCGCGTCAGGGTTTCATGAGTTTCGGGCGGCGTGCATATGTGTACCACATCAGCCAAGCCCTCGCTGGCAAACGCGGACAAATTCGAAAATACTCTTGCCTCCGGATGATGCTGAACGAGCCGTGCCGCTCTGGAGCGGTCCAGATCTATGATGGCGCAGAGAACGCCGCCGGCGCGTTGGACCCCGTGGGCATGCCATTTGCCCATCAGCCCGGCGCCGACGATCGCTGCGCGCGGAACGGGGCGTGACTTCGAGGACTCGTCTTTCATTGTTGGAATCTCTCGCTCCACACAGGCTTTTGCGTCGAAGTCCAGTTTGCTACTCTGACAGTACAACCAGTTGGAAGGAAAACAGAAATAGGAATTGGAACGTGTCTGCCTTCTATTTAATGGCCAGCATACGTTCAGTTCGGCCGTACCAAAGATTCTTCAGCGTTCTTGGCGCGCGCATCGCGGATTCTGGCTGGGTTTTATCTGGAGCGGAGCAGATGATTTTGGGAGTGAACGGCATTCGACTGGTTAAGAACCGCTCCGGCGTTGCGCGGTGCATCGAAGCTGTTCTCGAGTGGATGGGCAATTTAGAACATCCATTTAATGAAATACGCGTCTATACCCCCGAGCCAATTCCTGGGGATGTTCATTTGCCAAACAATGCAGCGAATGTTGTGCTCCCCTCTTCCCTTCCTCCTGCTCTGTGGGAGCAATTTACTCTGTTGAAGGCGCACGGAAGCAGACATCTGCTTTTTTGTCCAAGCTATGTCGTCCCGCTGCTCGCTCGCTGCCCCACGTTTCTGATCCACCACGGATCCTATGAAGGTTATCCTCAGGCCTTCGACTGGTGGACATTGAATAAGGCTCGCGCGATCTACACCTTGAGCGCGAAGCGCGCGACCTGCGTTTCCACGGTCGCCGAGTACAGCAAGAAGGATATGGTGCGTTTCTACGGGATACGGCCGGAAGCGATACATGTAGTCCCGGAAGGCGTGGACACGCGCAGGTTTCGCCCACTGCAAGATCCTGGCGCGCTGGCCGATTGGCGGCGACGAGTCTTTGGCGAGGATTTCCCTTACATCGCCTACGTCGGAAAGCCTACCGAGCGGCGCAATCTTTCTCCCCTCATCCGCGCGTTCGCCGCGCTCAAGAAAGAGAAACGCTTGCTTCATAAACTCCTTATTGTCGGCGCTGATTTGCCCGGCACATCTCCCTTCCGCCAGGTGATTGCCGAACTTGGCTTGAACGCCGAGGTCATCATTTTGGGTTATGCGAACCACGACGAAATGGTGTTTGTCTACAACGCCGCGGATCTTTTCGTTTATCCGTCGTCGTACGAAGGCTTCGGTATGCCGGTGCTGGAAGCGATGGCCTGCGGCACGCCGGTAATCGCTTTGAATAACACCGCGTTCCCGGAGTTCGCCGGAGGAGTGGCCCACCTATTGCCGGATGCTCAGGTCAGCACTTTAGCTGAGGGAATCGACTCTGTCTTAAGGAATCCCGCTTGGCGCGAAAGCATGTCGAAAGCAGGGCCGAAAAGAGCTGCTTCTTACGACTGGCGGGAGGTCACGAAACGCTATTTAGAATTGATGATACCCTTGGCGCCGCAGGAGTAGCCGGACAAATCGAACTCAAGACCGTCGGCATGAGAGAAGACGAAACATCCTCTGAATTCAAGATAAAAGATGCCGCGAGCTATAACTCCCTTACGGCGGAATTCGACCGCTTTGCACAGCGATTGTCTTTAGCCTTTGCGGAGCACCTCGTGCGTCTCGCAAATTTGAAGTCCAGCGATTGGGTGCTCGATGTAGGAACCGGAACCGGAATTGTAGCGCTGCTTGCGGCCCGAAGAATCGGGTCCGCTGGAAAAGTGATTGGCGTGGACCTCTCTGATGGGATGCTATTTGCCGCAAAATCCAAGGCTGTCCAGGATGGCCTTGAGAATCGTATTCAGTTCTGCCGGCTGGACGCGGAAGCGCTGGCATTGCGGGACGCTTCGTTCGATGTGGTGCTTTCTCTATTTGCTCTTCTTCATTTTCCCAATCCCCTGGTGGCACTCATGGAAATGTTCCGCGTTTTGCGTCCCGGCGGACGTCTCGTCCTCGCCGTTGGAAGCAGCCCCTCGCTCTTATCATCGGCTGGACTTGCGGAAGGCCTGCGACACATGCAAAGAAGATTCGCCGTGCGGCAGGGAAAGCTCTTGATCGGCCCGCATTCACTGGATGATTTCGTCACCCAGCGGATTTCCGGAAGTAAGGAAGCGGAAGAGGCGCCGATTGCCAGAGAAAGCAAGAATCGCTCGCACAAGATCCCGCAGTTAATTCGCCAGGCACAGTTTACGAACTTTCGGCGCCGCTGGTGCGGTACCGAAGCCTTCTTCGAAACTCCCGAGGAGTTCTGGGAAATTCAGAGGACTTTCTCAAGCATCGCGCGCAAGCGACTGTCGGGCATTTCGCCGGAAAAAATCGAAGAACTCCGACAAGAATTTCTGGAGAATTGCCGCGAAGTGCAGTCACGAGGAGGCAGGCTCGTTTATCCTTTCGGAGCGCTGTTCGCAGTCGCCCAGCGTCCCCGCACGTAACGACGAATTGAGCCGGCTAACGCTTCCGAATGAAAGGGTTGAATACTTCGATGGCTCGAGTAGCGATTATTGGTTTGGGAGCGGCGGCGCGAAATATTCACTTTCCAGCCTACGCACGATTCCGCAGCCGGCTCAACGTCGTAGGCGGGTGCGATCCCGATCCCGCAGCGCAGGCTTTCGCCCGCGAGAGGTGGAAACTTCCCTTTGTTTGTGACGGTCCCCGCGAGCTGATCGAAAAGACTCGACCGGATATTGTTTCTGTCTGCGCGCCGCCCACATTACACCGGGAGCACGCGATCCTAGCGCTCGCTGCAGGGTGCCATGTTTTCTGCGAAAAGCCCCTTGCGGAGAATTTGGAACAGGCAGACGAAATTATCGACGTCTCGGAGAAGACGCAGCGTCTAGTTGTCGTCAACAACCAGTTTCCTTACATGAAGATTCACTCTGCTGCGAAGCAATTGGTCGGAGGCCAGGAATTTGGGCGGCTGCTCTATCTCCACGCCTGGCAGATTTTTCATCCGACGCAAGCAACGGAAGCGGAGTGGCGAGGGAAGCTGCAGCGGAGGCTTTGTTTCGAGTTTGGCATTCACGTGTTTGAACTGATCCGCTTCTTTTTCGACGCCAATCCCGTTCGTATGTTCGCCCACATGCCCACGCCGGGGCACGCGACTGGATACGACATCATCAACGTAGTGACGGTCGATTTCGCGGACGGGCGCGCGGCGTCCATCGTTTTGAATCGCCTCAGCAAAGGTCCGGAGCGTTATCTGGACGTGCGTCTCGATGGAGAATTCGCTTCAATTCATACTTCCATCGGGGGCCGCATCGAACTGAAGACCGGTATTCGTGCTCGCGACCGACGCCCATTTGTTGAGTGGAGGTTCGCGCAAGGGGGACAAGCGGTCTTGCAGGTGGGAAATCGCTCCCGGGTAATCGCTCGAGACCCGATTAATCCCTTTGCTGAGGCGACGGCTGTGCACTTCGGCAATTTTCTCAACGCGATACAAACAGGAAGCATCCCACCCGGCGATGCGCGTGACAATCGAAGGACGCTGGCCATGGTGGCCGCCGCTTACGACTCCGCGCGCCTGGGCCGCGCCGTTGAGATGAGCGAGTATCAAAAAACGCGCGTGTCCCAATAGCGCCCACATGATTCTTCAACCTGCTTCCTCGAAGCTCTCAGTGATCGTCGCTGCTTCAAATGATTTCGCAGCACTCGAGAAAACTCTCGCCTCGCTCAAAAGGCAGGCAGAAAACCCTGACACAGAGGTTATCGCGGTCTGCAATTTTGATGGTGAGGCGAAGGAGAAAGTTGAAAAGCAATTTCCGTTCGTCAAGTATGTGACGCTCGCCAGCGATACAACCGTCCCAGAATCGCGTTCGAGGGGGATTTACCTTTCGCGTGGAGAAATCATAGCGCTGGTGGAAGATTACTGCACTCTCGACGATCGGTGGTGTGCGGAGATCAAAAAAGCACACGAGTCGGGCCATCCGATAGTTGGTGGCGTGGTGGAAAATCGGTGCCCTGATAAGCTCCTCAACTGGGCCGTGTATTTCTACGATTATGGAAAGTATATGTTGCCCGAACAGGGCCGAGTCGCCGCAACTCTGTCCGGAATGAATGTTTCCTACAAGAGAGAAGTACTCAAAGAAGTGGAGAACGCTTTTCATGATGGCTTTTATGAAACGTCCATCCACGAAGAGCTGCGGCGACAGGGGCACGACTTGTATCTCGCGCCCTCAGCGATTGCTTATCTTTCTAAGGACTACGAATTTGGTAAAATTCTGCGAACCTATTTTCATCTCGCGCGATCGTTTGCCAGTCAGCGCAGCGGCGGCGCTCGGCCAGCGAAGCGCGCGCTACTTGCCCTGGGCTCCTGTGTACTTCCAATTTTGCTTCTCGCGCGCATTGTGCTGCGGACCGTTCGGAAACAGAGATATCTAGTAAAGTTATTCCTGGCGTTGCCTAATCTTGCGATATTACTGACATTTTGGTCCGCGGGGGAGCTTTGCGGCTATCTTTGCGGTGAAGGATCCAGCGCCAGAAAATGGACTTGAGCCTATTCTGCGTTCGCTGCTTAAACGCAACTTCCTTGGCGAAGGCTGGGCAAAGTTGTGCCCGAATCGAGACTTGCCTTCCCAACCCTAGCGTCCTCAGCGCGTTGGCTTGCGTGCTAGGTAGCCAGGATTGGCAAGGATTTTCACATTGCTGGGGATGGAGAGTTCGAGTCGAGTGCCCGCTTCGCGGGCAACGCAACCAACTGCCTTAGAATCAATAGATTACGAGTTTCGGGAGCCTCTCATTGGTCGGATGGTTTGGCTTGAAGATTGCTCTGAGGTTAGGGGACTATTGCGCAAGAACTTTGCCAAAGGTAGTTGAGTTCAGGAACCGCGGTATGAGCACATCCCTTGTTTCCCGCTTCGTGCGCCACGTGCGGCTCTCCGCGCGCGCCGTCAGCCATCGCGAGGGACAGACTCCACCATTTTTGATCGTGTTCATAAACTCCATCTGTAATCTCACTTGCGAACACTGCTTTTACTGGCGCAATCTCAACCAGCGCGACGATCTAAGCTTCGAGGAGTTCAAGAAACTCTCGCTCGAACTGGGAAAGATTGAAATCCTGAACCTATCGGGCGGCGAGCCGTTCATCCGGCCGGACTTCGCTGAAATCTGCTTGCTGTTTACCGAGAACAACGGCGCCAAACAGATCTACGTTCCCACCAACGGTTACTTCACCGAGCGCACCGAGAAACAGCTTCGGGGGGTTCTGGAATCCAAAACTCTGCAACGGTTTGTCTGCGAAATTTCACTAGATGGCATGCCTGCATACCACAATCGGTTTCGCGGCAATCCCAAGTCTTTTGAAAAAGCGATGGAGACGTACGATATGCTGGCGCGGCTCCAGAAGGAGGATCCCCGCCTGCGGATTCACTCCAATACCGTCGCGATGAGCGAGAACATGGAAGAGATCTGGAAACTCACAGAATATTTACATGACCACTGCCCCGCCATCGAACATCACAACCTGGCCATCATACGCGGCGATCGCAAGAATCCCTCACTGCAGGGGCCAGCACTGGACCGCTACAAGAAGCTCTACGAACATGTGGCGGAAGTCTGGAAGGACCGCGAAGAAGGCCGTTTTGGTTCTGTGGTGGAGCCCATGCTGCAATGGGCTAAAGTAAAGACCATCGAGACCGGCACGCAATACGTGCCATGTAAGGCCGGCACCCTGTCCGGAGTGATCTACGCCAATGGGGACGTCAGCGTTTGCGAAACGCATCCTCCGCTCGGAAACCTGCGCCGGAAGAGTTTTTTCGAGATCTGGGATTCACGCGAAGCGAAAGCGCTGCGACGACAAATTAAAGAAAAACAGTGCTTCTGCACAAACGAAGTTTTCCTATGGCCCAGCATCACCTTTCAGCCAGGGCAACTAACGAAGGCACTAATTAACACGAAGCTGCTCCAAATCCATCCTTCCGGGAATGTTAGTGTCCACAGCGACTCCTGAGTTTCATTCTGCGCAACCCGCGAGCCTACCTTCTCAGATTCACAGGGGGGCTTATCTGCTCATTTTACTTGTGCTGGCGGGTAGCATGGCGCGGCTCTATCGTGTCAGCGATCCTTTGAAGGGATTCCGCCCAAACGACACCGCGGCGATGGCTCGCAATTTTTATGAAGGTT
>Ga0137390_10001221_pt1 | contig 19078 bp, 20 predicted proteins | sample 15con2h24AmetaG_FD_104937 | JGI IMG/M metagenome (GOLD analysis project Ga0137390, IMG submission 104937) | Vadose zone soil microbial communities from Angelo Coast Range Reserve, California, USA - 15con2h2.4A metaG | ecosystem: Environmental > Terrestrial > Soil > Vadose zone > Saprolite... | reverse complement strand
TCTGGTATCGCCTTCTTGAGCGCGGTGCGCGGCACCCGCCAGACTCTTCCCCGCTTGTAAGCACCAAGCAGGCGTCCGGACCCCATCCAGTCACGAAGCGTCGACTCGGGCCGATGGAGCTCCGTACTCGATGAAGGCGAAGACACTGTCTTCTCGCGTGATCGCCCGGAAGAATCGTAACTGACTGCCATAGGCCAGGGGTACCTCGAAAAGTCTGTGCTTCCACAGGTGCGCCGTGCCCCACTTGGAGATAACGAATCCTCCGGCTGCCTTGCCTGCATGTTTGATACGCCCGTCCGCGAAGTACACGACCACGTCGCTGTCTCGCACCTCGCCCGCTGTTACCTCGGTGAGCTCGTGGTCGATCAGGAATTGGACGAACTCCGCGCTCGGGTACAAGTCGGGGTACTGGGTTGCTATCCCGACTACCACAGCGGGTGGGTCGGTTAAGCCAAAAGCGTGCTGAAAGCACGTGTATCCGAACGTATCTGGCTGGTCCGGTATGGCTTCTTTGACCAGGGAGATAGAGTGCGGGTGGTCCTTGCCGAGGGCCTGTATCAAAGCGATTTGCTCCCCCACCCGCTCGCGCACGTACACGTCCGTTATCGCGTCGAGTTCCTCACGCATGACGGGATCGTGCACTTCTCGAAGGGGGTCGAACATTGTCAGCGCTCTTTGTTAGCGTGATATCCATGCAGCACCGAGGGAGTCCTGCGGATTTCTGACTAGTTCTGGAGCGCCTTCAGGGTCGAAATAAGTCCAGGCGCCACTTCCCGGACGAAGGCGACTTGAGCCGCCGTAATGGGCACTCCGTGAGTCGCCGGAGCGACGATGGAGTTAACGTCCCGGATGATGTTCACGACGCGGGGGTCGATGAAGCCCTCGTTGACCAGGGAACTTGCCATTTGTACGACGGAGAGCGGTCGCCTAAAGCGTTCGGTCTCCATTCGCTGACCCCAGATTCGTCGCAACTCCCGGTCTATTTGATACCTCACTTTGAACAAGTAGATGACGTCATCGGTTACGTCCGCCTCCTGCGGAGCAGGCAGCTCGGCAGGTTGAACGCCGTGCTCTCGCAGAACCTCACCAAGGATCCGCCTGATACGCTCTTCAAGTACGGGAAGTTGTGCGTCCGAGGGTGGCAAGGGCACATTGAACGTTGGACTTATCAGAGTTCGGACATCGATTGAGTTCCGGATGTCGGCGCGGAGGCCAACGAGTTCGTCTTTCAGCTCTCGAACCTCTCCTTTGAGCTTCACCCCGAAGAAGTTGACCTCTTGAAAAAGCGGTGCGAGAAAGAGCGCCACCCAGACCAAGAACAGGCAGATGTCAGCCAGCGACGATCGACCCGAAACAAGGTCGGGATACCGAACCCAGAGGACGCGAGTCAAACCCCCGAGCAAGAGCACCCACCAAGCAACCTTGAACCAGTTCGGGAGTTTCATCGCGGCCCCTGTCTTTCGTCACGGGTCTCGGCCCACCGAGCAGACGATTTGATCTTAGAGTGAGAACTTAAGTATCACATTGTCCACTAAGTCCTCCACAACATTCACAACCTTGGTGTCGTGAATCTCCACGGTTGAGGGGTGAGCGCAGGTGTTTCGTATGCCGAGCTTCTCCTCAAGAATCTTCCTAACGTCGTTGGTGATGAGCTTTGCTGTCTTCGCGGCCTGAATGAACTGCACCTCCTTGAGGTCACCGAAGTCATCTTTCGTCGCGATCTGCTTGGCGCCTGCACCGAACATGGCCGTCAAAGCCGCATTGAAGTCGGCCAGCTTGTGGCGAAGAATAAATTCATAGAGATGGTCAACCGTAAGAAGCCACGTCATCACCACGGCGGCCCGCCTCGCTCCCACTTTCAGGCAAGCTATTGGTTCGGCCATGAAGCGCCTCTGCGCATCTTCGCTAACCTTCGAGATGAGATTCTCGAGAATTCGCGACGCCTGTGCCAGACCTTCCTTCTCTACCAAGTAGCGTTTGACCTCTCCCAATCCGTAGATGGAGAGGGAGTAGTGGCCGTGCGGAAGGCGCATGAGTCTCGCGTGTGTCCCAGTCGTTAGGTCTCGCACACGAAGGTCTAGTGCGTCTGGCGGTGGAAGTCGTCCTGCTCTGAAGGCGGCTCGCAGGATGGTTACCGTGAATTCTGTTCGGCCACTCTCGCGGAGAAATTGGGCCACCAACAGGATCTGGTTCGCGGGAGAGAGGCGCGTGACGTCAGGAAGGGGGGCGAGAAACGCCTCTAGCGTAGCTGGGGGTGCCATCGTGCTTTAGGACTTCGGCGCCAGCGCCTTCTTCGGCATCGCCGCTACCGCGTCTTCACCGCTCAACGTCAACGAGTACTTTCCTTTGCCAACCGTTCGCAAGAGACCCTGCTTTACAGCATATGTGAAATACTGGGCGTGTATGTCCTTAAGCTTTGCCTCCTTTGCAATCTTCCGAACGTCCGCTGCTGTGAACTCCGAGACGGAACGGTAGTCTTCTAGAAACTTCGCGACTACGACCAGCGTCTCGGTGCCCGTGTCTGGCTGCTTCTCTCGATAGAACTCCGCCGGCGACGGGACTCGTTTTGCCTTTGCGACAGCCGCTATCTGTGAAGGCAGATCCGTCTTCTTGAAGACGGCGGACGCTGCTCCTTCTCCACCAAGTCGGTCGAGAAACTTGTTCAGGTATTTGTCGATGAACTTTGGGTCGCCTTCGACCTCGACTTCGCTGTCGCCAAGCCGGAACCGCACTCGCCCAGCCATGTTCAGATCCCCTCTTTCATTGAAGCGTGCGTTCGTAAGAAGCGTGCGTTCGTACACTCGCTGCTGGTAAGGGAATCAGTATGCGCTCACGGTACTTAGACGGATAGGGCGCTTTTGCGGCATCGAGGGGTGGGAATGCGACAGCGAAAGCAAGCTGGACACGGAGGGCGCAGCACCGTCTAATTGTTGAGAGCTGGCTAGCTGACTGGTCCGAGGCCATCGGCACACTCAATTCACCCAGTGACAGGGCGAGCCGACGCTGATGCTAGGATCGTAAAGGCCCTACGACTACCGACCAATGCCCTACTCCGAGAAGTTCGCCAGGCTCGTTGAGCAAATTCGCGAACACCCCGATCACCTAGTCGCGGTGATCGTCCATCTCAACGACACCTATCTGCTCAACGAGCGGAAGCCGCAGGGGTTCCCGGGTTTCCCGCGCCTGATCGCCACGGTGCGCGAACTGCGAAAGATCGTCGCTGAGGTGGTGAAACGGCGGACGGGTAAGTTGCCTTTCGACGACTACGACCGCGTCATCGTCGTTCACTCCGGTGACTTCCTCGGCCCCTCGCGCATCGGCATGACCGACAAGGGCCGCGCGATGGTCGAATTGCTCAACCGCGCAGGACTCAACTTTTGCGTGCTGGGGAACCACGAAATGGATTTCGGCCAGGCCGAGTTGGTGGGGCGGCTCCGCGAGCTCGAGAGCAAAGTGCTGCTCGGCAACATTGAAGCACCGTGGGAGATCGCGCAACAGCGGATAGCGCTCTGGCCATCGGGCACGGCGCCGGCGATCGCGTTCACGGGCGTGATCTCCGAGGACGTCCGCAGAGCGTTCAAGGGGTGGAAGTTCCAGAAACCGGAGGTCTTCGTGAAGCACTTCGAGGGCGTGACGCGGGCAGTGCCCTTCCGCGTCCCGTTGACGCACGCGCTGCGCGAGGAGGATCGAGAGCTGCGCGAACCGCTCTACCAAGCCGATCGCTGCTTCATCCTCGGCGGTCATGACCACTACGTCGATTGGCCCGAGGCCGATCGCACGCCGGTGTACAAGAACCGCTCAAACCTCCAGTCGATAAGGGTCTTTGTTCTGAAAGCTGGTGGCCACAAGGCGGTGAACGCGCTTGCAAGATCATATGAGGAGCGGACGAAATCCGGCCCCATCTTTCCGCGCGATACGAAAGAGGAGATCGACGCCGTGCTCAAGCCGTTGCCCGTCGTCGACGCACAGGCGTTTCGAGCGTCACTCAAGGCGGGTCCGTCGGAAGGACGGCAGGTCGGGCTCGCGCCCTTTGCCGACGACGACTGGGACGTGCCCGGCGACGCGCTTGCGCGGCGGCTTGCCGGCCTTCCGAGTGTCGACGATTTCGTCTGGCACCTGCTGCACAGCGACGACTGCATGCCGGCGGATGCAGCCGATGAAGCCTGGGTCCAGGCGCGCCTGCGGGACGTACAGGAGGACGACCGCCCGGGGGTGCTATGCGACTTTACGAAAGACACGAAGTTCCTCGACGCGGGGGACATTCCCCTTCGTAGCCGGCCAACCGACTTCGGCGTGGTCGTGGCGGAGTGCGTGCGTCGCGCGGCGAGGGCGGATGTGGCAATCCTTAATTCCGGCTGCTTCCGTGCAGACATGGAGCTGCCGCCGGCCCTCACAGAGAGCGATCTACGCGACACTTTCCTTTTCGACGACTACGACGTGACGAAGAAGGACAAGCGCGCGATTGTTGTGCTAACGCTGAACGCAGACGACGTTGACGCGTTGATCAAGTTCGCGCGAGGCAAAGCGGGGTCGGGCGCGTACCCACAGGTCTCCGACCGGCGGGACGCATCGAAGAAGGAGTTGGTCGTCGCAATCAACGGATACGTGATGCTCGACGACGAGTCGATGGACCGGTACACGGAGCCATTGATGGAGCAGTGGGAAATGACGGAGGAGGACGTCCATGCTGAGGTCCGGAAGCGGCTGACCAATCGGCTGACAATTGTCGGGTCGGTGAAGGCTCACGCGGCGACTGTTGCATATGAGCGACCGGGCGTTGAAGCGCCAGCAAAGGCATCCGATCACTTTGTGCTATTGGCGCGCGACGCGAGCGTGTCGTTCACCGAGGGGCCCGGGGCGACGCTGGAGGGGCCGCGGCCGTGGAACGACGCGTTCTCGAAGGCGATCGGGTCAGATACCTCGACAGGCAACCCAGCCTTCGACGCGAACCGGGACAGGCTTCGAGTGTGTCTGCGGAAGTTCATCGCGCACGCGAAGCCCGCTGAGTGGATGGCGCTGGACAAGCTGCATGCGGAGCTTAGGGCCCATCCAGCGCACTTTCGGGACGACCTCGACTACCACCATATCCTGCAGTACGCGGTGAAGGACCTGACGATGTGGCACCCGTCGGAGATCTAGCGGAGTCGTGAGCCCCCGTCCCCACGAACCCCCTTCCCTTGAGATACGCAGCGAGTACGTCACCGATATTGAACCCCCGCATGGCGTCTCGCCACCTCGGAGCTCCACCCGCCGAGATGAAACCGAATTGCACGTAATCGTCCCAGTTTCTGTGCGGGTCCTCACCGACGTTGTAGTAGTAGATCCCGTTTCGGTAGTCGAAACCGGACAGCTCCTTGTGGAGGGAGCTGTGGGGGCGAAACTTTTCGGCGAAATGGCCGGTGGCGACGTTCGTTGTGAGCTTGCCGAGTTTCCAGAGCAGGGTCTTCTCGACCAAGAGTGCTTCATCCTCCTCGAGCCCGCGCGCGATGACGCGAACGATGGGTTCGAGTCCCTCCTTCCTAATGGCCTGGATTCGTTTCGATTTGGCTGAGTCCGATTGGTCGAACAAATGGGCGTTCTTTCGAGAGCCACGCCCTTTGCCGTAGTAGAACTCCTCGAAATTGCGGGGATCGATGCACACGTACACGTAGTAGTCTGCCACAACCGCTTCCTGTCGTCCCGATGGTGAGCCAAAGATGCCCCAGACCAGTCGCGCAGGCCGGCCGCGACAAAGGCGTTGCGCCTCCGACGATAGGTTTGCCAAGCGGCGGCACGTATTTCAGAACCCATGCGGCGCCCTCACATCATCCTCCGATGCGCATGGTAGATCGTAGCCGTGGTGCCAATGGTGGTTCCAACGGGGGCGTTGCTGGCCGTCGCCGACCGACGCTAGCCTCGCCTAACTCGTTGAAAAGACAACGCCCACCGCTGGCGTGCGCTGGCCGAGTACGCTTACGAATCGGGAGCTCCACCACTGGGCTACTGCGACGCGATTCTACTGCAGCCGCTTACGGTGCCGGTCGGGACGTCTACGGCGTGGTGCCAAAGCTCCCTGCTGCAGGGCCTTCGAGCCGGCCCACAAACTTAGCCAGTTGCCGCTCGACGCGGTGCTCTACGACGGCCGCTCAGGTGGAAGACAAACAGCCGGTCGTGTACCTTCCAATCGCCTTCGAGTAGCTGCTTCAGTCCAGGAGCCAGACCGATAGGCTATGGCTGCCCCGCCGGTAACCACCCTCCCTCGCGAGCTTTCGGCCGCCGACGAGCAGCTGATCGCGGCCAGTAATCGCTTCGGCCTGAGCTTGTTCCGTGAGGTCGAAGGCACGACGCGCGACACGCTCCCCAACCTCTTCCTGTCCCCGCTGTCGGTGACGATGGCGCTCGGCATGCTCTATACCGGCGCGGCCGGGGAGACAGAGGCGGCTATGCGGCGGACGCTTGAGTTCGACGGGCTGACGCCGGAACAAGTGAACCGGTCGTACCGCGGCCTGATCCAGATGCTGCGGGGGCTCGACCCCGGGGTGCACTTCTCGCTTGGCAACTCCCTTTGGTGTCGCCAAGGCATCAGCTTCACGCGCAGCTTCCTCGAGGCCAGCCGGACCTACTTTGATGCCCGGGTGGAGGCGCTGGATTTCAGCGACCCGGCCGCGGCCGGGCTCATCAACGACTGGGTCAGGCGAGCCACAGAGGGCCGAATCGCGGACATCGTGTCTGCACCACTCCCTCCGCTGGCGTGGATGTACCTCCTAAACGCGATCTACTTCAAGGGCGACTGGACCGCGCAGTTCGATCCCGCGCTCACCCACAGCGGGCGCTTCCGGCGCGCGGACGGGTCGACCACCACGGTAAGGATGATGTCCCATCCTGAGCCGATCGGCGTGCGCGTGACTGGCGACGACAACCCGCTCATCGTGGATCTCCCCTACGGTGGCCGAGCGTTCAGCATGACGATCGCGCTGCCGCGCGATCCTAGCGGCATCTCCTCCCTCGTGGCTGGCTTGACGGCGGAGCGCTGGAATACCTGGATGGGCGGGCTGCAGCGCGATATGTGCGAGGTGCGCCTCCCCACGTTCAAGCTGGAGAACGACCTCATCCTCAACGGCGCGCTGCGCGCTCTGGGCATGGGGATCGCCTTTGAGCCCGGCAAGGCGGACTTTGGGCCCATGCGCCCGGAGCGTGACGTGCACGTCACCGAGATGAGGCACAAGAGCTACGTGGACGTAAACGAGGAGGGAACCGAGGCGGCGGCAGTGACCTCGGTGATGCTCGTCGGCTTCGGCGGTTTTCATCCGGTCAGACGCGTGGTGGTGGACCGCCCGTTCGTGTTCGCGATCCGGGACAAATTGTCGGGAACGATCCTCTTCGTCGGGAGGGTGCTGGATCCGGCGGCGGAGTGAACCGGTGGGGGCAGGGTCACCAACGCTGCGGTGGGAGCAAGTAAGGGCCTCCGACTCCCCCAGGGTCGATTGCCTTCAGAGCTGTAGGCTCCACGTGCATGTGTGACAGACTGTGGGACCAATCTGAAAACGACCTTGTTGCGGGGCCTTTCGAGCTCGTATCGCCGCTGGAGGGGCGGCTGCTGGCGGGCCCTGGCGTGCGCTGGCGGTTGCTGACGCCTCTCGCCAGGGTTCTCGGTTCGATTCCGAGTCGGCCCATTGGACTTAGACGATCCCTGCTGTAGGCCCCGCGTCCGCCCGTGTGCGCTTGGAGGGCGCTCGAGTGTACTCCTGTCTCGCCGTCGCGCTCTTGCTGCTTCCCAGTACCACACCGGGGAGTCGCCTCGCCACGAACTCCCTGCAGGGCGGCTACCTGGTCGTGTACGGCATGAAGACCGTCACGCCAACACTCACTCGGGAGGAAGCACTCAAACGTCACCTGCAGTACGGTAGCGTGCCGCAGGTAAACGTCACGCGGCTCTTTTCGCTTGACCCGTCGACTGGAACGACGGCGGTGGTGTTTTCGGACGAGAGCTTGGCGGTTAGGGTGCTGAATAGAGAGGGGGGCGGCGCCACGGCCCTTCACGGCGTCATCGCCACCAATCCCGCTCAGCGCACCGCGATCGCCCTGATGGGCATTCGAGGACCGGGCCCAGGCGATGAATTCCGTCCCACGCCATCCCTGTACGAACTGTCCTTAGATGGCAGGAACGCGGTCCGACGCATCGCGGACGTCGAAGGCGCGATCACGACCTTCGCGCTGTCGCGCGACGGCGCGCAGATCGCGTACCTCGTATACCGTCCTGTACGGCTCGTGATTCGGCGCTCGGACTCCGGGACGGTCGCGGAAGAGGTGAACCTCGAAGGACCCGAACCCGGCGGCATGTACGCGCTAGACTGGTCCCCCGATGGGACCTCAGTCTTGGTGCGGTGGTGGCTGGGTCCGGAGTACGAGAACGAGTACAAACTCGTCCACGTTCCCGAGGGACGCGTCGAACGAAGCAAGATCCGCGGCTCGATCTACTCGTTGTACTCGTTCTTACCCAAGCGCCATCGGCTGCTCGGCGTGCGCCGGCCCTCCTCCCGATCCAACGCTCCACAGTTGCGGAGGTTTCTCTCAATCGCCGTAGACGGCAGCGACGCGACGAGCCTTCCGCTCATACCGTGCAGCACGTCATTCGAGGCGGAGATCTCGCCGGACGAGACACTGATTGCCTACCCCTGTGATCATTTTGTGGTGGGGATAGGCGCGTTGGCCCGCGACACAGTGCACAACCGCGAAACCACCGTCACGGTGAGCCACCCGGAAGGGAGCTTCTTGACCGCTTGGGTCGATGTGGGCCCCGCTGCGGTGCTCGGTTGGATCGTGAGATGACCGCGCGCCCCCTGAGGGTCGGGTCGCAGCGCGTGGTGACCCTTTGTCAACTCAGGCCGTGTCCGTCAGGTCCCCTAGCCGCAGAAGAATTTCCCACAGCTTATCGCCGGCGTTTCGGAATCGCGAGGCGAGATCAAGCACCATGTCCGGATGGACAGACTCTATGTTGAGCTCGAGCCCGCCCCCGTCTTTCCTAACGGGGTGACGACGGGCCACACCGACGTCGGGAATCAAACGTCCACACGGAATGGATGAGGTCGTTGCGTTATCGACTGAGGTTAAGGGAGAACTCTCTTGACCCCAGATCGGGAGAGCTCGCGCGGGAGGCCTTGGTGACGCATTCCCGCGAGCTCGTAGAGGCCGAGGAGTCCGGCGAGTTCACGACCACGAGCAGTCATCCTTGAGGAATTCCGTGGACGAGGCTGGAGGTCTCTCCGATCCGCCATTCGGGTCTGCACGACGAAACCCTGCTTGGGCCCGATTCTGTTGATAAAACGGTTCGAAGTCGTTCCACGCCTGGGCCACAACCTCTTTAGGAACTTCTATGCACTTCAAGTTCTTCGGGCTCTTGAGGTCTCGAATCGCTACAACGAGGCTCGGTGGTACCCCAGATGCATCGGGTCTCATGATCTCCACGTCAAACACGTAGAACCCCTCGTCGGCCACGTCTTTGAGCGACACCCATTGATTCTCGACGTACACCTTCACGGGTGCATGACCGCCCTTAATAGGCTCGACGGGTTCTCGGTCTCGAAAAACCTGCGCGCCTCTGACATCGCCCTTGAACTTGTAGGTCGCCTTCAGATTTGGCCCAAGCATCATGCGCTTGAAAAGAGACCCTCCTGTCTCGCCGACCTTGGGAATGATCGCGAATGACACCACGGGAGCAGTCGGAGCGCCGACGTACTCTGTCCAATCACGGTAGTCACGAACCTCGGAGTACCGCTGGGACTCCGGGAGGCCAGCCCTCGCCTCGCGGTTCTTCCTGTCCTTGGCAATGTCGTTCTCGTGTGCCTTGGCCGCGACAAGCGTTTGCACCGGAGTCTGAACGGTCAGCTTGAACCCAGCCACGTCACGATCAGCGAAGTCCCGGTACCTCTCGGGGTTCGTGGTATCCGCCTGCGCCTTGACCGTGCCGGCATCAAGTTGATCGGTGGGCATGGAGGGTAGCAAACCGGAGCCTGGTGACGGTGTCTGAGCTAGCTCCGCCGCTGCACGGGCCAGCGCCGGTCCGGCCCTCGCGATGAGTATCGAGCCAGAGACCCCGGGACCGCCTTGACTTGAGACATCACCAAATGTGTTAACGGCGACTGCCTCTCCATCCACGTTGAGGAGCGGTCCCCCGGAGTTTCCATGGTTGATGTTGACGTCCGAAATGATGGCGCCTGCTCGTACGCTTGAGGCGATCCCAGACGTGATGGTCAGTCCCTGATGAAGGGGATAGCCCATGGCGACTAACCGTTCACCGGGAACAACTGGGGCTCGTTCTACCGGGTGCTGTAGGGGAATACGGAACCGACGTGCAACGTGGTCCGCATGGAGTCGCAATACGGCGATGTCCGCTTCCGGATCGCGTGCCAGCACTTGCGCTCGAATACGGGTTGCCGAGTCGACGACAACGGAGATCTCGTCGCCTTCGGCGGCCTCGACGACATGCGAGTTGGTGATGACAACGCCACCCAGAGTATCCGCGAGGAATCCAGTCCCGTGCGCAAGACCAGCTTGAATCCTGAACACGCTACCACTCAAGCGCTCGAAGAGCGCCGCTGCCGGGTCCACTCGAAACTCAGCGGCCCTCGGAACGGCAGGCGTCGGTGTACCCTCCAGCGTGGCATTATCGTTCGTCAACGCGACCGTCGATGTGCTACCGGATCCAACAGTCAGCGCTAACCTCCACCTGTAGCGCTGCCCTTGAAACTCGATCGGTGCAACGCTGGTCAACGTGTAAGGGCCAGGTGGCACAACCAACGATGCCTTTCCGTCTGCCGTCGTGCGAGCGGCAAAGGTGTCAGCACGAATGCCCGTCAAAAGGAGTGCGTGGAGGGGGACGGGACGCACTTGCATGTCGTGATCAACAAGCGCTGCGGTGATGACTACGGTCCCGGGTCTTGGCGACAGCGCTGGCCTTGGAGGCGCTTGTGAAAGAAGAAGGGGAGTCCCGATGAGAACGGCAGCGGTGAGAGCGGTTGGGGTGAAGATCCACGGCGTCATAGAAGGTCTCCTAGAAGCGCCACACGCGAGGGATCAAGAGGTCGGGTTTCGAGTCTAGCTCGGACACTCGCGATCCCACCGTCTCTATGGCCGCTCGTTGTCGCAACTGTTGTAGGCAACGCGGCCGTTGCTGACCGGCGGCGCTAGAGATGCCGGCCTCGATCGGTGAGTGTCTTCGAACGCTAGTTACCCACCCGCGCAAGGAAGCGCCGGGGAGTGGGCGGTCCCCCGAGCGTAAGCGGTACGGTATCCTCGACGACTATCGCATCAATAGTTACAAGCCCCTCTGAGCGGCCCGTAGCCGGGCAGGCATGGGGTGCTGTCCCCACCACGTATAGTCGCGTAGTGTCGTTTGTCAGGATCCAGTCACTCTTCGACCGTGGGGCGCGACCCGGCGCGAGCGCCACCCAAGGCCCGATACACCATCCGCTGAGCGTCACGCTTCTGCCCACCCAGGCCGAGGATCCAGCGATCGCTGCGAAGGATGGCCCCTGGCTCACCGTGTCCGGCTGCGGAGCGGCGAGCGGAGGTCCGGCTCCGGACGGTCGTCCCCTTCCACTCTCTCCCGGCGCCACTCCAGCGATCCGGGGCGGCGAGACCGCACTCCGGGACTGTCCGGAGGGAGGCGGGTTGGGACGCGGGCAACCTCCGATCACTGCGATCGCGATGATAAGGGTTCCCGAACACGCGCGCTGGCTCATCGCAGCTCTACTGGCAGTGGGCCGCTTGGGCTGCCGCGCAGGCGTGGGCCACGGCGCTGCGCCAAGCCCGTCGCGCGCCGGGCGGTCGCCCACCGTCTCATGACCGATAGCTGCGCGCGGGTGGGAGCGGTCGGTTCGGGGGCGGCGCCCGTGGCCCAGCTCGGTGAGGCGTCACTGGATGCTACGAGTGCCTTTGGAGCGCTTGCGGGAAGCGCGGGAGCCGGCGGGCTGGGAAATGTCACGAATGCTGTCGGCCTCAGGTCAGTGTACTTGTTGGAGTCGACCTTCGCCCACGTCACCGAGGGATCGTTGAGCCACGAGTTCTGCAGTGAAAACTGTGGCAAAGGTTGCGGGTAGAGCAGTTGGAAGGGCAGACCCTGACTGTACCGATAGTAGACCTGGAAGACGAGGGCGAGGTTTTGTTGGTCCAGCCAGAGATTACCGTAGAACTTGTACTGGCCCTTCTGGATGAAGCGATTGGAGTAGTAGCCCTCAAACCAGGTGTGCATCTCGTAAGAATCACCGGTCATCACGCCGTTCGGCGTGACTGTCCCCAGATGCGGGATGTACACGTTACCATTTGGCTCAAGGACCCAGAGATCTACGTCGGCCTGATGCGTCACCGCGGCTGTATCCCAGCCGAGATAGACCTCGAGGCGGTTCGTGTCCTGATCGGTCACGGCGAACGTACCCAGCGAAGCGGCCCAAGCTGCGAGGAAGTTCGTCCACGGCTTGCCAGCAAACTCGGCTTGATAGGTCGCGAGACTCTGTGGTCCCGAGGCGTAGAGCTGATCGTCGCCCGCACCCCTTGGCAATACGATCTGCAGCCCGGTCGAGCGGCTCACGTCGTGCGGCGGCTGGCCAAGCGCGCCCGCGGTTCCGTTGCGGGCGTGGTTTGCTAGACGGAAGCTGCCCGCGCTCGTGCTCAGGACTACCCCGATCGCCGCCTTCAGATTCGCGTCGCTAACATGTTGCTGTAGCGAGTCGAGGAACGCGCCAGCGTCCGTCAACACGGGTATTGAGTATTTCTGCGTTGTCGCGAGCAAACCCAGGATCGTCGGCGCGTAAGTGTTGATGTTGGTCTGCAACTGGGTCGCGACGCTTCCGACCGCTTGGTCATAGGTGGCGAACTGGCTCAGGTCGTAAGCTGAGATCGTTGTGGACGCCTTGTCGTTCGGGGTCACTGCATAAAACGCCCCGTACTGATCAGCCCAGATCTTCGCTACTGTCTTGGGGTCAGCGGTCGGATTCCCCTGCATGGCGGCCAGGATCGTTTGATAAGGGTCTCCGGACCCAGGGATGACCTCTTCCGAGAAAACAGCCGTCTGTGCCAGGCCCTGCAGTTCGACCAAGGTCTCGTAGCTCGCCATCAGACACATGTCGAAGTCGACGACGTCGATCGAAGGCAACCCTGTGAGTGCTGTGTGCAACTCGGGCAGAGACATCGAATGCCCGGGGTTTGAGGTCTCGTCAGCCAACAGGCCGGTAAAGCCGCCACCATGGTTCCAGAGCACGAGTACGTAGTGCTGAGCGGGCGCGGTTTGCTCTCCCCACTGGACGAACTGCTTGAGAGTCGCTGGGTTCGTCATGTCCACGTTCCCGATGTCGATCGTCGGCCCGTCGGGCCCAAGTGTCGGGGTCCCCGCGCCCGTAAAGACGTATCGGAACGTGTTGTAGTTGGGTCGATTGAAGCACGTTTGAGGGGTGCAGCCGTACTGAGCGAGCTCCGTCGGGTTGAACTCGGCCTGCACGAGAACCTGCACGTCGGGGTTGAAGCCCGCCGCTTCCATGGCATCGATGTTCATGATCCCGTAAACCGACAAGTTGTTGTCGGCCGCCATGTAAACCATCACTGTCCAGTATGGGAGTCTTCCCGTCGCGGTGAACTGAACGGGGCTCCCTTGGACGCCGCTAGCCGATGCACTCAGGGCGTTCGGGCCGGCGCTCGCGCCGAGGGTCCAACCGTTGACCCGCGCGATCCCGCTCGCGTCAGTCGTCTGCACAGGGCCGGCGACGCTGCCGCCGCCGCTCGCGACACTGAATGTGACTGCGATCCCCGCGACGGGATTGCTGCTTGCATCGCGCACAATGATCGCCGGCGGCGTGGGTACGGCGGAGTTGATTCGCGCGGTCTGGTTGTCTCCCGCATACACCGCTATCGCGCGGATTGGTGCGGGGCCGGTAGCGTTTCCACTCCCACTGCAGGCACTGAGATTCGCCAATGCACCGACCAAGACCACAGCCTGCCACCTGCCGCGCCTCTCCATGAGTCCCTGCCCTAAGATGCCAAGCTAAGCATGCATAGCTGACGAAGCACGCGATAGGGCGAAAATGCGGCAACGATGGGTGTCTTTGCGACAACCGTGCTTATGCTCCGGTCACCCACAGCGAAAGGGGGAGATAACAGGCGCGCCGTGGACTGACGCCCGAGGTCCTGGGTAAGGCTCATTGGGCGGCAGACGCGCCGCGGGCGCGACGAGCGATCCGCCAGCCCCGCCTCCCCGTCGGCGCGTGATCGAGCCACCCATTTGTGCACGGTCCGCGCCGAAAGCCCCACCTGCCGTGCCACTTGGCTCGGCGACTCCCTCCGCTCAACCAGCCGGCGGACGAGGAGGGCTCGCCCCGCCGGCGTCACCTTCGCATTCTTATGCACGTTCACTGAGGTCTCCGAGGTGCGGTTGGTGGACTTCACACACCCCCAGCTTCGCTCTTCGCGCCTCAGTGAACAACCTCCTTATCAATTACATCTAGAGAGGTGCAAGTCCACGAGCGGACTCGTCTCTTGGGAGGTGCATATGTGGTGCGCAACGGGAGCATGGTGCGGGGTAGTCCTCGCTTCGCTGGTCGCAACGGCGACGGGCGTGTCGCAAGGGGTCCGGCCATCATACGGATTTGCTGCCGGCTTGACGGTCCCCACCGGCGACTTTCACGCCGATGCCAACGGCGACGGGTTTGACACTGGCTGGCAAGGGATGGCCTTTGTTGGCTTCCATCTGCCCTACACCGCGATCGGGGTCCGACTGGACGGAACCTACAGCGAGAACTCCGCAAACGACAAACTTAGGTCCGACGCCACGGCCATCGTCGGCGCGCCCACGGATGTCAAGACCAAGTTGCTCGGTGCGAGCGTGGACCTGATGTACGAGTTCCACTCCGTGTCCCCCGCGAGCGTGTACGTGCTCAGCGGGATCGGGTTATACAACGCCAAGGTTTCGGCTACCTCGGGCAACGTGACAGCGGACACGTCCAAAACCAAATTCACCTGGAACTGGGGCGCAGGCCTCACCTACATCGTTGGTAGGGCCGCCGTCTTCGTGGAAGTGCGCTACTTCGACGTCTCATCGCCCTTCGGGGGGTCAGACCTGAAATACGCTCCGATCGTTGCAGGCGTCCGGTTCCGCGGGAGGTAACGCCAGCCTGGAACGATCCCATCGCGAGAGCTGGAGCAGAGGTACGATCGAGCCTTCAGGTTACGGGCCCTTCGCTAGGCAGCGTTGACCGCCCATGACTCGCAAGCGACTCAAACTGTTCGTGGGGCTGACCCTGGCCTTTTGGGCCGTCGGTTTCCTAACCGGCATCTGTGGCCGATGCGTCGAGCCCGGGACCTGGCGATGCGAGTGCGTTCCGTTTGAAGCCGTCGCTCCCGCGTGGGTCACCCTACCACTGAGAATTGTGTTGGCTTACGGAATGGCATGGGCGCTCACACGGCGGACAGGTGGTCCGGGAACGCCCGCTGCCTAGGGAGCCTCCCGAAGGGCCGGCCATGCATCTTTGAACATCCGGACGATCGTTGAACCTGCAATTAAGGCGCTCGGTCCGTGCGGGCAAAAATGCGGGCAGTCTCAGGAAGACACTGGCGGACCGCGACGGACACAGAGGGAGACGACGCGGCCGGAAGTATCTTCGGAGGCAGACGTTGCAGGATTGGGACGGACTCGCGCGGAACTCGCCGGACACGCACCAAGCCCGTTAAGAGTCGGTTGCCTCTACCATTCTCGGCGCTCACGGTCAGGGGTCTGTCATTTCGCGCCACCAAGTGCTCCCTTCGGCGCTCTCATGTTGCCTTGTCGGCCAAGGTTCCCACACGCAGGCAGTGTCGTGATGCTGTAGCAGAACTGCCATCGCCGAAAGCCTCCAGGCGGACTCCGCCCTCAGTGCCTCGGCGACCTTGAGCCCGCCTCGATTCTCTCACGCGCATGAAGCTCCACAAGTCGCCGACCCAGCTGCTTCACATACTGCTCCGCTCGATACTCAACAACGTCAGCCCGGTGGCGAATCTCTCCGAGATGGCCATACACCCGTTCGATCATGGCGGTGTCGGAGTGCCCAAGCTCTTTTGAGACCGTGTAGACACTCACGGGCCTTCCCTCGTCGAGTGTCTGCAGCCGAGCGCTGGCATATGTGTGCCGAAACATCTTGGTACGGAGGTCACCTCGCTCGGCACGGCGACGTTGGGTGCCCTCCATTAGATAGAGCTCACCGGCACGCGCGGTCACGGCATCCATCAGGGCGCGGATGTCATAGAGTCGCGCCTCCCCGGTCACAAGGCTCGAAGGGGAGGGAAACAAGAGTCGTCCCGGAGGAGCGCTAGCACCGAACGTATAGGTCCGGAGTATTTCCTCGAGCTGGGGCCAGAGTCGGATCGTGCGATGACTCCTCTTCGTCTTGAGCCGACGCCAGTCGTTCGGTCGGAAGGTGATTGTCTTGCGGTCGAAGCTCACATCGCTCACCTCCAGTCCGAGGACCTCGGAGCGTCGACCGCCCGTTAGGAGAAGCGTCGCTACGAGTGGGTATGCAAACGTGATCGCCGCGTAATCTTTGCCGGGTCGGTACGTCTTCGCAGCTTCGAGGAAGAGCGCTGCCTCGGGAACCTCGAGCCAGATCTTTTCAGGATCCTCAACCCTCGGCTTTTCGGTCAGGTCGCTCACCGGACTGTACCCCTGAGGCACGTATCCCTCGCTCCTGGCCCAGCGGTAGAGGTGACTGAGCGCGTTCAAGTAGTAGCGCACCGTGCGACCAGATAGCCGTTCACCCCGTCGGTTATCACGTGTCTTGAGGTTCTCCACCCACTTGCGGACATCGCGGGTGGTGATCTGTGCGAGATCGGCGCGCGGGCCAAAGAATTCGATCGCGCGAGTGAGATAGGCCTGCCCAGCTTCGATGCGCTCGTCCGTTACGACGCCTGCCTTCGCCCGAGCGATGAGGTATTCTTCGACCACCTTCGCGAGGCGGGCTTGTGGAAGCAGGCCGTGGATAGCACGCTCCTGGTTCTTCGCGTGCTGCTTGGACAGATCCGCGAGGCGCTGGGCGCACAGCACCTCTGCGAGTCGCGCGTCGGTCGTAGCTACTCTGTCGCCCGGCACTCTGAGTGGCTCTCGCTTGCCTCCCAGATCACGGAAGTCCGCCCAGGCGCGTCGTTCACCGCCCTGAGTCCGCCAGTAGATCCGGTTCCGCTGCGATCGCCTTGCCACTGCCTGGGCCGCTCTTTCCTGGTCTCGATGCCGATGGTCTCGATGCCGACGCCAAGCTTGTGCCACACCGAGCAAGCGACAAACGCGTGCCTACGCCCACCCGCGCCGGGGGCAAATTCGAGCACGAATCTGGCACTAATCCTGACACTGTGCAATATTGGCCTCAAAACACAAAGGCCTCGTAGCTATCTAACTAGCTACGAGGCATTATGTTAGAGAAACAGGCCCGGCAGGACTCGAACCTGCAACCCCCGGTTTTGGAGACCGGTGCTCTACCAATTGAGCTACGGACCTAGGAACTGCTGCGGTTAGAAGTTACGGAATCCAGGGCGACCATGGATGGACCCGCCGCCCTTGGAGACCGGTGCTCCACCAATTGAGCAACGGACCTAGGAACTGCTGCGGCTGGAAGTTACAGAATCCGGGGCGACCGTGGAAGGCTCAATGGTTTGCCGCTTGTTTGCCGTCGCCGAATTGCGTCGCCACCGCAGCGGCCAGGTCGGCCACGTCGCTGATGTTGTAGCGGTCGAACATCGAGCGCGTGCGCCACGTGCGCCGTTTCATGATCTCGCCCTCCGACACGCCGGCGCGGTGGAAGTCCCGCGCGGCCGTCATGCACCACAATTCCGTCGAGCGCGGCGCGCCTGGTAGCGCTGACCCAGGCGGAACGCACCGCGCCGATCCCGATGAGAACTCTCTGGGCAAGCCTAAGTCGGCGGACTGAGGAGGCTATGATAGGTTGAGCGTGACTTGCGATGGCGTTGCCAGCGCGCAGTATCGGCAACGTCGCTCGCACTTGCAGAACCCTTCACCCGATTGGACCGCCATGCCTCTTCACCTTCCTTGTGCCGTTCATCATAGACGCGGAGGGCCCAACCGCCGGACATTGCGATCAGGTAGGCGAGGCGTAGCATTCGACGAATGGAAGGACTCAGGTCGTCCGAGCGGGAGGCGCAGGAGATTGTCGACGCCATTCCGCAGACGATTGCCGTCCTGAGTCCGGATGGGCAACCCCTCTACGGCAACCGGTCCCTGCTCCAGTACACCGGCCTCACGATCGCGGAGGTGACCTCGGCCGAGTTCCGCGCACGCGTGTTTCACCCGGACGACGTGGCGCGCCTGCGGGAGGAGCGCCGGGACGCCCTCGCGCGTGGCGTACCCTTCGAGCTCGAGCAGCGCGCTCGGCGCCACGATGGCCAGTACCGGTGGTTCCTCGTGCAGTACAACCCGGTGCGGGATGAGCACGGTCAGACGTTGCGCTGGTACGCGACGGGCACCGACATCGATGATCGCAAGCGGGCCGAAGAGCGCGTGCGTAATGAGAATCTGGCGCTGCGCGAAGATATCGACCACGCCTCGATGTTCGAAGAGATCGTCGGCTCCGCGGCGGCGCTCCGCCAGGTGCTCGCACAGGTCGCGAAGGTCGCCCCAACCGATTCCACCGTCCTCATCCTCGGCGAGACCGGCACCGGCAAGGAGCTGATCGCGCGCGCGATCCACAAGCGCTCGCGCCGTACGAGCCGCGCCTTCATCCGCGTGAATTGCGCGGCAATCCCTACCTCACTCATCGCGTCGGAGCTGTTCGGCCACGAGAAGGGCGCCTTTACCGGCGCGGTGCAGCGACGTCTCGGCCGATTTGAAGCGGCGGACGGTGGCACCATCCTGCTCGACGAAGTCGGCGACTTGCCGGCCGAAGCGCAGGTCACGCTGCTGCGGGTGCTACAGGAGCGCGAGATCGAACGGGTCGGCAGCAGTCATCAAATCGCGGTGGACGTGCGCGTGATCGTCGCCACGAACGACGCGGCGAAGTATCCGGAGGTGTTCGCCAACGGCTTGCCGCCGACCCAGGCGCGCGCGTTCGCGACGGCGCAGAAGCCGATCGCTGGC
>Ga0137390_10001203_pt1 | contig 19145 bp, 21 predicted proteins | sample 15con2h24AmetaG_FD_104937 | JGI IMG/M metagenome (GOLD analysis project Ga0137390, IMG submission 104937) | Vadose zone soil microbial communities from Angelo Coast Range Reserve, California, USA - 15con2h2.4A metaG | ecosystem: Environmental > Terrestrial > Soil > Vadose zone > Saprolite... | reverse complement strand
GTCCAGAAATAGCACAGTCTCATCGCACGAGCGCGTCAAAGCGTAGTTTGTACTCGCGGCGCTGACATCGCCGCTTCGGGGCGGTGGCATTCCCACAGTACTGAAGCGCACACGCGAGGTTGTTGCGGAGTGGAACCCGCCCAGGCTTAGCAAAAAAGGACTTTCACAGCCTGCTCCCCCTCCGTAGTCTCTCTCGCTAGCTGGAGAGAGCTAGAGGCAACGCGCGCCTCAGGCGTGCGCTCGGAAGGAAGCCGGTGTTGAAACGACGCATCGCAGAGAACTCAACGGGTGATTCTTTCTCAACACCCTGCTAGCAGGGTGCGGAAGGCCTTTTTCCGCAGCCTGCTAGTATGACGTCCCGCAAATAAGTTCACAAAGGCCGAAGACGTCATTCTGAGCCGAAGGCGAAGAATCTCGCGGCCGCCATCTTTGCGGCCGTGATGATTCTTTCTTTGCGTACACAGCAAATCACGCGGCAAAAGAATGCCGCGCGAGATCCTTCGACACGGCTCGCGCTGCTCGCCGGCTCAGGATGACAGCTCGCCTTTACGCAACTTATTAGTGGGCCATTACACTAGGGCTGGCTCGCGCTGTCGCCGCTTGTGAAAGCGGTCAGCGGGGATTCGGACTGAAGCGGGCGGTCTTTTCGCACATAGCGCGAATTCTGGCCGCGCGCTCGCGCACCCGAGGATTTTCCAGGCCGCGTTCAAGATCGAACGGCAGCCGCCAGTTCCAGTTCGCGTAGCTGATGGTACCGGGGAAATTGATTCGCCCATCCCAACCGAAAAGGTCCTGGATCGGCGTCACCACCAATTGCGCCGGCGATGCGCACACCCGCTCCAGGATCGCGTCGAGGATTGGCTCGTCGAGCTTGGCGCGACTGCAATCAGCATGAGCTGCGAGGCCCAGGCCGCCAATCAGCCGCCGGCGCTCGTCCTCGCTGATTGTCGCCCACCATTCCACCAGCGTATCAGTGTCGTGAGTGCCCGTTGTCGCCAACGAGACCAGCGGATAATCCGCCGGATTCACGAAACGCTGATCGGTGTTAGCGCCGGCGGATTTCTGTTTTTCCCAGCGCATCACCTTATAACCTGGGATAGCCAGAGTCGCGAGGGTTTCGCGCACGAACTTCGGAATCACGCCGAGGTCTTCGGCCACAATTTGCATCGGGCCGGCCTCCTCAAGCACGATTCGCATAATTTCCTCGCCTTGGGCGCGTTGCGCTGCCTCTGTCGCCGGGTCGAACTCACCCCCAATTTCGTCACCGACGGGGTACCCGTAAGCGCGGAAAAGGCCGACTACATGGTCGATGCGCAGAACGTCGTAGAGCTGGCGCGCATGGCGGATGCGCATCCGCAGGAAATCGAAATTGCGCGCGCGCATCCGTTCCCAATCGGGCATGGGCAAGCCCCAACGCTGGCCGGTGCTCGAAAAAGCGTCGGGTGGCGCGCCAACCGCACGGCTGAGGTCGAACAGTTCGCGATGCGCCCAGACCTCCACGCTCTCGCGGCAGGGCGAAAAGGCAAGATCGCCGCCGAGGAATACTCCCCAATGCCCCAGTTGCCCGCGCAATTCCTCCCATTGCCGATGCGCAAGGAATTGCACGTACTTGAGCATCGAGAGCTGCTCAGCCAGCTCGCGATGCGCCTCCGCTAATGCTTTTGGTTCGTGGTTGCTCAACCGCGGCGGCCAGCTCTGCCATTCGGCACCGCCGAACTTTTCCTTAAAAGCACGGAAAAGTGTATAATCGTCGAGCCAGCCGTGATGTTGCTCGACAAATTCCGAGTATCCGTCACGCAATCCGGGGTCGGCCCTCGATTTGAAATAGCGGTAGGATTGCAGCAGCAACTCGCCTGTGAACTCCCGCAGCTTTAGTTGATCCACCGGCTCGCCGTCATGGCGGAGCGCCGCCCGCGCCGCGTCACATTCAGGCCGGCCGATGCCTGGCAGGAGCCTGGCCGAAAGATAGATTGGGTCAAGAGCGAATACACTCAGCGCGCTGTAGGGGCTGGTTTCGCCCGGGGCCACTTCATCGATCGGCAAAAGCTGCAGTAGCCGATGGCCCATTGCCAACGCCATCCGGCCCATCGGTAGCAGGCCGCCGAACTCGCCGCGTCCGAAGTCCTCTGCCGAACGAATCGAAAACAGCGGGATCAAAATCCCCGCACAACGAGTAATCATGCCGCATCCCCGCACAACATATTACTGCCCACACCACCTGTAAGATCGCTTCTTTTAGTAAACGTGCGTATTGCCGATAATAGAGGCTGCGTCTGGTGCCAGTGCCCGGCAATGGGCGAACGGTACGCATCGCGGAATGCGTCAAGATTGCCCAACACCTGTCTGTCATTCCCGCGCGTGGCTGCCGCGCGAGGAATCCCGGATGCGACTCAACCGAAAGATCGGGATCCTTCGCTCGCGGCAGCCACGCGCGCGAGAATGGCAGACAGCCGTCCCGATCAGACATCGTGAGATTAATTGTAAAACGGGCTTGGTGTGTTTAGGGCTCCGGGATTATTTTTGCGGCTTGGCCTCTTTGAGCTGGCGTTTCCAATCGAGCCTGCGTGCCTCAGCGCCGGCGGCCTCAGCCTCTTTGATCATGGCTTTTTTCTGGTAAAACATGCTGAGGTTGGTAAAGGCGAGAATATCCTCGGGCTCCTGCGCAATATATCGCTTAGTCAGCTCGATCGCAGCGTCGAGGTCGCCCTTTGCCTGATAGCACATCGCGAGTCCATGGACCGCGTCGCTGAATCTCGGATCGACTTCCAACGCGCGGTTGTACATTGCGATCGCGTCGTCATATTTCTGGTCGGCGTACAAGTCGATGGCTTCGTCGTAAAGTTCATCCTTGTCGGGCATAAAGGCCTCCGGGGGAGCGAACTAACTCAGACAGTGGATCCTCTCCCGCCAGTCAACCTCAATTACTGAGGCTTGCCAAGCGCCCCGCCAAACGAGCGAGTTTTCTTTTTGATCCATCTGCGAGCAATGGACCACCGTCTGCGCTAAGATCGAACTTGGCTGTCATACGCTTATGCTAACGCAAGAAGAGATTTACGAAGTTCTCCAGGAGTGCTACGACCCGGAGATTCCAGTTAATATCGTTGACCTGGGCCTGGTATATGGAGTTGCGATTGAAAATAGCACGGTAACGGTGCGAATGACCCTGACCGCGCCCGGATGTACGATGGGCTCAATGATCGCGACGGAAATCGAGGACAAGCTGCTGGGGCTGCCCGACTGCGAGCGCGCCACCGTGGAAATCGTGTGGGAACCGCCATGGACGCCGCATCGAATGAGCGAAGCCGCACGCAAGCAGCTTGGAATCGACGATTAGGCCGCGGTTCCCTTTGTCATCCTGAACTTGGCGCACCAAGCGGAACGATTCGGGCGCATCGATGGTTTCAGTGGCACAGGCTTCCAGCCTGTGTGGCTTCTTTTCTCTGCCAGGAATCACAGGCTGAAAGCCTGTGCCACTGTTGGCGAATTCTACTCGTCCAATATCCTGGTACCCTGTGCTGCGACCATCAACCAGGAGCCGTGCTCTTCGACGTACGCATGCGTGTAGCGGCTCTTGACGATGACACTGGTCTCGTCGAACCGGAGCCTCATTTCGGTCTGCCCGACTACGATGACGGTCGAGCCGTAGCGCCTTCCATGCACATCGGCTGGCGTTATAGATTCGAACTTGAGTTGCCCCGAGCCAACCAGCTCCACGAGCGCCGTTTTCGGTACCTCCGCTCCTCTCATCACATCAATCAGGATGAAATCGTCGGCGAGCAGCCGGTTCAATGCCTCGCCATTTCCATCGGCCAACGCTTTGAAAAATTCGCGGTCCGCCGCAAGCGCGCCTGATGTATTGCTCATAGTGAGGTGCCTCTACGATGCCGGAATGACTCAGGGATCGACCAGTACGCCCGGGTTGAGAATCGCGTTGGGATCGAGGGCGCGTTTGGCAGCGCTGAGGGCGCGCGCAAAGCCTGCGGGCCGTTGCTGATCGTACCACCGCCGATGATAGCGGCCGACCGCATGATGGTGCGTGATGGTGCCGCCGAGTCTGATCAATTCATCCGACACCGCCGCCTTGATCTCGTCCCATTGCTCCAATTCTGAGCCGCGCCGTCCCGGCGCCAGCACCGTGTAGTAGGGCGCCGGCCCGTCAGGATACGCATGCGTGAAGCGCACGGTGACCGTACCCTTCCCGCAGACTTTCGCAACTGCGCGCTGCGCCGTCTCCATCAGGCTGTGGTGGAAATTGTCGAAGCGGTCCCACGTAATTGCGGTCTCGAAAGTGTCGCTTACCATCCCCATCGCAGCAACCGTGTCCATCAAGTAAGGGGCGTTCAGAAACGCCTGGCGCCAGGCGCCGGCTTCGCCCTCGCGCATACCGGCTGAGGCGGTAGCGCTCGCCGCTGCCGTGGTCGGAATCCGGCCGCCAAAGTCGGCGCAGCATTCCAGCGCGCGCCTAAACCACGCATCGAGCGGATGGTCCGCCGATTCGAAGGCAAGCACCAGCACCGCGGCGTCGCCGCTATTCGCACCCGCATTGAGCGCTTCGCCGGGATCGAGCAGACGGCAGTTCGCCGGATAAAGCCCTGCCTGCGAAATCGCGCGCACCGCTTTGGCGCCGGTGACGAAATCGGCAAACGGCACCGACGCTCCGGCGCGAAAATTGGGACGGTCCTGCAGGCGCATCCAGGCTTCGGTGATGACGCCGAAGATCCCCTCGGAACCGATGAACATGCGGTCGGGACTGGGGCCGGCGCCGGAACCAGGCAAGCGGCGGGACTCAACGATTCCGGCGGGCGTCACCACCCGCAACGATTCAACGAAATCGTCGATATGAGTATAGAGCGTGGCGAAATGGCCGCCTGAACGCGTCGCAATCCATCCGCCGAGCGTAGAGAACTCAAACGATTGTGGGAAATGGCGCAGCGTCAGCGCATGCAGCCGCAACTGCTCTTCGAGCGCCGGACCAAGGACGCCGGCCTGGATGCGGGCGGCGCGCGACGCACGATCGATTTCCAGCACCTTGTCGAGCCTGGCCAGATCGATGGAGAGCGCACCGCGATAATCCCCTTGGTCCGGCGGCTCCACTCCGCCGACCACGCTCGAACCACCGCCATAGGGTGAGGCCGCGATTCTCTCGCCATCACACCATTCGAGGATTCGCACCAAATCCTGTTCATCGCGAGGGTAGGCGACCAGGTCAAACGGATTCGGATAATCGCGGCGATAGGCGCGCACCAGGTCGCGGAAACCACGGCCATAGGTATGCGCCGCACGCTCGTAAGTGCTGGTGGAGAAAATCGGCGCGAGCGAATCGGGCGGCCGGACGCGCGGTGGACGGAGGTTCAATTCGGCTTCGGTCGGATGTGGCAGAATCGTGAGTGGACCAAGGCCGAAGCGATTCGCCATCCGCTCCGCCATTTTTTGCTGTTGTTCCGGATTCGGTCCCTGGTCCTCGTAGCCCCATCCCCAAAACTTGCGCCTGCGCTCAGCCATCGTTCTTGCTCCTGGCAGCAATTTAAGGCATGGCCGAGAATAACTTGCGGGTCGCACGCTCGTGGCCTAGCGCCCATTGGTCACGGGTTGCGGACTCACCTCGGCTGCTTAGAGATTGTGCCTTCGGGCCGCGAGGTCGGCAACTCGCGCCGCGATCCCTGTTTTCGCGGCCAACAGCCGCCCTTGCCCCGACCACTCAGAATAACAGTAAATGCTCCAAGTTTCGGCTGTTTTCGACCGGGATCGCCCCAGAATGTGACCGAAAATGCCAACTCTGAGAACGGGGTCATGTGCTGCACGAGCCGTTGGGACCCGAGGCGAGGCGGCCGCGCTTGCAAACGGCCTGATGGCGCAAGAAAATGATCAAACTTTGAACAACAAGCCGGTTCAGCAGCGATCACACGGAGGAAGGTTGTGGCATTCGACGCGGAGCGCCCTTTGGTAAGAGAGATTCTCCTTGAGGAGCTCCTTCCCAATATTTACGACCAAATAGTAAAAGCGTTAGCGGGAAGAAATCTCTCGCCCTACGAGCGGACCAGTATCCTACGTAGCTTCATCGAAAGTATCAGATGGTCTGTTACCGTGCGAACTCGGGAAATGTCAGACCGCCGCGGAGCATGGCCCTTCATTGACGAAAAGCTACCACCCGATACGCTCATTACATCCGATCGGTTCAGCAGCAAGTGGAGTCCGAAAGAGCAGTTAGTAAGTCGTATCGAAAAGGCAAGCGGGCTCGATCGCCGATTGTCGAACCTGTGTGTTCTTCTAATAGAAATAAGAATGGACCTTAGTCTTGCTGGCTGTGCGCGCGTCGCGATCGACCGATTTTGCAGTGTTCAGCATCACCTGGCTGATATGCCCAAGGCGCTAGACTGGAATGGTGACCGAAACCCTGCACTCCGATGGTGGTATGACATTTTGTCACACGTGCCGCAGAATGCGATCGAGCGTCCCTCTTCTCTTTTGTCCGTTTGGTTCGGCAAAGCACCACAATATCTCATCTCCTTCGTCGAGAACCTTGAGCTAATCGCGGCCATACGGCCGGTCGTGCCTTACGAAATTCAGCTGGCGCCCGAATCGGTCGCTCTTGAACGGGTCGCCGAAACTGCTCAGACGAAGGCCTGGGAGATAATCTCCGGGTGATGGCTCGGCACCTCAGGAAACTCTATGGGATGCGATGCGACTCTACTTCACATTTCCGATTTGCATTTCGTCGAGGACATCCAGACGGAAGGCCAGCGGCTGAGTTGGAGGGCACGCACCCTTCTGGCCAAGTCTCATAGCTTCAGCAAACTCCAGGCATTCAATAGAGCACTAATAAACCTGCGGCTCAGACAACGGGGCCATGACCTGACATTAGTCACCGGGGACGTGACCACCGACGGCTCCGAGGGGGCCTTTAGGACCGCACGTGAGTTCTTCGATAATTCCGAGATCCATAGGGATGGTCGACTAATAGCATTCGGCCTGGGTCTAACAAAAGGCAGCCGGATTGTGCTGCCCGGTAATCATGACCGCTACCGCGGCAGATGGCTGCCCATCCAGCACCGCAGTAGTTTTTTTGAGAGGATCCTCGAGACTCCCGAAGAGTATCCGTATGTGCGAGGCTACCGCCGTTTGCCGGGCACCGATCCCGACCAATGGACGCTGTTATTCTTTGTCTTCGACTCTACCGCAGGACTTAGGACGGGATTTTCGAGACTTGAGAGAATAGCTCGGGGCTACTTAACGCCCACGGAATGCCTGTGGCTACAGACTACGGCGCATGATCTCGCCCAGAATAAGAAGGTCAAGAATATTGATGGTTTGGAGTTGTCCTTCCGGCTCGACCGGTGTGTAAGGGTGGCCGTGCTGCATCACCATCCTGTTTTAGGTAGCATCAGGACCAAGAGCGGCGGGGATCAGCTAACGTCTTTGCTAAATGATGCACTGTTCGTCGAGAAGTGCTTTGCAGCCGGAATAAACCTTGTGCTCTTTGGACACCAACATGTCCAATACACTGCCAGGCGGGAGCCACCTCCTGGGCTGGACCCGACGCCATTTGGACCGCCGAAGCCCATCTATTTTGTCTGTTGTCCGAGCACACTAGAGTACTCCGAAGAGCGGAATGGGTTCTATTTATTCGACTTCGAGCAGGATCGTTTGCGAACCGAACTATACGAATGGTGAGCGGACTCCTTAGCGTTTGATCCGGTCCAGCTTCCGGAGGTGCGCCTATAGAGCAATGCCCATCGATTGCTTTTCGGGACCCTTCCTCCTGATTTTTAACTTGTCCGGGAATAAGCGGCCGGCCATTAAGCAAAGGAAGCTGAGTCTCTATTTTGAAGCGATAGTCGGCTGGCGCCGCCAGTCTAATTGGCGGCGGCAGGGTTTCCGAGTAGATTGAGGGCCTGCGTGCCCAGACAGGTTTTCCGGCGGTTGAGAATGCCTCGGTAGTGACTGACCCCTGGGCAAAGAACTAGCTGAGTCTCGTATCTCTCGCGGTCCTCAGGAGAATCGGCATGAGCGGCGAAACACTTTCCGCGATTGACTCCTACCCTCGCAAACGAATTGCTGTGGCGGGGACTGAAATCGCTTACGTCGATACCGGCCGGGGCGATCCGATAGTATTTCTGCACGGCAATCCGACCTCGGCGTATCTGTGGCGCAATGTAATTCCACATCTGGCGGGACTCGGCCGATGTCTCGCGCCCGATTTGGCCGGGATGGGTCAATCGGGCAAGGCGCCCGATGGCTCATACCGTTTTGTCGATCATGCCCGTTACCTCGACGCCTGGTTTGCCGCGCTCGGCTTGACCCAAAAAATTACGCTCGTGGTGCACGATTGGGGCTCGGCGCTGGGCTTTCATTGGGCCTGTCGCAATCGAGCGTCGGTCAAGGGAATCGCGTATATGGAGGCAATCGTCACGCCACTTCGATGGGATGACTGGCCGGAGGGCGCACGCAACATCTTTCAACTGATGCGAGGGCCGGCGGGCGAGGAACTGGTGCTGCAAAAGAACATCTTCGTCGAACGAATTCTCCCTGGGGCGATCCTGCGCAAACTGAGCGATGAGGAGATGGCAGTTTATCGCCAGCCCTGGCTGGAACCGGGTGAATCTCGCCGTCCGATGTTAACCTGGCCGCGCGAGATTCCGGTCGAGGGTCAACCAGCGGACGTTACCGCGATTGTCAACGATTACGCGCGATGGCTCAACTCGGACCCAACACTCCCAAAGTTGTTCGTGAATGGCGAACCGGGCGCGATTTTGATTGGACGCCAACGTGAGCATTGCCGCAAATGGCCGAATCAACGCGAGGTGACGGCCGCCGGCGCCCACTTCGTCCAGGAGGATTCACCCCATCAAATCGGCCAGGCGATTGCTGATTGGTACAAGGAACTGAAGTGAGTAAATCGGTTCGGCGCGAAAGCGCCGAGGCACACCAGCCCAGGACAACGCCCTGGGTCTCGTGAGTGCTATCGTACCGGCGCCCGGAAAGGGCGCAGGAAATCTCGACGCCACTACTTGTCACGCGGCAGACCGAAATCGATGAACGATACGCAAGAGATTCCACCTCGCGTAATTCCGCCCTTGCAGGGCGGATTGATCTTGACCGCGCGATACCCAGGGCATTGCCCCATAAGCGTTAACTTAAAAGCTGCCCCCACGCGTTCGCTATCAGAAGTTTCGGTAATATCCGACGCATGTCCGTTTCCGTCATCCCGAGCGCAGCCGAGGGATCGCGCCCCGTCTTCGGGGCGCGTGGTAGGACCCCCGAGCGAGCGCGGTGTTCCGACGGAACGAAGGTTTTATGCGGGGGTTCACGCCTGCGCGCCGCAGACGTCGCGCGATCCCTCCGCTGCGGTCGGGATGACAGATAAGGACGCAGCGCCGACTACGCGGCATCAGACTTGGTTGTCAGGTTAGGCGCCTATGGGCATTGCCCTGGGCTGGTCTTCCTCGCGCCATTGGCGCGATGACGGGGTCTGGCGACCAAGACACACCGATATCCACTACTCACTGAATTAAAAACAACTAAGAAGAGAACATCAATATGGCGGAAGTAGAATTGGAAGTACGCAGGCACGTCGGCTACATCACTCTCAACCGCCCTGAGGCCGCGAACGCGCTGAATGCCGAGGTTGCCAGGCAACTCGATCAGGCAGCATTGCAATGCGATGAGAACGCGGATGTGCGTGCGGTGCTGATCACCGGAGCGGGCCGGATGTTCTGCGGCGGCGGCGACCTTAAAGCGTTCGCCGCCCAGCCAGCCGAGCATCTACCGGCCTACCTTAAATCTGTCACCTTCTATTTCCATCAGGCGATTCATCGCTTCGCCCGCATGCGCGCGCCGCTGGTCGTTGCCGTCAACGGCAATGCGGGCGGCGGCGGCATGAGCCTCGCCCTCGCTGGCGATATCGTGCTGGCAGCGGAGTCTGCCCGCTTCACGATGGCCTACACCCGGGTCGGTCTCACCCCCGATGGCTCATCGACGTACACCCTGCCGCGTCTGATTGGCCTCCGGCGGGCCGCCGAATTGATGCTGACCAACCGCACATTGAGCGCTCGTGAAGCCGAGCAAATCGGGCTGATCACGCGGGCCGTGCCAGATGGCGAATTGCGGCAGCAGGCCGAAGCGCTCGTGCAGGAACTGGTGCAGGGCGCCACCCGCGCATTCGGCGGCGTTAAGCGGCTGCTCTATTCTTCGGCAACCGCGAGCCTCGCCGAGCAAATGGAGCTTGAAACCGAGTGGATTGCAGAGATGGCGCGTACGCGCGACGCGCATGAAGGCATCACTGCGTTTCTCAGCAAACGCCCACCCAAATTCAGCGGTGATTGAAACGGTCTCAGTAGCAGGGTGCGGAAAAACCAATTTCTTTATGAAAGTCTTTCCGCACCCTGGGATAAAACTGGCTTCCTTCCTTTTTGATTCGCACCTCGCGGACTCGTTAGCTCGCTTCGCCTTTCGGCTCCTAGTAGGCTGTAACATTGAAATCGGTATCGCTGGGAAATCCCTCCCCCTGACCAGGGGGAGGTTAGGTGGGGGTCGTCCGGCTTCGTTTCGATACGACACGCCAATATCGTTTTCAACGTTACAGGCCACTAGTGTTTAGTTCTCCCCCTCTGGGGGAGATTACAGAGAGGGAAAGCAGGGTGCGGAAGGCCATTTCGCAGCCTGCTAGGCGGGCCGATTGGATTTTTGCTCTTTCCCCTGGCCGAAGAGTTTTCATGAAGACTTAGTTAGATTTTTCCGCACCCCGCTGGGGCGTCAGTGCTGGTGTGGCGCCGGCATCATCGTAGTGAGAGCGCGCCAGGATTTCACGCGCCTCAGAGCTTTGTAGCCACTTGACGAAGCGTGCAGCCAACTGCGGCTGTGCGGCAGCCTTTAATACAGCTGCGTAAAAAACCAGTGGCTGCGGGTGCCTGGTCTCACCTTTGAGACTCACGCCCGCGCCCTCATATACCGACTCCATGGTTGCGTCGGCTAGATTGATCTCCTTCGGCAGGCTAATGAACGGAAGGCCAAGTGCAGAAGGCTGAGTTTTGTAAGCCGAGCTTGCGTCGAGCTGGCCGGTCTGGAGACGCGCCATCATCTGGGATTCCTGAAATATTTGCCGGGGATTGATTGGTGGTCCTAGAATTTTGTTCGCCAGGTCCGGTTGATGATAATAACGAGCGGCCAGCTGCAGCGTGAAAATGATGTTGACGCCCTGCGGATCGGTCACCGGATCAGTGCGGCCGAAGCGCAACCCCGGCGTTTCGAGGATCTGCCACCAGGCTTTAGAGCCGGGCTGATTATACTGGGCAAAATCGCGGGCAAACCGGCTCTTGGGGCTGTATGCGATCACCATTTCGGTGCGCGCGATGGGAATGGCATTCTCCGCCTTACCCGCCTTCAAGACAGTACGCATAGGTCCGGGTGTCACCGAGATGAAAACATCCGGCCGAATACTGCCGGCAACGATCAGGTTGGCTAAACCGGTGGAACCCTGCGCCCGCCCCTGGAGTTCAGCGTTGAGCGATTTCGCGACGGCCGGCTTCACGGCACCATCCATCATCGATCCCATCGAGCCAGCGTAGGCCACTTGAAGCGGGGTGAGAGCATCGGCTGTGTGCATCGAACTCAGGGTGAGCCCGATAACGAAACTCGCGAGAACAACGTTCCGCCACAGCAATCGCTTCCCGCCGGCTGGGTTCATGAAGGTGATAAACGGTCTCGGACCCTGAGTCATGTCGTTAAGCCTCGCTACACGCTGACCTTTTTGTGGCCAGGTACTTGCAGCACGAATCACCGTTTTCAGTAAGCGAATTCGAGATTGGCGAAGATCGCGTGTGTATCGCGCGGGACCAGATCGGGAATAATAGTGCTGCCGGACTTAGGCAACAACCAGCCGTTGAAAGACTTGCCAGCCGCGTAGTTAAGCTTGTCAGCGTACGAAACCGGCAGCCCAAACTGGTCATGGTAGAAGAGCAAGTTCTGGCTATCCAGTGCAATTCGAAAGTACTCGTTGAATTGGTAGCTGATGCCGACAACGAAACGCTGGAAGTCCAGAGGATTCTCACGGACGTTGTCGTTAGGCAGGAACCACTGGAACATCCCAAAGGCGGTCAACCGGGTGCCGGGAATATGATAATGACCCATGAAGTCGAGCCCCAGTTGACGGGTACGGCCGTTGTTCTGAAAAGCCTGGTACACCGCGGTTTGCGGTCCGAAGGTTCCGAAGATGGGATAACAGGGGGTCGCCTTTGCGCAGCTGTTGCCGAAGGCCGGCGACTTCGTAATAGGATTTCCGGTGGGTGTGCCAAATGCGTCGAGCGGGCCGCTGCCTGAGAACATGTTCCCAATGGTGGTGGCGTTGTTGCCATAATCGAACTCGCCAATCATATTCCACTGTTCGGTCGAGTAGTGCAGGAGCGCGGCGATTCGCTCGAAATGCGCGCTACCGGCCGCACTACCCTTTAGGGGCATCACAGTGCCCGAGTTATCCGGCGTAGTGTCGCCCCAACCATAGTTATAGAAACCGGTCATCCCGAAACCGTCATATCGCCAATGCGCGCCGAATGGGTACGCGGTGAGGCGCGCCATGACCTGCTTCGTGTTCGATTGCTCGGGCGTTCTGAAGTTGCCGTTGTCGTAGACCCCGAACCCGTAATCGAAGTAGTTAGTTTCGCCACCTAAGAGCTTGATTGGTCCACTGAATTGAAGACCGATCTGGCTCGACGACAGGCCGACATAGTTCCACGGGGCGAGGTAAACAAAACGATACTGGTAGAGGTCTTCTTCCCACGGAAGGAACGGGTTCGGCTGGGCACCAAAAGCCACACTGCCGCCTTTGAGGGGAGAAATGCGGTCCATGAGGCCGGTGTACTGAACGTACCCATACTTCAGGCGCACGTTAAGATCGCCGTCGAGATTGGAGCCGACCCCAGTTTTGGTGCCGAGCTTGTCGTTCGACGCGGTTCCGTTGGCACGATAAATCTCCGGCGTAAAGCGAAAGAGAAGGTCATTAGTAGGTGTGAAGTACGTGTTCAGATAGATGCGATTGATATCGAAGGAATTGTAGAAATTGTTCTGGGGCCCCGGGGGATTCAGGTTTTCGAGGAACTGCGGGCCGAATCCGGTATGCGTATAGAGTCCATAGTCGAGATACGCGAGCGCGCCGATGCGGAACTTATTCTGGAAGTTAGTAAGGTAACTCGTCCAGGCCGGCTTCATCTCGGCCACCTGCTTGGCGAGCATTGGCTGTTGGGCCTGTTGCTGTGCCTCGCTTTGAGCGACCACCTCGCGTGCCTCAGCGCGCGTCTTGCTCTCAACCTCCTGTTCGACCTGATGCGCGATCGCCTGGGCATCCAGTGTCCCCATAATATGCAATGGGAGTCGATTGGGGCCCGGTGCTCCGAAGACCTGCCGCGTTGTGCGGTCCATATACAGCGTAATGTTGCCTGCGGACGCTGAATCCTGGGCGCCGAGTGGTTGCGAGACGGCGCAAACCAGGAAGCTAAGAGTCATCGTCACCAAGATTTTAGGTAAGGCTTTCATGGCCCCCTCCCCGGGTTCCCCTTGTTTCGGCGATGGGTTCTTTTCGATCGCGTAAGCTGGCGAGTCGTGGCGGGCCCTGCGTTGACGACTGCCAATTACCGGTCTTTCTTGCCGGTCCTGATATCGGCGAGTTGCACCGAAGTGTAGACCTTGCCGTCACACACCCACCTCGCGGGCGTGGCCTGCTGAATCAAGGCACAGTCCTCGACGCGTGGCGGCGGTCCTGAGCTCACAAACGCATCGGTAAATGCAGATGCACAGGCGCTGCTATGTGCTGCGAGGCCAGCAGCCGCACACACCAAAACAAATAGTCGACGGTTCTTCATCCAGTTCTCCCGCGACATTGAGCGGTTCGTGCTCGGTCGAGCTGTCCGTAAACGGCAGCCGCCGGCAGTCTTGATGGAATGAACAACGGCAAAGCAACGAAGAGATGCCATTATACGAGCGATTTAGCAAGTATCATGGCTGGACGAACACGTTTGGCCCGAATCGCCGGAACCTGCTTGCCAGTGCACGAATTAAAACTGATACAACCCGCGATGGTCAGTTCCTGTATGTGAAATAACCGCTACCGACTGCTATCAGGTTGTACTTGCTGTAGCGGAGCTCGACCCTGGGTTGGGAGGAGAGCAGGTTCTTGTTGCGGACGGTCAGAATGGCTCGGCATTGGGGCCGAATCCGGATTTGCTGGGCTTATAGTTCCTGGCGATAAGTTCGACGGCCGCGACACCTTTTGGATTGCTAGAATTGCAGTTCTCTCCGGTCCTCCGCCTCATAGGTAGACTGACATCCTCGACTGCGGCTCTCTCCTGCCCGAAGCGTTTCCTTCGCCAAGCCGCCCCCCCGTGTTTCAATCGAGGCTGAATCATTTGGTATCGCAAGGGGGAAACGTGATAAGCAGTTGCGCGGGAAACGATCGGCTCGCGTATGCCTTCGAAGGAGAAGCGGGATGAAAAGATATGTGGCGGAACTGATAGGCACTTTCGTCCTCGTCTTCGGCGGCTGCGGCGCCGCCGTCCTCGCCGGCGGCCACATCGGCTTCACTGGCGTAGCGTTGGCCTTCGGCTTTTCACTCCTCGTCATGGTTTACGTAATCGGACCCATATCCGGATGCCATATCAATCCAGCCGTGACATTCGGTTTGCTTCTCAGCGGCAAATTTGAAGCGAAATATGTCCCCGGATACGTCGTTGCACAGATCGTTGGCGCGATAATCGCAAGCGGTCTTCTTTTGATCATCGCAGGGGGAACCAGCGCTGGTTACGATCCCTCTACTGCGGGTTTCGCGGCCAATGGTTATGGGGTTCATTCTCCTGGAGGGTATAATCTGACCGCAGCATTCGTCGCCGAAGTGGTGTTGACGTTTTTCCTCGTCTTTACCGTGTTGGGTTCGACCGATATCAAGGCACCGGTCGGTTTCGCCGGGATCCCGATCGGAATCGTGCTCGTCCTGATCCATCTGGTGGGAATTCCGGTGACGAACACTTCGGTCAGCCCGGCCCGTAGTATCGGGCCTGCGGTGTTCGTCGGCGGATGGGCATTGAGCCAGCTCTGGTTATTCATCCTGGCTCCACTCATCGGGGCAGTAATCGCTTCATTGCTGTATAAAGCGGTTATAGCTTCTGAGCCTCTGATCGCTGCGCGTCTTGCGGAGACCGCGCTGCCAAGCGAACAGGCCGAGCGTGCCCGTTAACGATTTGGCACTCGCCAGCTTTTGTCGCATGAAAATCGGGTATATGCGGAGATCGCGATGGGCTCGATGTCATCCAGGCCGAGGTGATGGTCCTCGCACCTGTCGAGAATTGCTTGACCGCGCGGGTACGCTATCCGGGTATTACGGTTGCGGATGGTCGCGGTAAAAATTCAGATTGAGGCTCTCGCGTATATCGAGGAGTTGGGCTCCGAAATCGCTAAGCCGAGTGTCAAGCAGCACTTGGCCGCGGTCCGCCAGCTGTTCGATTATCTCGTAACGGGAGGCATCCTGACTTCAACCCCGGCCGGCTCCGCGTGCGGCCTCAGGTACGTGGTCACGCGGGGAAAGACACCGGTACTGTCCACGGACGAAATGCGCCAACTGCCGGCCCTGGCTCCGGCTCCATGAAAAAGGCGGCTAACGGCATTAGGTGCCCTGCCATCACAGTCTCGACCAATATCTGGACGCCTGGATCGCCGCCCCGCATCGGCGACGATAAGAAAGGGCCCCTATTCGAGAGCTTCAAAAAGGGCGACGGGCTCACCGGCAATCCGATGATACGCAGCGACGTGCTTTACATGACAAAACGGCGGGCCAAGGGAGCCGCCCTTCCCAACTCCACTGCTGTCATACTTTTCGCGCGACGACTGGTATTACGGCTTATCTTCAGAACGGCGGCACGCTTGAACACGCTCAGCAGATAGCAGCGCATCAGTCGCCCCGTACCACAAAGCTCTATGATCGCACTAAGGACGAGATTTCGCTCGATGAGGTCGAGCGGATCGAGTTCTGAATTAATGCTTGTGTTTCTTTCAGCGCCTCTCCACGAACACGAGATTGATTCTTGACCGACTTTAAGGGGATGTGTGTGCCAGCGGATTGAACTGCCTGGTACAGCTTTTCTCACGAGATGAGATGCGTGGCCACGATGCTGATGAACTCGCGCGACGTGATCACCTTGGTTCCCTTCCAGAACCTTGGGAAATGGCGCTGGTTGCCGGTCACCCGATAGTCGGCGCGAGCCGCGTCGGCACATTCCAGGAATTTATTATCGTCGGGGTCTTTTGTCGCCTGCAGCGGGCGGGAAACAGTGACGGAATGCGAGCTGTTCCTGACGAGCTGAAGAAGCTGCCGCTGGAGTCCCTTGCGGATTCGCAGCTCCGGGCGTGCCAGCACCGCGCGATATTCGGCGAAAATGGCGTCTGAGACATATAGCCTGGCCGCAGGAGTGACCGCGAGCAACAAGACGGTGCGTTGGAGTCCGTCCGGTTTCAGGGCCGCCGAGAGAACGATATTGGTATCGAGCACCAGCCGGAGCGGAATCATCCACGCTTCGGTTTTGGCGCACGCGCGGCCTTTATGACCTCGTCAATCTGCCGGGAGGTGAGCTTGTCCGTTCCTTTGCGTTGCGATTCTTTGCCGATACCCTCAGCACTTCCGGCTCCGGAGCCGCAAGCCGCACGTAGTCGCGGATGCTGAGCAGCACCGCCTTGGGTGCGCCGCGCTTCTCGATGACCAGCGAACGGCGCTCATCCTCGACCCGGCGCAGCACCCTGCCGAAATTCGTGCGGGCGCTCAGCGCGGACACCACTATGGTTTCATTCTTGCCGCCCCTCAGCATCGCGACACTCTCCAGTTCATTGAGGCGAACCGTACAGTGGTCTGCAACCATATCAAAGTATGGATAGCTGCCGCAGCTCTTAAAATAGCCGATCCTCGACCACTCTCCTTTTCAGCTTCTTCCGCTCCGCAACCCCAACCCCTTCGGTTTTATGGTGAAAACGTTTTTTTAGCTATCTACATTAATCAAACATAAGCTCTTTATGTGCGGAGGGCCGGGGAGGGTTCCATCTCATGCCGAAGCCGCCGATCCCGCTCACCGCGAGATCACCTTCATTGATCGAGAGCTAGAGTCTCGTGAAAGAGTCTTTGTCTCGCACGAGCGCCCACATAACGGGGGCTGAAATGCTTTCGTATCCGTGGCGCAGCACATTACCGATCCCCGCCCCTTTCGGCCACGGAATTTTCGGGTGCCGGGCTTTCAGGTCGGCGGTCAGATGACGGCTCGCCTCGGAGATGATTTCAACGCCGCGTTCCACGAGCCAGCGCTTGCCCCAATGCGCCTCGAACGCTTCGAGCGTCATGTCGCCCATGACGCTGCGGACGCGCTCGATAGCCTCGACCATGTCGAAGAGGCGCGGGATGAGTGAGCGCGCCGCCATTAGAACACGAGCACAGCTGCTGCTTCGATCCGGTCTCGCAAAAGCTTGTGCAGGCTGTCGCCCTATCGTGCAGGCTCCTACGAAGACCGCACATCGCTGATGCGCGAGATTCGCCGCGAGGGCGTCGATCTGTGACGCCGGAAACCAAGGAACACCTTGACAAAGCGCGCCAGTCCAAGGCGCGCGGTCTGCTGGACGTTCTGCATTACAACGACGAGGCCGGACGTGCCGCCTACCTTGCCGCGTTTCACGCCGCGCAGGCTCTCATCTCCGAGCGCACCGGCAAAATCGCCAACAGTCATGGAGGCGTGAATAGCCAGTTTAACCTCTTGACGAGGGACGAGCCACGCCTTGACCCCGAGCTGCGCCGCTTTCTGCCACAGGCTTACAATCTGAAAGCTGTTGCCGATTATGAAACGGGGCCAGGTTCGGTCGTGCCCTTGGAGCGGGTCGAGGCGGCAATAGCGACCGCCACCAGGTTCGTAGCATGTGTGGCGAGCCGCATTTCCACAAACGGTCACACGCCGCCCCCACCGGAAACGTCGAAGCCTTGACAGTTTGACGTAACGCCCCTTATGCGACTTTGACAGCCACCCCGGAAAGCGCAAAAAAACACAAGATGTAGAAAACGTGGAGAGGCGAGATGCGCTGACTATGCTCGCCTAATTGTTGAGGTCACTTGAAATGCGTAAATGGTGGTGGTGGTGGCTACCCGGTTGGCGTAAGAACTGGAAACTTGAGAAGCGCCGCGTCGAAGCTCTATCAGACATTGCTGCGGAACGATTTGACGTTGAGTTGATGGCACAACGTCCTCGGAGAGCCGACGATATCATCGACACCGTACTTTTGGAAAAGGTGCTGAAGCGTATAACGGAAATCGAGGCGGGCGCCAAACAAGCGGCCCACATCGACCATCCGAGGAATGCACAGCCTATAAGGCTGGCGACGACGCCGATACCAATTCTGGTAAAAATCCGGCGGCGATAAGAATCGAGTTCAGCGGACAGGCTAACGTCTAGTGCTGGCACTTTTGCCATAACGCTAACGCGACTCCCTGCCGCACCCGCGCATAGTAGTCCGAACAACAGCAACGGTGAAAACCAAAAAGCGAAGTGGAAGGCAAGGACGGCCAGCGGCAGCAGGATGATGGTCGCTCCAAACAGCCAGCGCGTATTACCCAACCGTCTTAACTTAAATCTTAAACAGACTCTTAGCGCGTACCAGCGGGCGCCATAAAGCACTCTGCCGGTAGGAGTGGCCGCAGCGGTTCCGTCCAATTCAGGACAGAATGCATCCTCATAGATCGAGAGCTAGAGTCTCGTGAAAGAGTCTGAACAAGGCCGTCCAGTGGCGCTCGGCGGCGGTTGGGTCGAAGACCGGCACATCTGGAACCGCAAAGCCATGACGTGCGCCGGGATAAGTCTCGACCAGATGGTCCACTCCAGCCTCGGTCAAAGCCTTTTCGAGGCGGTCCTTCTGTTCTTCGGGGAAACTCGCATCCTCGATAGCACCGGCGACATAGACACGGCCGGTAATATTTTTCACGAAGAGATGAGGGCTGTCTGGTTGGTCGGTGGCCAAATTGCCGCCGTGAAACGACGCGGCCGCCGCAAATCGATCTGGGAAAGCGCCGGCCGCGGTCAAGGAAGCATTGCCGCCCATGCAATAGCCTGTGGCCCCGAATCGATTACCTTTGACCTCGGTTC
>Ga0137390_10001202_pt1 | contig 19147 bp, 22 predicted proteins | sample 15con2h24AmetaG_FD_104937 | JGI IMG/M metagenome (GOLD analysis project Ga0137390, IMG submission 104937) | Vadose zone soil microbial communities from Angelo Coast Range Reserve, California, USA - 15con2h2.4A metaG | ecosystem: Environmental > Terrestrial > Soil > Vadose zone > Saprolite... | reverse complement strand
TGAGGTCGGCCTGCACTTAGCCCGGCTACGCCTGGTCTAAGCTCCGGCCCTCGGTGTTGCAGGCCAACGCGCGTCCAACCCGGACCACCAAGGCCGCAGACTAAGACCAGGCGGAGCCGGGCTCAGGCGGAGGCGTAGCGATGCGGGCGCGGACGCTTCAGCGCCCGTGCCCGCAGGAAGGGAACAAGCGCCCAGCACAGCCACCATGAGAGTGCGCGGGCTCCGCCCGCGCACGTTCCCCGCGAAGCGGCGTAACCAACCAACCCCGCCCGAAAGCGCAGCTTTCGGGCGTTTAAAGCAGCGGCGAGACGTCGCAGCCGCGCTTCGCCAGGGCCGGCTTGGCCTGCGCCAGGACGTCGTGGGCGAAGTTCGCGAGGCCGTAGGCCCGGTAGATGTACTTGCCGGGATTACGGTGGTGCTTGTCCGCGCGGATCGCGCGACCGTACTCCAGGAACATGGCACGCAGGATCGCCCGGGTCTTCGAGAGCGACGGGTCGCTGGGATCCGTGTTGAGCAGACTGGTCACTGCGGAGTCCGTCTGCAAGATCACGTCGTCGGCCTGGGCGTTGCCCTGCAGATAGTCCTGCGAGAGGCTGCCGAGCGCGGCCATGTTCAGCTGGGCAGTGCCGAGGAACTGCCGGTCGGTCGCCGAGCAGGTATGGCTGACGACGGCCTTGCTCTGTCCGGTATCGAGGACGACCAGAGAGGCCACAGCGAAGATCGCCACAGCAAGTCCCGCGGCCGCAGTGATGCGGGGCTTCACGATGCCTACTTCGGCGGCCCCGCAGGTGAGGCTTCATCACCCATTTGGGGGGCTGGCCCGATGCCATGTGACGTAAGACGCAAGCTGCTGGGCCGCCCAACGGAGAACCCAGACGGCGAAGGCGAGCCGCAGCAGACGGATCAAAAGATCAGCGACCTGTAGAAGCCGTGCCGCTTCATCCCGATCGCCTCGTAGACGCGCAGCGCTGGTGCGTTCTCCGGCCTGACGAAGAGGCAGACGGTCGGCACGCGCTCGAGCAAAAGCCGGCAGAGATCCCGCATGCCGCGCTGCGCGTAACCGTTGCCCCGCGCCGGCGGATCAACCCAGACCTGCTGCACTTGCACCGCCTCCGGCGTCCACGCCGAGGCCTCGGCCTTGAAGAGAATCGTGCCGCGATCGACCCAGAGCCACGAGCGGCCCTCCTCGATCTGAGAGCGTGTGCGCCACCGGAAGCCTTCCGGGTCACGCGCCAACGGGTCGACGCCGATCTCCTCCTCGTGCGCAGCCGCGCACGCGGGCAGCAACAGGGGGAAGTCCTTGTCGGTCGCCGGCCGAAGCCCGGTGTCGCCGCCAGGCGGCGGCTCGCTGATGGCGTAGACCGGCTGCCCCGGCCGGTCGTTTCGAGGGGCGGGCATCAGCCCGGCGAGATCGGCCCAGAGCTCGTCGACCGCGCGCTCGTCGCCGATGATCATGCGCGCGCGGCCGCGGGCGGCCGCCCGCGCGAAACGGCCGCAGCCCGAGCCCGAGGGAACGACGTTGGCGCCGACGTGGCAGAGAGCGGTCAGGCGCCCGTTGTCGGCGAAGGCGCTGAACCGGCCCAGCCGCCTCCGGGCGACGTCCTCGAGGAAGACGCGCTCCACGGGATCCTCGGCGCAGAACTCGAGGATCTGCATGAGCCGGGGCTCGATCGCACCTTTCACTGCCCGAATAGTCGCACGGGTTAGGGTTGCGCCCTCATGCCGATCCACATTCGAGCCGAGCCGGGGGAATACGCCGAGGCTTGCCTTCTCCCGGGCGATCCGCTGCGGGCGAAGTACATCGCCGAGACCTATTTCGACGACCCGGTCGAGCGGAACTCCGAGCGCGGTCTGCTCGGATACACAGGCACCTTCGAAGGCAAGCCGGTCTCCGTGCAGGGCACCGGCATGGGCTGTCCCGGTGCGACGATCGTCTTCGAAGAGCTGATCCAGCTCGGCGTGAAGAAGCTACTGCGCGTCGGGACGTGCGGAGGGCTCCAGCCCCACCACGCGCTCGGAGACCTCATCGTGGCTCTGTCGGCGGTCGCAGACGATCGCACCGCCGATCACCTCGTCGGGCACGAGCCGCACTGCCCGACGGCGAGCTGGGAGCTCATACACGGGGCCGTGCACACGGCCAAGCAGATGGGTCAGTCGATGCACGTCGGGCCGATCGTCTCGAGCGACGTCTTCTACAACCCCGACGAGAACCAGTACGAACGATGGTCGAAGCGCGGCGTGCTGGGGGTGGAGATGGAGGCGTCGGCGCTCTTCACGGTCGGTGCGCTCCGCGGCGTCCAGTCGGGCTGCCTTCTCACCGTGAGCGACATCGTCGTAGAGGGTGAGTTCAAGCGCATCACCGACGAGGAGCTGCGCGCGGCGGTCGACCGGATGACGCGCGTCGCGCTCGCGACGGTCACGGCCGACGAAAAGCACTGACGAAGACCGTCTTTCTCGTCAACCCGGCGTCGGCGAACGGCTCGACGGGCAGGCGCTGGCCGGAGATCGCTCGCCGAGCGGCAGCGGCGGGGCTCGACGGCGACGCACTCTTCTCGCGTTCCTCCGGCGAGCTGACGCAACTGGCGGCGGGCGCTGCCGACGAAGGGGCTGAGCTGCTGGTCGTCGTCGGAGGCGACGGGTCCGTGAACGAAGTGGCCAACGGGATCGCAGGACGCAGCGGCGTCGAGATCGCCGTGATCGCGCGCGGAACCGGCTGGGATTTCGCCCGCTCCCTCAGCTTGCCGCGCAACATCGACCGCGCCATCGACGTTGCCCTCTCCGGTGAGACGCGCACGATTGACCTCGGCCGCGCAACCTACCGGCTCCGGGCGGGCGGGGAAGCGCAGTCCTTCTTTGCGAACGTCGCGAGCGCAGGTATGAGTGGCGCGATCGCGCAACGTGCCAACAACAGCTCCAAAGCACTCGGCGGCAAGGTCTCCTATCTGTGGGCGACCTTCGCCGTCTTCGCCCGCTGGTCGAGCACCGAGATCCACGTCACCGTCGACGGTGAAACCCGCCAGGCTCGTATGCACGACGTGATCGTGGCGAACGGTCCCTACGTCGGCGGCGGCATGAAGATCGCCCCGGAAGCCGAGCCCGATGACGGGACCTTCGACGTCCTGCTGATCGGCGACCTCACGAAACGGGATCTGGTGCTGACGATGCCGAAGATCTTCCGCGGCACTCATCTTCCCCACCCGAAGGCCGAGCTGCTGCGTGGCGTGGAGGTGAGCGTGGACGCAGACGATCGCCTCCCGATCGAGCTCGACGGCGAGCAGCCCGGAACGACGCCCGCGCGGTTCGAGATCGTCCCGCGGGCGCTGCGAGTCCGCGTTCCGCGGGACTGAGTCCCGCGACAGACGCGTTACGGTTTCGTACCCGTGCCTGGCACCGGTACGAGGCCGAAAGCGCCGCGACTTTTCTAGCTGCCGGTGCTGCGCTTGCGCGCCGCGGTGGAACGCTTGGCCGAGGAGGTCTTACGCGAGCCAGACGTTCCCTTGCCCTCGAGCTTGTCGAGCCGCTTCTCGATCGCGGTCAGCCGCCTTGCGAGCTTGTCGATCGTGCGGACGCTCTTCTGCATCTCGTCCACGCGATCTCGAAGAGTCCCGAGCGCGCCGAGAACCTTGTCCGCCCCGGGTGCGCTGCCGATTCGCTGGATCGCCTCCTCGCCTGCTCCGGTCAGCCGTTCCACGATGTTCTTCTGTCTGGGCCTTGCCATCTGTTCATCCTCCTCGGTCGTCGGATCCTTCACGGCACTTCGGTCACGCGCCACGTCAGGCGGTAGCAGCCGGACTTGTTCACCGGCGGGCAGGTCGAGTCTTCCAGACTCGCGTTGGCTCGGTGCCGGCCGAGTGAGCCCATGACCGCCAGATACCCGGGTCGGTCGTCCCCCGCCGGATGGCCGAATTCGCCGCTGTGCGGGCACGGATAGACAGCGCGATCGTTGCTCGAGAACGTGGGAAAACCGAAGTCACACTCCCGCGCGAACGAAAACAGCCGCCAGACACGGCCGCGCGGGACGTAGAGGTCGAACCGCCGGCGCAGCCGTACGCGCTGGCCGTCGCGCACACGCAGGACGAGCGGCCGGACATGAGTCCAGATCCCGCCGACGTCGACGTAGAGCGCCCACTCTCCCGGAGCTGTTGCGATCTGCCCGAGCTGTGTCGTCTCGACGCTCGCAGGGCAATCGGGCCGAGTCGTCGGGCAGGACGGGTCCATGGCGCGGCGGACGAGCAGCTCTTCGAGCTCGACACGGAGATGGCGGGGACGCGCTCGTGCCGGGACCGGGCTCCACCCGACGAACACGTTGTAGGCGACGCGCACCGGCCGGCCCGAAACGAATTGGAGCGTCACGCGTACCGAGTCGCCATTCAACCGAAGCCGCGGCCGGACCGAGCCACGACTGCTGCCGACATCGACAAGCCGCGCACGCAAGCGCGCGCCGGGCGCAGGTCGCGGCGGTGCCCGGAGGACGAACGTCCTCGAGCCACTGTCGGCGAAGGTCGAGCTCGCCGGCTCGCCGGCCTGACACGTCCTGAACGCGATCCGATCGCCCTTCGTTCGGTGGGCGCAGTCGGCGAGCACGCCGGCAGCGGTCTTCATGTTCGAGTACCAGAGCGACGCCTCGGCTTCTCCTGACGGGCTACTCGGGGAGAACCGCCGCTCGGCCCAAAGTGCCCGAATGGGATGAAGCTCCGTGCGGGCGCCGCCGCCGGCGAAGTGCTCGCAGTCCCAGACCCATGAGCCGTACGCCAGGACGCGATCGCCCTGCTCCGGCCACACCGCGAACGGGATGCCAACCTCCTCGCGCTCCATGTGCAGGCGCGCACTCTCCTCATCGGTTCCTTCGAAGTTGCCGGAGCGTGCCTGTTCGTCGCCGCCGAGGAGATAGGCGTCGCGCTGATCGCTGCGGAGATTGATGATCAAGTCGTAGGCGTCGTGCGTGATCGGATCGTCGACCGGAGTCGGATGGACTCCGAGCGGCGAGTCGTTGCCCGGCACGGCGACCCCACTCGCCCAACGTCCCGCGGGCGGCGGTGCCGCTGCGGTCGTGTTGCGGTCGTAGACGTATGCCCAGTTGGGCTCCAGTCGATTGAAGATCGCGAAGCGGTCGGTGCCGCAGCCGTCACGTACCGCATCTGCCGGATCCGGCCTTGACTCAGCCCACACCGACACTGCCCCGACGAGAGCAAGGGCGAGGGCGCCGATCACGGCCCACTTCACCGCCGGATCAGGACCGGCGTTCCGCTCAGAGCTTCAGAGAACAACCGCCGGAGTTTCGGATTGGGAATGCGAATGCAGCCGTTCGAGACGGCCTTGCCGATCGACCAGGGCGCGTTCGTCCCGTGAATCGCGATCGGTCCGCCTTGCGTCCAGCCGGTCAGAACGTTCGAGAAGGCCGAGATCCCCAGTGCACCCGGGCCGAACGGGCCACCCTTGTCCGTCGGAATGAGCCGCTGATTGACGTAGAAGCGACCGGTGGGGGTCGGCGTGGCCGGCGCCCCGATCGCGGCCTTCGAGCTCAGGACCTGTCTTCCGGCCTTGTAGAGCGTGACCCGTTTCTCCGACAGATCGACGACGATCCGGGTCGAGAGCCTGGCCACGACGACCTGTCGGGCGGGCACCCAGGCGGTCACCCCGTTCGGCCGCTTGGGGATCTGGACGAGGTACGACCTGGGGTTGCACCTGGCATCCACCTGCGCGCCGCGGATCGAGAAGATCGTCGGGACGCGATTGATGTTGAGCCTCTGAAAGCTCGCGAAAGCGCGGGCTCCCGGCCGGCGTGAGACCGTGGCCCGCGTCCGCACGATCGCCGCGTAGGCCAGCCGCGACGAGCCCAGCGTCTGAATCGAGCCCTCGGCGCAGGTGTGGGCTTTGGCTGCGATCTCCGCTCCGCCCGCGGGATGCTTCTCGGTGCCCCCGCAGCCCCCGAGAAGGGTGAGGCCGACCGCCGGGACGACGGCGAGGGCTCGCACCCTGCAGAGGGTATCGACGCTAAAAGAGTGTGAAGGTTCGGTGAACATCTGCCGACAACAATCTTGGACGACCGAACGTCTGATTACTCTGAGAGGGCGTAATGACGCTTCGCAGACACAAGCACACGGCGATCACGATTCATGCGATCCGGCAGCGCGCCGGAGTCCCGTATCACGTGGAGCGCAAGGTCTGCTCGAACTGCCGCCGGCTCCTCGAAGAGAAGACGATCAAGCGCGCAGCGGCCTAGACACTCCCGGCCAGCGCCGAGAGCGTCTCACCGGCGCCTGCCTCGATCCGGATCGACGCAAGGCGGTCGAAAGGAGTCGGGCCCCGGTTGACGATCGCCAGTGCCCCGCCGGCGGAGATCGTCTCGACGGGTAGCCCGGCCACAGGCTGAACCTCGAGCGAGGACCCGACGACCAGCAGAAGGCCGGCCCGGCGGGCGAGCTCGGCCGCACGGTCGATTGCGGCACCCGGCAGCAGCTCCCCGAACATGACGACGTCCGGTTTCAGCACAGCCGTGCACTGCGGGCAGGGCGGCGCGGCGGCGTCCCGTAGGGCGACGATCACGTCGTCGAGCCCGACCCGCTGCCCGCAGTCGAGGCAGCTCGCAGAGCGGATCGAGCCGTGCATCTCCACGACCGCGCGGGACCCGGCGCGCTCGTGCAGGCCGTCGACGTTCTGCGTCATGACCGCCTCGACCAGACCGCGGCGCTCGAGGTCGGCGAGCGCAAGGTGGCCCGCATTGGGCTCGGCCGTCCTGAGCAGCTCGAACCGCAACGCGTAGAACTCCCAGACCTTGACGGGATCACGACGGAACGCGTCGATCGAGGCGTAGTCCATCGGGTCGTACTTCGCCCAGATCCCTCCCGGCGACCGAAAGTCGGGGATGCCGCTCTCGGTCGAGATCCCGGCGCCGGTGAGGACGACGCAGGGTTGGCGTTCGCGGACGAGCCCTGCCAGATCGGAAACGCCATGCGCCACAGCCGTAGAGTGACGCGCGTGGACGGCTTCCGCTTCAGCACCGACGTGAGCGTTCGCTTTGCGGAGACCGACGCTCAAGGAGTGGCGCACAATGCCAACTACCTCGTGTGGTTCGAGGTCGCGCGGGTCGCCTACCTCGCAGAGTACGCGGGCGGGTACTCGGCCATCCGGGAGCAGGGCCTCGAATCCTTTGTACTCGAATCGCACGTCCGCTACGTCCAGCCTGCACGGTTCGACGACCGGCTCCGGATCCACACGCGCGTCGGCGAGTTTCGCGGCGCACGATTTCGGTTCGACTACGAGATCACGCGCGAGAGCGAGGTGATCGCCGACGGTTGGACGTCACACGCCTGCGTCGACGCGAAGACTCTCCTGCCCACGCGGATCCCGCAGGCTCTGGCGGACGCGATCGCTAGGGCCGAGGCGTCGTCGTCGTAGTCGGGTTGGTCTTGGTGGTCGTAGTCGTGGTCGTTCCGGTCGTCGTCGTACCGGTCTGATCGCCCTTCGGCCGACGCTTCGTGCCGACACGGATGACCCTCACCTCGCCGCGATACGACGAGTAGAACGTCGTGTCGGAGAGCAGTTTGCCGCTCTCGTCATAGACCGTGCGCTTGTTGCTCGTCTTCAGGGACGACGACCCGGGCTCCTTGACGACGGTCTCACCGACGAAGAGGGACGGATCCTTGATCCTCTTGACCGGTGGTGGTCCCGTCACGACGAGTGGAGTCGTCTCGCTGACGACGCGGCGGTGGACAGGCGTCCCGTAGAGCGCAACCGTGAGGGACGTGGAGCCGACCCAGGTGCGCAACAGGAGCCAGTGGCCGGTGTCGTTCGTGAACTTCAGGTCGGTGTCCGGATAGTTCACGGTGGCGTCGCGACCCTGCGGGTAGTGGCTGATGTAGAGGGCGTGATTCGTGCGCGAGACGATCGGGAGCCCAGCCTCGTACGCGGCGTTGAACACCGTCGTCGAGACCTGGCAGACGCCTCCACCGAGGCCGGTCTTCAGCTCGCCGTTGATGATCACGGGCGCTACCAGGAACCCCTTGTCCTGGGTGCGCGCGCCCGTTGCGCCGTTGAACGAGAACGTCTCGCCCGGTGCGATCACGTGCTTGTCGACGAGGTGGGAGACGAGCTGCACGTTGTGAATCCGGTTCGGATCGCCTCCGTAGAACGTCTGGTAGCTGGCCACCAGCCCGTTGATGTCCATGGCCGTCGCCTCGGTGGTCGTCCGGTCGGCCGTGACTCGCTCGACGGTGAGGTGGGCGCTGCGAAGCTCGGGCGCCGTCACGAGCGCGGCTCGCAGCACGGCCTTGGCGCTGTGGGGCACGTCGAGCAAGTAGCCCGGCTGATCCGGGATCACGCGAATCCCGCTCTTGCCGATCGCCCAGTCGGCGTCGACCGGCGACCGGTCGACGCGCTTCGTGAGCGCCGAGAACCAGCTGCTGGCTCCGGCGCCGCCGATTCGCAGATCCCGCCGTCCGTCTGCCGGCAACTCGAGGATGCGCGCGATCCGGGGCGGCCGGAGACTCCAGCGCGTGTTGCCGAGCGTCAGGTGCAGCCGGGCCGAGAGGGCGGTGCGCACCTCCGCATCGACGACCCTCAGGTCGCCGGCGTTGATCTCAGGCTGATCGAGCTGGATCGGCAGGCCGACGGGCTCGCGCTTCAGGCTCGTCAGAGCACGCACGATCGTGGCCGCGGCAGCGTGGCGGTCGAGCCTGTGACCGGTGCGGCTCGGGACGATCTGGGGCCTGAGCCCGTGGAGCACGATCGAAGCCTCGCGCGGTGCGACGTCCACCGCAGCGGAGATCTCGTCGAGCTTGGCCTGGAGGGCAGCGTCATAGACCTGGGTCGGCGGCGCGACGTCCGCGCCAAAGAAGCGCAGGTCCAGCCTGCGGAACCCTCGGAGTGGGCCGAAGCCGTTGCCCTGCCGGCGCACGGCGTCGACGGCGGCGCGCCAGTCCACACGGATCCCGAGGTGGCGCGGCTCCATCTGCCAGCTGCGGTTGCCGACGCGGAAGGTCACCGGCACCGAGGCGAGCGCCTCTGCCTGGCGCTCGAGGATCGAGCGCGCCTGATGGGGGGTCTTGCCACCGACGTCGATCCCTGCGATCCGAACGCCATTCGCGAGCCGCGACGGCGAGCCTGCGAAGGCTAGGCCGAGGACGATCGCCGCGAGGGCCGCGACCACGGCAAGGATCGCCGTTCGCTGCCAGAACAAGCGCCGTTGGGCGCGCGTCCGGCGACGCGTCCGAGGCCGGACCAGGGAATATCTGCGCCGGGCAGGCAAGGCCGCGAAGTCTAGCCTCGGCTCTGGAGGGTTTCTCCGTCTCCTGGGCACGTCGGCCGGCCTGGGCCGAACAACCGCCTAGAAGGTGAAGAGCTCGATCCCGCCGCTGACGTTGAGGCCGACGCCGGTGATGTACGACGCGAGGTCTGAGCAGAGAAAGACGATCGCATTCGCGACGTCCTGCGGTTCCCCGGCCCGCCTCATGGCGGTGCGCTGGACCATCCGCTCATTCATAGCCGGATTGCCGAAGTTGAAGGCTTCGGTGCCGATGATGCCCGGGACGATTGCGTTGCACGTGATCCCGTGCCGCGCGCCCTCGAGCGCCAGCGTGCGCGTCAATCCGAGTAGCCCTGCCTTCGTCGTGGAGTAGCTCGCCTGGCCGAACCCGCCGAGCGTTCCGGCGACGGACGCCATGTTCACGATCCGCCCCCACCCCCGCTCCTTCATGTGTGGCCAGACGGCCTGGGCGCAGTTGAACGAGCCGGTCAGGTTCACGCGCAGGTCACGCTCCCACAACTCGGGCGTCTGGTCGGGAAGCCGGCCGACGTGGTCGAGCGTGCCGGCGTTGTTGACGAGGATGTCCACCGAGCCGAATTCGTCGACGACGCGCCGCACGGTCTCTTGGACCTGAGCACGATCGGTGACGTCGCACTTGATCGCCGCCGAGCGGCGCCCGAGCCCCGAGATCTCCTTCGCGGTCGCCTCGGAATAGACGAGACCCTGAGCTCGCGCAGCCTGCGCAAGCGGCCCGTACGCCTCCGCGTCCTCGCCCGTGTCCGACTCGACCTGGATGTCGGCGATCACGACGTCGGCGCCGGCGCGTGCAAGCGTCAACGCATCGGCACGACCGAGCCCGCGCGACCCGCCCGTCACGAGCGCAACGCGCCCCGTGAGATCGATCTCGATGCTCAATCTCGGGGCATCAGAAGCTCGCGCGCAATCACGAGCCGCTGGATCTGCGACGTGCCTTCGTAGATCTGGTAGAGCTTGGCGTCGCGCATCAGCTTCTCGACCGGGTACTCCTTCATGTACCCGTAGCCGCCGAAGACTTGCACCGCGTCGGTCGTCACCTCCATGCAGGTATCCGCCGCGAACCGTTTCGCGTACGACGACTGCAGCGTCGCCCGCAACCCGTTGTCGATCATCCACGCCGCCTGCCAGCAGAGGAGCCGCGAGGCCTCGATCTTCGTCGCCATGTCGGCGATCATGAAGTTGACGCCCTGATTCATCGCGATGGGCATGCCGAACTGAACCCGCTCCTTCGAGTACTGCGCCGCATACTCGAACGCCGCTCGCGCGACTCCGACTGCACCGATGGCCGTGCCGGGACGCGTGAAGTCGAGTGTCTTCATCGCGATCTTGAACCCTTCCCCCTCCTCGCCGAGACGGTTCGCACCCGGAACTCGCACGTCGGTGAACGAGAGGGACGACGTGTCGGTCGAGCGTTGGCCCATCTTGTCGAGATGCTTGTCGACGACGACACCGGGCAGATCGGCGGGGACGACGAAAGCTGTCAGCCCGCGATGTCCGCGCGACTTGTCGGTGGATGCAAAGACCGTGAACCAGGTCGCGTGACCGGCGTTGGTGATGAACATCTTCGAGCCGTTCAGGACGTAGTCGTCCCCATCACGCACGGCCGTGGTCTGGATCCCCGAAACGTCGGAGCCCGCGTTCGGCTCGGTCAGCGCGAACGAGGTCAGCAGCGGCTCGTCCACGAGCGGCGGCAGCCACTCGCGCTTCTGCTCCTCCGTCCCGTTCGCCGCGGTCGCCGTGCCGATGCCGGAGCAGCCCCAGCAGAGCTCTTCGCCGATCAGCAGGCCTTCGAATGCTCCGAGCTCGAGTCCGCCGTAGGACTCCGGGATGTGGACGTTCATCAGGCCGAGCCCGTGGGCCTTTGCAATCACATCCGCTGGGTGGATCGAGCCCTCGTCGTACTCGCGTTCCTTGGGACGGATCTCGCGCTCGCCGAAGTGGTGGGCCAGGTCGCGCAACGCCTTCTGCTCGTTCGTGAGCCCGAACGAGACGCCGCCCGCGGTCCGTTGCTCGATGGTCTCCATCTCGACCCAGGGTAGCTTGATTGACTAGTCAGTCAAAGCTTGATGGGAACCGCGGCGGCAGCCGCGGAAACGTCTTCACGCTCCCGCCTTCCTGATCGGCGACTACGAATGCACCGAACGGCCGCGCTGCGTCCCGGTCGTACTTCTGGACGATCACGCCGGCCACGCCCGGCGGAGCCGGTAGCCCCGAGACGACGACGAGGGCGGCCTTCTGCTGCGGCGTCAGCCCCAGCATGGTGGCCATCGTGATGACGGCGGCAGCGCCCAAAGCCTCCGTAGACTGGGCCGTCATGGACTTCGAACTCAGCGACGAGCAACGACTCCTCCAGGACACCGTCCGCCGGTTCGTCGACGACCGGATCCTCCCGAACGCCGTCGAGAACGACATCAACCACCACCTCGATCTCGGGGCGATCGAGGGGATGGCCGAGCTCGGGATCCTCGGGATCGTGATTCCCGAGGAGTACGGCGGCGCCGGGCTCGACTTCGTCTCCGAGGCGCTCGCGTGCGAGGAGATCGAGCGGGGCGAGGCGGCATTCCGCACCCTGATCTCCGTCCACGTCGGTCTCAACTCGCTCACGCTGCTGAAGTACGCGTCCGAGGAGCAGAAACAGCGGTGGCTCGTCCGGCAGGCGAGCGGCAGCAAGCTCGCCTGTTTCGGGCTCACCGAGCCCGCCGCGGGCTCCGACGTGGCCGCGATGAAGTCCACCGCGCGGCGCGAGGGCGACCTCTACGTCCTCAACGGGTCGAAGAACTGGATCTCGTATGCGAACGTCGCGGATCACGCGCTGGTCTTCGCGAAGACCGATCCTTCTGCCAAGCACAAGGGAATCTCCGCCTTCGTCATCGAGCGCGGCATGCCGGGCTTCACCACCGCCGACACGGAGCACAAGCTCGGTATCTGGGCCGGGTCGACCGGAGAGCTCTTCTTCGAGAACGTCGAGGTGCCGGCGGAGAACATGATCGGCGAGGAAGGCCAGGGCTTCGAGATCGCGATGTACGGCCTCGACCAGGGCCGCTTCACGGTCGCCGCCGGTGCCGTCGGAGTCATTCGGGCATGCCTCGAGCGCTCGACCGAGTACGCGCGCGGGCGCGAGACGTTCGGTCAGCAGATCGGCAAGTACCAGTTCGTCCAGGACATGATCGCCGAGATGGTGCTCGGGTACGAGACGTCGAAGCTGCTCGTCATGCAGGCGGCGTGGATGAAGGATCAGGGACTGCGTAACACCCGCGAGACGTCGTTGGCGAAGTGGCACGCGACCGAAGCGGCGTTCCGTGCGGCGCACCTCGCCATCCAGGTGCACGGCGCCTACGGCTATTCCGCGGAGTACGGGATCGAGCGCTATTTCCGCAACGCCCGCGCCCCGATCATCTACGAAGGCACGACGCAGATCCACAAGATGATGCAGGCCGAGCACGCACTCGGCTTCCGCGCCCTCAACGGCCGCGGTGGGGACGTCTCGCCGCTGTGCTCCTGGGCCCCGGCGCTGTCGCCGGTACATGCCCGCGGGTAAGCCGGCTTCACCCCAACTCCGCCCCTAGCGTTAGAAGCCGACGGCCTCCGGCGACTCGAGCGGGCTCTGGGGCAGTCCCGGGCGCGGATCGCCCATGTTGTAGTCGCGCGGCGCGACGTCGTTCGGGCCGTCTGGATAGAAGAGCGACGCGAGCACCTGGATCTGCCGCCGGCCGACACCGAGCTCGAACTGCCCGCCGCCGTACATCTGAATCCCGCGTGCGGCGCAGTGCTCGATGCACTCGAGCAAGCGCGCCGTCGTGCCGAAGCGAGACGGCTTGATGTTGAGCCAGCCGGGCTCGAGAGGCAGAGCGCGGATGTCCGCCACGGAGTGGATCGTCGCGTCGAAGCTCATCCGGCCCTCCTGTCCGGCCAACGCCGTTCCGCACTCACCGTCGACGGACGCGTCCTCCAACACCGCGTCGGGGAAGAGCTCGACGGCTGCGCGATACAGCGCGGGATCCGGGACGACGTCGACCGGGGTGCCCTTGTAGTACGCCTTGAAGTCGAGCACCCGCACGCGCCCCGTCGCAGCGAGGCGTTCCATGAAGGGCCTGTCCCAGTCGTTCTCGGGATCGAGCTTCAGCTCGAGCCCAGGGTTGTGCTGCAGCCACGCGAATGCATCGCCGCGCGTGGAGACCACGAACCGGACCGGATGATAGTCGCGTTCCGTTGCAGCCCCGAGCGAAAGGTCGTTCTGGCGGAGCGCCAGGTCGAGCGCCGCGCTCTCGAAAGCCCAGCGCCGATAATCCTCGGACGCCCCCATCTTGGGCTCCGACTCGAAGAGGCGCAGCCCGTCGAGGTGCGCGGAGAGCTCGCCGAGCGTCATCCGCCCGGGAGGAGCGAGGTCCGGGAACCAGTCGTGGTCCTCCGCCGTGTACGTCACCTCCTCGCCCCGGCCCTGCTCGCCTTCGCCGGCGAGCACCACGGTGGTGGTGACGCGTGTGAACTGGGTCGAGACGTCGACGGACTTCCGTTCGTTGCCAACGTCGTCGATGTTCAGCTCGAGGCCGCGAAGCTTGTCCCAGAGCGCCATCAGCCGAGAGTCGGTTCCGGCCTGCCGGTCGGCTCGATGCGCATCAGGCGATACACGAGCGGGATCGCGGCGAGGATCGGGATCCCGCAGACCGGCCACAGGATCTGGTAGCCGTCGGTCGCGTGCAGATACGGCCGGGCGAGGTCGATGGCGACGCCGGCCACCGGCGCACCCAGAAGAAGCCCGAGCCCTTTCGTCGTCGTCGCGAGACCCGAGATCGCGCCCCGGTGCTCCCGCGGCATCAACTTGAAGAGCAGCCCCCATGCCAGCGTCATGACCATCCCGCCCGCGATGGCGACGGGGACGATCAGCGCGAAGTACCAGTTGTGCCACGTCGTCGCGGTGCCCGCGACGAGGAAGCCGCCGCCGTAGATGAAGGACGCGAAGAAGATCACCCGCGCGATTCCGAACCGGTCGCCGAGCCGGCCGGCGACCAGCGCGGCGACCACGTAGCCGGCCGCGACCGCGCCGAGCAGGGCCGACGAGATCGTCTTCGACTCGTGCAACCCGTCGAGGACGTAGAGAACGACGAACGTTCGAGCCGCCGCGAACGTTCCTTCCCACGCGGCGTTAGCGAGCAGGAATCGGCGCACCTCCGCCTCTTCTCGAAGAATGCTCCAGCTCTGTCTGAAGTACGCGCGTAATCCTGCGAACACCTGGCCGTGGCCGCCGTCCTCACGCACGAGGACGATCGGCACGGCGCACGCCGCCGTCGTCACGAATGCGGCCAGCACGAAGGGCGCAGCGTGCCAGACCTTCAGCAGGAAACCGCCGCCCACAAGGGCCGCGCCCAGGGCGATCCCGCGCAGGACATGCTGGATCCCCTGCGCGCGCCCATACGTCGCGGGCGGCAGCAGGTCCGGATACAGGCCGCGGTACGGCGGCTCGTAGACGTAGTACGCGAAGAAGAAGGCGAGGACGATCAGCGTCGTCGTCCAGAGATTCGGCATGAAGGGCATCAGCAACAGGCAGAAGCCGATCGGGCCGAGCGCGGCGAGCATGAACGGACGGCGGCGGCCCATGGGCGTGTGGAAGGTGTCGCTCCAAGGGCCGATCACCGGAGACAGCATCAGCGCGAAGACGCCTTCCGCGCCGAGCACGAGCCCGATCAACGCGCCCGACGCGGTGAAACGATGTAGCAGCGGAGGCAGGTAGGCCGCGGTCGTAGTGATCGAGAAGGCGAGACCGAACGCGCCCGAGCCGAGAACCCAGAAGAGGCTGCGCCTGACGGTCTGCGAACTCGCCGCAGCTTCGGCCGTCAGCTGTGTCACTAGACCTTGGCTATCTCGCGATCGGCGGCCAGGCCGCCGCAGATGACGTCGACAACCGTCTCTTCAGCCCGGGCGATTGCCTCGTCGCCGTCCTCCAGTTGACCGAGGACCCAGCCGGTGAGGATCTCCTCGAGCGCTCCGTAGAAGACGTAGCTGGCCATGCGCGGATCGAGGTCGGAGCGGAACTCGCCCTCCCTCTGTCCGCGCGCGATGATCCGTTCGATCCCCGCGAACGCAGCTTCGATCTCACCGATGCGTTGCTGCAGATGCGAGCTTCGCGTCACCTCGCGGACCAACACGCGCACGAGGTCGGGATCGCGCCGCCACGCACGCAACAGGATCTTCGCGATGCCGGCGAGGCGGTCGCGGGCGGTCTCGTCGGTCTCCTCGACGGAGCGAACGGCGTCGAGCACGTCGCGCCACGTCTCGCGAAAGATCGTCTCTAGTAGCTCCTCCTTGGAGCGGAAGTAGTGGTAGAGCAAGCCGTGCGCGACGCCCGCGTCTTCCGCGATGTCACTCACGCGGCACGTGTGGTAGCCCTTGTGGGCAAACACGCGAACGGCGGCGTCGAGAATGAGCCGACGCTTGTCCTCCTGGCCTCCAGAACGGTCGGTCAACGGTTCGAGTCTAGTGCTAGCGTCGACCTGTGGTGCTACGCGGCCTGCTGGTGGTCGACTTCACGCGCTACCTGCCCGGCCCATTCGCCAGCCGCGAGCTCCTGCGTCTCGGTGCACGGGTCGTTCGGGTGGAGGCGCCGGGCGGCGATCCCCTCCGTTCGGTCGCGCCCGGCTGGGACGCCGCGCTCAATGCGGGCAAGGAGTCGGTGGTCTGGGATCTCGAGCGCGATCCAGGTCTCGGGCCCGCGCTGGCCGTGCGCGCAGACGTCGTGCTCGAGGGCTTTCGCCCCGGCGTCGCGGATCGACTCGGAATCGGCCCGTCCGCCCTCCCCTCGTCAGTCGTCTACTGCTCGGTCACGGGCTTCGGTGTAGGGAGCATGCGCGCCGGTCACGACCTCAACTACGCCGGCTGGGCGGGGCTGCTAGCGGACACGGCACCGGCCCTGCCGCCGGTCCAGATCGCCGACCTCGCCGGCGGCTCGCTCTTCGCCGTGATCGAGATCCTCGCCGCCCTGCTCGAACGCCAAAGCAGCGGAACCGGCGCCCACGTCGTCGTCTCGATGACGCACAACGCGCACCGGCTCGCCGCGCACCGACTGCGCGGAGCGCGGGAGCGCACGCTCACCGGCGGCCTCGCCTGCTATCGCACGTATGAGACGGAAGATTCCCGCTTCCTCACCCTGACGGCGGTCGAGCTGAAGTTCTGGCAGCGGCTCTGCGAGCTGATCGGCCGTCCCGATCTCGTCGAGCGCCACTACGAGGAGGACCAGGAGGCGCTTGCCGCCGAGCTCGCCGCGGTGTTCAAGTCACGGGCGCTCTCGGCCTGGCTCGACCTCTTCGAAGGCGAGGATGTGATGGCAGGGCCGGTCGCAACGCTTGCCGAAGCGGCGGAGTGGCTCGAGGAACCGGCCACAACAGGAGCAGCGCCGGCTCTCGGCGAGCACACGGACAGCTGGCGAGCCGAACTCGCCTCGTTCGAGGGATAGCCGGACGCCGAACCCGAGACGATTTCAGTCCAGGATGACTTCCCGCCGCGTCCTCCCTCTGCTCTGCCTCGCCCTCTGCGCCTCTGCCCTCGTCGGCTGCGCCGGCGGCGACACCCTCGCCCTCGATCCGGTTGCAAGAGCAGCGAGCACGACCGCAGACACGACTTCGTCGAAGTTCGAGTTCCGTGCTTCGCTCACCGCAGGCAGCCTCGGCTCGTTCTCGTTCCACGGCAACGGCATCTACGACGGCAAGGACAAGTCGGGTTGGATGAACATGCACTTCGCGCTGCCGGCCGCATACCAGCTGCAGGTCCCGACGCCGGACCCGAGCATGGAGATGATCTTCGACGGGAGCCACGGCCTCGTCATGTACCTGCGCTCACCGCTGTTCGACAAGTTGGTGCCGACGGGCAAGTGGGTGAAGCTGGACGTCGGGAAGATGGCCAAAAAAGAAGGCGTGGATCTCGGCGCGATCATGAACGCCAACCAGGCCGACCCCTCGCAGTCGCTCCGCATGCTGATGGCGTCGAGCAACTCGCGCGTGACCGGGTCCGAGCGGATCCGAGGCGTGCAGACGACTCACTATGCGTGCGACATCGACTTCAAGAAGCTCGCACAGGACAACAAACAGCTCAGGCAGCTGACGGAGGCGATGGGCTCGGTCTCGGCGCCTGCAGAGGCCTGGATCGACGCCAAGGGCCGTGTGCGGCGGCTGGCCGTGACGATGTCGCTGGGCGCTGCGCAGCTCGGCACGCCGATGACGATGACGATGACCGAAGACCTCTACGACTTCGGCGCCCGGGCGAGGATCACGCCGCCCTCCGACGATGTGGTCGTCGACCTCTCTTCGCTGACCGGTTCGGGTTAGCCTCAGCTCTCCTGCTGGTCGTTGCGGCGAGGCAGCGCGTCCGTCAGCTGGCCGAGCGCACGCGTGACCTCGCTCGGGATGATCCAGACCTTGTTCGACTCGCCCTGCGCGATCTGGGGCAACACCTGGAGGTACTGATACGCGAGGAGCTTCGGGTCGGCGTCCCCTTCGTGGATCGCGCGGAAGACCGTGTCGATCGCCTTCGCCTGACCCTCCGCCTGAAGGATTGCAGCCTGGCGCTGTCCCTCGGCCCGGAGAATCGCGCTCTGCTTCTCTCCCTCGGCGGTGAGGATCTGTGACTGCTTCACCCCTTCGGCGGTGAGGATCGCGGCGCGCTTCTCACGGTCGGCGCGCATCTGCTTCTCCATCGTCTCCTTGATCGAAACCGGCGGATCGATCGCCTTCAGCTCGACCCGATTGACGCGGATCCCCCACTTCCCGGTCGCCTCGTCGAGAACACCGCGGAGCTGGTTGTTGATCTCGTCACGTGAGGTCAGCGTCTTCTCGAGCGCCATGCCGCCGATGACGTTGCGGAGGGTCGTCACCGTCAGCTGCTCGATTCCCTGGATGTAGTTCGCGATCTCGTACGTCGCCGCCTTCGCATCCGTGACCTGGAAGTAGATGACGGTGTCGATGCTCACGACGAGGTTGTCCTCGGTGATGACGGGCTGCGGCTCGAAGGAGACGACCTGCTCTCGCAGGTCCATCATTTCCCGCACGCGATCGACGAACGGGACGACGATCGAGAGCCCGGGCGTCAGGGTGCGGGAGTAGCGGCCGAGGCGCTCGACGACTCCGGCGCGGGCCTGAGGCACGATGCGAATGGTGCGGGCGAGCGTGAGCAGCACGAGCCCTGCAACGACGAGCAGAACGATCAACCCAGCGGTCATCTCTTCACCTCTCTACTCGTAGACAAGAGCTGTCGCTCCTTCGATCTTGACGACCTCGACACGCGTCCCGGGCTCGAGGACCTGATCCTCCATGTAGGCCCGCGCCGACCATTCTTCCCCGCCGATTCGCACACGGCCACCGTTGACGTCCACGCGCTGGAGGACGACGGCCTTCGTGCCCTCGAGGGCCGCGGTGCCCGTGCGCAACGCCGCCGGCATGTGGAGATGCCGGCGGGCGATCGGCCGCAGAAACGCCACCGTGGCAACCGACCCCGCGATGAAGACGATGAGTTGGAACGCGACGCCGAGCCCCACTAGGGCGACGACCGCGGCGGCCACCGCCGCGAGCGCCACCGGCCCGAGGAAGAACATGCCGGGTGTGAAGAGCTCGCCGACGGACAGGAGGACTGCCGCGATCGCCCAGATCAGCCAGGCAGGCACGTTGAGATCGTAATTGGGTTCACCCAGGCCGCGCGAGGCCCAGGGCCGCCGGCAGGGCGTAGAGGTCCGTCAGGCGCTCGTCGACCTCCGGGTGGCGCTGCTCCCGGTCGAGCAGGATGGCGCGCATTCCGAGCGCTCGCGCACCGTCGATGTCCTCTTCGAGCGAGTCGCCGACCATCACGGCGTCCGCAGGGGCGACGGCAAGCGCAGCAAGGGCGGCC
>Ga0137390_10001200_pt1 | contig 19161 bp, 16 predicted proteins | sample 15con2h24AmetaG_FD_104937 | JGI IMG/M metagenome (GOLD analysis project Ga0137390, IMG submission 104937) | Vadose zone soil microbial communities from Angelo Coast Range Reserve, California, USA - 15con2h2.4A metaG | ecosystem: Environmental > Terrestrial > Soil > Vadose zone > Saprolite... | reverse complement strand
GCCGAAGTTGCCCCGCGCGATAAGCCCCACCCAGCGCAGATACTGGATGTACACGGGCTGATCGAGCCCGTACAGAATGCGCAAATTGGCCGCCTCCTCCGCTGAAACGGTCCCACCGGAGGAGGCAATCTGAGCGATGTAGGTAGTCACATAGTCGCCCGGTGGCAGGTGGATGATAAGGAACGACAGTATCGAAATCGCGATAGTGGTAAACACCGCCAGCAAGAGCCGGCGGGCCATGAACGTCACCATCGGCAGCCAGCCGCGCGGGCGCGCCAAATCTCCACGAAGTGGGTGGTTGTTTGTCCCTCGCCAAGGAGCCGCGCAGCGGCGGTCAGCCCGTAACTCACGTCTCCACGCTCGGGCCGTGCAATGGCCAGAGACATTGCGAATCGCTGGCGCGGAGCACTCTTCAGCACAAGGCTAGGCCTTGAAGTAGTACGTGGGCGTCCGCGAAATCGCGGGCGTTTTGCCATCTGGACTGTTGTACATGCGCGTCGGAATATTGCCCATCGTGTTCTTCACGATGCGCGTGCCCTGCGCCGCGGGGCTGAGCCCAACCGTGGCAATCACGTGCGTCTCTTCGATGACCGTCTTCCACATTTCTTTGCCCAGTTTTACGCGCTCTTCTTCGGGCGCGCTGAAGCCCTGCTTGAACTTGTCCATGACCTCCTTGATTTTGGGCGGCGGTTCCTTGCCCTGCGTCCCGCCGGACTGGAACCACTTGGCAAACAGTACCCCGGCCGCGTCAAGCGCGGCGTTGAACGGAAAGATGTGATCGGGAAAGGTGAACGGGTGCTCTGAGCCATCGGCCAGCCACGCGTACATCTGCGTCTGGTTTGATCCGGCCATCTTCTCGGCCAGCGATCGTTCCCGCTCCTGGACGATCAGGTCGATGCCGATCTTGGTCCACTGCTGGCGGACCATCTCCATGATCTTGGTGAACTGGACGAACTGGCCGCCGACCGTGGTGATCTCCAAGCGCAACCGCCCCGTACCGTCAGTACGCATGCGGAACCCCTGGTCATCCCTGGTCGTGAGGCCGGCTTTATCCAACATGTCGTTGGCTTTTTTCGGATCGTAGACGGCCCACATCGTGCGGTATTCGGGCCCAGGGTTGTACTTGTTGTTGTCCGCCGGGGCCATCGACGTAGATGTGCCCAGACCGAGCCAGAAGACTTCGTTCAACTGGTCACGGTCGATCCCCAAAGACAGTGCCCGACGGAAGTCGGCCGTGTTGAACCATTTGTTCAGCTCGGCATCGTCCTCGTAGCTCATGTTGAACTTGATGATGCAGTCGCCGGCGTAGTCACCTGGATCGAGATAGACCTTGTAGTTACCTTTGTCCTGGTTCTCGAGATACACCGGCAGCTTGCCCAGATCGACGTGGCGCTCCTGGTGGTCGAACTCGCCGGCGATGGCGCGCAGGTTGAGCACCTCCAGGTTCTCTGCCAGCGTCAGCTGGACTTTGTCGATGTACGGCAGCTGATTACCGGCAGTATCGACCGCCCAGTAGTACGGGTTGCGCTCGAGCGTCCACTGTTGCGTCGTGCTCGGCGACGTGACTTTCCATGGGGTGATCGTCGGCACGTTGGGGTTCTTGGCGTAGTCGTTCAGGAACTTGAAGTACAGGATCCAGTTGTCGTACTGGGCATCCTTGGCCATCTGCTCGACGGCCGGCTTGCCGCCCGAGACGTACTTGGGGTGGTACTGCTTCAAGTAGTGGGCGGGCGCGAACGAGCCCATCAGCATATCGCCCTGGAAAGCATGGCCGCTGATGGCCGTCGATCCGGCCATCAGGTCCGAGATCAAGTAGTACGGATCTGCGAAGACATAGCGAACGGTGTAATCGTCCGCCTTTTCGAGCTTGCCTGGCTTGCCGTTGATCGACAGCAAGATGTTCGGCGTCGGCATGAGCTCTTCGTTTTTGTAGATGTCCTCGTACCAGAACACGAAGTCGTTGGCCGTGAATGGCTCGCCGTCCGACCAGCGCATGCCCTTGCGCAGATGGAGCACGAAGGTCCGGCCGCCATCCAAAAACTCGAAGCTCTTGGCGACGTTTGGCCCCGCCTTTTCACCGGTGTAGTCCCAGAAGAGCAGGCTGTCCGGGCCGGTCACGGTGCGGTTGCCGTTCCAGCGATCGCCCGGGCCGGTGAAGCCCCGTCGCCATGTGCCGCCGTACTTACCGATCTCGTGGACCGGCTTGATGACCAACGGCTCCTCGGGTAGCCGCTGCTCGACGGGCGGCAGCTTGCCCTGCTTGACCAGGTCCGCCAGAGCCGGCGCCTCGCTGAACGTCTTAGGGATTTGGGCCGTATCGACGATGATGCTCGGGCCTTCGAGCTGTCCAATCAACTGGCGGCCTGGTTTCGCCGCCGCGGCGGCGGTCGCCACCGTTGGCTTGGCCGCTGCGGCGGCCGGCGCCTGAGTTGGCTGCGCTGCCGCCGGAACCGCTGTCGGATTGACGACGGCCGGCGCGGCCGGCGCCGCTGGGGCGGCCGGCGCAGGTGGCGCGGGCGTGCTGCAGGCAGCTAGCAGCCCTCCGACCAGGCCCATCGTGGCCACACTGAGCCCGCGCAGCATCTCGCGGCGGCTGAGCGCCACCGGCTGTGAGCCTTGCACCATGTCCCGCACCTCCCAACGCCCTACGCTTACCCGATGAACCTTCGCGGCGGCCCCCACGCCCTTGGTGCAGGCATCTTATTCCCCCGCGCGTGTCCCGTCTGGGTCGACGTTCACACTCCCCGAAGGGGCTCCTCCACTGACGTCGACACAGGTCGACACTGTCAACGACAGCGATCTTCTTCCGAAGGGGTTCCCCCCTCGGGGTCGATGGCTAGCTGGCCGGTGGCTGGATCTCGTTGATGCGTGCGCGGACCGCGTTCTTGTCGTCGTCGGTGCCCGTGGTCCAGCGCCTGTCGAGCTCGAGGAACTCCTGCCATTCGGGCGGCACCGCGCTCGCCTCGAAGATAGCATTGACCGGGCACTCGGGCTCGCAGGCGCCACAGTCGATGCACTCATCAGGATGGATGTAGAGCTTGCGGTCCAGGTCGTCTGACTCGATGTAGATGCACGACACAGGGCAGACGTCGACACACGACTTGTCCTTCACATCGATGCATGGCTGGGTAATGACGTACGTCACGCGTCTACTTACTCCTTGTCTTCAAGCTTACTCAAGTTGCTTGACACGCGTGGCCTGCCCAGGCAGGATATGCGGCCACGTATGGGAGCGGTTCCAATTTCCCTGCCGGGGGCGGCCACGCTGCTGCAGGCGTCGCCGGCCAGTCCGAGTTCCTTTCCGTCGAATTTCGTCTGGGGCGCGGCCGCCGCGGCTTACCAGATCGAAGGCGCCGTGCACGAGGATGGCCGTGGAACCTCGATCTGGGACACGTTCAGCCACACGCCCGGCAAGGTGCTGAACGGAGATAGCGGTGATGTCGCATGCGATCACTATCACCGCTGGCGCGAGGATCTCGCGCTCATGCGTGAACTGGGCGTCGGCGCCTACCGCTTTTCCATCGCGTGGCCGCGCATCATTCCCGATGGCCGAACCGAAGCCAATGCGGCCGGGCTCGACTGGTACGAGCGGCTCGTCGATGGCTTGCTGGAGAACGGCATCCAACCCTGGGCGACGCTGTACCACTGGGACCTGCCCCAACCGCTCGAGGACGCCGGCGGCTGGCCGTCGGCGGACACGGCCGACGCCTTTGCCCACTATGCCGAGGCGGTCGGGCGGCGCCTGGGCGACCGCGTGCACAACTGGATCACGCTCAACGAGCCGTGGTGCAGCGCTTTCCTCGGCTATCAGATCGGCGTTCATGCCCCGGGCAAGCGTGATCCGCGCCTGGCCCTGGCCGCCACCCACACCCTGCTGCTGGCCCACGGGCGGGCCGTCGAGATCCTGCGTTCGACGAGCCCCAGCGCCCGGGTCGGCATTGTCCTGAACCCGGCCCACGTGGAGCCCGCCACCACTGACGAAGCCGACGTGGCCGCCGCGCGACGTGCCGACGGCTACCACAACCGCTGGTTCCTGGAACCGCTCTATGGTCGCGGTTATCCAGCCGACATGCTCGACCACTTCGCGCCGCACTTCGCCCCGCCGCCCGATGCGGACCTGCGCGTGATCGCCGCGCCGACCGATTTCCTGGGCGTCAACTACTACCGCCCGACCATCGTCCGCGCCGATCCGACCGACGCATTTCTCGGCGCGCGCAGCGTCCAGTCGCCCGACGACCCGGTTACGCAAATGGACTGGGTTGTGCGCCCGAGCAGCCTGCGTCAGCTCCTGGTCCGGCTGCACCGCGACTATTCTGTTGGCAGCCTGGCCGTGACTGAGAATGGCGCGGCGTACGCCGATCCGCCGGCGGTCGACGGCCACGTGCACGATCCCGAGCGCACGCATTACCTGGCCGAGCATATCGATGCGGTGGGCCAGGCAATCGGCGACGGCGTGCCGGTGATGGCGTATTTCGTCTGGTCATTGCTCGACAACTTCGAATGGGCGCAGGGATATAGCAATCGCTTCGGCGTGGTCCACGTCGACTTCGCGACCCAGCAGCGCACGCTCAAAGACAGCGGACGCTGGTACCGCTCTCTGATCGCCCCGAGCTAAATCTAGGGATTGACAGGCACCGTGGACCCGCTTACGATCGCCAAAATGCAGTCTGCGGGAGCGCTCCCATGCCCCTGACGATCGAGCACATCGCCTCGCTCGCCCAGGTCTCGCGCTCCACCGTGTCCCGTGTCATCAACAACCATCCCAGCGTCCGCCCCGACGTCCGCGAGCGTGTCCTGCAAGTCATTCGCGAGCAGAACTATGCGCCCCAGGCTGCCGCCCGCAATCTGGCCAGCGCGCGCACCGACACCATCGGTTTGCTCATCCCGCGCAGCGCGGCGCGGAGCCTGGCCGACCCGTTCATCGCCAGCATGATCAAGTCGCTCTTCGAGGCCTGCGCCCAGCAGGGCTATTTCGGCCTGCTCGCGCTGCTGACGGTCGACATGGAGCCCGGCTTCTACGAGCGCATCTTGCGTAGCCGCCACTTCGATGGCGTGATCATTGTCTCTAGCGACATCGACGATCCCATCCTGCCGCTGCTGATCAAGGATGGCGGGCCACTGGTCCTGATCGGCCGACATCCCTACTTCGTGAATGTACCGTCCGTCGACGTCGAGAATCGCGAGGGCGCCCGCGAGGCGGTCGCCCACCTGGTCGATCTCGGCCACCGCCGCATTGGCCTGATCAACGGCGAATTGCAGATGGAGGCGGCCCAGGCCCGACGTGACGGCTACAAGCAGGCGCTGGGGGAAGCGGGCATTGCCATCGATCCCGAGTTGATGGTCGAGGGCTTCTATTCGGAAACCGCCGCGCACCAGGCCATGCTGAAACTGGTGGATCTGCCGCACCCGCCGACCGCCGTGTTTGCTGCCAGCGACACGATGGCCACGGGTGCGCTACGGGCCGCCCGCCAGCGCGAGCTGCGCGTCCCAGACGAGATGGCCATGGTCAGCTTTGACGATCTGCCATTAGCCGCCCTTGCGACTCCACCGTTGTCGAGTGTGCACCAGCCAGTCGGCGAAATGGGCGCCCAGGCTGTGCGGCTCCTGATCGAGCAGATCAGGGGCCAGGGGCGGGTCACCTCGGTGCGCATACCGGCGCGCCTGGTGGTCCGCGAATCAAGCGGTGGGGGAGCCGCCGCTGTACCCAGCTCGAAAGGAGGATCTGTCCTCGGCAGAGGTGCTCCGACCCTAGCTTCCTGAAGTCCTGCTAGACGGGGGTTCAGCAACACGACCAGCAAATACGCGACATCTCAGCATGCGCACGAGGGAGGTTCCGATGCTCAAACGCGCCGTTCTTACATGGGGAGCAACATTGCTCGTCCTGGCCCTGACAGGTTCCAATGCGCTGTCAGCGCCGGTGGCCCAGACCCAGACATACGCTCAGACAACGATCCCGCCGACGCCGACCCCGGTTGCCCTGGATACGTTCGATCCGGCTGCCGCCGGCGGACGCACCGTCGTCAAGTGGTACGTCGGACTGGGAACAGGTACTGATCCTAAACAGATCGACGTCCAGCGGGCCGTCGTTGACCAGTTCAACAAGTCGCAGTCGAGCATTTACCTGACGCTGCAGATCGTCGGCAACAGCGTCGCCTCGACCACGCTTGCGACACAGCTCGCCGCCAACAACGCTCCCGATATTGTCGGGCCCGTCGGGACGGTCGGCCGCGCGACATTCGACGGCAACTGGCTGGACTTGACCGACCTGATCCAGGCCAACAACTTCGACATGAGCGTGTACGAACCGTCGGTAGTCCAGAACTACAACCTACCGGGCCAGGGCCTGATCGGGGTCCCATTCGCCGTGTTCCCGTCCTACGTGTACTTCAACAAAGACCTGTTCGACGAGGCCGGCTTGCCGTACCCGCCGCAACATTTTGGCGACACATACCAGGGCAAGGAGTGGAACTTCGACACGCTCCGCGATCTGTCCATGAAGCTCACCGTCGACGATAAAGGCAACGACGCCACGAGCCCGGCGTTCGCACCGGACCATATCGTCCAGTTCGGCTTCGACCTCCAGTTCGGCACCGACCCGCGCGCCGAGGCCACGCTCTTTGGCGCTAACCGCCTCATCGACAATGAGGGCAAAGCCTACATCCCGCCGAATTGGCTGGCAGCGTGGAACTATTTCTATGACGCCGAGTTCAAGGACCACTGGGTGCCCAACGACGCATATCGCAACAGCGATCTGTTCGGCAAGGGCGGCGTCTTCAATTCGGGCAACCTGGCCATGGGCTACACGCACCTGTGGTACACGTGCTGTATCGATCCCGTGAGCAAGGCCGGCAAGGTCAAGAACTGGGATATCGCCGTCGTGCCGTCGTACCAGGGCCTCACTACCGCCAAACTCCACGCCGACACGTTCGGGATCATGAAGGCGGGCAAACACCCCAACGAGGCCTTCCAGGTCTACAAATACCTGATCACGAACAAGGATCTGCTCCAGGTCTATGGCGCCATGCCAGCGATCAAGTCGATGCAGTCGGACTTCTTCGGTGGGCTGGACCAGAAGTTCGCACCGGTCAAGGTCAACTGGCAGGTTGCCGTCGACAGCCTGGCCTACAACGACGTGCCGAATCATGAGGAGGGCCTGCCCAACTTCCTGAAGGCGCGCCAGGCGACGACCGACTTCCAGACGCTCGTCAACACCACGCCCGGCCTGGATATCAACGCTGAAGCCCTGAAGCTCCAGGCAACGCTCCAGGGTATCTACGACGAGAAGCGCTAACGGGGTCCCAGACGGAATAAGCTAGGACCGCTATGCGTCTCAGTTCATGGGCGCGCCGGGAGAGCACCTGGGGGCTGCTCTTCCTCTCGCCCTGGCTCATCGGCTTTGTCCTGTTCTTCGCCGGCCCGATGCTCGCCTCGCTCGGGGCCTCCTTTACCGATCTGGTACTGGTCCGCCCCGGCGATGCGCACTTCATCGGGTTGGGCAACTGGACCCGCCTGGTCGGCGATCCACTGGTGATCAAGTCACTGCTGGTCACTGGCAACTTCCTGCTTATCGCATTACCGATCGCAATCGGCCTGCCGCTACTGATGGCGGTGCTATTGAACTCAGCTCACCTGGTGGTGAAGCCGCTGTTCCGCGCGCTGTTCTTTCTGCCGGTGCTGATCCCGGGCGTGGCTGCCGCCATCATCTGGCAGGGCGTCCTCAATGTGCACTCCGGTTGGGTGGACCTGGCCCTGAATGCGCTCGGCCTGCCCGCACCGGACTGGTTGAACGAACCCCAGTATGTAATCCCGGCGATCTCGGTCATCAACACGTGGACCGTCGGCAACGCCATGGTGATCATGCTGGCCGGATTGCAAAACGTGCCGACCGAGCTGTACGACGCCGCCAAGGTCGACGGCGCCAACGCCTTCTATCGTTTTTTCAAAATCACGATCCCGATGATCTCGCCGGTGATCTTCTACAACCTGGTCCTGGCGACGATCGCCGCGTTTCAGTATTTCCTCACTGCCTACGTTCTGTATCAGAACACCGCCGGCCCAAACAACGCGGCGCTGTTCTACATGATGAACCTCTACAAAGAGGCATTTGTGTACTACAACATGGGCTATGCCTCCGCCCTGGCGTGGGGTCTGTTCATCGTCGGATTGGCCATAACCATCGGCATGTTTGCTGGCGCGCGGCGCTGGGTGTACTACGCGGCCGGGGACGCATAGCATGGCCGCCCTATCCGGCGTAGCGGCAAAGCGGCGCGTTGGGTTCGTGCCATCGACGCCGGTGTTGTCGCGCCAGCTGCGCGGCTTGCTGCTCACGGGCACGATCAGTCTGTTCGCGACGATGCTCGTGACTGTCTATCTGATGCCACTCGGCTACGCCGCGGCGCTGTCGGTGCGCGGCGAGGGTGTCGAAGCCGGCCAACCGCAGTGGCCGTCGGATCCGGCCCAGTTCACATACAACGGCGAGACGTTTGATCTCTACAACGTGCCGCTCAGTGGCAGCGTGCGCAAGCTCGCGCTGACCAAACCCGGACGCGAGCAAAGCACCTTCATCGATCCCCAAAACCCGACGGTGCCCATCGAGTGGCAAGGTCGCTGGCGCACGCTCGACCGGGTGTGGAACCTCAGCGCGCACTGGTCGAACTTCAGCGAGGCCTGGCGGATTTCGAATTTCGGGCGGTTATTCTTCAACACGCTCGCCATCGCGTTGATTGGCACCGTCGGCGCGGTGAGCTCCGCGGTCGTGGTCGCGTATGGCTTCTCGCGCTTCCGGATTCCGGGCAAGACGATCCTGTTCGCGATCCTGGTCGGCACCATCATCCTGCCGCAGCAAGTGACGATCGTACCGACCTATGCGCTGTTCACCCGCCTCGGCTGGGTGGGCACCTGGCTACCACTGCTGGTGCCGCACTTCTTCGGCAATGCGTACAACGTGTTCTTGCTGCGCCAGTTCTTCATGAGCATTCCACGCGACATGGACGAGGCGGCGATGATCGACGGCGCCGGTCCTTTCCGGATCCTGTTGTCGGTGATCATTCCGCAGGCCTGGGCCGCCATCATCGCCGTGTGTCTGTTCCACTTCTTCTTTGCCTGGAACGACTTCCTCGCGCCATTGGTCTACCTGGTTGGCCACGAGGAGCTGTGGCCAATCTCAGTTGGCATGTCCTATTTCAGTGGTCAGTACAAGCAGCTGCCAAACCTGATCCAGGCGACGGCGGTCATGGCGATGGCCCTGCCGCTCGGCATCTTCTTGCTCGCGCAGCGCGTGTTCGTGCAGGGCGTGGTGGTAACAGGCGTCGAAAAGTAGCCAATCGCTTCGGTTCTCGCATTCAGTTCAGGGAGGGGTAAATGCACGTGACGACGTGGATGGTTGGTGCTGCCGCGCGCGTGGCGTTCGCGGCAGTGCTCGCGCTGAGTAGCCTGTCGACAACGGCCCTGGCGGACCAGGAGTCAGACTCCGGCCAGCGTGGTCTTGGCCCGAACGTTTTTGTCTTCGACCCGTCTATGCCGACAAGTCAGATCCAGGCCACCGTCGATACGGTGCTGGCACAGCAGGTCGACAATGAGTTCGGGACGCAGCGTTATGCATTCTTGTTCAAGCCGGGTGTGTACGGATCTGCCAGTGCTCCGCTCAACATCCAGGTGGGCTACTACACCAGCGTGCTCGGTCTCGGCGTCTCTCCCAACGACGTCACGATCAACGGCACAGTCAATGTCTACAACCGCTGCCTCGCGCCGAAGAATTGCATCGCGCTGGTGAACTTCTGGCGATCGGTGGAGAACCTATGGGTCCAGGTGCCGAAAGGAAAGACCGAATTCTGGGCGACGTCGCAGGCCGCGCCATTACGGCGGGTGCACGTCAGCGGCAATCTCTTTCTCTTTGACTATCAATCGGGGCCGGGCTACTCCAGCGGCGGTTTCATCGCCGATTCGCTGAGCGATCACGGGGTGATCATCAACGGCTCACAACAACAGTTCATGACCCGCAACAGCGAGATCGGGCTGTGGACCAATGGCGTGTGGAATCAGGTCTTCGCCGGCGTGAAGGGCGCGCCGCCGCAGAGCTTCTCCACCACGCCATACAACCCGCCGCCATACACCACGCTGGCGACGAGCCCGGTCACGCGCGAAAAGCCGTTCCTGCGCATCGACTCGACCGGTCAGTATGACGTCTTCCTACCGGCCGTGCAGCACGATACATCCGGTACCACGTGGGCCAATGGGCCGACACCCGGCTCGGCGATCTCGCTCGAGCGGTTCTTCATCGCCCAGCCGACGGACTCTGCTGCGACGATCAACCGCGCCATCGCGCGTGGCAAGCATCTCCTACTGACTCCCGGCGTGTACCACCTGGATAGTCCACTGCGCATCTCCCGTCCGAACACGGTGGTCCTCGGTCTGGGCTATCCCACCCTGGTTCCGGACACTGGCCGCGCGGCGATGACCGTCGCCAATGTCGGCGGGGTGGACATTGCCGGGGTGATGTTCGACGCCGGCACGCTCAATTCACCGGTCCTGCTGCAGGTCGGCCGTGGTCGCGGTGAAAGCGACGATCGAGGTGATGCCGACTCTAGCGCGCGTGGCCAGGATGACGGCGACACGTCCACGCCGCCTGCACCGACCGTGCTGCAAGACGTGTTCTTCAGAATTGGCGGCGGCACCCCTGGCCAAGCCACAACGAGCCTGATCGTCAACAGCGACAACGTGATTCTCGATCACATCTGGGCCTGGCGGGCGGACCATGGCAACGGTGTCGGCTGGACGGCCAATCTCGGCGATACCGGTGTGGTCGTCAACGGCAACAACGTGACGGCATACGGCCTGTTCGTCGAGCACTATCAAAAGAACCAGGTCATCTGGAGCGGTGAGAACGGCCGCACGATCATGTTCCAGAACGAGATGCCCTACGATGCGCCCGACCAGGCCGCCTGGTCGCATGACGGCATCAAGGGCTGGGCGGCCTTCAAGGTGGCCGACTCGGTCCAGCAGTTCGAAGGTTGGGGCATGGGCAGCTACTGCTACTTCCCGGTCAACCCCTCCCTGCATGCCACCCATGGGTTCGAAGTCCCCGTCCGGCCGGGCGTCAAGATGCACGACATCCTGACGCTTTCACTCGGCGGCGTCGGCGTGATCGACCACGTTGTCAACGACTACGGCGCGGCGGCGCAAGGCACGTCGACCACGCCCGTCAACGTGGTGAGTTATCCTCTTGCGCCGTGAAGCCCGAGGAAATTTACTCGCGGGCGCCACGCCGACAGGTGCTCAAGGGGAGTGGAGCGCTGGCGGCGGCGGCGGTCTTCGCGCGGCAGCCCGTGCTGTCCGCGCCAGTCACCGAAATGGCCGCGTCCGCAAGCGCGCCAGCATCGGGCCCAGCGCTGCCACCACTGGAAATCATTGCGCTGAATCGATTGGCATTTGGCCCCCGACCTGGCGATTTCGAGGTGTTCCGCCAGGCGGGGAGTAACGACAAGGACCGCCTCAGCAATTACGTCGATCAACAGCTCAACCCGCTGTTGATCGACGACAACGCGTGCAACGTCAAGCTCGCCGCCGCGGAGTTTGTCACGCTCGGCAAATCGCTACCTCAGTTGTGGTCAGACCACGTCGTCAACCCACCGGAAGATCGTGGCTACGAATGGCGCAACCTGCCTCTGCGCGAGACCATCGACGCGACGTTTCTCCGCGCGGTCTACAGTCGGCGACAGCTGCTCGAGGTGCTGGTCGACTTCTGGCACAACCACTTCAATGTCTTTGGTGACACCGATGGGGTCCAGCCGGTCTTCGTCCACTACGACCGCGACGTCATCCGCGCCAACGCACTCGGCAACTTTCGCAAGATGATCGAAGACGTCGGTACCAGTCCGGCGATGTTGTTTTACCTCGACAACAACTCCAACCAGGTGGCCGGACCGAACGAGAACTATGCCCGCGAGCTCTTCGAGCTGCACACGTTGGGCGCCGCGAATTATCTCGGAGTCCAGGATCCGCGCAAGGTCAAAGGATTCGACCTGCACAGCTCGGTCGGCTACGTCGACAACGACGTGTACGAAGCCGCGCGCGCATTCACCGGCTGGCGCGTCGACACGGGGTCGAGCCGCGACGATAGCATCCAGAACTCCGGCACCTTCCTCTACTACAAGGCGTGGCACGACCGCTTCAACAAGCAGGTGCTCGGGCGGTATCTTCCGCACGATCAAGGCGACATGCAGGATGGCCGCGACGTCCTGGACATGCTCGCCACCCACCCGGGCACGGCCAGCCACGTCTCGATGAAACTGGCCCGCCGCCTCATCGGTGATCAGCCGCCGCCGGAAGTCGTCTCCAGGGCCGCCGAAGTCTTCCGCGCCCAGGTCGACGCACCGGATCAGCTCGCCCAGGTGGTCCGCTCGATCGTCCTGGCGGATCCCTTCCGCCAGACCTGGGGCGAGAAGATCAAGCGCCCGTTCGAAGTCGCGGCCAGCATGATGCGCGGACTGAATATCGAATTCACCCGCACGCCGAACAGTTTCCGCTACTTATACGAGTCGATGGGCCAGCCGCTGTTCGGCCATCAGGCGCCGAATGGCTATGGCGACGTACGCCAGAACTGGTCTGGTACCACCTCCATCCTGTATCGCTGGAAGCTCGCCAGCGCACTGGTGGAGGATGCGCTGCACGACGACAATGTCGCCATGTCGGTCGACCTGGTGGCTCAAACGCCACCGGGTGTCCGCAGCGCGAACGCTGCCACCGACTATTGGATCGACCGGATTCTCGGGCGGCCGATGTCGCCGGCGGACCGCGGCGAAATCGTCCGAGCGATGGCCCAGGCCGACAGTCCGGATGCGCCGCTGGGCGATGAGACGTTCGCCAAACGACTGGCGCAAACGGTGGAGTTGATTCTCATGTCACGGGAATTCCAATGGCGCTAAGCATTCCACCACTGACTTCGCTGTCGCGGCGCGGATTCCTCTTCGGCTGCGCTGCCGCGGCATATGTCGGTTCGCGGATTTCCGACGTTGTTTTCGCCAGCGACCTGGCCGCCGCCGATCAGGGCGACGTCGTCGTCACCGTTTTTCTACGTGGCGGATGGGACGTGATGAACGTCGTGCCGCCCATCGACGGCGCCGATCGCGGCTTCTACGAGGCCGCCCGACCGAATCTGAAAGTGCCCAATCAGGGCACGGGTGCCGCGCTGCCGCTTACGGCGCAGTTTGGCCTCCACCCGGCGATGGATGGCCTGTACGAGTTGTATCAGGCGCAAAAGCTAGCGATCGTCCACGCGGTAGGGTTGAACGTCGATACGCGCAGTCATTTCGAGGCGCAGCAGTACATCGAGACGGCGACGCCGGGCTCCAAGAACACGGGCACCGGCTGGGTCGGCCGGCACCTGACCAGCCTCGGTGACGCGATGAATGGCGCACTGCTGCCAGTCGTCGCCGCTGGTGGTGCGGTGCCGACCACCCTGGCGGGCGCCCCCGAATCCGTGGCAATCTCGGCCATCGACGAGTTCGATCTGCGCGCGGAGCCGTTCCAGAAAGCGGCGTTGCGCCACCTCTATTCCGGTGATACGTGGGTGGATGCGGCCGGGGCGCAGACCTTCCAGGCCATCGACACCATCCAGCGGGCCAGCTCGTCCGGGTACCAGCCGGCGAATGGTGCCAACTATCCGAATGGTGGCTTCGGTTCCAACTTGAAGACCGTTGCCAAGCTGATCAAGCTAGGCGTGGGTTTGCGGGCGGCGACGGTGGACCTCGGCGGATGGGATACGCACCAGGCGGAGGGCGAGGGGTCCGGCGGTTACCTGTCACACCTGGTGGCGGAGCTGTCGAGTGGACTGGCCGCGTTCTATACCGATCTCGACGAGTCGAGCACGCCGACCTACGCCGACCGCATGACGCTGGTCGTCGTCAGTGAGTTCGGTCGACGGCTGTCTGAAAACGCGAGTCGCGGCACGGACCACGGTCACGGCAGCGGCATCTTCGTGCTCGGCGGTCAGGTCAACGGTGGCCGGGTGATCACGAACTGGCCAGGCCTGCAGAACGAGCAGCTGTATGACCGAGCAGATCTGGCGGTGACTACGGACTATCGCCAGGTACTGAGCGAGATCGTGGTCCGCCGGCTGGGCAACGCGCGCCTGGGCGTGGTGTTCCCCGGCTACAAGGACTACCAGCCGTTGGGCATCGTCCGCGGCACGGACTTGGCGCTAGAGGCGTAATACCTAGCTGAGAAACGGAACGGCGATACCCGCGGCGATGAGGACCACGCCCAGCGGGGTGCTGATGCGCTTGCCCCAGCGCACGTTCTTCTCCAGCGCCATGACCGCGCCGAGGGTCAGCATCCAGCCCAGGTTGCCGATCCCGACGGCGAACATCAGCAGCATCAGCAACCAGCAGCACCCAACACAAAAGAGACCGTGGTGGACTCCGAGTGCAAAGGCGTGGCCGCGCTCACCCCGCCCGCGCCAGTGCTCGGTGATGAAGCTGAGCGGTGACCGACATTTCTCCAAGCAGCGATATTTCAGCGAGGAGAACTGATAGAGTCCCGCGCCGACAAGCGTCACCGCACCGATGATCCAGGCGTGGCTGCCGAGCCAATCCAGTTGTCTGACGACCGCATGCAGGCCGAGGTCGCCCGCGTGAATCGCCGCCCCGAAGGTCGCCCAGGTAAACAAGTACCCGAGCAGCAACAGGGCTAGGAGTTGGAATCGGTCGGCCCGCTGGCGGGTGAGCACGCCGAACATGAGCACCAATGGCAAGCTGGAGGGCAGCATCATGGCCACGATCATGAGCGTCCACCCGCCGACGAACGTCAAAGCCAGCAGCCCGCCGCCACCCGCTGCATCGATCCCCTCGTGCGACAAAAACCGCCCATAGGGCGACTCGCCCCACAGCCACAAGCTCAGCCAGGCAAAGCCAATCAGCCCCGCGAGGGCGAGAGCAAACGGCCGACGCGCATCAACGCTCAGGCGCATACGTGCGAGAAGTTAGACATTAGAAATTAGACATTAGATATTGGATCGCCAATGTCCAACCGCAACTTCTAACTTCTAACTTCTAACTTCTAATTTCCCTCAGGCTTCGAACGCGAAGCTGCCTTGCACTGCGTTGTGATCGTGCAGATCCACGTTGAACCCATACTTGGGTTCGTTCACCGTGTACTTCGATGCCTTGCCGGGGTAGGCCGGCGAACCAGGAATCGTGGTGAAGACGGTGTCCTGCAAGGTCGTTTCTTTGCCCGTCGCGCCCTTGAACGGCGACAACTCCGCCTCAATCGTTTTGCCGATCTTCAACTGGCCCTTGCCCGCGGTAACGTCAAAGGTGATGGGGACTTGCTCAACCCCGAGCACTTCGCCCACCAGGGCGGCCAGGTCAGCCACTGGCCCGCCGAGCTTGCCCGTCCACATGTCGAGCAGCGCGTTGCGCTGGTCATCTGAGGCGCCTTCGTCCACATAGGCAACGATGCGCCAGTTGCCTTTAAGAATGTTGCCCGGAATGTGCGTCAGAATGACAAACGTGCGTCCCGCGACGTCAATCCCGTTGATCTGACCCTCGTCGTAGTGCCACGCCAAAACGCCGTCGCACGTGCCGCCATCGGGGTCTTCACCGACCCAACACGGGCACAGGATCTCGCACGTGCAGACCTCCAGCAATTGGCCTTTGACGTTGTAACCCATCAGTCCCACTCCCAAACGCGGATTGAGAAATAGGTTACTCAGTGGGTCGGAGATGTCAATGGTGCCCCTCAGGAACGCAGAAACGTCAGGACGGCGAGTACCCGCCGATGGTGCTCGTTGGTGGCCGGCAACTTGAGTTTGGCGAAGATGCTGCCAACGTGCGTTTCGACCGTCTTGCCACTGAGGCTCAGACGCCCGCAGATCGCTTGATTCGAATGGCCTTCGGCCATCAGCACCAGCACCTGTCGCTCACGTTCGGTGAGCTCGTCGATCGGGCGACTGAGGCGCCGACGGCCGACAAGCTGGGATATCACCTCTGGGTCGATCGCCGAGCCGCCCCGGCCGATACGGCGGACGGCTGAGGCAAGCTCCGCGACGTCGCCGACCCGATCCTTGAGTATGTAGCCCACGCCTCGGGCGTCGTCACCAATGAGCTGCATGGCGTAGTGCGCCTCGGTGTATTGGGATAGCACGAGCACGCCCACGGCCGGATACCGGGTGCGCAGTTCGGCTGCGGCCACCAGACCTTCGCTGGTGTGTGTCGGCGGCATTCGAATATCCACGATGGCGACCAATGGATCCCTGGGCGACTGCCGACTGACCACGGCCATGAGTCCCTCGACATCTCCGGCCTGACCCGCCACCTCGAAGCCCGCCTCGCTCAGTAGCCTGGCCAGGCCTTCGCGGAACAGGATGGAGTCGTCGGCGAGCACGACACGCATGCTCACGGACACGGAATCAGCGCGACCACGCGCGTCCCGCCCATCGCTGGACTCTCCAGCACCAGCCGGCCGTCTAACGCTCCGACACGGTCAGCCAGACCCTGCAGTCCGGAGCCATCGCTCAGCTGTGCGCCGCCGACGCCGTCGTCGCTCACCTGGATGACGAGATGACCGTCGATGTGTTCAACTCGGACAGTAGCGCTCGAGGCAACGGCATGCTTTGCGGCGTTGGTCAGACACTCCGCGACGACGAAGTAGGCCGCTCCCTCGACCACGGACGGCAAACGCTCAGCAGGCACCGCCGTCACGAGTACGGGCAGCGGCGAACGTTCGGCCAGGGCAGCGAGGGCTGGCCCGAGCCCCGCTTCGCTGAGAATTGTTGGGTGGATTCCTCTGGCCAGCTCGCGCAGCTCCCGCCAAGGCCAGCTTCAGCTCCTGGGCCGCTTCGCTCAGCATGCCGGCAAGCTCGGCATCGACGTCAGGTCGTAAGCGCGACTGGGCCATGCTGAGTGCCAGCGCCAGGTTGACCAGCCGCTGCTGCGAGCCGTCGTGCAGGTTGCGTTCGATGCGCCGGCGCTCGGCGCCGGCGGCTTCCACCAGCCGGGTTCGCGAGGCCCGCACCTCCTGGAGTTGGGCTCGAATTTCAGCCTCCAGGCGTCCATTCTCGATGGCTAGCCGAGCCGCCGCGCCAACCGCTTCAACCAGCTCCGGGTCGTCACGTACGGCTACGTCGTGGATCAGCGCGGCGATCGGCTTTCCTCCGCGCTCGAGCAACGTGGTGACTCGGTCAGAATCGCGCTCGTCCGGGAGCTGTACCGGTATGCCAGCCGGGTCGACGAATAGTTGCTGCTCCGGTAACCAGTACGCGACCTGCAGCGACGGGTCGTCAAGCGTTCGCGCGAGTGCATCGCGCAGTTGTGTCGGCCGCCAACCCGCGGGTGGTGAATCGCCCAGCTCGATGACCAACCGGCCGACCGCCGCGCGACTCAAGCTGATGCGCAACAAACCGACCAGGAATCCGATTGGCAGAGCTGCCAGCGCGAGCGGAGCCCCGGCCGGCGTGTAGGAGCGTCCGACCAGGCTGTATTCAACCACCACACCGGCGAGCGGGGCACTCGCCCACAGCACCGGTGCCAGAGCCCGACGCGCCGGCGCGCTCGCGATCAGCCAATGGCGCAGCACCACCCCAACCACCAGGGCGGCGAGGATCAGGGTGATGCCAGTGCTCAGCTCGTCGAGTACATCGTGCACTTGTGGCGCACGAGAGATCATCAGCAGATTGCGCGGGCAGGTCGGGCAGCCAGCGTCCGCCGGATCCCACACACTCAGCAAGGCCAGCGTGAGCACCAACCAGGCCACGTACACACTTCCGACAACCCAGCGATCGAGACGCGCGCGCAGCCGGCCGCTCGGAAAAGCGATGGTGAGGTGAGCCAACATGGGTTGGAAGAGCGCGGCGCCAAAGTGCGAGATCGAAGATGGCAGTGGTGCATAAATCCAGCTTAAATCGTCGATAAACCAGGCGAAGCCGACGCCGCACATCAGGGCTCCCACTCGGCCGCTGCCACGTCGGCGGAGCGCCACGATGCCAACGTTGATGAAGGCCAGTCCGGCGATGACCCGGGCGGCCATCGCCTCCACGGGCAGCTTGGTACAGTCGCACGTCGCCCATGCCGCGACGGCGCCGGCGGCCACGCCCACCCCCAGCCCGGCGACCCCGACGTAGAGCCAGCGACGTCGCATTCAGGGCTCGCGCAGGAGGGCATCCAATGCCGCTCCACTGAGCTCCGCCTTGGCGACGAAGCCGCGCGCGCCGCAGCCGGCCAGGCGTGGACCGTAGTCGGCGGCGTCTCGACTCGAGACCAGCACGACTGCTGGCGGCACATGCGTCGCCATGAGCCAGCTCGCCACCTGACAGCCGTCGATGTCCGGCAACTGGATGTCCAGCAGCACCAGGTCGGGCTGGAGGTCATGCGCCGCGCGCATTGCCGAGGACCCATCAGCCGCCTCGCCGACCACTTCGTAACCACCTGCTTCAAGCAGGCGGCGGGCGATCGATCGGAAGCCCGCGTGGTCGTCGACGATGAGCACCCGATGCGACATGGCCTGATCGTCGCAGGTTTAGTGCGCGCTTGACCATCCAGGCAGACCCTGATATCTCCACCGAAATTCAGGGTCTGCCCTGATGACGCGGTCGCCATAGACGTGGACCATCGCTCGCATGCGATTTAGGCCCCAGACGCGGCGACGCCTGGGTGCAGTGCTGACCGGGCTGGGGCTGGTCATGCTCAGCGCGCCGGTGCCGGCCGTCAATTCGCAAGCGGCGGCAGGGTCCGTCCAGATCACCATCACCGACTCGGGCTTCCAGCCAGCTTCGGCCACCATTGGACCGGGCGACGCCGTTCACTGGACCAACCAGGCCGCCACTGCCCAGAGCGTCACCGCTGACGACGGCTTGTTCGACTCCGGCACGCTCGCGCCAGGCTCCGGCTTCAGCCTTGCGCTCGGGCTACCAGGTACGCACGCGTACCACTCGACGGCGCATCCGGCTTTTGCCGGCTCGATTCGGGTCCTGGCGCCCGGTCTGGCCGGGCCTGCCGGGGACCTGGCCAACAGCCACATTCCGGAGATCGACTTCCCGCCGCTAACCGATGCGGACATCGGACTCCATCCGCGCATTGGCGCCCAGATGGCGCGCACGCACATCATCCTCGGGTTCAAATCGACGGCGACCGTCGGTCAAGCCAACGCGGCCCTGCAGGCAGCGCAAGT
>Ga0137390_10001197_pt1 | contig 19180 bp, 19 predicted proteins | sample 15con2h24AmetaG_FD_104937 | JGI IMG/M metagenome (GOLD analysis project Ga0137390, IMG submission 104937) | Vadose zone soil microbial communities from Angelo Coast Range Reserve, California, USA - 15con2h2.4A metaG | ecosystem: Environmental > Terrestrial > Soil > Vadose zone > Saprolite... | reverse complement strand
CTGCCTGCCGCTGACCCTCGTGATCCCTCGAGGCTGCATCGGTCCTCGCACGAGTGTCATTGTCGGCATGGCCGCGACCCCCGACGGCCGGGGCTACTGGCTTGCCGACAGCAAAGGGATCATCTACGACTTCGGCGACGCGATCCCCCTTGCCCAGCAGATCGCCCCTGGCATCGTGGGCTCGTCGGGGTACACACACCCGAACCAACCCGTGGTGGGCATCGCCCGCACGCCGGACGGTCGCGGCGCCTGGCTCGCGATGGGGGACGGCGGCGTGTTCTCCTTCGGGGATGCCGCCTTCTACGGCTCGGCGGTGGGGCTTCGGCTCAACAAGCCGGCCACGGGGATGGCGGCCACGGCCGATGGGAGGGGCTACTGGCTTGCCGGGGCCGACGGCGGGGTCTTCGCCTTCGGCGACGCCGCCTTCTACGGATCCTCCGCCGGGGCCGGACCGACCGCGACCGTCTTTGCGATCGACTCGACGCCGGGCATTCCAGGCTAGGTGTGGCAGCGATGTTCCCCGGATACCGACGACGTTTGCTGCCACCTCGGCCCTCGGCCGGGGCCCCGACGGGCAGGCCGAGCGGATAGCATCAGGCCGTCCAACGATCGGGGGACATTCTGTGCATAACCACGCTGCCCGAAGGAGTAACCCTGGAGCAGGCGCTCGCCGTCTCGAAGGAGGTCGGTGGCGCAGAGGAGCCGCCCGCCGGCGGCATCAGCCACACCATGATCGTCGACGGGGGCCGGGTCAAGTCCTTCGACGTCTGGGAGTCCGAAGAGGCCATGAACACCTTCGCCGAGCAGCGGCTGATCCCGGCGATCATGAAGGTCATGGCGCAGTTCGGCATGGAGGGGCCTCCGCCGCCGCCGGACCAGCAGATCTTCGAGGCCCACGACGCCATGGGCGCGGCCGGTTAGTTCGGCAGAAGCCGCCGCACCTCCGCCACGTCCTGCGTGATCGCCGCTGCAAGCTCCGCCCCGGACGGGAAGGCCCGTTCGGGGCGGAGGTACGCGGCGAACTCGATCTCGCCCTCCTCCCCGTAGAGGTCTCCGTCGAAGTCGAGGGCGTAGGCCTCGAGTGTCACGGGGTTGTGGCTGCCGTACGTGGGGTTGGTGCCGACGCTGATCGCGCTGACGTGGCGCTCGTCCCCGACGATGAGGTGGCCGGCGTAGATCCCGAGGCCCGGGAGGCAGAAGTTCTCCGGTGGGGCGATGTTGGCAGTCGGGAACCCGAGTCCCACCCCCCTGCCCTTGCCGCGGACGATGCGGCCGGGGACCAGGTGGGGCCGGCCGAGGGCCTTCGTCGCCCAGTCGAGGTCGCAGGCGGCGATCGCCGAGCGAATGGTCGACGACGAGACCAGGCGCCCCTCGAGTACCTGCAGCGGTACCGCCTCGAACGACATCCCGAACTCGCTGCCCATGGTGGCGAGCATCGCGGTGTCGCCCCGGGCCTTGTGGCCGAACCGGAAGTTCTCCCCCACGACCACCGCGCGAACACCGAGCCTCTCCACGAGCATCTCCGAGACGAAGGCTTCCGGCTCGACCAGCGACAGGCTTCGGTCAAAGGGGATGACCAGCACCCGGGGCACCCCGGCCTCGGCCAGGAGCCGGGTGCGGCGTTCCGTCGTCGTCAGCGCCATGGGGGCGTGGCCTCGCAGGACCGCCTGGGGATGCGGGTCGAAGGTCACGACCCCCGGCGTCGCCCCCGCCGCCGCGGCATGCGCCTTGAGCTGCTCCAGGATGGCCCGGTGACCGAGGTGGACGCCGTCGAAATTGCCGATCGTGACGGCCAAGGGGGCGGGAGTGCTCATGGCACGAGCACGGCGGCCGGCTTGAGCCCCTCCCCGTACCGGCGGTAGACCGCGATCAGCCGTCCGGCGGGATCGACGACGGCCACCGCTGCGCCGGCCTCGCCCCCGGGCTTGCCGAGCGACCGGCCGTGCGCGACATCGTCCAGCTCGCCGCCGGAAACGGCCAGCGTCTCGAAGTCGGCCAGCGCGGCGCTCATGGGCAGCACCCGGGTGGCGCGCTCCTCCTCCCCCATCGCCTCGAGCTCGGCGACGGTCACGGCGTCGGCCTCCCCGAGGGAGCCGATCGCCCTGCGGCGCAGCGTCGTCACGTGGGCGCCGCAGTGCAGCGCCTCGCCGAGGTCGGCGGCGAGGGTCCGCACAAACGTGCCGCTGGAGCAGCGGACGTCGATGGTCGCCTCCCACCGCCCCGACGCCGAGCCGGGGTCGAAGGCGCGGATCCCCAGCTCGTAGACCGTGACGGTCCGGGCCGGGCGTTCCACCTCCTCGCCGCGGCGGGCCGCCGCGTAGAGGCGCTCGCCGCCCACCCGCACGGCCGAGACCATCGGCGGGACCTGGCTGATGCCGCCAACCATCGAGGCGGCGGCTGCGCGCAGGTCGGCGGCGGTGAAGTCGCAGGGCCGCTCCTCGAGCACCGCACCCGTCGCATCCTGGGTGCTGGTCGTGGTCCCGAAGGCGACGACCGCACGGTACGTCTTGGGAAGGGCCTGGAGGAACTGCAGGATCCGGGTGGCCCGCTCGAGACCGACCAGCAGGATCCCGGTCGCGGGAGGGTCGAGGGTGCCGGCATGGCCGACGCGGCGGGTCGCGAACAGCCGCCGCAGACGGTTGACGACGTCGTGCGACGTCGGTCCGGCGTGCTTGTCCACGACGACCAGCCCGTCAGCCGTCTGCACGCCCGGCAGGATCCGGCGCGGCCGGGACGAGCACGGCCTTGATCGCCTTGATGGTCTCGTCTACGGCGCCGGGGGCCGGGAAGCCGGCTGCCTTGGCGTGGCCCCCGCCGCCGAAGCCCGCAGCGATCCGGGCGACGTCGACGTCGCCGCGCGAACGCATGGAGACCTTGTAGCGGCCGGGCTCGGTCTCCTTGAGCAGGACCGCCACGTCCGCTTCCCGGACTGCCCGCAGGAGGTTGATCATGTCCTCCGCCTCGTCGAGCCTCGTCCCGTTGAGGTCCTTCAGATCGAGCCAGCTCCACACGAGGCCGTTCTCGAGCCTGGCGCGCGAGAGCACGACGCCCAGGGTGTGGAGGTAGCCGAACGGCGCGGACTCGAAGATCTCGTTGTTGACGAGGGTGTGGTCAACCCCCTGCTCCCGCAGGTCGGCGGCCACCCGGAGCGTCGCCGGCGACGTGCTCGAGTACTGGAATCGCCCGGTGTCGGTGACGATCCCCGTGTAGAGCGCGGTGGCCTCGTCGGGGTTCGGGACCCCGCCCATCCGGCGGATCAGTTCGTAGACCAGCTCGCAGGACGAGGCAGCATCCGGCTCGACGAGGTTGATGTCGCCGAAGCCGTCGTTGGTGGCGTGGTGGTCGAGGTCGATGCGGGTGCCGGCCGCCTTGAAGACAGGCTGCAGCAGATCGAGGCGGGTGTCCTGGGCGCAGTCCACGGCGAGGAACACCTCGGGGGCCGGCGGTGGGTCACCGCCGACGAGGTCGAGCCCGGGGAGGAAGGCGTACTGGGGCGGCGTGCGCAGCGCCGCGCTCCCCCAGCCCATCCAGACCTTCTTGCCGAGCCGCCGGAGGTACAGGCCGATACCGAGCATCGACCCGAAGGCGTCGCCGTCCGGGAAGACGTGGCAGGCCACGGCGACCTCCCCGGCGTTGGTCAGCACCTCGACGGCCCGTGCCCACTCCTTGTCGTCAATCATCGCGGCCCTCAGTCATCGTGCGGCTCCTCCAACTTCTCGACCACCAGTGGCTTGGACACGCCCGCCTCCCGCAACAGCTGTTCGATCCGCTCCCCGTACGCCGCTGTCGTGTCCTCGACGATCTCCAGCGCCGGCAGGAACTTCAACCGTACCTCCCGCCCGAGCGTCGCCCGCAAATGCGGCACGGCGCGGCGGATGGCGACGAGCGAGTCCTCACGCGCATCGTCCGGACCGAGGAAGCTGACGTAGACCCTGGCCTGGCGAAAGTCGGGGGACATCTTGACCGACGTCACGGTGACGAAGCCGATGCGAGGGTCCGTGAGGCCCTGCAACGCTTCGCCGAGGACCTCCCGGGCGAGCCGCTCGACGCGCTCCGCGCGCGGATAGGTCCTAGGCATCTTCAGGGCTCATGACCTCGAGCGTGGCGTCCAGGACTTCGATGGCGTACTGGTTGCGCACGAAGCGTTCGATCTCCATCAGCATCTTCTTTGCATGGAACGAGGACTCCGACACACACGAGACGGCGATGGCACCCCGCTGGCGGAGGTCCTGGTAGTCCACCTCGGCCACCCCCGCGTTGAACTTGGCACGCAACCCTCCGACGATGTGGCGCACGACCTGGCGCTTGTCCTTCAGCGACGTGGAACCCGGCACGATGAAGTCGTAGCGGGCAATGCCGACGAACATAGGGCTCTCCGTTGGCGATGCCTCTACTCCCGGGGCAGCTCCCGCACCTCGAAGGCCTCGATCACGTCGCCTTCCTTCACGTCGTTGAAGTCGTCGAGGGTCATGCCGCACTCGAAGCCGGCGGCCACCTCCCGGGCGTCGTCCTTGAACCGCTTCAAGGTGTCGATGCGGCCGGTGTAGACCACGGTGCCGTCCCGGATCAGGCGCGCACGGGCACCCCGGACGATCTTGCCCTCGGTGACGTAGCACCCGGCGACGACTGCCCGGGGGATGCGGAACGTCGCCCGCACCTGTGCGGAGCCGAGTACGAACTCCTGCTCCTCGGGCGCCAGGAGGCCCTTGAGGGCCTGGCTGATGTCGTCGAGCAGCTGGTAGATGACCTGGTAGGTGCGGACGTCCACGCCCTCGCGCTCGGCGAGCTGCCGGGCGCCGGCGTCCGGCCGGACCCCGAAGCCCACGACGATGGCGTCCGAGGCCTGGGCCAGCGTGACGTCGCTCTCGCCGATCGCCCCCACGCCGCGGCGCAGGATGTTGAGCCGGAGGTTGGCCCGGTGCATCTTGACGAGCGACTCGGTGAGGGCCTCCAGGGATCCCTGCGTGTCGGCCTTCAGGATCAGGCGCAGCTCGGGGACGTCGCCGGTGCGGGTCTTGAAGAGCAGGTCCTCGAGGGTCGCCGGCTTGCCGCCCGCTACGAAGTCGGCGGCACGCTGCAGGGTCATCCGCTCGGCGGCGATGCGCTTGGCCTCCCGCTCGTCCTTCACGGCGAAGAACTCGTCGCCGGCGGCGGGCAGGCGGGACCAGCCGCTCACCTGCACCGGCTGGGACGGCCCTGCCTTGGGCACCTGGTGGCCGTTCTCGTCGAGCATCGTGCGGACCCTCGCCCACGCAGCGCCGCAGACAACCGCCTGGCCGGGCCTGAGGGTGCCCTTCTGGACGATGAGCGTGGCGACCGGGCCACGGCCGCGATCGAGGTGCGCCTCGATCGCGTGGCCCCGGGCCGGGACCCGGGGGTTGGCCTTGAGTTCCTGCAGCTCCGCGACCAGGTGGATCATGTCGAGGAGCTGGTCGAGGTTGGTCCCGGCCTTCGCCGAGACGTCCACGAACACGGTGTCGCCGCCCCACTCTTCCGGCGTGAGGCCCAGCTCGGAGAGCTGCTGGCGCACCCGGGTGGGATCGGCTTCGGGCCGGTCGATCTTGTTGACGGCTACGAGGACCGGCACGTGGGCGGCCTTCGCATGGTCGAGCGCCTCCACGGTCTGGGGCTGGACGCCGTCGTCCGCAGCCACGACCAGGATGGCGATGTCGGTGACCTGGGCGCCCCGAGCCCGCATCTGCGTGAACGCCTCGTGGCCGGGGGTGTCGATGAAGGTGGTGGCGAGGCCGTCCTTGCCGTGCACCTGGTAGGCGCCGATCGCCTGGGTGATGCCGCCCGCCTCGAGCGACAGCATCTCCTTCTTGCGGAACTGCTGGAGGATAGAGCTCTTGCCATGGTCGACGTGACCCATGACCGTCACCACGGGGGAGCGGGCCTCGAGCTTCTCGTCGGCCTGGCCGGCGTCCTCCGGGATCTCCTCGACGGGGGCCGCGGACACCTCGTCGGCCACCGAGACGATCCGGACGGGCACCTCGAACTCGTTGGCGAGGACCTCCACCTCGTCGTCGCTCAGCGACTGGGTGATGGTCTTCATCTCTCCGAGCCTCATGAGCAGCTTGATGACGTCGGTGGAGGACCTGCCAATCTTCTGGGCGAAGTCGGTGACCGTCACCCCGTGCGGCACGATCACCTCGTCGGCGGCGGGCTCACCCGGGTCCCCTGCGGCAGCCGGTACGACCGGTGCGGCGGACTCGGACCCCCTCGGTGCGGGAGGGGCGGACGTCCCTGCCCCGGGCGCAGCCCCTGCCGGGGCCTTGGCAGGTGGGGATCCTTGTTCCCTTGCAGAGCCCTTCGGGGGCTCCGGCGCCGTGGGTGCCGCGGTGCGCGCCGACCCGTTGACGATCTCGCGCAGCTTCGCCGCATCCGAGTCGTCGATGGTCGACGCGTGGTTGCGGACGTCCACACCGAGCTTGGTCAGCATGTCAACGGCATCCTTCGACGCCAACCCCAGCTCCTTCGCGATCTGATGCACCCTCATCTTCGACATCTAGCCCTCGTCCCCCGCCCCATACTTGCGTTCCCTAAGATACTCCACAGCCCTGCCTGCCAATCGGCTGGCATCGCCATTTCCCAGCGTTGTTCGCAACGTCCTTGCAAGGCCGCCCCGGCGCAGGGCCTTCTCGATGCAGGCCTCGTCCGGACAGCAGTAGCCCCCCCGGCCCGGGCTCACCTGCCCCGGGTCCAGGTCCACCCCGTGCGGCTGCCGTACGAATCGGAGCAACTCCTGCTTCGGGCGGCGGTCCCGGCAGGCGGCACATCGCCGGACCGGGCCGGGCATCGAGGTCGACGAACGCCGGCGACGCTACGAGGCCTCGGCCCCGTCCGCCCCCGTCTCGGCCATGGCCGATGTCGGCACCGGCTGCTTGCGCAGCAACTCCTGCGCCACCTGGGTCTCGCTCTTGATGTCGATCCGCCAGCCGGTCAGCCGGGCGGCGAGCCGGGCGTTCTGGCCCTCCTTGCCGATGGCCAGGGACAGCTGGAAGTCCGGCACGATGACCTCGGCGGTCTGGGTGTCGGGGTCGATGCGGACCTCCTTGACCTTGGCCGGCGAGAGCGCGTTGGAGACGAAGCGGGAGGCATCCTCGGCCCACGGGATGATGTCGACCTTCTCACCACGCAACTCGTTGACCACCATCCGCACCCGCGACCCCTTGGGGCCGACGCAGGCGCCGACGGGATCGACGTTGGACTCCCGGGACGTGACGGCGATCTTGGAGCGGTGCCCCGCCTCGCGGGCCACCTGCTTGATCTCGACGATCCCGTCCACGATCTCGGGCACTTCGAGTTCGAAGAGCTTCTTGATGAGGTTGGGGTGCGTGCGCGAGCAGATGATCTGCGGCCCCCGTGGGGAGCGGCGGACCTCGACGATGTACGCCTTCATCCGGGAGCCATGGTCGTAGCGCTCCCCCGCCACCTGCTCCGCCTGGGGCAGCAGCGCCTCGACGCCCTTGCCAAGGTCGAGCAGCACGTAGCGAGGGTCGGCCTGCTGGACGATCGCGGTCACGATGTCGCCCTCGCGGCCCGAGTACTCGCCGTAGGTGATCTCGCGTTCCGCCTCGCGGATGCGCTGCAGGATGACCTGCTTGGCCGTCTGCGCCGCGATCCGCCCGAAGTCGGCGGGCGTCTCTTCCGTCCATTCCTTGATGAGCTTGAGCTCGCCGGTCTCCTCGTCCTCCTCGACCTCCTGGGCGAAGACGATGACGTCACCCGTCCGGCGGTCGATCTCCACGCGGGCGTCGTCGCCCACGGCGATCGGCGAGCGCTTGTACGCGGCGGCGAGCGCTTGTTCCAGCGCCGTCATGACACTCTCGAATGAGATGCCCTTCTCCCGCTCAACCAGGTGAATGGCGTCGAGATCGATTGGATTCATAGTCCCCCCCGCGTCCGCTTCAGTTCTCTGGCCCAATCTGCAACCAACCGTGCCTTGGCGACCCCCACGTACGGGATCTCCACCACGTCCTCCCGCTCCTCCGTGCCGGCACCTGCTCCGTTCCGGGGCCCCATTGGGGGCCCGTCAAGTGCCTCGAGGACGAACGACTCGTCCCCGGCGGAGCGGATCGTGCCGGTGAAGACACGCTGCCCTTCGATCGGTTCCTGGCAGCGCACCTTGATCCTGCGGCCCCCGAACCGGCGATAGTCCGCCGGCCGGACGAGCGGCCGCTCGATGCCCGCTGACGCCACCTCGAGCGTGTAACGGCCCGGGATGGGGTCCTCGGCATCGAGGGTCTTCGAAATCTGCTCCGTGATCTCGACGATCTCGTCGAGGGACACGGTGCCCTCGGGTCGATCGACGGTGAGGCTGAGCGTCTGGCCCATCGATGCGCGGCCCAGGCTGAACGTCACCAACTCGACTCCGAGGGCTTCCAGGATCGACTCGCAGGTGGCACGAACCGCGTCGGCAACTTCCGGCCGGGGCATGCTCACCTCCTCGTCTCAAGGTCCTGTTTGTGCGGCTCAGACTCTCCTGCTGGCGGTCCGTAACCTCGTGGACACAGACCAAATCTCAAAAAAAGAAGTGGGCCCTCGCCCACTCCGCCCTGCGGTACTGATGAAAGCTCCGGGCACAACCCTTACACCGCGGAGTTGCTCCGATTCAAGTATACGCCGCTTTGCACAGTCCGGCCCGGATCCGCGCCGGGTAGGATCGCGTTGGCAGCCAGGATACGTACCGGGCCAGGAGGACAACGACGAATGAGCCGTATGTGGGATATTTCGCTGCCGATCAGCCCCGACATGCTCACCTGGCCGGGTGATCCACTGGTCCGGATCGACCCGGCCCACCGCATCGCCAACGGGGACGCCGCCAATGTCTCCGAGCTGCACATGGGCACCCACACCGGCACCCACGTCGACCCGCCGCACCACTTCATCGACGGCGCCCCGACGATCGAGGCCCTGTCGCTGGAGACACTGATGGGTGAGGCGGTCGTCGTCGAGATCCACAAGCCGACCGGCACGATCGGCCCCGAGGAGCTCGAAGCCGCAGACCTCCAGGCCGGGGACACGCGGGTGTTGTTCAAGACCCCGAACTCGTCGATCTGGTCGGAGCCATACCCGGAGTTCCCCGCCGACTACGTCTCCGTCGGCCCGGAAGGGGCGACCTGGCTGGTGCAGCACGGCATCCGCCTCGTGGGCGTGGACTTCCTCTCGGTCGAGAAGCGGGGGTCGCCCGGGCACCCGACCCACGTCACGCTGCTGGGGGCCGGGGTCATCGTGATCGAAGGCCTGAACCTCTCAGGCGTGGAGCCGGGCCGCTACCGGTTGGTCTGCCTTCCGATCAAGATCCTGGGCGGCGACGGCGCCCCGGCCAGGGCGGTGCTGCTGGAGGCCTGAGGGAGCCAAGCGGGTTTGCCCTGAGGAGGTGGGCGGACTTCTGTACGGAAAACAGGTGTTTTTCCGCCCACTTCGCCGTTCCAACCCTCAGTAGGCCAGGGCCCAGGCGGCGAGTTCGGTGGCCGGCTCGCCGCACACGATGCAGGTGCCTTGGATCTCAGTGGGGGGGACCGGGTCGAGCGGGAGCACCCGGATCGTTGCCTTGGTGTCCGCCTTCACCCTGTCCTCGCACGCCGGCCGGCCGCACCAAAGGCCCTCGACGAAGCCGCCGGGGTCCTTGATCAGCGCCTTCAGCTCCTCGTACGTGGATGGGCGGAAGGTCCGGGCCTCCCGGAACGCGAGGGCCTGGGCGAAGAGCTCCGCCTGGATGCCGGCCAGCACCCCGGGGATGTGCTCCTCCAGGCCCTTGAGGGGCACGGGCGACTTCTGGCGCAGGTCGCGGCGGTAGAGCACCACCTCGCCCTTCGCCAGGTCCTTGGGGCCGATCTCCAGCCGCACCGGGACGCCCTTCAGTTCCCACTCGTTGAACTTGTAGCCGGGGCGGTACTCCTCCCGGTCGTCGGTCTGGACCCGGACCCCGGCCGCCTTCAACGCGGCCACCACGGGTGTAAGGGCGCCGGTCACCGCCGCCTTCTCCTCGTCGCTGCGGTAGATGGGCACGATGACGACCTGGATAGGGGCCAGGTTCGGCGGGAGGCGCAAGCCGGCGTCGTCGCCGTGGGCCATGATCAGGGCGCCGACCAGCCTGGTCGTCACCCCCCAGGACGTCGCCCATGCGTACTCCTCCTTGCCCTCCCGCCCGAGGAACTTCACCTCGTAGGCCTTGGCGAAGTTCTGGCCGAGGTAGTGCGACGTGCCGGACTGCAGGGCCCGGCCGTCACGCATCAGGGCCTCGATCGTGAACGTCTCGACCGCCCCTGCGAAGCGCTCCGCGGCGCTCTTGCGACCGAGACGGACGGGGAGGGCCAGGTCGTCCTCGATCGAAGCCCGGTAGACCCTGTCGAGGATGGTCCGGGCCTCGGCCATCGCCTCCTCCGAGGTCTCGTGGGCGGTGTGGCCCTCCTGCCAGAGGAACTCGGTTGTCCGGAGGAACAACCGCGGGCGCAGCTCCCAGCGGACGACGTTCGCCCACTGGTTGTAGAGGAGCGGCAGGTCACGGTAGCTCTGGATCCACTTGGCGTACGTCGCCCAGATGATGGTCTCGGAGGTGGGGCGGATGACGAGCGGCTCGTCGAGCTTCTCGCCACCTGCGTGCGTGACGACCGCCACCTCCGGGGCGAAGCCCTCGACGTGCTCGGCCTCCTTCTCCAGCAGCTTCGAGGGGATCAGCAGGGGGAAGTAGAGGTTCTGGTGCCCGGTCTCCTTGATCCGGCGGTCGACCGCCTGCTGGATGCGCTCCCAGATGGCGAAGCCGTAGGGGCGGATGACCATGGTGCCGCGCACCAGCGAGGGCTCGGCCAGCTCGGCGCCCTTGACCACCGCTTGGTACCAGGCGGGGAAGTCCTCGGACTGCTTGGGGAGTGCCACGGCCCGGAGTCTATCCGGCCGCTTGAGGGCGGCCTCGGGAGAGTCTAATCGGGCTGCCGCAGCAGCCTCCCGATACTGACCCACCAGATGGGGCCGAGCACGACCGAGGCAAGCCCTCCGGTGAGCAACACGGCGGCGGTGGAGCCCAACGCCGCGCGACGTCCGGAAGAAAACACGCGTATGCACGTATGCACGCGATTTCTTCCGGACCTTGTGGTTCTTCGCCTACTCCCGTTCGACGTCCCGGTGGACCACCGTGCAGGGGTAGCTCTTCTCCTGGAGGAAGCGGGCGATCTCGTCGGCCATCACGACCGAGCGGTGCTTGCCGCCGGTGCAGCCGACGGCGATGGAGAGGTAGTGGCGGCCCTCCTGGACGTAGCCAGGCAGCAGGAACTCCAGCAGGTCCCGGATGCGGGAGAGGAACCCCTGGGCCGCATCCTGCCCGAGGACGTAGCCGCGCACCCGGCGGTTGAGGCCGGTGAGCGGCCGCAGTTCCTCGACCCAGTGGGGGTTGGGGAGGAAGCGGACGTCGAAGACGAGGTCGGCGTCGAGCGGGATGCCGTGCTTGTAGCCGAAGGAGATCACATTGACGGCAAGCCCGGTGCGGGGGTCCGCCTGGGCGAAGAAGGAGCGGATCTTGTCGCGCAGGGCGTGGACGTTGACCTCTGTCGTGTCGATGACGAGGTCGGCCTGCTCCCGCATGCCGGCCATGAGGGCACGCTCCTCGTGGATGCCGTCGATGACCCGCTCCGACAGCGGGTGCCGGCGCCGGGTGGCCTCGAAGCGCCGCACGATGGTCTGGTCCGATGCCTCGAGGAAGAGGATCCGGTACGGGATCCCCCGCTCCCGCAGCTGGGCGAGCGCCTTCTCGAGCTCGGGGAAGAACTCCCCCCCCCGGACGTCGACGACCAGCGCCACCTCCTTGGCCTTGATGCCGGGGCCGGACACGAGGCTGGCCATGCGGTCGATGAGGGCGGGGGGCAGGTTGTCGATGACGAAGTAGCCCAGGTCCTCGAGGTTCTTGGCAGCCTCCGACCGGCCAGCCCCCGAGAGGCCGGTGATGATGGTGAACTTGGGCAGGTCGGACCTCGTAATCATCCCGCTTCTCGCTCCGTGTCGAGCTCCAACCCATGCAGGGCCTTGTAGATCTTGACCGCCAGGGCGATCCCGATGCCCGGCACCAGGGCGATGTCGTCGGGGCCCGCCCGTAGCAGCCCCTTCACCGAGCCGAAGTGGCGGATGAGGGCCTTCTTGCGGACCTCGCCGACGCCGGGCAGCTTGTCGAGCAGGCTGGAGGTCATCCGGGGCGACCGCTTGGTTCGCTGGTACCCCACCGCGAAGCGGTGGGCCTCGTCCCGGATCCGCTGCAGCAGGTAGAGGGCCTCCGAGCCCCGGGGGATGATCCTCGGCTCGGCCTCCCCCGGCCGGAAGACCTCCTCGAAGCGTTTTGCCAGCGACACCACGGGGATGTCGCTCAGGCCGAGCTCGGCCAGCACCTCGACCGCCCGGTTCAGCTGCCCCTTGCCGCCGTCGATCACGACCAGCCCGGGCCGGTACGCGAAGCGGCTCGCCCGGTCCACCTCCTTCGCCGACTCGTCGAGGTAGCGCTGGAACCGGCGCCGGATCATCTCGCCCATCGAGGCGAAGTCGTCCTGGCCCTCGACGGTGCGCATTTTGAACTTGCGGTAGTCGGACTTCTTCGGCAGCGCGTCCTCGAAGACGACCATCGAGCCGACGACGTCGGTCGTGCCGAGGTTGGAGATGTCGTAGCATTCGATCCGCAACGGGGCCTCCGCCAGGCCGAGGTGGTCCATCAGCTCGTTGAGCGCCCGGGACCGGGCAGCGAAATCGCTCGCACGCTTCAGGCGGCTCTGTGCGAAGGCCTCCCTGGCGTTCTCCTCGACCGTCGCCAGGAGCTTGCGCTTGGCGCCGCGCTCCGGTACCCGGATGGCCACCTTCGTGCCGCGCAGCATCGCGAGCCACTCGTGCATGACCTCCTCGTTGGCGGGCTGGACCGGCACCAGGATCTCCTTGGGGACATCGTTGCCGACCGGGCCTTGGAGGTCGCCGTAGAGGTTCTCCAGGAACGAGGCGAGCAGCTCCGCCGGTTCCAGGTCCTCGACCTTGTCGACGATGAAGCCCTTGCGCCCCGTCATGCGGCCCCGGCGCACGAAGAAGACCTGGAACGACGCCTCCAGCTCGTCGCCGGAGAACGCGATGACGTCGAGGTCCTCGGGACGCTCGGTCACCATCTGCTGGCGCTCGACGACCCGACCGACCGCAGCGAGCTGGTCCCGGATCCGGGCAGCCTGCTCGAACTGGAGGGCCTCGGCGGCCGCCGCCATCTCCGCCTGCAGCCTCCGGATCACCGGCTCGTGGGCGCCGTCCATGAAGGCGCAGAAGTCCTCGATGTGCTTGCGGTGCTCCTCGGGCGTCACCGCCCCCACGCACGGCCCGGAGCACCGGCCGATGTCGTAGAGGAGGCACGGCCGCCCGGCCCGCTTGGCGCGGTCGAGGACGCCGGGCCGGCAGGTACGGATGGGGAACACCCGGATCAGCAGGTCGAGCGTGTCCCGGATGGCGTAGGCATGGGCGAACGGGCCGTAGTACTTCACACCCTTGCGCTTCTTGCCCCGGACGACCATCGCCCGCGGGATCTCCTCGTCGAGGGTCACCGCCAGGTACGGGTAGGACTTGTCGTCCCGGTAGCGGACGTTGAACCGGGGCCGGTACTTCTTGATCATCGTGACCTCGAGCTGGAGGGCCTCCACCTCGTTGGCGGTGACGATCCAGTCCACCGATGCCGCCTCGCCCACCATCGTGGCGGTGCGCGGGTGCAGCCCGTAGCCGAAGTAGTTGGGCACGCGGTGGCGGAGGCTCTTGGCCTTGCCCACGTAGATGACGCGCTCCGACGCATCCCGGAAGAAATACACGCCGCTGGAGTCCGGGATGTCGCCGCTGCGAGGCCGCCAGGCCGTGTCGACCGCCATCTGACCCATTGTAGGAGCGGTCGCACGCAGCCTGGTGCCAACCGATACCACGAGGCCCTGGCCTTTGAGCCTGCGAGAAACCGGGAAGGACCCCTCCGCACAGTGGCGCAGGGGAGGGGATCCGGTGGCAGAGCACGATGGGCCGCGGGCGGCAACGGCCGGGCGCCGGACGGCCGTCGCGGCGCTGGTGGGGCTTGCCGCCGGCGGCGTCGCTGCGAGGATTCACGCCCTGGCAGTCCTCGGTCCTGCTCGGCTGGGTCGCAACCGCCACCGTCTTCGTCGGGTGGGTCCTCGCTTCCATCGCCGGGAAGGACGCCGCGGCCACCGCGAGGAGCGCCAGCCGTGAGGACGGGAGCCGGGCGGCGGCGGACCTGATGCTCCTGGGGGCGGCGATCGCCAGCCTGGGAGCGGTCCTGCTCTCCCTCATCAGGGCCTCGGGCACCCACGGAGGCACCAAGGCGCTGTTGACCGTGGTCGCCGTGGCGAGCGTCCTGGCGTCCTGGGCCGTCGTGCACTTGACCTTCACGCTTCGCTACGCGCGGCTGTTCTTCGCCGAGCCCCGGGGCGGGATCGACTGGCACGACGACGAGAGGGACCCCCGCTACGTCGACTTCGCCTACGTGGCCTTCACGGTGGGGATGACCTACCAGGTGTCGGACACCGACCTGACCAAGCGGTCCATCCGGACAACGGCCCTGCGCCATGCCCTCCTGTCGTACCTGTTCGGCACTGTCATCATCGCCATCACGATCAACGTCATTGCCGGCCTTGCCAAATAACCCGGTCTTGCAAAGTAACCCGGCCTCGCCACGTAAAAGCCGGATCACAGGTGGCGCACAAGCACATCCCGGAAGGATGAACCCGCCGTGAATCCATTCACCTGGCTCCACAGACTCGACAGATCCCTGTACCGGACCGCCACCTCGAGGCGGTCCCGCCGGCTCGACCGGACGCTGATCCCCCTCAGCCGGGCGGCCGACCGCTCCCTGCTGTGGATCGGCGGCGCTGCGGTCCTCGCAGCCGCAGGTGGGCGGTTCGGCCGGCGCGCTGCCCTGCGGGGCCTGCTGTCGGTCGGGCTCACGTCGGCGATCGTGTCAACGGACCGCTCAAGTACCTCGCGGCCAGGAAGCGACCCACCCCGTCCAAGCCGCCGACCCGGCCGCTGCGCCGGACGCACACCACCGCCTCGTTCCCTTCCGGGCACAGCGCCTCGGCGTTCGCCTTCGCCACCGGGGCGGCGCTGGAGGTGCCGGCTCTCGGCCTGCCGCTGGGGGCCGCGGCCGCCGGGGTTGCGGCCTCCCGTGTCTACGCCGGGGTCCACTACCCCGGGGACGTCCTGGCCGGATCCGTGGTCGGGGCCGTGGTGGGCCTCGCCACCACCAGGTTCTGGCCGCTCACGTCCCACGAGCCAGCGCAACTCCGGCCGAGCCTCGCCCGCGTCGATTCCGAACCGTTCCCCGACGGCGACGGGGTCACCTTTGTGGTCAACCCCGAGGCCGGTCCCGCCTTCGCGAGGAACCCCGCCGACGTCCTGCGGGAGGCCCTCCCGGCTGCCAGGGTCATCGAGACCGGGGAGGGCCTCGACCTGGGGAAGGCCCTGGAGATGGCCGCCGCCGATGCCCGGACCATCGGCATCGCCGGGGGCGACGGCTCCGTCAATGCGGCGGCCGAGAAGGCCCTCGACCGCAACCTCCCCCTGGTGGTCGTGCCCAGCGGGACGCTGAACCACCTGGCGAGGGACCTCGGCCTCACCTCGGCCCGGGACTCCATCGAAGCCGTGCAGCACGGGCAGGCGGCGGCGGTGGACGTGTCGACGATCGACGGCAAGCCGTTCCTCAACACGGCGAGCTTCGGCAGCTACGTCGAGCTGGTGGACGCGCGGGAGAAGCTCGAGACCCGGATCGGCAAGTGGCCCGCCGTGGTCGTGGCCCTCGTGAAGGTGCTCCGCACGTCGCGCCCCGTCACCGTCGAGATCAACGGCGAGCTGCTCCGGGTCTGGATGATCTTCATCGGCAACTGCCGCTACCATCCGCAGGGCTTCGCCCCGAGCTGGCGGGAGCGCCTCGACGACGGCCTGCTCGACGTCAGGATCGTCGACGGCCGGCGGCCGTTGGCGTGCATCCGGCTGATCCTCGCCCTGCTGACGGGGACCCTCGCCCGCAGCCGTGTGTACCGGGCCAGCGTGGTGCGACGCCTCGACGTGCGCTTCGTGGAGCCGGGACCGGTGCGGCTGGCCCGCGACGGGGAGACCTTCGAGGGGTCCCGCCACTTCAAGGTGGAGAAGCGCCGCCCTCCCCTCAACATCTACGTGCCCCGGGCTTGAGCCTCCACGCCGCCGGCACCCGTCCCCATGAGGGCTCCGGCCCCGGGGCCGAGCAGGGCCGGCGGCTCCGCATGGCCATCACCGGCGGGCTCATGCTTGCCGTCGTCCTGGCCGGCTTCTTCGCCGCAGCCGTGGACAGCGTCGTGTCCCGGTTGGGCCTCGAACGGCTCGACGCTCCGGTCACCCGCCTCGTCGCTGCGCACCGGACGGCGTCCCTTGCGACGGTGGCCAGGGCCATCTCCCTCCTCGGCAGCCCCGGCTTCACCGCCGCACTGGCGGTCGTGGTCCTCCTGGTACTGGTGGTGCGCCTCCGGGGGCTCCCCGCCGCAGCCTTCCTCGCCGTCGCCGTCGGGGCCGGCGACCTCTCCTACGTCCTCGTGAAGCACCTCGTCCACCGGGCGAGGCCCCCGGGCGCCCTCGTCCACCTCCCCTCCTTCTCCTTCCCCTCCGGCCATGCCGTCGGGGCCGTCGCCCTCTACGTCGGCCTGGCCTGGATCGTCTCCCGGCGGGCTCGGTCCGCCGGGGTGCGGCTGGCGGTGTGGGCGGGGCGCTGGTCCTGGTGACCGCCATCGGCGCCGCCCGGGTCGTCCTCGGCGTGCACTACGCCTCCGACGTCATCGGGGGATTCGCCCTGGGAGCCTTCTGGGTGGTGGTGGCGGCGACCGGCTGGGGGATCTGGGAGCTTCGGGCCTACGGCCCGGGTGGGGCGGGGACCGGGGGCGGCGGCCAGTAACCAGGCACCGGGTCCGGGCGCCGAACCCGGCGCTGACTGCCGAGTTGGTAGATCACGAACATGTTCACGAAGTGGATCAGGCCCAGGGACACCAGCAGGACGCCCAGCTTGCTCACGAGGTAGGCGGTGGCCTCGGCGGGCCCGCCGGCGGCGGGGAGCCTCCCCGGCCGGAGCAGGAGCGCGGCGTAGCCGAGGTTCAGCATGTAGAACCCAACAACGAGGAGCACGTTCACGGCATGCGCCATCTCCGGAGCGTCCTTGAGGACGTTCTGCAGGAAGGCGGCGCCGTGCTTGAACAGCGTGCGGGCGAGGAAGTAGGTGAGACCGATGCTGAGCGCCCCGTACACCAACCACACCCAGACCAGGTACCCTCCACCGTTCAAGGTGTTCTCCTTCCATTGACCACCGAAGTCCCGACCCTGCTAATCTAAACGTTAGTTTAGAACAATCGTTTAGGAGGAGTCAATGGGTGAAGCCGTAGAAGCCCATGAGTCGTCGGAGGCGAAGCAACGGATCATCCAGGCGGCGATCGACGTCATCGGCACCGATGGGTTCGGCGGCGCCACCGCCCGCGCCATCGCCCGCTCGGCCGGCTGCAACCAGGCGCTCATCTACTACTACTTCGGCAACATCAAGCAGCTCTACCTTGCAGCCCTCGACGAGAGCTGCCGGCGGCGGATGGAGGCCTACCGGGCAAAGATCAGCGAGATCCACTCCCTCGAGGACCTGGCCACGGTGGGCGAGTCGCTGTGGCTGGACGACATCCAGTCCCCCCACATGACGGTCGCCGCCGAGATGGTGTCCGCCGCCCTCCAGCACCCGGACCTGGGGCGCGAGGTCGTCGCCCGCATGAAGCCCTGGGTGGACCTGGCCGACGAGGCGATCTCCCGCTCGATCGAGGGCACCCTGGTGGCGAAGCTGGTCTCGACGCACGACCTCGCCCATGCGCTGGTCGCCCTGTTCCTCGGGATGGAGCTGATGTACCACCTGGACCACGACGTCGGGCTGTCGAAGCGCCTGTTCGGCATGTTCGGCCGGGTGTCGAAGATCGCCTCCCCCCTGCTGTCGAGCCCGCTCCTGAAGGTGCGGAACTAGTGCACCCGCGCGTAAATAGCATCAACATGAGTCATGCCGCATCCTTACGCTTGGCATCGTACTTCCAGACGAATGGTTTGGCCTTGCCGTTGCGATCGTCGATGAAGGCCATGATCTTGTCGACCAGGTCGTCACGGGAAGCGAACTCCCCACGCTTCAAGAGCCTTCGAGTGAGGATGCTGAAGACCAACTCCACCTGGTTGAGCCAGCTTGCGTGCTTGGGCGTGTAGTGGACGACGAAGCGGGGGTGCTCCGCCAGCCACGCCTTGGTGGCCTTGGAGACATGGGAGGAGCCGTTGTCCATCACCAGGTGGATCATCAGCTCCAGGGGATTGGCGGCGTGGATGTCCTCCAGGAAGGCGATGAAGTGCCGGGAGTCCGCCCGGGGGATGTCGGTGGCGAAGACCTCTCCGGTTGCCACATCGAGTGCTGCCAACAGGGAGGCGGTGCCGTGGCGGCGGTACTCGAACTCCCGGCGTTCAGGGCGGCCGGGCTCGACGGGCTGGGTCGGGTGTTTGCGGGAGCGGGCTGCAATGGCGGTCTTCTCGTCAATGGACAGCACCAGGGTCCCGATGGGCGGGTTCAGGTAGAGCCCGCAGACGTCTGCGGCGCGGTCCCAGAACTCGGGGGTGTCCTTGCGGTTCAACCAGCCTTTGACCAGGTGCGGCTTGATGTCCAAGCTGGCCAGCATCCGCCCGACATGGCTGGCGGAGATGGTGATCCCGTCCTCGGCCAGGGCGTCCGCCAGGGAGGCGTGGCTCCATTGGGAGTCCACCTCCGGGCGGGACTCGGTGGCCTTGGCCGCCACCGCCAGGCGCTCGGCCGGGCCGAACCTACGGGGCCTTCCCGAGCGGGGCAGGTCGTCGAGGCCCTTCAGTCCCTCCGCCACATAGCGTTTGCGCCACACCCCGACGTAGACCTGGTCGATCCCGACCGCCATGGCGATCTGGCGGTTGGACACGCCGCCAGCGGCCATGAGCACGATCTGAGCCCGGCGCACCTGGCGTTGGCTCGATTTGTGCGCCCTCACCCGGCGCTCCAGCTTCTCACGGTCCCCTTCCTTCAACACCACCGGCGGCACCGTCCACATGGCGACCTCCCCTCACGCTCAGGCTTGGAGAAGTCATTGAATCACATTCATGTAACTTCAGAGCTGGT
>Ga0137390_10001187_pt1 | contig 19222 bp, 17 predicted proteins | sample 15con2h24AmetaG_FD_104937 | JGI IMG/M metagenome (GOLD analysis project Ga0137390, IMG submission 104937) | Vadose zone soil microbial communities from Angelo Coast Range Reserve, California, USA - 15con2h2.4A metaG | ecosystem: Environmental > Terrestrial > Soil > Vadose zone > Saprolite... | reverse complement strand
GCCGGATTGGCCGGTGCTTTGTTTTTACAATATGAGTAAGCGACGTGGTGAGCAGCGGAATTGGTACGCGCTTCCCTACGATGAGCGGCGGCGTTTGATGAAAGGGCACGCAAATGTCGGTCGCGAGTTCGCGGGCAAGGTCAAACAACTCATCACCGGCTCGACCGGGCTGGATGATGCAGAGTGGGGCGTAACGCTGTTCGCGCGCGACACGTTCCAAATCAAAGCCATCGTTTACAAAATGCGCTTCGATCCAGTGAGCGCTGAGTACGCGGACTTCGGCGAATTCTTTATCGGCATTCAACTCCCACTCGACGAATTATTCCGGCGCCTGCAACTGTAGCTCGGACACAATCGGCGAGTAAATTGTCGTTCTTGTCCGCCTCAGGCGGATCAATCTTACGGATGGGTGACAGAGTGGTCGATTGTGCACGCCTGGAAAGCGTGTGTGCCGAAAGGCACCGAGGGTTCGAATCCCTCCCCATCCGCATTTCCCTCTTATTCTCGCTTCTCCTCTTACTCTTGCTGAATTGGTGCATGAGGTTTGGCGAATGCCAAATTAGCTCAAATTAGCTCGAAAGAGCTTGTTGCATCGCGACTTACGAAATACGCGCCGCGGCCGACGAGGTTTGAGGAGAAAAAGGCGAATCGGCGCGATGTTGCAAAGATTTGAGGAACTTTCCAGGCCGCTGATCGCCTTTTGGTTCGAGCCCGATTTTTTCAAGCAAGGCCGGGAATCGTGAGTCGGCACGCAAGCGGTCCAAACCGGCAAAGATGCAGTATTCCCGGAACCACGCGAGGCTACCGTTTTCGTGTTCCAAGCCCCGCGTAAAACAAGCAAAGGCTTCATCGTGATTGCCTAAACTTGCATGAACGAAGCCGAGATAAGTGGGCTGGACATACATCCGCTTTCCGAGTTCGCCCAAATCTTCGAGCACGCGTTGAGCTTCGGCCTTCCGATCTAACCGGCCCAGCAGGCATCCAAGATCGGCCAACGGAACAGGACCTCCGCCCAGCGTGACCGCTTTGCGCAACTCTGCGATGGCGGCTTCGTGCATTCCCTGACCCCAATGAGCCAATCCCGAGATCCAATAGGTCCCAAAGAAGTCTGACAGTAAATCAGATAATGTATCGGCCTGTGCGAGCATCAGATCATAGCGGTGAATTAACCAGTAGATCAATCCTACATGCATAACGATCATGGGGGATAAGGGATCGAGCTGTTGCGCCAAGCGAGCATGGGTTATCGCTTCGTCGTTCCGCCTCATGCACGCCAACGCGCCGCCGTAATGCTCGTGAGCGGTGACGTAGTTCGGGTTAAGCTTAATAGCTTGTTTGAAGCAGTCTTCAGCCGTTGGCCAGTCCCTCTCATTGTAAAATCTTACCATGGCCAGGGCAGTCTGTGTTTCGGCCAGGTTCGGATCGAGTTCTACTGCCTTTTCTGCGGCTTGATCTTCGCGACCGATTGTCGCGAGCTTTTCTTCAAACGAGAGATGGCCGTAGAACCAGCCGGTTTGATAACAGAGCGACAGGGCAGCATAAGCCAGTGCATAGCCCGGTTCGATCTGGAGGGCCTTTTTGCAACACTCGATGCAGCGCCTGAACCCCTCACTGGTAAATTTGTAAAAGTGATACCTGCCCTGGAGGTAAAGCTGGTAGGCGTCAGTGTTGTAAGTGCCGTGCTTGGCCAACGGCTGATCGCCTGCGCCAATCAATTGCATCTCAAGGGCGTCCACAATTGCGCGTGTAATCTCATCCTGAATCGCAAAGACCTCTTGCATATCGCGATCGAACGTTTCGGACCACAGATGATCTCCATCAGTCGTATTAATCAGTTGGGCCGTTATGCGCAGGCGGCTGCCAACCTTGCGCACACTGCCTTCCAAAATCGTCTTCACATTCAGTTGGTGGCCGATCTGGCGGATGTCCTCACTCCTTCCCTTGAACGCAAAGCTTGAGGTCCGGGCGGGGACGCGTAAGCCCTTCAATTGTGAAAACGCCATTATCAGGTCTTCTGTCAGACCGTCGCTCAGGTATTCGTTCTCCGGGTCTGAGCTCATGTTTAGGAATGGCAAGACGGCAATCGATTTCTCAGTCTCATAAGATTTGTTGGCTTGCACGAGATCCGGTGGACCGGACGCTGCGCCCTCGTATCCGACCCAATAAACCTCCAGAGGCCGAATCATATTCTTGAGTTTCACCTGCCCCATCCTTTTCAGCGATTTGCCAATCCGATTCTCGACCTGGTCGAAGACCTGCTGGGAAATACAAATGCCGCCTGCTCCGGCCAACGGTTCGATGCGAGCGGCGATGTTGACGCCATCGCCAATCACGTCGTCGTCACGACGGACGACATCGCCCGCATGAATTCCGATACGGACCTGGAATATCCCTTGCGCTGGATTGATGGAATTTCTCTTTGCGATCACCTCTTGGATTTCAATCCCGCATTGCACTGCTGCCAAGGCGCTGGAAAATTCGACCAGGAAACCATCTCCGATTGTTTTGATTTCAGAGCCGTGATGTTTTGGAAAAACTGAGCGTAGAAGTCGGCGGTGTTCCTCGAGCAACTCAAGTGCGAGCGCCTCGTTGCGTTGCGCGAGAGCGCTGTAGCCGACCATGTCCGTGAACATAATCGCGGCGAGTTTGCGATGTTCGGTGCGGTCTTGAGGCATATTGCAAATTGGACGCCCAAAGGAATTCAGGTACGAGCCTACCAGAAGGGAGTCTGCAAGGCAAAAGAGTCTGAGGCAACGCACAACTGGAATTCCTCAAAGCTTTGCAAGAACTCCTCAAACCTCATGCAAAGATTCTTTGCTCGACCTAAGTTTCGCGCCGTTCGAGAACTTGTAGCTCTTGTCGCAGTTTGACGACACTTCGATGCGGAAGTACGCCGCGAAAATTCACGCTTGGATAAATGATGCAATCGCGGCCGATTACTGCTCCGGGATTAATCACGGCGTTGCAACCGATTTCTGTGCGGTCGCCGACGATCGCCCCGAATTTGGTTAGGCCTGTCGCGATATCGCCCTCTTCGCTGGCCACGGCGATTTCACCGCGATCAAGTTTTACATTCGAAAGAATAACGCCCGCGCCGAGGTGTGCGCGATAGCCCAAAATGGAATCGCCGACATAATTAAAGTGCGGCACCTGCGCGTCGTCGAAGAGGATGCAGTTTTTGAATTCGCAGGAATTCCCCATCACCACCCCGTTGCCCACGACCACGTTTTCGCGCACGTAACAGCCGCTGCGAATCCGGCAGTTTTCGCCGATCCATGCCGGTCCTTTCAACACCGCGCCTTGTTCGATAACCGTGCCGCGTCCGACAAAAACGTGACTACTGATGAACGGTTTACCGATCACTTCGCCGAGCAGGGCTGGTTTCAGACGAAATTGCAAATAGCTCGCGATTTGTTTGAGCGCGTCCCAGATATACTTCTGGTTCTCAAACAACTTTGGATGGGCCGTGTGTTCGAGACTTAGATAATCGGCGAACGCAAACATTTGGATTAAGCGCCCGCGCGTCGCGTAATTTTCTGCCCGTCCTTGGTATCGCGCGCTTCCCAACCGAGCGCATTCAATTGCTCGCGCAATTCATCGCTTTTCCGGAAATCTTTTGCAAGCCTGGCCTGCGCCCGCTCGTCGGCCAGCTTCGCGACTTCCGCTGGAAGCTCGATTGTTTCCATCTCAAGATCGAGCACCGCGTTGATTCGTTTCCACCAATTCAACCACGCATTCGCCGAACTCGCGTCGAGTTCGTTTCGATCCATCGCGCGGTTTGTGTCGCGAATTGTTTCGAACAAAAAACCAAGCGCTTCGGAAATATTCAGATCATCATCGAGGGCGTCTTCGAAAGTGTAGGGTAAGCTGCCAGCTTGCCGCCCATCAGTTTTCGCAAGCGGGACGCTTACGCTACATTCGCGCAAACGTTGAAGCCAATCATCAATTCGGCCTAACGACTCCCGCGCTTCCGTCATTCCGTCCCAGGTGAAATTGAGTTGCGTCCGGTAATGCACTCGCATGAGCGCGTAACGAATGTCGCGCCCAGTGTACTCTTTCGCCAGAACATCTGGAATCGTATAAAAATTGCCTAACGATTTCGACATTTTTTGCCCATCGACCAGCAAGTGCGCGCAGTGCAGCCAGTAGCGCACGAATTCTTTGCCGGTAACACCTTCGCTCTGCGCAATCTCCGCTTCATGATGCGGGAAAATGTTGTCCACCCCGCCGCAGTGGATGTCGATCTGATCGCCCAGCAGCGCGGTCGCTATTGCGCTGCATTCGATATGCCAGCCTGGCCGGCCGCGGCCCCACGGACTCTCCCAACCGATGTCGCCGTCTTCTTCGTCCCATGCCTTCCAAAGCGCGAAATCGCCAATGTGCTCCTTGTCATATTCGTCATGCTTCACCCGGCCCGTCGATCGCAATTGCGTGAGGTCGAAATGCGCAAGTTTTCCGTAATCCGGAAATTTATTGATTCGAAAGTAAACGGACCTGTCCTCAGCCTGGTAAGCGAGCCCCCGCGAAATCAGCGTCTCAATCATAGAGATCATTCTGTCGATGTAACGCTGATCAGTCGCTGACGGAAATTCGTCGGCGCGTTTGATTCGTAAAGTCCGAATATCTTCGAAAAACGCTCGTTTGAATTGCTCCGTGAATTTCGCGAGCGGCACTCCCGCCTCGCGTGCGCCGCGAATCGTTTTGTCATCCACGTCGGTGATGTTCATCACGCGATGCACTTTGAATCCGCGCGCTTCAAGGTGGCGTTGAAGCAAATCTTCAAAAATGTAAGCGCGAAAGTTTCCAATGTGTGCGCGGCTGTAAACGGTCGGTCCGCACGTGTACATGTCGATCTCGGGTCCCGCCGGATCGCGCGGCGAGAACTCTTCGAGCTTGCGCGAGTACGTGTTAAAAATCCGGATCGCCATATTGTCTCATTGCAGTAGGAGAGTAATTCAGTAGTGCAGTGGAAACGTCCGACTGCATTACTCCCTTACTCCAACAGTCCATCACTCCATTTCAACCGTTGCCACCGCCATCGCGGCGATGCCTTCGCCCCGACCAATCGGGCCGAGCCGCTCGTTGGTTGTCGCTTTGATGCTGACGTTCGAATCCGGAAGGCCGATCGCTTCCGCGATGTTTTTGCGCATAGCCGGAATGTGCGCCGCAATCTTTGGCGCTTCCGCGATGACGGTTGAATCGACGTTCACGACATGCGCTTTCCTCTCGGCCAGCAACGCAACGACGCGTTTCAAGATGTCGATGCTGCTGATGTTGCGAATTGATGCATCGGTGTCTGGAAAATGTTGGCCAATGTCACCACCGCAGATCGCACCGAGCAGCGCATCCGCAATTGCGTGCGAGAGAACATCGGCATCCGAATGTCCTTGCAGTCCGAGCAGGTATGGAATTTTCACACCGCCCAGAATCAATTGTCGATCTTGGACGAGCCGATGCACATCGTAACCGATGCCGGAGCGGATCGTGCTCACAATTTTAAATCGATCACGCCGTTGGAGGCGATGATGCTGTATTTGTCTTTCATGTCTTTGCGCGGTCGCAGGTCAACACTCCCGCCGGCGCTCTCGACTAAAATCCAGCCGGCCGCGATGTCCCACAAACTGATTCCTTGTTCGATGTAGGCGTCGAAGCGTCCGCATGCAACGTAGGCCATATCGAGCGCGGCGCTCCCCATCAAACGACATTTGCGCGCGCGGTGGATCATTTGCTGCAGTAACGGAAGGTTCGACTGAATCATCACGCCGGTTTTGGAGAGACCGACTGAAATGACGGCTTCGGCAACATCGGCGCGCTCGCTCACTCGAAATTTTTCGCCGTTTAAACGCGGGTTCTGGCCTTTTTGTGCACTCCACATTTCCTGGCGCATCGGATCGTAAACTACGCCCACGATGATTTCGCCTTTGAAACGCAGTGCAATCGAAACGCAAAAGTGCGGGATGCGATAAAAATAATTCACTGTGCCATCGAGCGGATCGACTACCCATTGATGCTCGCTCGATTGGTCGCCGACGATTCCTTCCTCGCCGTAAAGCGCATGTTGCGGAAATTCCTTGAGAAGCATTTGCGTGATCAGTTCTTGGGCCTGCACGTCGATCTCCAGCTTGATATCGTGCGCTTCGGCAGAATTGACACGGAGTGGCCGGTGAAAATTTTGTCGAAGCAAGTCGCCGGCGGCGCGCGCCGCGTTTTCCGCCGCGTCGAGATAATGCTTCATTTGTTGATTACCTCGCACAAAAGAGTGGGGCCTGCATAACGGAAATCAACGTGATGCAGACAAGGTCGACACCTTCATTCGTGCCGAAAAATAAAAAAACCGGGAGAAAAATAAATTTTCCTCCCGGGTTAAGGTTGGGATTGTAACCCCGAAGCGCTCGGAGCGGTGATCAAGAGTGAGACGTTAGTGCCTCTTTCTCTTCGCTGATTTCTTTTTCGCGGCTTTCTTTCTTTTTGCTGGCATCGACTAGTCCCCCCTTTCAATCCGCAGCTGCGGTGATCTGTGAAGAGTTGGGAATGACTTCACTTACAATGAGTCAAGTAATCACGACATTTTTTTTGTCAAACAGTTTTCGCGCGCGTTCGCAAAAATATTTACGAGCTCGCGCGCGATAATTTCTTTTTGCGTACGCGAAATTTTTCTTGTTTCGCCGTCGCGAAAGAAAATTGTCACTTCATTTTCGTCGGTTTCCATTCCTACATCGGCTGCGCTGACGTCGTTTGCCACGACGATGTCCAAATTCTTTTCTCGCAATTTTCTGTTAGCGTTTTTTTCGACGTCATTTGTTTCAGCGGCGAAACCGACAACCAGAAATTGTCGATCTTGTGTTGAAATGGACGCGAGAATGTCGCGGGTCGGAATCAGATCGAGAGAAAAATTAGCCGGGTGCTTTTTAATTTTGGTCGGCGAAACTTTTGCAGGTTTGTAATCGGCGACAGCCGCGCACATCACGAACACGTCGCAAGCGCGCACATGTCGATCCACTGCGTCGAACATTTCGTCACTCGTTGAGACAAAGAGAAGTTTCGCCCGGCGCGGAGGATCGACATGCACCGGACCCGAAATCAGAATGACCTCGTGTCCGGAGGCGAGCGCCGCTTCAGCAATCGCGTAGCCCATTTTCCCGGACGAACGATTACTGATGAAGCGGACGGGGTCGATCGGCTCGCGCGTCGGGCCGGCCGTGACGAGAAATCTCACGCGATCAAATTTTCCTGGCGCGCGAGAAAAAATTCCGCGCGGAAGGCAATGTCCGTTACTTTCCAAAGGCGACCGAGGCCTTCGTAACCGCAAGCCAGCATCCCTTCTTCCGGTCCGATGAATTCCATACCGCGCGATTTTAATTTGTCCACATTCTCAACTGTCGCCGGATGCGACCACATCTTTCCGTTCATCGCTGGTGCGAGCAAAATGGGCGCGCGCGTCGCGAGCGCGATCGCGGCCAGCGGATGGCTGGCGAGTCCGTGCGCCAATTCCGCGATAATGTTTGCGGTGGCCGGCGCGATCAAGAGTAGGTTTGCGCGATCGGCCAATTCAATGTGGCCGGGCCGCCAATTCTCTTTTTCGTCGAAGAAACTCGTCATCACCGGATTTTTGGAGAGCGTTTGCAAAGTCAGCGGAGTAATGAACTCGGTGGCGTCCTGCGTCATCACGACAAAAACCTGGTGGCCTTGTTGGACGAGCAAACTCGCGAGCTCGGCCGATTTGTAGGCGGCAATCGAGCCGGTGACTCCGAGCACGACGCACCTCTGATTTCCGCCACGAATCCGCACGACTTTGCGCGCGCCGTCGCGGCCAGATCTTCGTTTCGGATTTTTTTCCATGAAAGATTGACAATTACGCGGGGATCATTCCCGGAGTTATTTTTCGATGAGACGCCGGCTCAAATATCGCTCGGCTCCGATGATGTGTCGAAATTTTTGCAAATCTTCTTCAATCGATTGGCTGATAATGGTGTAGCGATACTCGCGCCACAGTTTCATTTCTCGCGCAGCTTGCGCGAGCCGCGTTTCGATTTGTTCGGGCGTTTCTGTGCCGCGTTTGGTCAGACGCTTGCGCAACTCGTCGAGATTCGGCGGCATGATGAAAACATCGACAATCGCTTGGCGAATAAATGCATCATCGCAGTTACGAAGCGTCGCCGCGCCTTGCGTGTCGATGTCGATCAGAATATCGACGCCCTTCTTCAAATTGGTGATGATTGGTTCCCGCAGCGTGCCGTAACGACGGCCGTGCACTTGGGCGTGCTCAAGGAAGTCGTCGGCTTTGACTCGCGCAAGGAAATCAGTTTCCGAAAGAAATCGATAATCTTCGCCTTCAATTTCGCCCGTGCGCGGCGGCCGCGTGGTGCACGAAACTGAATAAACAAACTCCGGCGTTTGGCGCAGCGCCTCGACTAGGGTGGTCTTGCCCGCCCCGGACGGCGCGGAGATCACAAAGAGAATTCCGTAACGGCTAAATTGTTTATTCAAGATTTTGAATCTGTTCGCGAATTTTTTCCAATTCCGCTTTGCAAGCGACGACGTGCTGCGAAATCGCGGCGTCGTTGGCCTTTGCCCCAAGAGTATTCAACTCGCGAAAAATTTCCTGAGTAATGAATTCGAGTGTGCGGCCAACGGGCTCGTTCCGGCGCAGATGATGCGCAAACTGCGCGAGATGACTTTCTATTCGCGTCAATTCCTCCGAGATGTCGGAGCGATCGGCGAAAAATGAAACTTCTTTGACAAGACGTTCGTCGTTGCCGGCGATCGGCAGCCCGGCTTTTTGAATGCGATCGAGTAGCGCGGCGCGATATTTCTTGACGACGTCAGGATGAAGCGCGCGGATTTCCTTGACCCGTTTCCGCATCGCTTTCAGACGGTGGATCAAATCTTTGGCCAAATGTTTGCCTTCGCGCTCACGCATTTTGACCAACTCGGCGAGTGCGCTGCGCAATGCCTGCTCAATTGCCGGCCACGCCTCTTCGGCCTTGAGCGTTTCTTCGGGAACGCCTAGCACGCCGGGCGCTTGGAGGATTGTCCCAATCGCGATCTCGCCCGGCGCGTTCAATTCTTTCTGCAATGCGCGCATAGCTTCGTGATATGAGCGCGCCAGTTCTGCATCGAGCGCGAGTTTACGGGTGGCGCCCGATCCGTCGTGATAAGTGATGACGACGTTTGTGCGGCCGCGTGAAATACTCTCGTTGATCGTTTGGCGAACACGCGGTTCGAGCTCGGCCAGATCGCGTGGCAAATTGACGACAATGTCGCTCTGTTTTCGATTTACGGAATTCAGTTCGACACTAAATTTGATACCGTTGTGATCGGTTTCACCGCGGCCGTAGCCGGTCATGCTTCGCACAGCCATTTAGCTTCACGAAAGAGCCGCGAAATAACAAATAGAAACAGCCGGCGGAAATCTTTACTGTTTGCTCGCTTATGCAATCACGCCGACGGCCAGCGGCGCCGCATGCACAGGATCAATCTAAGTTTTGGCAGCTGACGGCGCAGGTGGCTGCAATCGTGTTGGCCGTTGTGTTGGTCTATCTGCCGGCGTTTCGTGCAGATTTTGTTTGGGACGATGAGCAGCTCGTAACTCGCAATCCTTTGTTGCGAACTTTTTCCGGCTTAGCGGAGATCTGGTCTGGCGGAAGAACCGCGGATTTTTTTCCCATCACGAACACCGTCTTCTGGATCGAGCATCATATTTTCGGTGAGAACGCAGCGGGTTATCACGCCGTCAACATTTTCCTGCAAGCAGGCGACGCGTTGCTTGTCTGGTTGGTCTTGCGCCGACTTAATGTGCCGGGCGCCTGGCTGGCGGGGCTCATCTTCGGAATCCATCCGGTTAACGCAGAATCAGTCGCGTGGATTTCCGAACTGAAAAATGTCCTGTCGATATTCTTTGTCCCATTGTCGATCTTTTGTTTCTTTCGAAGCGAGGTGAAGCGTTTGTTTGGCGGGTCAACCGCGTACATCGCGTCCTTGGTTTTCTTTCTGCTGGCGCTCCTGGCAAAGGGGCAGGTGGTATTTTTGCCTGTTGCGCTGCTGCTCTGCGCATGGTGGCGCTGCCGGGATGCAACGAGCGCAAAGTTTAGCCGAGAAGTAGTTCGAACCTGGCCTTTTTTTCTGATGGCGGCCGTAATGAGCCTGGTCACGATCTGGTTTCAAAATCGCGGCATTGGCGAGGAAGAGATCGTTATTGGATCAATCGCGCGGCGGCTGGTGAATGCGGCGATGGCGGTATGGTGGTACGCATGGAAGATTTTCGTCCCCGCGCGATTGATGTCGATCTACCCGCTGTGGCGATTCGATTCTCCGGAGCCGCGCGAATGGTTGCCTTTGATTGCACTTCTTGCGCTGGTGGTGCTTCTTTGGCGATGGCGGGATTGGGGGACGCGCGGGGCTTTTTTTGCCGTGGCCTACTTTATTGCCGCGCTCCTACCGGTGCTCGGGCTCGTCCGAATGGCTTATCTGCGCAGCGGCACTCTCGTTGCAGATCATCTTCAATATTTCGCGGGCGTTTCTCTGATTGCCCTTTTCAGCGCTAGCATCGCAACTTTCTGGGCCCGGCCGCAACGCGGAATTAAAATCGCGACAGCTGCTCTGGTCGCGCTTCTCCTCGGTGCGATGGGAACCTACACTTGCATCCGCGCGGCGGTTTTCCGCGATGAAGAAGCGCTTTGGCGAGACAATCTCTCGAAGAATCCAGATTCATGGCAGGCCCACGTGCAGATGGGGCAACGGTTTTTCAAACAAGAACGCTACGCGGAAGCAGTCTCGTATTTACAACGCGTCGTCCAGTTGAAGCCAGAGCTAGCCGACAATCATAATTTGCTTGGGCTGGTTTACTGCCGGCTACGCCGGTTTGAAGAAGGTATTGCCGAATATCGCGAAGCGCTACAGTTGAAAGAAGCCAAATCGTCCACCGCCACGAGCAACAGCGTCGCGACCATTCGCACCAATCTCGCCAACGCATTAGCGATCACTGCCAGCAACCTGAGCGGTTCGAGTCCCACGATTCCGGAAGAAGCGATGAAGCGGTATGAGGAAGCCATCGAGCAATACGAAAAGGCGCTTGAGTTGGAACCGCAACAGCCGGCCATTCACCGCAACCTGGGAATGCTTTTGGCGAGGCTCGGTAGATACGATGAAGCGGAAGCGCACCTGAGAGCGACTTTGGAAATTGTGCCTAACGAACCGGCGGCGCGCGCGGCACTCGAAGAAATCGAGGCAAAACAGCGCTAGCTTTTACAACAAAAACTTGGCCGCTTGATCAACATCCTTATCTCCGCGACCGGATAAATTGACGACAACAACTTTATCGCGCGCCATTTTTGGTGCGGTCCTTATGAGGTAGGCGATCGCATGTGCGCTTTCCAGCGCGGGAATGATCCCTTCCGTTTCCGAAAGAATTTTGAAAGCGGCGAGTGCTTCGTCATCGGTCGCGAAATCGTATTCGACGCGTCCCAGGTCGCGCAGATAACAATGCTCCGGCCCGACTGCGGCGTAATCCAGCCCAGCGGAAACCGAATGCGTCAACTCGATCTGACCGTCCTCGTTCGCGAGGAGGAAGGTTTTGGTTCCTTGCAGCACGCCGAGTTTCCCCGCTTGAAAACGCGCTGCATGTTTGCCCGCGCGAATTCCTTCACCACCTGCTTCAACTCCCGCCATCCGAACTTGTCGATCTTGCAAAAAAGGATGGAACAACCCGATGGCATTGCTGCCGCCGCCCACGCACGCGACCAGCAGGTCGGGAAGCCGTTCTTCGCGTTCGAGAATCTGGCGACGCGTTTCGATTCCGATGACGCGCTGAAAATCGCGCACCATCATGGGGTAGGGGTGGGAACCGAGCGCCGAGCCCAAAATATAATGAGTCCTGCGCACGTTCGTCACCCAATCGCGTGTCGCTTCGTTAATCGCTTCCTTGAGCGTCGCCTGGCCGGCAGTGACCTCGACGACAGCGGCGCCGAGAAATTTCATGCGCGCAACATTCAGCGCCTGGCGCTCCATGTCGATCTTGCCCATGTAGATTACGCATTCGCAGCCGAAACGCGCTGCCACGGTCGCGGTGGCCACGCCGTGCTGACCCGCGCCGGTCTCAGCGATGATGCGCCGCTTACCCATGCGCTGCGCGAGCAAAATTTGGCCGAGCGCGTTGTTGATCTTATGCGCGCCGGTATGCAGCAAATCCTCGCGCTTGAGATAAATTTTTGCGCCGCCGAGTTTCTTCGTCAGGCGCTCGGCGAAATAGAGCGGGGTCGGCCGGCCTGCGAAATCGCGCAGCAAGGTCGACAATTCATCCTGAAACGCTGGATCGCTTTTTGCACGCTCATACTCCGCGGCTAGATCGTTGAGGGCCGACATAAGCGTTTCGGGCACAAACATTCCGCCGTACGGCCCAAAATGCCCTCGCGCGTCCGGCAACGATTCGATCGCTGACATACACTGTATTGCAGCAGAAAACGCGGACGTTCAACCCGCGTTCGCAAAGCTAACGGCCCGGCAGGCACTCAACGTCCAACACTCAGCACAGAATTGATCGCGCGGCGGTGCGGAGCGGGAAGTGGAATCGAGTCGAGCGCTTTCGTGGCGAACCAGCGCTGCGAGCACTTGTCAACCTGGTGCCACGGTTTCGGGAAGATATTAAGAGTGATGCGGTGATTTGTGAACGGAAAGATCGACGTGTGAATTGCGCCGTTGGCTCGCGATCTTCTTTTGAGCGGCGGCAAAATCCACATGCCGCGCCAGCGCCCGGCAGAGCGTTCGAGAAGAACTTTGTTTTGCCTGACAACATAGACATGATTTTCGGTGAGCCGTCGCGTCCGTGGATGAGCTTTCTTCAACGGAAGGATTCCGGGATTTATTGCGCGACAAAATCTTTTCACCGGACAAATCTCGCATTTCGGTTTGCGCGGGAAACAGACGAGCGCGCCAAGATCGACAAGCGCGGAGTTGAAATGAGCGGCACGGCGCTTGGGTAATAGCTGCGCGGCACGATTCCAGAGAATTTTGCGGCCGGCGGCGGAATCGATTGGAATTCGCAAGTCGACCAGGCGCGTCAAAACGCGAGCGGTGTTGGCTTCGACAATTGGCACTGGTTGGTCAAAGGCGAAGGTTGCGATGGCGTGTGCGGTGTATTTTCCTATTCCCGGAAGTTGCTGCATCTGGTCAATCGATTTTGGGAAGCGACCATGATGGCGGCCTATGATGGCCTTCGCAGCAGCTCGAAGATTTCGGGCGCGGGCGTAGTAGCCCAGCCCTTGCCAGGCGTGAAGAACGTCACTTTCGGAAGCCTGAGCCAGCATGGCGAGATTGGGAAATCGCTTGAGCCACTCATTATAACAAGGCACCACGGTCGCGACCTGCGTTTGCTGGAGCATGAATTCGGAAACGAGGATCGCGTAGGGATCGCGCGTCTGGCGCCAGGGAAGATCGCGGCCGTTGCGGCTATACCAGCGCATGAGGGAGGAGCGGAAGGCCAAGGTGTCTTTCGGGATGCTCAAGACTTGTCGCAATGCTCAACGCTTAACGTCCAACGCTCAACTCTCAATTCAGAAGATCATTGAACGTTGAGCATTGAGCGTTGAGCGTTGGATGTTTTCTGTTTCAAGAAATGAATTCTTATACGCATCCGCTTACGCCCGAGCAGGCGACAAAACTTCGCGCGCTGCTTCATGAGCTCGCCTTCGAATTTTCGCCGAAACAGTACACGCTTTTCTTTGCGCAGAAAAACAAGCTCAGCGTCGCAGTTTACGAAAAAGGCCCGAAAGTGCTTGTGCAGGGCAGAGGCGTGGAAGGGTTCGTGCAATTCGAGCTTGAGCCAAAGATTTTGGGCGAAGCCAAACTTGGTTACGAGGAACTGCATTTGCCCAGAATGTTCGAACCGCACTTTGGGATTGATGAAAGCGGCAAGGGGGACTTTTTCGGGCCGCTTGTGATCGCAGGCGTGTATGTTGAGCGCCGGATCGCGCGCACATTTTTGGATGCGGGCGTGCAGGACAGCAAGCGCATTGGGTCGGATGCACGCATTCGCGCTCTGGCAAAAATAATTCGCGGGGCGGCGGGTTCGATTGTCGATATTGTTTTGATCGGGCCGGCGCGTTACAACGAGTTGTACGAGAAGTTTGGCAACCTGAACAAGTTACTCGGCTGGGGGCATGCGCGTGTGATTGAAAATTTGCTCGCAAAAAAGCCGGATTGTCCACGCGCGTTGTCGGACCAATTTGCCGACGCCCGCGTAATTGAACGCTCTCTGATGCAGCACGGCCGCAAGATCCACATCGAACAGCGGACGAAAGCCGAATCGGACGTAGCGGTGGCAGCGGCGTCGATCCTTGCGCGGGAGGCGTTCGTTGGCTGGTTGGATCGACAAGGCAAAACGCTCGGGCTGCAGCTGGGTCGCGGCGTCTCGGCGGAAGTGAAAGCCACGGCTGAGAAACTGGCGGCCGAAAAAGGCCCGGAGATTGTGCGTCAGGTCGCGAAGGTCCACTTTCGAACGGCGCATGCGGTTGCGCCGACGCATTTTGCGGCGCCGCTGGTGCGCGGGCCGTGGCGGAAGTGACTCGCTCGGGAACACGCCACAGGCAAGCTTCTTGCTCTCATGGTTGTTACGACCCTTCGAAGCCGTGGAAACCAGGGTGCTCATTCTCAACGCCGATCCTGTCTTTCAAGATCGGGCATTGGCCGTTTTCGATGGCTTGGATCTGGAAACCGACGTTGTGCGGACTTTTTCGGAGGCAATCGTCTCATTGCTTGCCGAGAATTTTGACGCTTTCGTGATCGAAGGACAACCGGAGGCGGCGATGGAGCAAGCGACCAACGCACGCCAGCATTTTCCGTCGTTGCGCATTGTTTGCTTGGGTACCCAAGCACACCGGCACGATGTCGCTTTGGTTGGGGAGCAGCAAAAAATCGAACTGATTTCGTACGCGCGGACTACCGGCGGATTGCGCCGGCGGATCGAGCGTTTTGTGCGGTCAATCGAGACACAGGGTGCGCCCTCTGCGGAAGGTATTGACCCGTGCCATTCACTGGTCGGCAATCTCAACCAGTTTTCAGCGGCTGAGATTTTGCAAATGAGCTGTTTGAGCCAGCGGAGCGGCCGCTTCACATTTAAGTCCGGCCGAGGGAACAGCGAGATTTACTTGCAACATGGTTCAGTGCGGCACGCAGTATTTGGTTCGCTCGAAGGCGAGTCGGCGGTGGCGGAAGTTTTTCGTTGGCGGCAAGGCCGATTTTATTTTGAAGAAGGCGTGATCAGCCAAGTGCAGACGGTGGACCGGCCGTGGGCGCACCTCTTAATCGACAATCTGCAAAAGCTCGACGAAACGCTGGAGTTGGCGAGCGTTTAGGGAAACCAGGATTGTACGGTCATGAAAAGCCGGGAACTGGAAACGAAGCTCCGTTTACTCACGCTTCAGCTGGAAAACTGGAAAAAGCTCCATGACTTGATCACCTACGGTCTGGACAAGGCGAAGCCAATCATTTCATCCGAGCAAGAGCGTCAGTTCACCGAGGTTCGGGCCAATCTTTTGCAGGAAACCGAGTACGTCTTGCGGCAATTGAACATTCTGGACGGCTTATCGGGCAAGGCGATGAACGTGTTGCAAAGGACCGCCTCCGTGCGCGGTGTGCGCGATCTCACCGGCGAGGATGTTCGCCGCCTCGAAATGGAATGGAACGCGGTTTTCACTAAGCTGGGGGTGGCGCAAGGCCAACTCAAGGCGCGGCGCAAGCAACTGGCCGGACAAACAGCCATTTCTTATTATCTAGGCCGGCTTTTCCGGCGGCCAGCCGTGGCTGCTTGATCGGCAGCGTTTTCCTTCATTGCAAAGCGATTAAGCTGGAAAATTTTTCTTTCATAATTTAATTTTGCCGCCATTTTTGTCGCGGGCAGCGATTACTTTTTGGTATGGCAAAACTTACGAAACGGGACATTGTGGTGGCAATTAGCAACCAGACGGGCATGGTTCAGCATCAGGTCTTTGATGTCGTCCAGCGCACATTGGACAAAATCACCGACAGCCTGGCCAGCAACATCCCGGTGGAGCTCCGCAATTTCGGCGTATTTCAGCCGCGTCTGACTAAGCCGCGCGTGGGCCGCAACCCAAACCAGCCCGGCAGTAGCTTTGTCATTCCATCCCGAGTGACCGTTAAATTCAAGGCGGGAAAAATTATGCGCCAGCGGGTCGAGAAACTTTCCCGCGAACTAAAAGAGGCGCAGCAAACCACCCCGGCCGCAAACCGCGCCGGTCGTTAAGGTCGGCAACTCGCGCACTGGCGGCGGCTTCAACTACCGAGTCATCTCGAGTTCAAGCAAATTGTGTATCACCTCTTCGAGCTGCTCAAAGTTGATCGGCTTGGTCAGATGATCGGAAAAACCTGCGGCGCGCGCTTTGATCACGTCGCTTTCCATGCCGAAACCGCTGATCGCGATGCCGCTCAGACCCTTCCTGTCACGTAACTCTCGCATCAATTCGTAACCGCTGCGATCGGGCAATCCGATGTCGCTGATGAGCAAATCGAACTTTTCCGCTCGCGCTTTTTCCATGGCCTGATCGGCGGAATGCGCGACCGTGATTTGATAGCCGCGCCGTTCCAGCATCATCTTCATCCCGGTGCACGTATCGGCATGATCGTCCACCACAAGAATGCGGCGTTCTCGCGCGGTCAGGCGTTTTTCTGCCGAATCGACGGGCCGTTCTACATCTGTGCCATCAGGCGTGGAAACAGGCGCCGAAACCGTTTTCAGTTTGACCGCGAAAGTGGCGCCTTTGTCTTTGCCCGGACTTTCGATGGTAATTTTTCCCCCGTGTGCGTCCACCATTGTTTTTGAAATGGCTAAGCCAAGCCCAAGGCCGCCGAATTTTCTCGTGATCGAGCTCTGCCCTTGCTCGAAAGCATTGAAGATCTTGTCGATCTTGTCCTTCTCGATCCCGATGCCGGTATCGGAGATTTTAATCTCGATTTCATGCGGCGCGGGATTTTCCGTGGCGATCGTAATGCGGCCGTTCGCCGGCGTGAATTTCACGCCGTTCTTGATCAGATTCCAAAAGACCTGCTGCAATCGGGCAGGATCGCCTTCGACGTAGATCTCCCCAGCACGGAGCTGAAATACCGTTTCGATATTCTTGAGCGCAATGTCTTCGCGGCAAATCTCGTAGGCGCGGCGCAGAATTTCATGTGCGCTGACCACTTCGAAGCTGAGCTGCAATTTCCCTTTGGCGATGCGAGTGACGTCGAGCAAGTCGTCGATCAAGCGGGCTTCCAATTCCACGTTTCGCCGGATGACTTCCAATGCATGCCGAACTTGCGGCGACTCCGGCGTATTCGCTTCGAGTTCGCCCACCATGGCGATCACCGGCGTAAGCGGATTGCGCAACTCATGAGAGAGAAGCGCGAGAAATTGGTCCTTGGCGGCGTTGGCGTCGATGAGCTCATGACGCAAAGTGACGTCGCGCGTTTTGTCTTCGACAAGGTAAAGCACGCCTTGGATAGTTTGATGGGAACCTTGGAGACGCAGCAGGTTGACATTGACGAAGTGCGTCATCCCTCCCTCGCCTTTGAATGGATGCTCAATCAGTTGGAAGGGCGTCCCGAAAGAAAGCACTTTCTCGATTGCATCGGCCGGGGCGATTTTTACGTCATCGTAAGCCGCCTCGGTTATATCGCAGGGAGGCAACCCGCCAAACCGCCGCGCCATTTGAGCAAAAGCGTCGTTCGCCTGGAGAAATTTTCTCGAAGTTGGATCGACAAACGCGATGCCGATCGGCATGTTCGCAAGAATCTTTTCGTTGAAAATAACTTCCCGCTCGATCCGCCGCGCCGCTTCGATTTGGCGTCGGTAGAATCGCCCGCCAAGCCAGGCGAAGACAGCGGTAAGGCCCATCAACCAGGTGGCCAGAACGGTCATTCGCCCGCGCCAATCGTAAATCGATTTGTAAGCGACGGCTTTCGGCTGCTCCACCAGTGCGACCCAGCCAGTCGATTCAATCGGACTAAAAGAATAAAGATTACCGTTCCGCTCGAGGTGGCCTCGCTTGTTCGCTTCAACCTCTTTGATCAAACTTGCCCCGCCCGCCGGACGTCCGGCCGCGTTCGGCTTCAGATCGTTCGTGAAAAGGGCGCGGCCAGCTTGATCGACTACTTGGCAGATCGACTGATCGGCAAACTCGATCGTGGATAAGCGGCGGCCGATCCTTTCCACGAGCACCGAAACTCCAATGTAGCCGGCGATTGTTCTGTCCGGAGCTCGCACAGCACCGACAATGTCTGTCGCCATGCGATTGTCGGGAAAGCGCGGATGCACGACCGAGACATAGGCTTCATCGGCTGCGCTTGCCTGTTGCTGCCAAAAACTCGCCCCGAAGTCCTTCCCGATCATCTCCGGATTGGATGGAATCGACGCGATCAAGCGGCCATCGGCTCCGGCAATAAACATTCCATCGATGCGTGGATGCGAATAAAACGTAGTGGCGAGCCATTGTTGTGCCGGAAACTGTGGGTTCGACCAGGTGAAAAATTTCGCCACCTCGGGCAGCGTCTGATAATAATCGATGATGCCGCTTGTACGGGTAAGATCGTCACCGATCAGGTGGCCGATTAATTCCACAAAGGTTTGCCGATCGCGCAGGATCTTCGATTTCAGCGTTGTAGTCAGGATCGTGTAGGAAAAAAACAGCGATAGGATCGACGGCAGCCATCCGGCCAGAAGGATCGCAAAAACAATGTTGAAACGCTCGAGCCGATTGCGTGTGGCTCTCTTGGCTGCATATCGCAAGGGCATACCGCTGAAGGAATAAGATAGCATAAAATCGACCAAATCGGAGTCGCCACTGCGGTTCGACGTGGCTGCGCGTTAACTAACCTGTCGTATCGCTTCGTTGGCGGCGCCCACCTCCGCATGAATCGCGCGTACATTGTGATCTCCAGACCCCGCAACCTTTCCGCCCAAGCTGGTTAAATGGGCCATTTTTTCGTCCCCGCAGATCGATCATCGCTTGTTCGACATCGGCTTGCGTCGCGATTAATTCCTTGCGTACACGCACCCAATCTCCGCTCCGGCCCAGCTCGGTGACGCTTGCGCTGTGCCGGTCACGCAATCGGCAACGCCAAGACCGCGGGCCTCCCGCATTAAAACGCGTCCGAAATCCTCCACTATATTCTTGCGCTCCGCCTCAACCATGAGAAAACCGTCCGCGATGAGGCCGCCGAAAATTAGCCCCTT
>Ga0137390_10001186_pt1 | contig 19222 bp, 14 predicted proteins | sample 15con2h24AmetaG_FD_104937 | JGI IMG/M metagenome (GOLD analysis project Ga0137390, IMG submission 104937) | Vadose zone soil microbial communities from Angelo Coast Range Reserve, California, USA - 15con2h2.4A metaG | ecosystem: Environmental > Terrestrial > Soil > Vadose zone > Saprolite... | reverse complement strand
TCGCGAACAGATTCACTCTCCTGGCGCATTCTAAACGCAACAATATCTGCTTGAAACTCATTGTACTGGCCCGGTTCACGTTCATAATCCCGGCCCCGAAAAAGTTTGCGAATTGGAATTTTCATTCCACCTCACTCCCCGAAAGTGCGTTCACCCAAAAGGAATTGAGCCACATCCAGCCGTCGCGTAAGTGCCGCTGTCTCTTCGGCTGAATCTCGTCCTTCATCCATCCTACGTAGCGCAGACTTGACCTCTAGTAGAATTCTGCACTGGCATCGATTACAAAATCCACCAGCGCCATATTGGACTTTCTTCCGATGGCAGGCGATACAACCTCTTCGCAAAAAAATCACTTTCCATGCTCTGCGGACATGAACAAGTTGGGGCATCAAAAGCAGTAATTTCTGCCGTGTCGTAACATCCAGCATTCTCGCATCGAATACCAACAATTCGTCGAGTCCACGCGCATCGCCGACCTGCCCTCTCACGGTTTCGACTTTCGCTAGTTTAAACATGACTCAGCCCCTCTCGGATGGAAGCGTTCAAGTGTGCTGCACAACGCGGAAGTTTGCAGGTGGGTATACGATTGAGTCGTAGCGACCGAACTATGCCCGAGTAGTTCCTGAATCACTCGCAAATCCGCGCCATTCTCCAACAAGTGTGTAGCAAATGAATGACGCAAAGTATGCGGGGTGACGTTTGATAGATTGACGCGCTTCGCTGCCCGAGAAATGACTTTGCCAAGGGTCTTACCAGAGATTTCAAAAACACGTCCAGTCTGTCGATGTCCCAAGTGAGACCGTAATGCCTTCGCCGCCTCCGCTCCGAAGCACACAACGCGCTCTTTATTGCCCTTACCGACCACCCGAGCAGTTCGCCCACGGAAATTGAGATTTTCCACGCGAAGTTCGAGTGTCTCTGTCTTTCGACAACCACTAGCATATAAGAACTCCAAAATTGCGCGATCCCGAGGTTTGCCCTCTCCTTTAATAAGCCGTTCAGCTTCTTGCATGTTAAGCACCCTGGGCAACCGTTTTGGCACCTTACCCGCAGAGACCTGACGCGCCGGGTTAGATCGCACGATTCCTCCGAGTTTCAGGAAGTCAAAAAAAATTCGTAGGTTGAAAATCATTCCGTTGATGGTGGTACGCCTGACTCCACGATTAAGAGAGACAATCAGAAACGACAAAACATCAATTCTAGTCACTGAAAAGAAAGAACGACCTTGAAGATGCTTGCCGAAGTTTCTAACTGTTCGCGTATAACCCAAGAGCGTCTGCCGTGCGAAACCGCAGACCAAGAGCCAAGTTGAGAATTTCTCGACGAGTTGCGCGTGTGAGAATACGCGCAAACAACTATCGCTTTTCGATGTGGGTTCGTGCCTGAGTTTGGGTAGGATTGCTCTAGCCACTGTGCCTCCTAATCAGGTGCAATGGTCAGGGCCTGCTTCTCGGTTGCACGGGAGGCAGGCCCGTTGTGATTCTCTCATGTTGAAAGAGCTTACAGCATCTGTCAACGGTACTGAGGTTTTGAAAAACCAAGGGGCAACTTCAAAAAAAATTTGGGGCCAACTTGGGTCCAAAACTCGGTCCAACTGGCCCCAATTTCGAGTTTTAGCAGCGGAAGGGCAACAGAATCAACGAGGTTTATGGAGCGGGCGATGGGAATCGAACCCACGTCCGAAGCTTGGGAAGCTTCTATACTGCCATTGTACGACGCCCGCTCTATTGCTTTCGATTCTACTCAATATTGCAACACGAGTACAATCGCAGGCTATACCAATAGGATTGTCTCCCCATGTAGCGAACCCCTTTTTTCTCTCAGAACATCCGACGCAAATAAGCGAATACGCGGGCACATCACTGATTGCGAAATCCGTAGATGGCCAGCTGGGCCACTAGGTAGCGAGCTGAGGTTCGCAAGCCGCACCTTCATGAAAGCGTGCTAAGAGTCAGTAATGACATCCCGGTCGTCGAGCGCGGCGCACGCCAACCATGTATACATCCGGACGGTCAATTTCGCACCAGCTCCACGCGCCGGTTCCGCGCGCGGCCTTCCAGGGTGTCGTTCGTTTCCACGGGACTCGATGCCCCTGCGCCTGAACTACTCAACCGGCCGGGAGCAACATTGTATTGCGCCACCAAGGCTTGCTTCACGGCGGCCGCGCGCCGCTTGGACAAGTCCAGATTGAAGGCGTCGCCGCCGATATTGTCGGTGTGGCCTTCGACGGCGAGCTTCCAGTCGGGATGTTGACCCATGACTTGGGCGATCTCCTTGAGCACCTTGTCCGACTCGGGACGCAGAACACCGCTGCGAAAATCAAAATAGAGGTCATAGACTTTGGCGCGGCCATTTTCTGTCAATTCTTCCTCAAGCCCGGTGCGCTTCGGAAAGTCCCAGTAGATTTTGGTGAACTGCGCGTGGCCGGTCTTTCCGACCACGGCCAGCAACATGGGGTTTTCCGGATCGTCGAGTATGTACGCGTGGCCTTCCTCGCCGCTTGCAGGATTCTTCGCAACAACGTGGATAACCGGCAACTCGGCGGGCTGGTCATTGATCAGAATTGGAAAGGCCAAATCCGTGGATCCCACTCTCTGCATCGTGCATTTGATCGGAGGAGTATCCATCGAGTCGCCGCCGCCACCCGGACCGAGGTTCATGATTTTGTTCATGAGATCGGTACCGGCCGCATCACGAGACGCGTCGGAACCGGAGGCCATGGCCTTCTTGAATGATTTGAAGATGGCTTTGAGGGGGTCTTCGTGGAAGATGAATTCGACATGGCCGGCGGTCTTCAGTTCATTCAGGGTGTGCTTGGAAAAACCCATCGCCGTTTTGCCGGGATTTTTGTCTTCTCTTCCTTCGCGGCAAATATAGCCATCGGTTTCCACAGCATTCTCCAGATCTGCTCGAAATATGGTGCGTCCACACTCGATCTTGCGAGGCCCTTGCGGTTTGTTCGAGCTTGCTCCTAGAAAACGGTCGAGGCCATCACCAGCAGGAAACTGCTGCGAACCATGGATGTGGACCGCCTGGTCGGTAACGGAATCCACAAGGAAGAGGGACTCGTAATCCCCGCGCAAAGCATCGCTTCCGACGTCGACCATCCGCAGAGATTTCCGGAGGGGAATTTTGCTCGCCGGGGAGGAGAGTAATTCAGCGGGAGCGGGCTTCCAATCCGGAAGAGGCTGGGGCTTGCTGCTTTCCCCGGTCGCGGCCGCGATGATACCGGCAAGATCGTCGTGCTTGTAGGCCTGCTCAATTGCCTCCACTTTTTTCTCAGCGCCGTCCGGAAGGGGCGGAGGGCTGGTGGTTTTTCCGGACCCAGCGCCACTGGTCCCCGCATTGTCATCTTGGTTGTAAGCCCGCTGCACGGCCTGGACAGTTCTCTTGGCGCGGTACCCCAAATAGACAAGACCGGCTCCGAGGGCGAGCCCCGCCAGTATGAGAACGCCCGCGACCGCAAGAAATAATCTGGCCACGAGACCGCGGGATTGCTTCGTCGGTGGCTGCGCAAGGGTGACAGGGCTTTGGATTACAGGGGTTGGGCTGGCAACCGGTGGAGGTACTGGCTTTGAGGGCGGGATTGAATCGAGGGATCGAGCAGCGCCGGCACCGCATTTTGTGCAGAACTTTAAATTGGGAGCCAGCAGAGAACCGCAACTCGTGCAAAAAGCCTGCGCGAATTCCGAGGCCATGGGTTCGCTTCGTCGCGCCCCGCAGGATGTGCAGAACGATTGGCCATCAGCCAAGGAGGCTCCGCATTTGGTGCAAATCGTACCCATAGTGACGTTCCTCCAAAATTGCGACGCGCGATGCTTGCTAACCGAATTTCGCTCACGATTTCGCTCAGGGGCTGATGCTCATTTCTTTGTGACGCCGCCTTCATAATGTGCTTTGCTGACCTTTCCGTCTTTGCCGGTTTTTTCCAAATCGATGGAGTACTGCAGAACGCAGCCCGCGACCTTGGCGACCCAGGCGGTGCCAGTGATGTTGTAGTCCTTCGTGTCCCATCCCCAGTTGCCGGCATACTTATCAAGCTGGCTCTGATGACTGGTGTCTACAACATATTTGAGAGTTTCGAATCCGCCGATGTTTTCGGATCCGGCTGGCGTGACGGTGGGCTTGAGAACAAATAATGACCAGGGCGTGCCCCCTTGCTCCATGGCTCCCCAGCCCTCCGTCCCGCTAGACTTATCGTCGCGGGTGTAGTGGATTGTGCGCCTGTTCTCAGCGAATCCATCGCGAATCGGAACCGGCGGCGCTACCTTAGCAAACTCCTCGTTGTACTTGCGATCCATGTCCGTCGCCGGGTGTCGTTCGGTGATGGTACGGTCGAAAGTATCGCCCGAGAAATCTGCCTCGAAGTCCTTGGATGATCCATCGCTTTCGTTTTCTTTGTAGGAGAAATGGATAGGCGTGGCGGGGCCGGGCGGATTCTGCGTCATGGTTTCGACACAATACTTCCCGCCGTCGAATTGGGGCCCCGAGGGCTTTGTCGCGCCCCTAGACTGCGCGCTCAAAGTCTTGTTGGGCGAGCTGAAGTTACATGCCGCTGGAGCGAGTAACATCAGGCCGGCTGAGAAGGACATCCCGAGTCTTGAAAAACGCTGGCGATTCACGTTCACGAAACACCTTCCTTTCGAATTGTTCTGAGACAGCGGATCACGGCTTGCTGACGGCTCCTTCGTAATGAGTTTTGCTGATCTTGCCGTCCTTGGCGGCAACCTCGAAATCGAGAACGTACTTGAGAATGCAACCGGTGTCCTTCGCCAGCCATGCAGAGCCAACTACGTCGTAATCCCTGGCATCCATGCCGGCGAGGTAGCCGGCCTTATCCGCGGGATCGTCGTTGGTGGTGTCCACGTCGAACTTGATCGCGTCGAAGCTGTTGACGCTTTCCAGCCCAACGCGTTTCGCGGCGAACTTCGCCATGTTGAGCTGCATCCAAGGACCAGCTATGGCAATCGACTTAATAGCCACAGCCCACCCAGATTCGTCGCTGCGAGGCCAGTGAGTGGTCGTTGAGCTAGAGCGATCGCTTTTCGTGAGGTCAATCATCCGAGGAGAAATCTCCGCTTCCGTTGAATACTTCTCACCCGTATCTGTTCGGGTCCGGGAAGAGGAAAAGTGAAAGGCGTGGGTTGGATTCTGCGCCATCGTCTGGACACACAAGTCCGCCGACCCGAGATTAAAATCGTCTTGCTTAGCATTGCTGGCGGACAGTTTTGCGCCACTCTCTAGCCCCTTGCTCGAAGGTCCGAGGTTGCAGGCGGATAAGGCGAGCAAGACAAAGCCCATCGCAAGGGGGATTCGCCGCTTCGAAAGACGTTCTTCCTTCAGGTTCAACGCGCACCGCCGTTTTGCACTTCAATAGAACCAAACAGGGCACCACGAACAACCATGAGACGCTGCCTTTGGACGCCCCTTTGTTTGCGCGGAGTGCGTCCGCACCGCTTTCGATCACAACCTGGAGCCAACAAACACGATGAACTTCCGCGCGTCTAGCCCACTTGTTTCGCCGCGATCGCTCCAATGAAGGGAATGCGATACTCCCGCTTGTTGTATGCCTGGAAGATCACGTAGACCCAGAGCGCGACGATTCCCAGAGAGATCAGCAAGCGAAGCGGGACCGTGGCCAGCGCAAGCCATCCACTGAAGCTCATCAAGACCCCAACCACGATTCTCCAGGCGATGGAGAAAGCAACGCAGGCGACACTAAAGAGGACGGATTGCATGGCATGAAAGCGAACGAAGCGGTCGTTCTTGTACGGTTCGAGCACCAGGAAAAGGATTCCAGTGATCAAACCGAGCGCGTAGGAAAGCGCGCCCGCCAAGTTGGAGTCGAGACCGGCATTGCCCACGATCTCTGGGCTGCCTGTCGAAGCTGTTTGTGACGCCGGGGCAGGCGCCTGGGTAGCCGTTCCGATTGGCTTGCCACAGCCGCCGCAAAATCCGGATTCTTGAGTTAAAGCTGCACCGCAATTTCCGCAAAATGCCATGTGAGTTTCTCCTCTCTTGTTCGCTTCTGGCCAAAGCTCTTACGACCCGCCCCCACAGATCTTTGCGTCGGGTCTCCGCTGGGTGAGATCTTTCGTAAAAACGTCCCTGGCCGGCATATTGGTGTTACTCCCGAGCCATTGGGCGTCCACCCCTACCTGACCTTTTGCGATCATCGTGAATTGCTCGCACGGCACCAGGCTTTGCATTCCGGAGTGGGCGGCGGTCGTGGAGATGACCACCTGAAAATACGCGGCGCTCTCGATGGAAAGAGGATTGCCAGTCTTTTTGTCGATCCACTTGCCAACGATGGTATTTTTCAGCAGCACATTGGACAAAGATTCGGTCAACGCTTCGGGAAGCGGAACTTTGGCAATGTCCCAGAGCTCCTCGGTTCCCATCCTCAATTCAATTCGGGGCACGGCCATTGCTACCACGAGGCCGAAAGAAGCCAAAGGAGAGAACGCATAGCTCTGATCAATGGCGCTATCGCCCTCGCCCCGCCCTTCGACTTGTACGTCTGAGCCGTCGAGCTTGAAGCCTTCATCCCCCGAATAGTTGACGGAGAATCTGCCTTGGGCTACCTCGTCTTTGGTAGTAAACGCAGGATGGAACAGCAGCGCCTCGCTGATTTGCAGAGACATGGGAAGTTGAAATTCCGCGAGCGGAATGGTTATTTTCCCCGGAAGTTTCAAACGCACTTCGTTCATGGGGGTCTTGTTTTCGGAGCTCTTGATGGTCCAGTTGAAATCCTCGTGGCCGTGCAGATCGATGTCACTCATTTGAAAATGCAGGGCGCCATCTCGGGCTATAAGCATCTTAATCTGCTGGGCGAAATTGCTGATCCGACCCTTGGCGTCAAGCTCGACATTGAGGCCATTGGCTTCGCGCGAGAGGTGCACGTCGAGATGCAGGCTGTCGGCGCCTTCAGGCGGGCAGTAGAAGTGGAAGTGAACCTTCCAGGTGGCGAAGTCACTGTCGCTGACCTCGAATTCGCCTTCCATGTTGCTTGGGTTCATATCTCCGTGGACGACCGGGTGGAGCGAGTTCCACCAGTAGAACGGCGAATCGCGGAGGGGGATTTGCGCGGACAGCATGTCTGGAAGCCTGAGCTGAGCCGCGCGTTGCTTGAAAAGTTCGCGAAAATTCACTGGCACCTTGAACTGGACGTCAGCGTTTTTTAGTGCCTCACGCAGCGGCGCCCTTTCCGTGCCGACGATCAGGTTTTTGGTTTTTGGATCGACGGCGAGTGCGTCGACTTTGCGCAAATCGAGCCCTTCAAACAGCACAAATTTGCCCGGTACGAGGTTGCTGCGCAGCTCGGGGGAATCCTCGAAAAGGAAAATACTACGGTCTTCGCTGACGCCACGCAGGGTCCGACCAACGGTTGCGCGGTCAACAATAGAGGTGTTGGGCGAATATTCGACGTGAAAAACGGACCCGGGCTGGTCCATGGGGCGAAGCCCCCAGGTTTCGTGGAGGCCCGGAATTCCTGCAGCGCTCTGGCTTCTGCTTTCGTCATGATTTTGGGTTGTAGGCGCTGCTCCGCTCTTGTTTTTGTTGCAGGCGGCGAGTGCCAGGAGAAAAATACCGACGGACAGAAGCGCTACGAACCAGGCGCTGCGCGAATTTGTTTCTGCTCTCACAGTGGTCTCCTTTTGCGCGATTTTCGCGGCTGCTACTGCTCGTCGGCCGAAATCTGGAATGACCACACGGAATCGAACATCAATCCATCGCCCTGGCCGCGCGCCACGTCTCCGCCGGAGAATTTCTTGGACTTGGAAACTGGACGGAGCACCAGCCCATATTCGCCAGGCAAGAGCGGCGAGCTGGGTGAAATCCGGTACTCGCCCGGCTTCACCTTTTGCGAGTTCACCGCGACGCGTTCTTCGAGAAACGAAGAGTAGATTTGCCAGTCCGCTGCGGGGCTGGAGGCTGCGTCCTCTTTGCCCTGAGTTGCGCCGACAATCCGGCAGGTGTTCTGCGCAGGCGTCAGCTTCACAATGGCGGGTTCGAAATCGTCCGGGTTCACGCCAGGCGTATTCGCGAATTTCACGGAGAGGGTAGGCGAATCGGTCTGCAAGACGTTGGTCGAAGCCGGATTGAGAACACCCCAAACATAAGTGACATTTGGCTTGCGACGCGCCACGATGCCGGAAAAAATGCTTCCTGCCTGCTGCACAGCGGATCCTCCGACTCCGGAATTTATGTGCGTTGCGGCGCCCATGGCGGCGGTGCTGATCCCGGCCTGCATTGCTTGGGTCACAGCGGTATCCGCGGCAAGATTTTTCATGGACGTTGGTTTCGTCTTGGTCTGAGCCAACTGCGTTTTCTCAAGCGGCAAGTCCTGGGAAGCGCCGCCCTGAACAAGAGTCACTTTCGGCACGCGAGATTTCGAAACAGGAGGGGCGGGAGGTGCACTCGGCGGCGAGCTTGCAGTTGCTCCAGCATTGGTGGACGGTGGTTGCGGCGTACCCGCGCCAGAAGAGGCCTTCCCGGAAACCGCCATCATCGCGTCCATCTCCGGCTGGGTCACTCCGGCTTTATGCAGAGCGATTAGACCATCCGGCGAGATATTGAAGTTTCCTTGGTGCGATTGAATCGAAGAGATGATGACCGATTCGGGGAGGCCGCCTTTTACCATTTTGATCACATCAGCGTTCGTCAAAGGCTTCGGAATCTGTTGAGCAGACAAAATCGAGGCGGAGGCCGCCGCTGTACTGACCAGGATTAGTAGGCGTCGGTTGAATTTGTTCATGTTTTCCTCCGGAGATACTTAATGGCGTAAATCTGAAATGCTTATTTCGTCCATCCATGTTGCCACTCCAAGTTGCCTCTGCCATGCGCTGCTCTGTGGCCTGAGCGCCGGGGAAGAGGCATGATTCTAAGGATTATCGGTTTTCCAGGGACTCGTGAATCCGACGGGACCGCTCACCCAGATGTTTAGGTCATAGCTGGATTGCCACAACTGGCCATCGTTTCCGACGGCCCAATTCACCTGAATTGTCTTGCCCGAGAAATTGACGGACCACGGGTCGCGAGCAAGCGCCGGGTTGAGGCTGAGACTCATCTGCACGTCGGAAATCACGAAGCCCGGCAGGAGCTGGTCGAGGACAAGTTTGTCCGTGCCTGGCGGCGCGTAGCCGCTGAAACTACGGGCCGCACCAAAGGTGAAACTGCCGTCCGGAGACATCGTGGACTCAGCAGCCGGGGAAGCCGGCTGATATTCCGTTTGGGGCATCGAAGCCAAAAGCATCTTCTGGCGCGCCGCGGAAAATTTGAGGTTAATCCACTCAGTCTGCTGGCCGTTGGCGAGGGCTAAAACGAGTTTTACGTTGTTCTGATCCAGCTCCTTCGTCAAGCCAGTCGTAAGATTCGCGATGATGCTGGTGTCCGACCAGAACTCGATTTGCATGGGAACCTGCACCGCACGAAAGCCACCGAAAAGATGCATCTGTCCTTGCGTAACTCCGAAGTTGCATCCCTCAAAGGTATAGAGGTTGTACTGCGGATCATTTGTAAAAATAGCCTGTGTTAGCAGCTTTCCGTTCATGGTGACAATCGTCGGGTTGTGATTCGGTGCATCGCACATGTGACTAGGGTCGAAGGTCGCAACGCTGCGATTGTTCATAGTCAAAGCCCTCGAACTGGCGGATGAAGAAGATGGTGAAGGAGCAGCAGTGGTGGTCCTCGTGGCCGTTGCGGCCACAACAGTTCGTGAGGCCGCGGCGCCTGCCGCCACGCCCAATGTAGCTCCTGGAGTCTGCGAGCTCCCGCCGCCGGACCGCGATGACATGACCTGGCCCTTTTGGATGTCTCCGGCCTGTTTCTGCGCTTTCAGCGCAAGCTGGAGAGTCAGGTCTTGGCCATCCGGAGAAAGACTTGGATTGTGAATCAGCGGGCCGACTTTCGGAGAACCGAGTTTAAACTTCTTAAACAACGCACTGACATCCTTGGAGCCGCTGGTTCCAGGATGGCCATTCGCAGAATTCGTGCCCGCGCCCAGAGTCCCCTTGACACGGGGAGGTAGAGGTTGGGGGTTTAGATCGACAGCGTCTGGTCTGCCCCCTCCTACCGCCGTCGGCGGCGCCGCTGGACCTGGCTGAACCCTGCCGGCCGCCATCATGGCTTCCAGGATTTTCTGACTTACTCCCGCCTTGTGCAGGACAACGAGCGCATCCGGCGAGAGATCGAAGTTGCAGTTACTCGATTGGATGGAAGAAATGATGGCCGACTCGGGAACGCCAGCCTTCACCATCCTGATTACGTCGCCGTTGGTCAGCGCCTTCTGGGACTGTTGCGCGCACAACCACGGAGATGACGTCATGGCAGCCACAACAGTAAGAACGGTTAAGACGTATAGTTTTCTCAGTGACATAGTATTATAGGCCGCCGATTTGGAATTTCTGAAAATCATTTCGCGCACTCCTTTGGTTCCATCGATCAAATGTTCTCCACGACAGAAGCGAATCAATACGGCTTGCCGGTCCAGGGATCGACACCGCGCGGTCCCGTGACCCATACATTCACCGCATACATCGAACCGCTAAATACAAAGCAATCCGGTTGGCCAAAACCGCCGCATCCACTGGTCAAACAGGTCTGGCCTTGCCAGTGAACGTGCAGATCGTCTCCGACCCACTCCAAACCGGAGTTTCCTTCGTTGTGTATCTGCCCCTGGCAAGAAATGTCCGTTGTGGCCATAGCTGCCTGCATCGCCTCAAAGCCAGGCCGAAGTTTCTTGAACTGATAGATATCTTCGCCGGCTTGCGTGTAGTGAGCGAAGCCCGGGCTGTCTGCTTTCCCGCCGCAGTCGGTGCAGTCCCAAAAAACTTCTGCCGTGTATCCGCTGATGTTCGGAATGTCATTCGGAGATGACGGCGAGGTGTAGGTTACCTTGAGGTCCGAAGTGTTCGTCAAAGTGAAATGGTTGAGAGAGAAAGCCTCTCGTGGAATCCGCCCAAGGAGAGTCATGTCGCGCGCGGCATAGAACTTGAAACCGTTCTTGGTTGCTTGCTTTCCGTCGGCGCGCTGGACTACCAGCGTGAGATTATCCTGATCCAACAGGCCGCGCAGGGAAGGATTAAGATTGATCTTAATCCCATTGTCATTCCATTCCTGGACCTGAAAGTTCTGGTGAAAAATGTCCTGGTAGTAGATATAGACCTTGGAGTTGGGTCCCGGGTCGCCGAAAGAACAGCCGGTAATGGTGTAGAAGTTGTATTTCGCGTCCGGGGTGAAAGTGGCGGGAGAGAATTCCCCGCTTACGTTTAATATCCTGATGGTCGGATCTAGCGCACAGCTCAGCACCGCATTCAGAGGCTGAGGCGCGTGTGCGAAGGAGGAGCTAGAATTTCCCGAGGAGCCAGACCCCTTGCTGCCGGAGATCATTGCGGGGCTTGAGGCCCTTTGAGCAGGCGCAGACCCCGAGTTCGGCGCTGTGCTTCCGCCTGTGGAGGACATGGTCCGCGATGGTCCCCCAAGCAACCCCGCCGGATGTACTCCAGTCTTGATCATGTGCGAGGCTTCTTGCTCCGCCGCTTGCCTTTGCTTAGCCAGGACGGCGATGGTTGCGGCCCCGGCTTGGGCCGCGCGCGGGTTCTTCACAATGGAGCTGGTCTTCGCCGGGCCAAGCTTGAGCGGTGCGGCAGCACGCCTGACACTTCCGGCTGCCATCATTGCTTCCATGACTTTCTGACTCACTCCCGCATTACGCAGGCCGATCAGCCCTTCGGGTGAAAGATCGAACTTTGCTGGACTCGACTGAATCGAAGAAAGGATGGCCGACTCGGGAACGCCAGCCTTCACCATCCTGACCACGTCGGCGTTGGTGAGCGGCGCTTTCCGGTTCGAGCCTTGAGGGCGACCAGAAGGAGGCTGTTGCCGCTGAGGTTCCGGCGCAGTCAACTGTGGAGCTTGAGCGGGCGACGTCGAAACCGGCTGCTGAGCGGAAGCACTCAGTCCATAAAAAGCAATCGCTAGAACAACCCAAGTCATGTTTCTATGCATTTGGTCACCTCGTAAGAAACTGTAGGCTTGTTTAACGCGAAGGCCTTTAGACGTCAAAGGAACTGGGGCTGATGTAAGACTGACCTGCTAAGTTCTTGCAAGATAAGAAGTTGGAGAGAGAGATTAACGGCAAGGATTCATCTTGCGGGCGCAACGCATCCAATCGGCTTTGGGCTCATGCACTGGTTTGGAGACTATTGTGGAGGCGGGATAGGCTGAGTGACCGCAGCCATCAGTTTAGCCTTGCGAGAGATGAGCTCCAACCCATGGTCGTGAGCTTCCACCTCAAGGGCTTGAAGTAGCGAACGTCCCTGAGCAGGATTGACTTTCAGCTCCGCTTCAGCCAGGGCCAACCGAGCCTCACATTCGATTTGGTAGAAGCCTAGTTTCTTGGCGGACGCGATTGTGGAGCGAAGTTCTTGACGCGCAACTGTGCGAGCAAGACGCCCTGCTGCGTCCTGGCCCGCTGCGCTCAGATCGAGTCGCGCCTGTTGGATGGCAATGGGCAATCTCAAAGTCGGAGCTGAGCTGTTCCGGCCAAGCCGAGTCGCAATCTGCAGGGCCTCCCGGGCTTCCTGTAACTTACCCTGCAGTAGCAGAGCGCGACTGAGATCGGTGTAAGCGGTGGTAGCGTCGGGATCTAGCTTTTCCTTTTCGAATTCAGCGAGCGCAAGGCGTAGAAGGGGTTCAGCCTGTTCAGGATGACCTTCTTCGAAAGCATTCTCGGCGAGCGAAGCTTGGCTCTCTGCAACCCCGGACATTCTGCCGCTACCGTTCCGCATATCGAGGGCCGCCTGATATTGTTGCCGCGCGGCATTCAGATCTCCTTCGGCCTGCAGAATGTCTCCCAATTCGCTCATCGCTCCGTCTATGTCGAAATTTTTTCCGCGGAGTGAATCGAGGGCCTGCTGAGCAAGGCGATGGGCGTCTCGCACGTGGCCCTGCGCCAATTGCAGATCGGCGAGCCGGTACAGGGCGTAGCCTGGCTCGCCACTCTCGAGTGAAGTATTGATTTCCACGACTTGCTGATAAGTCTTAGCCGCCGCTGGCAAGTTCCCGCGGATATAAAGGATGTCAGCGATGTTTGAGAGTGCAACTGACGCGTTGCCTGTATCACCGGCCTTTTCGAAATGGGATTTCGCTTGGCGGTATAACTGTTCACTGCGGTCCAGTTTGCCCTGGTTGGTGAAGACATTCGCCATATTGTTGAGAACAATTGCCCTTTTCGAATGTTCACCCAGTTCTTGCAGGATGGTGAGCGCTCGCTGGTAGGTTGCGAGCGCTTGCTCGAACTGTCCCCTGCCACCCTGCTGGTCTCCCATCATGCGCAGCGCGTCCGCCGCTAGCAAGCGATTTCCAGCCGCTAGATATATGTTGTAAGCGTCTTCACAGGACGCGGTCGCTTGCTCAGGATGCTCACTGTAAATGATTTGAAAGCATTCGTTTAGCCGCGCGGATGCATAGATGAGCTTCTCGCCTCGCGAAGATGCTTTGGTGACAGCAGTGTGGAGCAACGCAAGAGCATCTGGCTTCCTAAGCACTACCCTTGATTCCGCTATATCAATTCGCGGATCAAGAGTTGCCGGGGGTGGCAAACGTCGAAGCCGGGCGACGGTTTCCAGCGCCTGACTTCCGTGACCGGCGGCACCCTCCACTGCCGCAAGCTGCAAACCATACTCCACGTTATCGGGGAACAACTCAAATAGCGCGCCATACGTAGATGCAGCCTTCTCGTGGTTTGCCAGGCTTTCGTAATAATCTCCTTCGACTTGCATTCGTTCCGCGCGGGGCAGATCGGTGGCAAGATCCAAAGCCAGCTTGGCCTCTTGCCTGCGTTTTTGTTCGTAGCCCAATTGAGACCAAGCACGAGCGAGCATGGCGTGCGCGAGCGAGAATTTAGGGTCAGCCAGGCACGCCTGCTCCAGTAGGTCCTTCGCGGCAGAAGCATCGAACTGACGGAGCTTGGCAAGTCCGAGCGCATAGAACCTCGCCGCGTCCGGATCCAACGGCAATGACGCGAGCACGCCTGCTTCATCGATCTTGTTTAAGGCCGGGATTTCGAGACGCTCCCGGAGCCTGGCGCCAACTCGAGAAACAATGCGGAACAAATCTTGACTGCTGCCGGTTTCTGCGAGTTCCGCCAAGATTTCGCCGCTCTTCGCTTCTTGCAGCCGCACGTCTATGCGCAATTGAGTTCGGTCGGCCCTGCCGATCGTGGTGTAGGAGCCCAGGACTAGCAGATCGCTGCTTAAGGCGCCGCCGATGCGCTCCGCGCTTGCCTGATCGAGCGCGCCTGTTTGCGGCCACGGAGAAGAAAGGTGCAGGTTCACGACATCTGCGCCCGAAACCAACCTCAGCTTCTCGCCCCCGGCGAGCTCCGTGCGCAACATTTCCGAAAATGCCGTGGCCAGCCAGACGTCATCCGCTCTTCCTGAGACATTGTTAAAACCGAGTACAGCAACGGACTTACGCACTCGAATGGGCGCCGGAACTGCAGGGGAGACGCTCCGACGGCTGGCCGCGGTGGTCTTGCGGTGCGACGCGAACCACCCCGCCCCGAACAGAGATAGAAGGATCAAAGCGCATGCCGCAACCACGAGGAACCGGCGTCCATTCAGCTCACTCGCTGCTGGAACCGCGATTTCTGCTTTGAGCTGAGGCGCGGTTTGAACCGCGCCGTTTTGGCGAATGGCCTGTATGACCGTCGCTTCTCCGCCCGAAACAGGAGCAATGAAGCGATATCCATGTCGTGGGACCGTTTCGATGAAGCGCGGATTCTCCGAGTCATCGTCAATAGCGGCACGCAGCTTTTTCAGGATGACGTTGAGGCTTCCCTCGAAGTCGACGTACGTATCCGCTGACCATAGCCTATGTCGCAATTCTTCGCGCGCCACGATCTCGCCGGGACGTTCCAGCAGGAGGATAAGCACACGAAGGGGTTGGTCCTGGATCTTGACGCGCACGCCGTTGCGGGTCAGCGTGTTGCGAACAACATCCGCCTCAAATAATCCGAACCGGAAAACTTGGCCCGAAGAAGAAGGTGCCGGCTGCATGCTCGATACGCGGCAATATGCGCGAATCATAACACGGGCAGCCCAGTGCGTCAGCTAATTCCGCAAGGCGTTCAGGTGCAAGAACTTATAAGGTCAGCGAGGAGTAAGGAGCAGTTCCTTTGACCCTGGTCGCCCTTGCCGGTATACCACCTGCAGCTGCAAATCGGCATTGAAGGAGGAAGAAATGCGAGTGAAGATTATGGTTGGCCTGATTCTAATGTTTGCCGCTACGGTCTGGGCAACGGACAAACTTCAGCCACTGAACGTCAAACTTGGTCTTTGGGAAGTAACTAAAACTATTACGACCAACGGACAACTAAGTGTCCCACCCGAAATGTTGTCCAAGCTGACTCCAGAGCAACGGGCACGGCTGGAAGACAGAATGAAAGCCCAGTCCGCCGATAGAACAACCACGACAACCTATAAATCCTGTCTGACCAAGGAGAAACTGGAAAAGGCGGAGGAGTTCGGCGAAGACAAAGAGAACTGCTCTCGAACGATTATCACCTCGACCGGCCGTAAGCTTAATTTAAAGATGGAGTGCACAGTCAATGGTCACGGTGGGAGGGCAAATGGAGCTGCGGAGATCGAAGCCACCAGTCCTGACAGCGTCAAGGGAACGGGGCACCTGAGCGCGACAAGCCCATCTGGCACTATGAATTCCACCATCAACTTTGACGCGAAGTGGATTAACTCAGCCTGCGGTGATGTAAAGTAACCTCCAGACATATCATCTAAGAGCCAGTGACCCAAGTCGCGGCAGCCAGTCTAAGTGAGGATCGTCGCGTCAGAGGGGCTATCGGATTGAATTCTCCACTGACTCCAGGAATGGGTATGGCGCGCCTGAGAAGCTTGATCTTCCGCCCTCTGGTTCCGGAGTTCAGTAAGCTTCAATTTTATAACTGGAGTCCGATATGCGCCTCTCAGAATGCCCCGTTAGAGAAACGATCGAAGTAATCGAAGGCAAATGGAAACCAATCGTCGTCAATGCATTGAAGGCAGGCACCTTGCGATTTGGGCAATTACGACGATATGTTCCGGAACCCACAAGAAACGTTCTCACTGTGCAATTACGCGACCTGGAAGAGAATCAAACCATGCCGGGAAGTCTTAGGACAAAGGTGAGAGCGAGTGGATTACCCGCTTACTCCTTACGGGCAAACTCTCGTACCAGTCCTGACGCTGATGGGAAAATGCGGCCTTGCCCCCAACAAAACAAAAGAGGCGAGTAAGCGAGGTTGCGAGTGGGCCCCAAGTAGTCTGTGACCGGGGCGCGCCTCGTGCCTAATCGGTCCCCCGATAGGTCGAAAGTTACGCTGCTTTCCCGTGAAGTTTTTCCAGGCATGACACTCTATCGGGTAGCGTGGAACGCGTTCCGTTTTCCATCATTTTCCAATTACCAGGAAGTTTGTTTTAGTTAAGTGCCGCCAGTTCAGCGTGTTAGGGTTCGCTAGAGGAAGCTTGGGAAGCTTCTATACTGCCATTGTACGACGCCCGCCTGAAGATTAAGCTAGCAAATTGGAGAGGGGCCTGCAAGGGGCCAGGGCAAACGCAGCGTGCTTTCCTGAGGTCAGGAATAGATGCAGGTCGGCTCACTTGGGCCACAATTTTTCGCAGGGAGGTACCGATGAGAGGAAGAAATCAAATTATTTTGGGCGGCATAATTCTGAGCCTGGCAGTTGCCTTCGCGTCGCGCGGGGCCGCGCAAGCAACGGAAGTCAGCGAACTCAAAGTCAAAATCCACGAATGGGACGTTCCCACGAAGGGCGCGCATCCGCATGATCCTGCCGTTGGGCCGGACGGCGCCCTGTGGTTTACGGAACAAATGGCAAACAAGTTGGGGCGGCTGGATCCGAAGAGCGGCGAGTTCAAAGAGTTTCCACTGAAAATCGAAGATTCCGGCCCCCACGGCCTGGTTGCCGATTCCAATGGCAACATCTGGTTCACCGGTAATTTTAAGGGGTACATCGGGAAGCTCGATCCGCGGACAGGGGCTGTGACGGAATTCAAGATCCCTGACCCGAAAGGCGAAGACCCGCACACAGCTGTCTTCGACAGCCAGGGCTTTCTGTGGTTCACGCTCCAGGTGGCCAACATGGTGGGCAGATTGGATCCGCGCGCTGGAAAAATCGATCTGAAAAAGCTGCCGACGGCAAATTCGCATCCTTATGGAATCGCCATCAACAGCAAGGGCCTCCCTATTTTCTGTGAGTTTGCCACTAATAAAATGGCAAGCATCGATCCTCAAACGATGGAGATCACGGAATTTACGCTGCCGGAGGGAGCACGCCCGCGGAGATTGGCAATTGATGCGAGCGACCGCGTTTATTTCACCGACTTCAGCAGAGGCCAACTTGGGCGACTCGATATGACGTCTGGGGCGGTAAAGATGTGGGCTTCGCCGGGCGGTGCGAAATCAGCTCCGTATGGCATTGCGATTACTCCAGACGGAATGGTTTGGTACAGCGAGTCCGGGGTGAAGCCGAACACCATCATCCAATTCGATCCGAAAACGGAAAAGTTCGCGCGGGCGAATATTCCCTCGGGTGGCGGAACAGTGCGAAATATGGCGGCAACTTCCGACGGCCGGGTGTATATTGCGTGCAGCGGCGTCGATAAAGTGGGAGTCGTTGAACCCGCTCGCTGACGTCCCTCTCACAGGAGAATGATCTTTTGTGTTTTGGAGCACGCCATGAGTTCGACAGGCGTAAAGACCAAGGAACAGATCTGCCAGGGCGTATCGCGCATCGACGAACCATGTGATGAACCCGGTCATCGTCACTGTAAACGTTGCGGCCTGTGGTTTTGCAGATCGCATTTCCCTGATCCGGAATGGCATCCCTGCGCACCGGAACAGGGCGAGAGTTGATCAAAGGCAGTTGGCTCCCCCGCGGGCCCGTTGGCGATTGCACAGCAGTCGCCGCGCGATTTCTTGACGGAGGCGCGCCCCTCCGTTAGCGTCAAAGGATACGGAGCGTCAACACTCCTCCGTCTGCGCGCCATGCGCAAATTATCCCAGGTGAGAGAGTCCATTGGCCAACGCGATCATTACCCTTACAACTGACTACGGGACCAACGACCATCTGGTCGGAACGTTGAAGGGCGTAATCCTGAAGATCAATCCTGACGTAACCATCGTAGACATCACGCACAACGTCACGCCATTTGATCTGCTTGACGCCGCTCTGGCTATTGGGTCCGCATATTCTTACTTTCCGCCGAAAACAATCCATGTGGTGGTTGTGGATCCTGGCGTCGGCACCGAGCGCCGGCCGTTGCTGGCCAGCGCCCAGAATCAGTATTTTGTCGCGCCGGACAACGGTGTGCTGTCCATCGTTTATGAACGCGAAAAAGACAGTCTGGTAGTTCGCCATGCGAATGTCGAACATTACTATTTACAGCCGGTGAGCAAGACCTTTCACGGACGTGACATCTTCGCTCCAGTGGCTTCCTGGCTCTCAAAAGGATGGCAGACGCCCAGCATGGGGGACGAGATCAGCGACTACAAGCGGTTCTCGATTCCTCGCCCGAAGGACGCCGACGGAGCCTTGAAGGGCGCGGTACTGCGCACCGATGCGTTCGGCAATTTGGTTACCAATTTCTGCTCGGAAGATTTGCCGGAATCGGCTGTGAACAGCGGTGCCATCCAGCTTCAAGTGGGCACCCATCAGGTGTCGCGATTGGTAGAAACGTTCGCACACGGCAACAACGGCGAGCCCGTTGCTTATCTGGGTTCGAGCGGATATCTGGAGATCGCTGTAAACAAGGCCAGCGCGGCGCGCACCTTGAATCTGGGCCGCGGCACTCCGGTGATCCTCACTAAGTAGGGACCAGCCTTCTCTTAAAGAACGTTCAACGGGAAAATTCCTGTGCGGCTATCTGCGAGCGCGTTCGCGGGTCGAGCCAATCGCGCCATGCGTCGCCGAGCAGGTTGAACGAAAGCACCGCAATCATCACCGCCAACGCGGGGAACACAACCATGTGCGGCGCATCGAAGAGGTGACCGCGAGCATCATTCAGCATGGCACCCCAGCTCGGAACGGGCGCCAGCACGCCAAGCCCCAGAAAACTCAACGTGCCTCGCGCGTCGACCGGGCAGTGGCTCTGCGTTACGAGTAACTCATGGCTCTTTCAGAGCCACAACGAAGGATGAAAATAGC
>Ga0137390_10001183_pt1 | contig 19234 bp, 26 predicted proteins | sample 15con2h24AmetaG_FD_104937 | JGI IMG/M metagenome (GOLD analysis project Ga0137390, IMG submission 104937) | Vadose zone soil microbial communities from Angelo Coast Range Reserve, California, USA - 15con2h2.4A metaG | ecosystem: Environmental > Terrestrial > Soil > Vadose zone > Saprolite... | reverse complement strand
CAGCACCAACGTCGTCCCATGCAGCTTGCGCTCCCGCTGGATCACCCCCATGCTGCGGGCCAATTCCCGCGCATCCGTTTCAAACACCTTGCGCAACACCTTGGCCATTCGTGGTAGAGTGATCATGAGTACCCTCCCTGTGAGATGATGTGAGACAGAGTTCGTTGCTCTATCTTCTCACAGATGGGCTGCGGTGTCACTTCCCTTCCTGCCTGCTTTCCTCTCTCGTTTCCCTTTCCTTAACTTGACGCCTATTGGGTCGAGTCTTTGGTACCCCTGTGCCCGCATCAGTTCCTCGACCTGCTGCCTGTTCCACATAAAGAACGGGGTGCCATCCTTGAGCGGCGTCGGTGTGCAGTAGCCCTGGCAGAGAGCCTGCGCGGTTGGATTCCCATCCTCGCCCCGCAATTTCAGCTCCTTGAGCTTCTTGCCCATCGCGACGGACGACAACCCGAACTGCTTCCCGAGATTCGTCTGGTTCGCCCAGACGTCAATAAATTTTTGATGCCCTTTCTTTCCCATCCAGGCAACTCCCGCTAGAACTTGTACAAACAATTGCAATCGCAAGAGAACACGCTACAAGAGCAAACACGCCCCTTCGCTTGCCAGGATGCCGCGCTTTTGAGCTCATGTCGCCGTGGCACTGCCGCGAGGGTAGTCACGCTGCTAAGATAGCATACCAGATGAACCTCACCGCTGCATCACGAGAATTCACGATCTACTCACGAGAATCGTGGGGAAAGGGATACAAGGAGCGCCCGATCAGAGCCGGGTGCGTCATAAGATCGATGGGCGCTTACACCGAAACGAAGGACAGGCTGACCCACCGGTCTACCAGGAGACAATACTTTTGGACATACTATGACTCCAAAGGCACGGAATCCGATGCTTTTGGCGCCATCGCATCGAGCGTGAAATGGGGCTTTTGCGGACAAACTATGGGAAAGTCACAAGTTGAGTAATGAAGACATCCTGGCCGCGGCACGCGTCATCATCTTTGGCGGTCTGGAGACCACGGCGGCCATGTTGACCAACACGGTCTGGGCCTTGCTCAGTCATCCATCCCAGTACGAGACTGTGCTTTCTCATCCGCACCTGCTTACCCAGGCCATCGAGGAAGCGCTGCGCTGGGAGCCACCCGTGCAGAGCTGCACGCGCTTTGTCACTCGCCCCGTGGTCGTAAGAGGAGTAGAACTTGCTCCGGGCGAGATGGTGCAGTGCATGGTGGGACTGCGCATCCTGTTCGAGCGCTTACCCGGATTGCGCCTGGACGCGGGTCGGCCCAGTAGTCCACGCGGGCATGAATTTCGCTCGCCTCCGATGCTGCACGTGCAATGGAATACGTAAGAGGGAAAACTGATACACCTGGAACAGTCGCCGTCTCGATACGTTCTGGGCGTCTATTCCGCTTCGCATCTGCTGGCGAGGCTTTTGACACCAACCGCGGAAATTTCTAACGGGAGAAGGTTGTTTTTCTCCCGTCCAGAACCATCTAAAGGCGTTTCTCAGTTCCCTACCGCAAACGAGCGGCGACGATGAAACAGGCCGCATTTCCACTTTTACCCGGTCTCTTTCAGAATAGAGGAGGGAGACTAATCACACTGTAAAGGAGGAAAACCGCACATGCTCTCCCGCGAAATCGACGCCGACTCCTACAAACACACCCGGCTGGACTACCACGCGACGGTGCGCGACCTGCCCACCAACGAGCGCCCGCGCGAGCGCCTGCAGCACTTCGGCCCCCAGGCGCTCTCGATGGCCGAGCTGCTCGCGATCATCCTGCGCACCGGCACCCGAGGCGATAACGCCATGGAGTTGGCCAACAAACTCCTCTCGAAGTACGGCGGGCTCCCAGGACTGGTGCGTGCCGATTTCCGCGAGCTGTGCGCCGAGCACGGCATGGGGGAGGCCAAGTCGGCGCAGGTCAAGGCGGCCCTGGAGATCGGACGCAGGCTCGCCTCCGTGCAGGTGGACACCAGGTACAGGATCAGCACGCCGGCGGAGGCGGCCAACCTGGTGATGCTGGACCTGGCCTACCTGGACACCGAGCAGATGCGCATCCTGCTCCTGGACGCCAAGAGCCAGCTGGTCGAGAAGGCGAGCCTCTACCAGGGCACCGCCAACAGCGCGGTCCTGCGCGCCGCCGAGGTTTTCCGCCCAGCCATTATCCGCAACTGCCCCGGCCTCATCCTCTGCCACAACCACCCCAGCGGCGACCCGACGCCCTCCCCGGACGATATCGAGACGACCAGACAGCTCGTGGAGGCCGGCCGCATCCTCGATATCGAGTTGGTCGATCACATCATCATTGGTCATCAGCGCTTCGTGAGCCTGAAAGAGCATTTGCGGTGGGAGTAGGCTGGAGTTGCGACTGCACGAAGGACTGGCACTTGACCCGCAGTGGACACTCAGGACAGAGTGGGCGCCTGGCGGGGCATGTTCACGTCAACAAGCGGTTCGGCTTGCCCGTACACGATGGCCAGCACCGCGCTCGCGGTATACGGACCGATCCCCCGCATGCGCTCCAACTCCGCGAGCGTGCGGGGAACGACGCCACCGTGCTCCTCGATGGACTGCGCTCGACTACCTCGGGCACGAGTTCACATGACGGGTACGCTCGCTGTCTCATTGCGCTTCTTCCAGGAAAGGGAAGCCGCAGTTCACCAACTGGGGCCTTCTATTGGCCGATCACGTCCTCGGGCAGGAGCACTCTGGCAGAGGTACGCTGACACCAGCGCGACGATCTGCTGCCGTACGAGCGGTTTGATCACCACCAGTTGCGCGCCTGCCAGACGTGCCTTGATGCGCTCCAGGATGCCGTCTTGCTCCCTGAGGAGGACGATGGGAATCATCGTGCGGAAGCGCGGTTGGCCTTTCAGATATTTCAGCATGTCGAAGCCATCCATTCTGGGGAGATCGAGGCTGAGAAAGAGCAGGTCGGCAGGACCATGCCGGAAGAGGAAACGCAGCGCCTCCACCGGGTCATCGAAACAGACGACCTGGAGGCCCTCGCGCCGCAGGATGACCTCGAGGATCTTGCGTGTTGTAGGCGAGGTGTCCAGCACCATGACCCTCAACTGCCGCGTCACGCTCGTTCCTCCTTCCTGCTTCGCGCCTGCTTGCTCTCAGCCGTAGTTCCCAGTCTCCACAGCTACGATAGCATGCCTCCCTCATGTGCTCCTCATGAGCGTTCACCAAGCCAATCCGCCCACTCACGACGCGCTCACGATGTTCGCTGGATCCAGGAATGGCTGCGTGCCCCTCCAATGACCAGCGAAGCGACGCAGGGGAGGTGGCTCCCTTCCGCTCTTTGGGGGTCCAGGAAGAAAAAGCTAGCGACAGGAAGAAATTGCACACTCGTGAGGGGCGAAAGCAGGAGATTCGTTTCACGAACAGCTCACGAAGAATCACGACTTCCTCATTCAGGCGCCAGACGGTTCTGCTATAATCGGTGGACGGCTGGAGGATAGCCTCCATAGCAGTCACGGACTCCGTTAGCCAAGCCAAGGGAATCGAGAAAGGAGATGCACAAGCGATGCGCGGTACAGTTGAGCACGATTCCACGGAGCATCCGCTGATGCGGGTCATCACACTCGGGGAATTTGCCCTCGAACGGCTCGTTCCCACTCCCTCGCGGACCCAGGATGAGCCGCCGCGTTACACGCGCGTGGCACGGAGCGAGTGGAGCAATCGCGGACCGGCAATGGCCCTGCTGAAGGTGCTCCTGTGCCAGGCGAACCGCCGGGCATCGCGGGATGAACTCATCGAGGCCATCTGGCCCGACCACGAGGCGATCAATGCCGCGCACGCACTCGACTCGGCGGCCTCCGTGCTCCGGCGACACATCCTGCGCACGAGCGAGGTGGGAAGCCTGCTGCTCACGCTGCGCAGCGGCGGTGAAACGATCTTCAAACTGCCCGGGCAGCACCGCCTCTGGGTGGACGCCGATGTGTTTCTCTCATTGGTGTCGAAGGCGATGCGGGTAGAGTGCCAGGGGCAGAACCCGATGCCCTTGTTAGAGGAGGCGTATGCCCTCGCCAGGGGCGAGTTTCTCGAAGACGACCTGTATGCTGAGTGGGCGCAGAGTCGGAGGCATACGATCAACGGAGCGCGGCAGCGCGTCCTCTTCAAGCTGGTCGACCTCTCCCTCAAAGACGAGCAGGTGAGCCGAGCCGAGGAGCTGCTCTTCGCCGCCCTTGAGGAGGACCCGGCAGACGAAGACGCCTTATGCCGCTTGATGATCCTGCTGGTGGAGCAGGAGAGGCGGCAGGAGGCGCTCCACCTCTACCAGTACACCGAGGATGTGCTCCAGGAGGAGCAGACCGAGCCGGCCGTCTACACCCGAGAGCTCGCGCGCCGCATCCGGCAAGGGATGATCTTGCGAGAGCGGGGAGATCGTTACACTGCGGTAGGGGTGCGGACTCCGTCCCTGGCGGGGCAGGATGTGGTGTCGAGGGACCACGGGGACAGCGTTGGTGTGAAACGAGTTCGGCTGAGGATCATGGCTGCTCCACACAGGGGCCAAACGGCACCCTCCTATCGGTACCACCCGCCACGCCGCCGGTCTCGGAAGCAGGCAGCGCCCCCTCTTGGTTGAACCTGGCGTAGGTCCCTCGATGGAACAAGCATCACAGCACCACATACACCCGTCTCTCACTTGGAAGAAGAGCGCGTGAAAGACTACCGTGGCTCTGCATCTGGTAAGGCGATTTCACGCGTCTGCTCATCCAGCGACCAATCCGCCGGGGGCTTGAAGGCAATCGCGTACGGGAGCGCCTGTTCCGGCCAGGTTTCCTCGCTCGGTTTGCTGACGACGTGATACAGAGCGCGCAGGGTTGGCACAAACAGCTCCGCTGTTTCCTGCATCAGCAGCGTTTCCTGTGCTTTCGTGAGGCGGCACTGCGTCAGTGGCCGCGGGGGAGCAATGCCTCCGGCGTGGATGTCCTCGATGCCCGAGCCGTTACGCCAGTGCTCGTTGAGGATCCCATTGGCCAGGGCGCGCGTGGGATTGACGAGGATGCGGGCCTTCTCTCGTTCCAACCACTCCGACCCGAAGCGTCTTTCAAAAGCCTCCATCAGGTAGCATCTTCCATTGACAGAATTGATGGCGCCCAAGGCCCGGAAGCGTTTGTAATACGTCGACCCGTCGAGCTGCGCGATGGGGAAAGGGAGGAGTTGGACGGCGGCCTTGACCAGCTTGCGGAAGTGCTGCTGGTCCGCCCGCATGAGATCGATCCAGCTGGCCAGGGCTGCCGATGCTTCGATGTTGATGCGCGCCATCTCCCCATCGCCGATGCAGCTGACCTCCGGATCGTACGCGGCAGTCCATTGCGGCAGATCATGCTTGGCCAGCACGGCGAAGTACGACCCCCAGCGCAGACACACCGCGACGGTTGCGATCGCTACTTCGCCAAAATGCAGCCGGGACTTCGCAGGAGCCTTCATATCTTTGGTCGCTTCCTCTAAATACGAGAGGGCCTGCCGGTACATGGCGGTTTGTGGGAGCGAGATGAGGCGATAGGGCGTTTGATCCTCTTCAACGCACTCCTGCCAGGATCCCGCATCGATGGTGCATTGATCATTGACGTTGATTGTTAAGGAATGGTGCTGTGCCATATGTTCGTCACCTCTCCTCTCGACTATCGCTTGTAGGGACGGCGGGCGAAAAAAGAAGCGACGATGTGAGGGAGCGGCGCGACGACCTTTGCATCCATACGGCAAAAGTTGATACCTCCCACGTCTTCCCGGTCATCCACCGGAAATGCGGCGCTTCCTCCGCTGCCTTCAGGCATGCGGAGGAAGCGCCGCACCAAGTTGGTAAACATAGCCATCTCCTTGTTGCAAACTGCGACAGTAGCGAGCAGGAATATCTTTCACCCGTCCATGTTTTGTTTGCACGTCAAAAATGCCTCGCGTCCGCACCAGCACCCGCCCAACATGTACTCCTCTCGCATTGAGCTGTGCAGGAACTGTCGCTTTCACCAGGTCGCCGGTACGAAATCCTCGAACTCGACTTGGGCCTTTGGCCTTGCCACGAGGGAACCCAAGTTCGTCTACATTCACCATTTGTCGCGATTGTCGGCCTTTCGCTTCAATCAACCACGGAAGAGCATACGTAGTGCGCAGGCGTTCTGGTGTCGAGGCCCCAACGACTGCAGCGTCGATCCAGTGGGTTTTCGGCAGCGCCAGCCTGGTCCTATTCCAGCGCGTGCGCCCTCCGGTACCAACTTCCACTGGCAGGCCGAGAAACTGCAATTCCTCATAGAGTCGCCAGCGTGTGCTATTGACCGCGGCGGCGGCGGCAAGCGGCGTTTTGAGGTGCCTTTGGATACGCTCCAACAGTTCTGGTCGACCAGCAAGAAAGGTCTCGATGGATTGATCGGCCTTGGCCTCGTTACATGCTCGGCACGCGATTACAAGGTTAGAAACCCGATTGCTCCCCCCTTTCGTGCGTGGATGGACATGGTCCATTTCAAGTCTGGTATTGGTGGCACTACAGTAGGCGCACTGATGCTGCCACTTCAGCAGGAGATATTCCTTGACTTCCGCTTCAAACAGGGTTCCTCGTTGATATGCTTGCCCCTCAATCTCCGGGTTGTGGAGCGCCGCTGTGTCGAAGCGCACGAGTTCTTGCGAGATCGCGCCCACCGGACACCAGCGTTGCAAGCGCTTTACCCAGGTTATGAGATGCAGCACACGCGAGAGCAATGATGGAGCCAGCCACCCCGGCTTGCGGCGACGATTCTGGTAGCGAGCGGGACGATAGCGCGTATGGCGTGCCCGTCGCCCTCTCCGCGCGGCTGCTCTCTTTATCAACGCCTGGCGGATTTCTTGACTCCGATGGGTCAGTTCTGCGGCCCAGACGACTTCGCCAGTGCGATCATTGATGACGGCAATCCCGCTGGTTTTTGAACCGGGATCGAGCTTCACCCGTAGTGGCTCAACCCTCGCCTCTGGTCGTGCTTCACGCAGGATCAACACCATGGGAAAGCGACGAAGCACTGCAGCCCTACGGCTTTTGAGCAGCAGACGCGCACGTGCCGGGGTGCAAGGCATGAGTGGCCTGCGTTCGGCATCGACCACCAGTATTCGACACATCATCAAATCCTTTCTTTTCCCTTGCGGGACCCTCGCTAATGAGGGATCGCTGCCCGGTCGCCCAGGCAGGTCAAGTTTTCCTCGCTCGTGTTAGCTGGCGGCCATCTTCCCGATGCACTGGCTCTGCTTCCCCGTGCGCCTGTTTAACAGCGGGATTGGAGGGTCTCGGACTGGAAAGGCCATCCGAGAGTCCGAATTTGGGCTACTTCCAGCTAACGGCTCCTGCCTCCGAAGAGACAGGAAGCTGCTCAGCATTGGGCATGCTCGTCACATGCCCCCGGTTTACCGGTGGGGTCGCTGACCAGCAGGCGTTCCCCTTCGATCCAGGCAGAAAGTGCAGCAAGGGCACCGTCCGGAACCTCCTCACGGGCAAGAGGCATTTTCATCAATTCATACTCCTCGTGCGTGAAGTAAGGTAGATCTCTCAACTGTTCGTTTCTCCTCATCATCTCCGTCTTTTCTTGCCCCGCGCCTTACCCCTTCCCGGCAGGATCACTCTCACCTGCGCGCCTTTGGGCAGGGAACCCCGATGCGGCTTCATCGCGGCCGCTGTTTGCGCAGCCATCGCGTCCTCTTGTTGCTGCATACGGGAGAGCCAGTCTTTGCGTTCCGGGGGAACCGGGCACCAGCCCCCCTCCTCGGTAATCCCATAGGGGGCGAGAGCATCCAGTAGCTCTTTCCAGCGCCCTAACACAAGCATGTCCATGTCTTGCCCTATTGCCCCACTGGAAAGACTATAGATGGGAGCGTCCGAGTCCTTCCCCTCGAAGTGGGTGACCAGGAACCAGTTCTCACCCCTCTGGATAGAGGCGGCGGTGAAAGGACTCTGCGCGATGGCATTGACGAGCGGGCAGGGCGCGCTCCTCGCTCGCTCGTATTCCCCTTGCGGATACAGATCTCGAAACTGCGCCTCATCCTCTTCATCGCGCAGATCATAGACCAGGTCGTGGCTGTGGTCGCCGATGAGCACCTGGTGTTGTTTGACGGCCTGGATAAATGCCTCCATCCAGCCCGGCGACGTTTCAATCGACAGGCAGGCGGCGTCAGGCGTCAGAATCACCCCGATCTCACCTTTTTGCACATCCCCAAGCAATCGGGAAAACGTCGCACGGCACTCTCCAAGCTCCTCGTGATACGCGAATTTCCTCATTTTGCCGTCGTGCTCTGCCGCATAAATGGCCGCCTTGCGGTCGTGTTCCACGTGCTCTAAAAAGGCCAGACTTTTCATCGAATATTCCTCCTGATCGCTATTGTGCTACCAAGCAGGGAAGATGTGGTAGGCGTGCTCGTCGCGCGTCCCTTCCGCGTTTGTTCGCCCCGTCCTTACTGCCGAGTCGTGCTGAGTACCCAAGCAACGTGGCACGGCAGCCACGCTGAAGTCTTACCTGTGGTGCCTCTTTCTCCGCTTCTTTTTTCCCCGCCGCTGCGAGTTAGATGTGCCGGGCACGCCGTACCCGAACGTGCCGCCTGGCGGCGCTAACCCGACCTCCTCCGCCGTCACGATGTCGCCGTTGAGCACGTCCAGCAGCTGCCTGAGCCATCCCTCCGCCCCCATGTTGCGTATCTGCATAACGTTCACGTCGACCCACATCTCCCGTTCGATGAGAGGGGGATGCTCGGCGGCGAACAGCGGGTCGATGTTGACGGCCTGGGATGGATTGATCGGCTCCTCTGGAGCACCTGCCTTGCCCTCCAGCACGTCCAGCAGGTGCCTGAGCCACCGCTCGCTTCCCATCTCCCCCATCAGAGAGGCATTCGCCTGCACCCACTCGGCCTCGCTCATGGGTGGCTCATGCTCCTGGGTCAGCTGAGGGGCAACGGTGATGGCGTAGAACGGATTGATGATGATTCGCTGCAGGTTGTCTTCCGTGAAGTGCGGCACGCCTACCTCCTTCCTTTTGAGAATGCTGTTCAGCTCTCCTAATTTCCTGTAGCGCTTTTCTTTGGAAACGAGAGAAAAAGGGAAATGGGGCGCTTGCCCCCGCCCTCTGCGGAAATGATAGCAGACCAAACTCATCCCTGACTCACACAATTTCACGAGATCCTCATGAAAAAAGGCGGAAACTGCTCACAGCAGACGACGTCTCTCTCCCCCCTCACACTCCTGCCATGCTCACGTTATGGCGGACGGCGCGGAATGTTCGTGAGGATCCCGTGAAAGTTCCTGAGATGGGGAAGAGGTCCGCCTGCTATCATAGCTTGAGAAAGGCGCTTGCGCCACGACGCGCTCACATCACAAAGAGGGGAAGCCGTACAATCTATGCCGAAATACCCGCCAGCTCCGATCCATATACGCATCGACACGCAAGAACAACGTTCTGGCATCCCCGCTCTGTTGGCCGCCATGCCGCAGGTGCATATCGAGGTGACCCCACTGCACATGGGCGACTATGACGTGGGCGGCAATCCACGCCGGGTGTTCGAGCGCAAAACAGGGAGTGACTTTCTCATCAGCCTGGCGCAGGGACGCTTATTCGCGCAACTCATCGCGCTGCTCAAAAGCCGCTTTGCGCCCATCTTATTGCTGGAGGGGGACCCGCTGCGCGTCAGCCACTCCCAGATGCGCCCTGAAAGCATCCGCGGGGCGCTCACGTACATCACCGCTATCCTGCGTGTGCCGATCCTGCCCAGCAGCGGACCGGCAGATTCTGCGCACCTGGTCTATGCTGCAGCGAAACAGTGCCAGGTCGGGCACGCGTCTCCCGGCCCTGCGGCAGGACGGCGCGGGGCCTCCCTGCCCGAGAGGCAGATGCAGATCGTGTTGTCCCTGCCAGGCATCGGCCCCGTCACCGCGCGCGCTGTCTGTGCGCGCTTTCGCAGCCTGCACGACCTGCTGAGCGCTGACGCCGCCCAACTTGCGGCGGTCCCCGGTATCTCGCCGGCGCGTGCCGCTGCGCTAGAACAGCTCCTGCACGCCGCGCTGCCATCGTCTGAGGTTGGCGCATGAGATCCCCCCATCATCCCGCTGGCGCCGAATGCGATACGGTGACGCCGTACTGAGAACTATTTACGACACCGTCTTTGGAAGGAAAGGAACAAGTAAGCATGGGATTGCACATTGAACTCAACTCATGGGCACAAGCAGAGGAACATTTTAGAGATGTAGATCAAGATCAAGGCCGAGAGCATTATGATCGTGAGATGTTCAACTGTGAGCTTGCACTCAATCTAGTGGGGATAGGGACACTGTTTAGTTGTAGGGGGCACCTGGACGGTTTAGTGGCTTCCCCTTATATCACTATCATACCCCAAAGAGCAGTATCTGGTTGGGTTCCCCGATACGTGAGCATGATGGAAACTCAGCCCTTATCACAAGAGGCCCTTACCGTTAAGAACACGATTGTTCATGCAATGTCGGAATTAGGCCAACGCCTTTTGGGCCTCCTAACGAGCTTTTATGAGGAAAGGCCAACGCCTTTGCCCTGTCGCCTTGTGATCCAATCAAACGGTTTAGGTAGCTATACCCTATTAAATCAAGGGGCTATTGTCGGTTTGCTTTCAGATCAAGAGACACTAAAAGCTTACCAGGATGAATTTATGACGTTTGCTGAATATCTCAAGAGCCTATGGGAGTAGGTAGGTCAACATGTTCCACGGTCAGCAGGTGCTAGTTATCCAGCAGCCGGAAGGCAGAGGAGTCTTGCCGAAGCCAGAATCCTAGGATGCTACAGGTTATCCATTCTAAAATACGCCAATCTTTGCTCACCTCTGTCAAAATGTTATCAAATGAGCAACCATGAAATAGCTGTATTAGCGCTCTAAATGAGCATCTACTTTTTTCGGAGTTAGCGTGGAATAGTTCGGCGTTTTCCAAGGGAATTTTGTCAATTTGCGCTCATTTCATGTCGGAGATACAATGGAATTCTCACTGATCTATGCGGCAGCAAAACAGTGCCAGGTGGGGTATGCGACTCCCGGCCCTGTGGTAGGACGGCATGGGGCTTCGCTGTCCGAGCAGCAGATGCAGATCGTGTTGGCCTTGCCTGGGATCGGCCCCGTCACCGCGCGCGCTGTATGTGCGCGCTTTCACAGCTTGCATGAGCTGTTGACTGCTGATGCCGCCACATTGGCAACGGTCCCCGGTGTCTCGCCAGCGCGAGGCCGCTGCGCTGGAACAGCTGCTGCGCGCCGCCTTGCCAACCTCAGACTATAGCAGCGCGGGAGAAGCATGAGTCGCGTCCCATCACCCCCGCTATCGCCGACCTGAGCAGACACCTTCTTTAGCAATCTCTTCCACTCCCCAAGTGTACCAGTCCTTTCTTCTCTGACTGTTACGGATATTCTTTGGCATAATAGGCATCATGATCTTGGGGACCATCAATCGTGACGGGGACATAGGGTGTGGTCGAGTCTTCCGGCCGGTATCCATGCTTGGCGATAAAGGTCGCACGGAGTTGCTTCCCGTGTGCTTCCATGAGTGGAGCGATCTGGTCTTTGGTGAGGTTTTCCGGCGCAGCAAAAAGGTGGAGCGCATACCTGCTCATGGCCAGCATCAGTTCCAATTCTTCGACGGTGCTCAGATCACGCACCACGCGTACATGATCCGGTTGCTCAAAGAAAACCATAACGGGACTCGGCACTGGCAGGCCACTCCAGCGACAAAACTTCTCATAGGCCAGTTTCTCTGTTTCATAGATCATGACGCGCAGCGTATAGCGTTGCCGGAGATCGCCCGTATTCCCACGATAGCGAAGGAGGCCAGGTTGGAGACGTTCGCGTTCTCTCGCCAGGTCATAGAGCTCTGGATGATCTGCGTACGTCTTACGAAGCTCATCACGGATCTCCAGCATCGCAAAGCCCTGTTCCTTCAGTTTGCGGTGGAGACCTCGAGTGATCTGCGCCGTTTCAATGCGTTGACGAATCCACGTTTCATCATATCCCTGTTTACGCCAGGTGGGGACATGTCGTTCGCACCAGGACGTGAAGCCTGACTCCATTTCTGAGGCATCCCAAAATGAGGCATCGATGAGCATCTCTAGGTACTGCTCACGGGTCACCAGATTGGCATCCTCTTCCATAAATTGGCTCCTTTCAAGGGATGGCGATATCGTCACTTTTTTCGCCATTGCTCTAACTGGGACCGGAACCACTGCACCACTCGCTGCCAGTCCTGATCAGGAATAGCAGCATACTTGGGAACCCCAAACGTCGTTTTGAGACTATCATAAATAATACCATATGGTTTACCAGTTAGCTTGTGCACTTGCTGGACATATTTTTGTACTGCGCGCTGGTGGTCAGACGTAAGCGTTTGCGGACCCAGACGCTCCAGTATTTCAGGGATCAGGTTGGTCACTTCCTCAAGGCCCTCCAATCGCGATTCGACGCTCCCGCGCCACTCTTCACTAGCATGCTGCCAGTCAATCCATACCACCATTTGTCGGTGATAGTCGCGCCAGGTGTCCAGATCTGCATCCTCAGCCGGTGGCAAAGGTTTGATGATCTGCTCGGCAGGAACGAGGCTAGCAGGTGCGGCTATCGCTTTGGGAGATTGCGCCCAGGCGTACAGGACATCAACGACTTCGCGCTGATAGCGCAAGATTTCCGGGCGAATCTCCTCGCGCACTCGTTTAGGATCAATGCCAGCAAGCCAAAATGGAGCGGCATGAAGCAGCAACGTCAGCATGATTTGTGGCCCGCCGTCGGCATACTTACTCAAGACCTGGGGTACGTATGTGGGCACTCCTTCGTTGCGGATAAACAAGCCCTCTGAGCGGGCCAGAGCGTCGGGCAAGATGGGTATACTTTTCTTGCAGATCTCCTGCAACACGTGCAGGGGTGAGACAGATCAGAGAGAGGAAGACCATCATGCTCATCGTCAACGACGAACAACGCCTTGGGGCAGGGATTGCGAGTCTGTCGAAACGGTGTTCCTACTGTACCAAAGCCCTGGCAGCCTACCCGCTCATCGTGAGTGATGATGCCAGACTCCAGGTTTACCATGCTGCTTGCGCCGCGGAGCTGGCGACCGAGATCCTCGTCGATCTGTATACCTTCTTCCGACCACCGGCGCCCTACCAGCACTTGTTCGTGCTCGACCTGCTCTATGCTGCTCCCAAGTCCGTGGAGGTGCGAGGGTGCAGTCAGCAGATCTAGACGAGATCAAGGCGGCCATCTTCGAGCAAGCGTATCATCTGTGCACGCGGGTGAGCTGGGGAATGGCGCAGGTGATGGCAGTGAGAAGAAGCAAGGGGCAATTGCTGGTCCAGCTTCGAGGGCGGGGGCGCTGGTATCCTGTGGAAGCTGTGACCATTGAAAGGCCGAGGCTTTGCCCAACCGGCGCCTGCGACATCGAGGGCGCCGGATAGTTGTGCGCGACCCGTTGCCTCGGTCAGTCCTGTTTCTGTCAGATGAGTGGGCAGAACCAGTTCAATGAGGGCCTTCCTGGCCTCTTTTGCTGGTTCTGCCAAAAACCTGGGTTGAAAACGCAGATCTTTCCCTCAAACAACCCAGGATTTTTGGCAGAACGCTTTTTCTGGTACACTGAGGGACGAAATCTGTTTCTGCTTTCGTCTCTATCTTTTGTCTTCTCTTTCGTTACCAGGTTCGCCCTCCTGTGAAAGAAGAGATGAGCAGTACGGCGAGTTTTCTTGAGTTTTTTAAAGGAGAGTAGTATGAGAGAAATTCAGGTTGATGGCAGAACGATTAGCGCCTATCTGGCCGTTCCCGAGGGTGGCAGCGGACCAGGGGTGCTGGTCCTACATGCCTGGTGGGGCCTCACCGACGTCTTCAAACGGGTCTGCGACCGACTCGCGGAGGCGGGCTTCGTGGCACTCGCCCCTGACCTCTACCACGGCAAGACGACCGCCTCCGTCGAGGAAGCGCAAGCGTTGGGCGCGGCGCTGGATCAGGATGTGGAGCGGTGGCGCGGCGACATCGCGGGGGCAATGCAGTTCCTGCGCCAACACAAGGCGACACATCCGGCGGGAGGGCGCGGCAAGCTCGCCTTCGTTGGCTTCTCGCTGGGAGACGCCTACGCGCTCGACATGTCCGTCAGAATGTCCGATCAGATCGCCGCCGTCGTGGTCTTTTATGGCTCCTACCCCGGACTGGACTATCGCAGAGCTTCGGCCGCCTACCTCTGCCACTTCGCGGAGGATGACCCCTTCGAGCCGGCTGAGTCGGTTGCACAGATGGAACAGGAGCTCCAGGCTGCGGGAAGGCCGGTCACTGTCTATACGTATCCAGGGACCACACATTGGTTCTTCGAGGACAATCGCCCGGAGTATGACGCCGAGGCTGCTCGCCTTGCCTGGGAGCGGACCATTGCGTTCTTGCACGAGCGGCTCGATTAAGCGCTCCAGCTCGGGTCGGAGCGCAGCGCCCACTTGAAAAGGGGATCAGCATACACTTGGAGGTGTACAGATGGATCGATTATGGGGAACTGCCCTTTGGCAGCAGTTCGGCGCGGCCATCGATATGCTTGAAAACGCCCTGGTAGCCTGCCCCAGCACGCTGTGGCATGCACACCTTTGGAGCGACCACTCCGACCCCCCCCAGCCCTCGGAATTCGCCGCCTTCTGGTCGCTCACCTATCATACTCTCTTCTGGCTCGACTTGTATCTCACCGGTTCCCTGGAAGGATTCGCTCCCCCCACACCCTTCACCCAGGATGAGTTTGGACCAGCACGTGTCCTTCCCCAACAGCCCTACACCAAGGAGGAGCTCCATGCCTATCTGGTGCAGCTGCGCCAGAAGTGCCAGTCCACGATGCTCTCGTTGTCAGACGAGCAATCGCACCGCCAGGTTGCTTTCCCCTGGAGGTGGTGGAAGCCGATGAGCTTTTTCGAGCTCCAGTTGTACACCCTGCGCCACGTCCAGGAACATGCGGCCCAACTGAGCCTCTTTCTCGGACAGCACGCCATCCCGGACGAGGCGCTCGACTGGGTCCCGTGGACGAAGGGTGAACCTGGCAGCTAATCCTGCCTCATTCTCGCTCGTGCTCTTGCGGTGCTCTCACCAGACGAAGAAACGGAGACGCCGTTTCTGCTCCTGCGGCCTTTTCCTGGGCCGGCATCTCGAACAGGACCAATTGGGTGACATTGGACCGAGGTGCCAGCTTCCGGCGCAGCGCGTAAGCGGGCGCTTTCCAGTACAAGAGCCACTCATCCGGGCCGAGATCGAAGAGCGTGAGCTGTGGGGACCGGAAGACCGTTTCGGCCACGCGCGGGTTGCTGACGGCTTTGATGTGTCGGCGATCCTCGTACAACTCCACGCGATACGTGGAGAGCGTCACGGCCTGGTGTTCCATCTTGAGCGTGCCCTCGTACACCCATACATTCACCGGCTGGTACGCCAGTCCTTGCTCACCATACAGGCGCCAATCGTGAAAGCGGATATATCCATGCCGGTCCAGGTGGCGGGTGTAGCGCGTGGCGAAGAGAATCCGGTTGAGCACGGATTCAGGATACACCGTCCCTTTGTGCCAGCCGAGGACCTGCGCCGGACTGTGACAGCCATCCTCCCGTTTTTCATGCGCCCAATGGCGCTGGCTGTTGTAGTCATGCACCCATTGCTTGTGAATGTGCTGCATGTGCTCCCAGCTCTCCGCTTTGGCGAACTTGGCGTCTACCATTTTTCGAGCAATATTGAACATGGTTTCTACATAATTTTGCCACGCTTGCCGTGGCTCGATGCGCCGTTTTTCAATCCCTAAAGCCGCATACACGTCCATCGCCTGGCGACAGTAAAAAATCCCCCCACCATCGCTGACAATGGCCTTGGGCGCGCCGAAGCGTGAGAGCGCGGCAAAGAGGACCTCCAGGTAATCCCACTGATTTTGCGTGGGAGAGATTTTGCTGGCCAGAATCGCGCGGGAGTAATTTTCCAAAATGCTGATTAAGTAGACTGGTTCTGGAAATCCTAGATTGTGCTCTTCAATGTATCTGACATCCACTGACCAATACTCGAACCTGAACGTTGCCTTGTACGGCATAGCCTTGCGCTCACGCGGGGCGGTTTCTTTGGGAGAAGCTAGCCCGTAGAGATTGCGATGGAGGGCCAAAAGCCGTCCGCACGTCGCCTGTGAGAGATGGATACCGATCTGCTCAAGAGCCGCGCGCACGCGATAGGCCCCAAGCTCAGGACTTTCTGCGGCCAGCTTTCTCACCTCGTTGATCTCGTGAATCATGACTTTGCGTGCGGGGTGATGCGGTGCGCTACTCGGTCGATCGTCCAGCCCTGCATGGCCCTCGGTCGCCCAGCGTTTGAGGACCTCATACACCCGATGACGAGGCGTTTGCAGGTAGGCACTGATGGCGGTATGTGACCAGCCTTGCGCGTGCAGATCGACAATGGCTCGCCGTCTTTGGTAGGGATCAGCAATCTGGGCATAGGGCGGATAGCGTCGCGTGGTCACTGTAACCTTGGGCCCATCAGCTAACACTCGTTGGACGGTGTGGTGGGAGAGTTTGCGGCCAAAATGCAAGAAGCAAATGGTCGAGATTTCACGGAGGCTAAAGCCAGGATATTCCGCCTTCAGATTGACGATCAATTGACACATCTCTGGTGGGAGATTGCGCCCTGGTGCAGGTGGTTCCCGGCGCTCTTTGTGAAACAGGCTGGCCATGCCCTCTTGCTCAAAGAGCCGGGCTTGGTAGTGCAGCGTGCGCTCGCTGGCGCCGGTTTCTTTGGCGCGGTCGGCTGCGGTCTCCCCGAACAGCACAATAGGCCTCAGTCTCTCATAGACCTCTTGTTCGGGCCAAAGCGTATATTGTTGAATCTCTTGCCAGTTGTGGGTGCGTTCTCGGCGCTTCCGCTTGCGCGCAGGCATGACGCCCCTCTTTTCGTGGTGTTTTCCTTCCCCTGATTTCTACGTCGGTTTGTCCTGACAAGAGTAACTCTTCCCCCTTTGGAGATGAAGAAGTAGCCATTTCGGGCTACGTGACTCTTCCCATGTGCTGCTTCTCTTCTGCGGAATTGCCAGTTTTACCCGCAACGAGGGAGTGCCCACATACGTACCCCAGGTCTTGAGCAAGTATGCGCCGTCGGTCTGGACTTGTGTATACACCAGATCATCAGCAATTGCCTCAGTGCGTTTGATGCGCCTCACCTGGCTGGTCGGCTCTCATTGAAGGTTGTCGCATAAATTGCGGAGGACAATACCAGGGCGACCGTCGGGCAAACGTACCACTACGAGAGGCTTGCCATAGAACATGATGGTTTGCTGTTCAATTGGCATGAGCGGAGATGAATCCTGCTCTTGCTCATCGCTCATAACACACCTCTTCAAAGGGGGCTGCCATGATGGCACACCCTTTGTACATGTCCTTGTAACTTGGCTATGTACCATAGTTAAAACACTAATCTTACGGCTCATGGTCTGATTTCAGCTCGGCGGAGCGACTTCAGACTGCGAGCCGTACTATACCGCAGTTAGTTCTGGCTTTGACTCTGCTCTTCAGCGATCCACATCTTTTCATTGATCAGCCCCGGTCTCTCAACTACGACGGTAAGAGCTCTCCAGCTATGATAACAGGCTGATATCAACAGTACTTCACGAATATTCACGAAATGCTCACGAAGGGTAGGACTTACCTCAACTTGAGGGAGCCTAACATGTAGGAAACTCAACAGTGAAGAGAGACAGCAGAGTTGACAGCCTACTGCTCCTTTCCTCAAAGGCGGTAACAAAAGAGGCGATGCAGATGGCGCCGTGTTTTTTGGGAGGCTGTCCCCAGATCCACGGGTTGGTGCGCCGATTGAGTTGCGCGGTGGCCACGCACGTCGCTTGCTCGATCTCATCAGCGTTGGCAAAACTCTGTCCCGCGAACGCATCGCGTCGAAAGATGCGCCACCAGCCTTCCTGCAAATTGAGCCAGCATGCTCCTTTGGGAATGAACACCTGCTGGAGGCGGGGGTGCTCGGCCAGCCAGGTGCGTGTTTCCAGGCTGTTGTGGAGGCTTCGATTGTCCGTGATGAAGAAAATGTCCCCCATGGGATTGTCCGCTTCGATGCCCTTGAGCAGTACAATGTAGTTCCTGGAATTGCGCGAAGCCGCACAGCGCGTGATCTCCTTCCCATCGCGAACGCGTAAGGCTCCATACACCCAGACCTTCTCCTCGCCTCGGCTGTACTCTAGGGGCGCTTTGATGCGATGTCCATCAGCCGACCAGCCAGGCGGCGGCGCAAACGTGCGCGGGATCGACTTTACCGAGTTCGTCGGTGCGGACGGTCGTCGATCCATCAGGCGGCTCGGTGTAGTGGGTGACGACCGCCGTTCTTTTGGGACAAAGTCTTTGTCATCGCTGGTCCCCCAACTGTGGGTATGACGCCAGCGCACACCCTCGCGTAGGTAAATGCGCCGGATCTGACTGCGTTCTTGCTCCGTCAAGCGTGGCTTGGGGCATGATCGCTCCTGGCCAGTTTGCGGATCTGGCGCTCTTCTTGTTCATCCTGTGCTGCTCGGGCTTGTACGCCCTTGGGCATGGCTTTGCTCCTTCTTTGGTAATCTCTCCTCTTCTATGGTATCACCATTGAGGAACGGAGCAGTAAGAGGGTAAAGTATCCTTCATTTTGTTGAGCTTAAAATTTTTGCAACAAAACCTTCTTATCTACTCTCCTTACATGCTTTGTCCATTCATCAACGATTCTGATCGAGCCTTCTCAAGAACGAGACAAGCAGAATGAGAGAGAGCAGGCGGTTGCGGAGCGAAGCCTCTGGCGGTGGGATGAGATAAAGCGTGAAGGCAAGCAAGGCGAGCAGCAAGGCGGCAATGCTCAGGAGAATGCTGGGGACAGAACTGCCCTGCGAGCTGCTGCTGGTAGGGGGATTGCCGTTATTTTGTTGCCCGCCGCCGTTAGGTACTGAGGTAGCGGTGGGCGTGAGACTGGTGTCGGTTTGCATTGAGCTGGCAGAAGGCGTCGGTGATGGGGTAGGGGCAGTTGTGGGTGTCGGTGTAGGCATGACAGGAGTAGGTGTAAGAGATAGCGTGGGCGTAGGTGTAGGCGTCGCCGTGCAACTCCAGGAGACGTTGACCGAGTTCGTAGGCCCGGTAAAGGTGATCGTGTCATTCGCAGGGCAGGTGATGGTGGAAGGCATCGTGATGTTCACGGAAACCTGCCCTCTGGGTTGAAGCGTTCCACGTGCCGGCTTCATTGTCACGCCAGATATGCCACGGCTGATCGCAAACCAGGT